>Ga0164290_1002489_pt1 | contig 12601 bp, 7 predicted proteins | sample Micstemetagenome_FD_108782 | JGI IMG/M metagenome (GOLD analysis project Ga0164290, IMG submission 108782) | Contaminated culture microbial community from soil near Moab, Utah, USA - Microcoleus steenstrupii SON62 (Illumina Assembly) | ecosystem: Environmental > Terrestrial > Soil > Soil crust... | reverse complement strand
GCTGGACCCGACGGTGGTCAACGGCGGCATCATCAACGCCTATGGCACCAACGCCAAGGTCGGCGACGGCGACTGGATCGTGGTCGAGGCCGACGAGAGCGACGGCAGCTTCCTGCGCCTGAAATCGACGGTCGCCATCGTCACCAACATCGACCCCGAGCATCTGGACCACTACGGCGACTTCGACGGGGTGCGGAAGGCGTTCGTGGACTTCGTCGAGAACATTCCCTTCTACGGTTTCGCCGCCGTCTGCCTGGACCACCCGGAGGTGCAGCGGCTGGTGGCCTCGATCGATAACCGGCGGCTGGTGACCTATGGGGTCAATCCCCAGGCCATGGTGCGGGCGGAGAGCTGCGAGATGGGCGCCGACGGGTGCCGGTTCGACGTGGTCATCCAGGGGCGGGGGCTGGCGGCGCTGGACGAGCCGACGCGGATCGAGGGGCTGCACCTGCCGATGGCCGGCTGGCACAATGTCTCCAACGCCCTGGCCGCCATCGCCGTGGCGCGCGAGCTGGACGTCTCGGACGAGGCGATCAAGGCCGGACTGGCCGGGTTCGGCGGGGTGCGGCGGCGCTTCACCACCACGGGCGTGGTCGGCGGGGTGCGCATCGTCGACGACTACGGCCACCATCCGGTGGAGATCGCGGCGGTGCTGAAGGCCGCGCGGCAGGTGGCGCAGAACGCCGAGGGCAACGGGCGGGTCATCGCCGTGGTCCAGCCGCACCGGTTCACCCGGCTGCGCGACCTGATGGAGGAGTTCTCGACCTGTTTCTCGGACGCCGACGTGGTTTTCGTGGCCGATGTCTATGCGGCTGGGGAGAGCCCGATCGAGGGGGTCGACAAGGAGGCGCTGGTGGAGGGCGTCCGACGGTTCGGACACCGGTCGGTGCAGCCGCTGGAGAGCGCCGAGGCCCTGCCCGGGGTGATCGCGGGCGAGGCGAAGGCGGGGGATATCGTGGTGCTGCTGGGGGCGGGGGACATCACCCAGTGGGCCTATGCGCTGCCGGGGCAGCTGGAGGGGCTGGGTTGAGCGCCGACAATCCGGAAAGCCTGGCCGTGGTCGCGGCGCTGCAGCGGGCGGCCAAGGCGGCGTCTATCCCGCACGACCCATTCCTGGCGACCACCATCAGGGACGCCTTGCTGGATTTCCGACACCTGTTCCCCGAACTCATCTCCTATCGCGGCGGGCTCTTCATGGAGGCCCAGTTCGACAAGGCCACCGTCGACGACCTGTTCGACCAAGCGGCTTTTGGCAACGGCGAGTTCGATGTCGGCCATGCCGAAGACACCGTGAACTCCGTCGGTCTGTTCGCGGAAGCGGTCGCCGAGGGCGACGTTGAAGCCGCCGCCGCTGTGGCGGAGGCGATAGGCTGGGTGTGGCGGCGCTGGCTTCGGGAAACCTATGATGTCGAGATCGAGGTCCTGACATCGATAGATGCGAAGGAGGGAGCCCATGTCTCCTTCCGCTCGGCGAGCCCGGGTCGATCGTGAAATCAGATATTCGCCAAGTGAAGTGCAGAGCGGACGGAACCGGTGATGGCCTGGCGTGACCCTCTCCCCGCCGTGCGCGGCAAGCTGCTGCGCGACGAGCCGCTGGGGCCGTTCACATGGTTCCGGGTGGGCGGGAGCGCCGATGCGCTGTTCATCCCGGCCGATCCGGACGATCTGGCCGATTTCCTGAAGGCGCTGGACCCGGCTGTGCCGGTGACGGTGCTCGGCGTGGGGTCGAACGTCATCGTGCGCGACGGCGGGGTCGAGGGGGTGGTGATCCGGCTGGCGGGACGGCCGTTCGCGGGGATCACGACCGAGGGCGAGACGATCACGGCCGGGGCGGGGGCGCTGGACTCGATGGTGGCGCGGGCCTCGGCGAAGGCGGGGCTGACCGGGCTGGAGTTCTACGCGGGGATTCCGGGCACCATCGGCGGGGCCCTGACCATGAACGCCGGCTGCTATGGCGCAGAGACGAAGGACATTCTGGTTTCGGCGTGGGGACTGACCCGGGCGGGCGAGCGGGTCGAGTATTCGTTGGCCGACTTCGGCTACACCTATCGTCACTCGCAGGCGCCGGCGGACATCATCTGGATCGAGGCCACCTATCGCGGGACGCCGGCCGACCCGGATGCGGTGGCGGCGAAGATCGCCGAGATCACCTCGCGCCGGGAGCAGACCCAGCCGATCCGGGAGAAGACCGGCGGTTCCACGTTCAAGAATCCACCGGGCCATTCGTCGTGGCAACTGGTCGATGAGGCGGGCTGGCGCGGGAAGCTGTTCACAGCCACCGGCGGCGGGGCCATGTTCAGCGAACTGCACAGCAACTTCATGATCAACCCGGGGGAGGCTACGGCGGCCGATATCGAGGGCCTGGGCGAGGCCGTGCGGGCGGATGTGCTGGCGAAGACCGGCGTCCAGCTGGACTGGGAGATCAGGCGGATCGGGCGGGTCTGACTCTCCCCTTCCCCTCGAGGGGGAAGGGGTCGGGGGATGGGGTGGAGGCAGGCGGGTTCAGGACCTGGCGCGTGAGGCGCGGTCGGTCCTTGGTCCGACGGGGCCCATCCGCTCTCGATCCACAAACATCCTGCCTCCACCCCACCCAACCCTCCCCCTCGAGGGGAGGGCTTTTGTTGATCCGAACCCGATTGGTTGACGGGCTGTTAAGGACGGTTGCCGCATTGCGTTGACGGTTCCGGAGCTTCGCATGACCCGCCCCTTCGCAGACCTGCATGTCGCCGTCCTGATGGGCGGACTGTCGGCGGAACGCGAGGTGTCGCTGAGCTCGGGGGAACAGTGCGCCAATGCGCTGGACGGGCAGGTCGCCAGGGTCAGCCGGGTCGACGCCGGGCGCGATCTGGCCGCCGTGCTGACGGACCTGAAGCCGGACGTGGCGCTGAACTGCCTGCACGGGGCGTGGGGCGAGGACGGCTGCGTTCAGGGCATCCTCGAGACCCTGCAGATTCCCTACAGCCATTCCGGCGTGCTGGCCTCGGCCCTGACCATGGACAAGGACAAGTCCAAGTCGGTGCTGCGCGCCGCCGGCGTCGAGGTGCCGGGCGGCGGCCTGTTCGACCGGCATGAGGTGGCGCGCCGCCACGTCATCGAGCCGCCCTATGTCATCAAGCCCAACGCCGAGGGGTCGTCGGTCGGGGTCTATCTGGTGCCCGAGGGGGCCAACGGGCCGCAGGCCGAGGTCGGCGCGCCCGAATGGGCCTATGGCGAACAGGTGATGGTCGAGCCCTATATCCGGGGCAAGGAACTGGCGGTCGCGGTGATTGGCGAGACGACCGGCCCGCGCGCCCTGACGGTCACGGACATCACCCCGCTCAAGGGCTTCTACGACTACGAAGCCAAATACGCCCCGGGCGGCTCGGTGCACAAACTTCCGGCCGATCTGCCGCCCGCCGTTTTCGAGGCGGCGATGCGGGAATCCGAGCTGGCGCACGCGGCGCTGGGCTGCCGCGGGGTATCACGATCCGACTTTCGTTATGACGATCTTAACGACGTTCTCGTTCTTCTGGAGGTCAACACCCAACCCGGCATGACGCCGACCTCGCTCGTCCCCGAGCAGGCCGCGTTTGTGGGGATGGGATACAAAGACCTGGTCCGGTGGATGGTGGAGGACGCCTCATGCCCGCGGTAGTTCGCGGCGGTCGGCGACAGAGTTCGAAACAGCCCGCCAAACGGCCCGCTCCGAAAACGGGGAGCAGGGGCCGTTCCCCCCGCAATGCGCCGGCGACGCCCGGCAAGCTGGCGGCGATCGGCCGGCTCGACCTGTCGCCCCGCGCCGTAGTGATCTCGATCCTCGCGGGCGTGGTGGTGCTGGCCGGGGTGCTGGCCACCGGCGCGCGGGCCGAGCGGATCGGCGCCTCGATCGGCCAGGGCGTCGACGGCCTGGCCGTCGGCATGGGTCTGAAGCTGGAGAAAGTCTTCATCGAGGGCGAGTCCGCCGAGGCGACCGCCGCCATCCAGCGAGCCGTCCAGCTGGACGGCGGCCAGGCCATGACCTCGATCGATCTCAACGCCGTCCGCGAACGCGTCGAGGGCGTCGGCTGGGTCAAGGAGGCGCGGATCGTGCGCCTGCTGCCCAACACCCTGATCGTCCATGTCGTCGAGCACGACCGGCTGGCCATCTGGCAGGCCGGCGGACGCAATATGGTCATCGACAGCCACGGCCAGGTGATCCGCGGGGCCGACGCCGGCCGCTATCCCAATCTGCCGCTGGTCGTCGGCAAGGGGGCCGAACAGGCCGCTTCCGAAGTGCTGCCGCTGATCGCCCAGCGGCCGCGGCTGATGGCGCGGGTGGAGGCGCTGGTGCGCGTCGACGAACGCCGCTGGGACCTGCGTCTGAAGGACGGCAGCCTGATCCAGCTGCCCGCCACCGACCAGGACGCGGCCCTGATCCAGCTGGACGCGCTGGACCAACGCGAGCGGCTGCTGGAACTCGGGTTCGCCCGCATCGATCTCAGGACGCCGGAGGAGGTCGCCGTCCGGCCCTCCGCCGGCGACGCATAGGGTAGTGTAGAATGGCTGGGCGGGTTGTGGACAAGTCTGTGGATGGCGGCAAATCCGCTGCGGGCCGCGCGCCGGTCGTGGCCGCGCTCGATCTCGGCCAGTCGAAGGTCGGCTGTTTCATCATGAAGCCCGACGGCGTGCGCCACGCCGACCGCACCATCCGGGTGGCGGGGGCGGGTCACGTCCAGTCGCGCGGCATCCGCGGCGGCGGCATCGTCAATATGGATGAGGCGGCCCAGGCCATCGGTCACGCCGTCGAGCGCGCCGAGCGCGCCGCCGGCTCGCCGGTCTCGGGCGTGGTGGTGACCACGGCCATCGGCCAGATGGCCAGCCACCGGGTCCAGGCGCGGGTCTCGCTGGGGGCCAATCCGGTCGGCGACGCCGACCTGGCGCGCGCCATCGGCATGGCCCTGGCCCAGATCCGGCTGCCGAACCGGCGCCCGATCCATGTGCTGCCGATCGCCTGGTCGGTGGACGGGGCGAGGGGGGTGCACGATCCGCGCTCGATGAAGGGGCACTCGCTGGGGCTGGACCTGCTGGTCGTGTCGATGGCCGAGAGCGCCTTCACGGCGCTGAGCCATTGTCTGGAGCTGGCCCACCTCGACCTGCAGGGCGTGGTGGCGGCGCCGGTGGCCTCGTCGCTGGCGGCGCTGGAAGACGACGAGATGGATCTGGGCTGCGTCTGTATCGACATGGGCGGCGGCGCGACCTCGGCGGCGGTCTGGGGCGGGCGTTCGCTGCTGCATATCGAGAGCCTCAATGTCGGCGGCGATCACGTCACGGCCGACATCGCCCGGGGCCTGTCGACCTCGCGCGCCGGGGCCGAGCGGCTGAAGACGCTGCACGGCTCGGCCATGGCGTCGGCGAACGAGGACCGCGAGATGCTGGAGGCCCCGCCGCGCGGCGAGGACCCGTCAGCCGGGCCGGTGGTGGTGCCGCGGGCCATGCTGAAGACCGTCATCGCCCCGCGCGTCGAGGAGACGCTGGAGTTGCTGCGCGACCGCCTGCGCAATGCGGGAGTCGGGCTGGAGCCGGGCGCGGGCCTGGTGCTGACCGGCGGGGCCAGCCAGCTGAACGGCGTGCGTGAGCTGGCGGTGCGGGTGTTCGATCGCCCGGTGCGCCTCGGCAAGCCGCAGCGCGCGCCGCACCTGGCCGACGCCGCCTCGGGCCCGGCCTTCTGTTCGGCCGCGGGAGTGCTGCTGCGCGCCGCCTACGGCCCGCGTGAGGCCGTGTCGGCCCGCAAGCTGATGTCGCGCCAGATCACCGCCGCCGACGCCCCCCGGATGCACCGGGGCGGACTGGTGGCGCGGGCCGCCGGCTGGCTGCGCGAAAACCTCTAGACCCCGCAACGTCGGAACCGCTGGAGGCCAGGGCGCGGTCCTGGTCGATGCGGGCTGCCCGACGCCGCCCATGGACTGACGGATCCGTCGGCGGCGGAGGCCCGGTGGCGGCTGCGCGCCCGCCCTTGCCCGCTCGGCGGGCGGCGGGAAGAGCCTTCAGGACAAAAGAAGAGGGGCGGCGGGTTTCCCCGCCGCCCCCTTTCTCAGGCCCGGTTGGTGTTCCCGCTTACCAGCTGCGGGAAACCTGGAAGTAGGCGCGACGTCCGATGAAGTCGTACTGCGACGTCCGCGGGATGTTCCCGGTACGGGTCGTGGCGCCAGCGGTGACCGCGTTCGGCGCTTCGTCGAAGATGTTCTGGACGCCGACCTGCAGCGACCACTTGTCGAACACCCGACGGACCGAGAGGTCGTGGGTCTGGTAGAAGTCGACCTTGCGCACCGGATAGACCGTCTCGTTGAACCAGGTGGCGGTATCGGAGGTGAACAGGTGCTGGTTGGAAACCGAAGGCACGAAGTTCGCGGCCCAGAAGAAGGTCCAGTCGTTGCGGTCGAACCGGGCGTTCAGGTTGGCCACCCATTCCGGGTTGCCGATCCGGTCGTTCAGGTCGGTCGCAACCGAGGCCGTGCGCAGCTGGGTTTCCCAATCGAGGATGTAGCTGGCGCGGGCGTTGACCGTCAGATCGCCGAAGCCGAACTCACGGCGATAGCGCGCCGTCAGGTCGAGACCCTCGCTCTGCTGACGCGAGATGTTCACGTAGCTGTCGTTGATCGTGAGGATTTCCCACGGCCGGGTCGGATCGGTGCCCGGAGCCCGCGTGAACAGGTCGCAGAGCGGCTCGTTCGGGAAGTTTTCCGAAGCGTAGCAGCCCTGGACGATGCCCACGGCGCCGAACTGGGCGACCTGATCGTTGATCTCGACGTTGAAGTAGTCAAGGGCGATGTTCAGGTCGATGAACGAGGGGGTCCAGATCAGGCCGAAGCTGTGGGTGTCGGCCGTTTCGGCTTCCAGGGTGGCCAGGCCGCCGCCGACCGTCACCAGGGCCGAAGAGGTCGGCAGGGGCGGGACGGTGCCGGGGATCGGGCCTTCGCCGGGACGGCCGGCGGCGCAGTTGTCCCGGACCCTCTGATTGGTCGACAGGCTCCAGTTGCGGCAGGGGTCGGAGGCCTGCTGGAAGCCGAAGTTGGTCAGGTTGCCGAGGTATAGCTCATACAGGGCCGGAGCGCGGAACGAGGTGCCCTTGGAGCCGCGGATGCGCCACTCGGGGGTCAGCGCCCAGTTCAGGCCGACCTTGTAGGTCGATTGAGCGCCGTAGGTGTCGTACTGCGAGTGACGGCCCGACACGTTCATCGACAGGCTGTTGACCAGCGGCAGGTCGCGCAGCAGCGGGACTTCGAACTCGGCGAAGATCTCCTTGATGGTGTCCTTGCCGACCGTCGCGACGGCCGAGGACGAACCCCAGTAGTTGCCGCTCCGCTCCTGTTCGCCCGGCTGGTCGTCGATCTTCTCCTGGCGATGCTGGAAGCCGAAGGCCGCGCCGACCGGCCCGGCGGGCAGGTCGAACAGTTCGCCCGAGATCACGCCTTCGATGTAGAAGTGCGTGTAGACGGTGTTGCCGTATTCATAGCCGAGCAGGAAGGCCGCGTCTTCCGGCCGCAGCTGGCCGTCACCGACCACAGCGGGGGAGAAGAAGTCGACGCCGCCGGCGGGGCAGGAGGTCGCCGTCGTGAGAAGCGCGACGTTACAGCCCGAGGCGGCCGAGGCGGCCCGGATGCGGTCGTTGTAGATGAAGGTGCCGCCGTAGTCGGCGTCCGACCGGCTGTACTGCATGACCAGGTCCCAGTCCCAGCCGCTGCCGATGTCGAGCGAGCCGCGGATGCCGGCCAGGCCGCGCATGTAGTCGACCTGCTGGTCGTTGCGGGAATTCAGCAGCAGGGTCGGCTCGACGTGGGTGATCGGCAGGTTGCCGCCCAGCAGCGGGTCGAACATCACCGCCGGGAAGGGGTTGCGCGGGTGGGCGGCGGAGATGACGCCCCACCACTGCCGCCAGGTTTCCTGCTCGGATTCGCGACGGTTCAGCAGCAGTTCGCCGTACAGTTCCGTGGTCGGCGTCAGGTCATAGCCGGCGAAGGCCGCGAAGCTGGTCCGCTTGACCGGGGAGATGGCCGTGCGGCTGTCGTATCGGTCGCTGTGCGTGGCGATGCCCGAACGGCCCGCATACTCCCGCAGCAGGTCGTTGTAAGCACCGCCGTCCGGGAAAGAGGGGTGAGCGTCAGCCGGGTCGTTCGGCAAGTAGCAGGAGTCGCCATGACCGATCATGAACACCCGGACGTGACGCCAGCCGTTCATGTCACAGCCCAGCGGACCGCCGCCGGCGACGGCGGCAGGGTCCGGCGCGTAGTCGGAGGCGCCCCAGGCGCCGCCGCTGAAATACAGCGAGACCAGTTCGGCGCCGGCGCTGTTGCAGACGTAGTCGCCGGTGTCCGGGCTGATCGGATCGGCGCGGTTGGTGCGCGCTTCGTCGGTGAAATAGTAATCCTGCGGGCAGAACGCGCCGGGACGGTCGCCGAACAGCAGGGGCTTGCGCTCATAGTAGTCGGCGCTGACCGACAGATAGCCACGGTCCGTGGTCCAGCCGTGGCTGATGCTGGCGTTGTATTCCTCCGCGCCGTCCTCGAAGGGCTGGTTGGCGTAGAAGCTGAACCCGCCCCCGTCCAGGTTTTGCTTGGTGATGATGTTCACCACGCCGGCGATGGCGTCGGAGCCGTAGATCGACGAGGCGCCGTCGGTCAGGATTTCGACCCGCTCGATCAGCGACGACGGGATGGTGTTCAGGTCGGTCGGGCCGACCTGGCCGCGGGCGCCGGCCGGACCGGCGCGACGGCCGTTCAGCAGCACCAGGGTGCGGTTGGCGCCCAGGCCGCGCAGCGACAGGGTGTTGACGCCCGGACCGCCGACGGTGACGAAGCCGGTGAAGAAGTTGTTGATCTGGCCGGAGGTGCCGGCGATCGTCGAGCCCTGCAGGATCTCGGTCGTGTCGACCAGACCTTCAAGCGTCGCCTCTTCCGAGGTGATGATCTGCACAGGCTGGGTGCTGGTGAACTCGTTGCGGCGGATGCGCGAGCCGGTGACGATGACTTCGTCGAGGCGCGCCGCGCCTTCTTCTTCCTCTTCCTCCTGCTGGGCCGGCGGAGTCTGCGGGGCGGTCTGCGCGAAGGCCAGCGACGGCGCCAGGACGGCCAGGCCGGCTATCACCGTCGTCGCCAGAAGACTGGATTTGCAAATGTTCATAAGGATGGCCCCCGAAATTTCCAAAAAGATTACGAAAAGGCCCCATGCGACCTTTGGGCCACGCTATCCGCCCGGCGCGCGGAACCAAACCCGTTATCGGGCAAGGCTCGACTTTTGAGACAACATTGTAGCAACTGTGTCACGGTTGGGGCGCAATTGGGGCCGACCGGGTCATTGGGCCGGGGGCGCCGTTTCCCTTCGACCGTGCATGGTTCAGGAATGGGCCGTTCGAATTTTTGAGGAGTTCATATGCCGTACGCCAGAAGGCTGGGCCGCAAGGCGGCGACAGTGGCGGGGGCCCTGTCGATCCTTTTCGCCCCGGGCCTCATCCCCTCCGAAGCCGTCGCCCAGACAACCGCCGCGCCGCCTCCGGCCTCCGCCTTCGCCCGCGAACCGGCCATCGCCTCGGTCGACCTGTCGCCGGACGGGCGCCACATTGCGGCCGTCGTATCGACCGACGGCGCCCGCCGGGTGGTCTCGATCTGGAAGGCCGACGCCCTGACCGAAGCCCCCTATGTCATCGGCTCCGATGACGCCCGGGCGGAAGTGATCGGCGTCCAGTTCATCAAGAACGACCGAATCTTCGTCACGACCCAGCAACTGGTTGATCACAATCCGTTCTCGGGACGCAGCGAGCGGTCGTTCGTGACCCGCACCCAGGTCCTGACCCTGACCGGAGAGCCGGCGCGCAATTCCCTGTCGTTCGAGGGACTCACCACCGCCCAGCAGCAACTGGTGGGCATCGGCAGCCTGATCAGCGAACTTCCGCAGGATCCCCAGAACATCCTGGTCCGCCATCCGCTCCGCGGCGACGTCTACCGGCTCAACCTCTACACGGGCCGGGCCGAGCGGCTGGAGCGCGGCTCCAGCCGGTTCTCTCCAGGAGCCGCCGACCTGAACGGCGACGTCCGGACGCGCACCGAGTTCGATTTTGACGGCGGTGCGGCCTACATCGGCCAGTGGATCAAACACCCCGTCACCGGATCGTGGGATGAGCACTGGCGGTCCTATGCTCGCGATCGTCTGACGACGAGCGTCGTCGGCTTTTCCAACGATCCCAATGTGATCTTCGTCAACAGGACCGACGGCACGGACCGGTCCGCCATCTATGAATACCGTATTCATGAGCGCCAGTTCGGCGAGGTCGCCTTCGGCCATCCCCTGTTCGAGGCCGGGGGCGTCGTCCGCTCGCGCGCCCCGGCGGATTTCGGCGAGGTGGTCGGCTTCACCTACGAGGGGGAGCGCAACCGGACCCATTTCGTCGATCCGGTGCTGGACAAGGCGTTCACCGATCTGCGCCGCACGCTGGGGGTCAACACCGTTCCCGTGAACTGGGTCGATATCGAGTCCGGCGAGCGCAGCACCTTCCAGGTCGGTGATGGAGCCGACATCTCGCTGGTGGCGACGTCTGACGACCGCCAGCGGATGCTGATTTCGAAGTCGGGTCCGACGACCCCGCCGGAGTACTATTTCCTGCTCGACGGTCGGCTGCGTCTTCTGGGCCGCGCCTATCCCGAACTGCGGGAGGTGAAGTTCGGCAATACGGAGCTGATCCAGTACGCGGCCCGCGACGGCCTGATGATCCCGGGCTTCCTGACCAAGCCCGACCCGACGGTCCACGGACCGGGCCCGTATCCGACCATCATCGTCCCGCACGGCGGCCCCTGGTCGCGCGACAGCCTGAGCTGGGACCCCACCGGCTGGGTGCAGTATTTCGCCACCCGCGGCTACGCCGTCATGCAGCCCCAGTTCCGGGGCTCCGACGGCTGGGGTCAGCGTCTCTGGCGCGCCGGCGACCGCGAGTGGGGTCGCAAGATGCAGGACGACAACGATGACGGCGTCCGCTACCTGATCGACCAGGGCGTCGCCGATCCGCAACGCGTGGCCATGCACGGCTATTCGTACGGCGGCTACGCCTCGATGATGGCCGCGGTCCGTCCCAACGGGCTCTATCGCTGCGCGATCGCCGGGGCCGGACCCGCGACCATCGCCCTGTTCAAGAAGGGCACCTACAACAGCCGTTATCTGCGCGAATTCCAGCATCCGACGGCTGACGGCGAGGCCCCCCTGAATCGCGTCAGGGAGATCTCGATCCCGCTCTATCTCTATACGGGTGACCGCGACACGCGGGTCCTGCCTTCGGAATCCGAGACCATGGCCGCGGCCATGCGGAGCGCGGGCAAGCCGGTGAAGCTCTCCATCCTGCCGGATATGGAGCACACGTTGAACACCTGGACGCCGGCGAACATGTCGTTGATCCTCACCAGCGTTGAGGAGTTCCTGCGCCAGGACTGCGGCATGGGCGTCTGATCCGGCGACGGAAACTGACGGAAGGGGCGGTTCACGGACCGCCCCTTTTTCGTTTCCGGGGGAGAAGCCGGCGCCGCCCCCGGAAATTTGCGGCCATGGTTAACAACTTCGGTGGCTTCGAGGCCGACTCAGCCTATCCGGTAACACTCCCTTAAGCAGATAGGGTGTTTCCTTAACGCGCTCATAACCAATGCGAATCGGCGGGGTTTTCGCATCGGGGCTGACGGGCAGGGTCGGAACCTAAGGTCGGAATTAGAATGTCTCTCTCGCTTGTGCGTCCGCAACACACGGAACTGAAGCCCCGGATCGTCGTCTTCGGCGTCGGCGGCGCGGGCGGCAACGCCGTCAACAACATGATCGACGCCGGCCTTGAAGGGGTCGAGTTCGTCGTCGCCAACACCGACGCGCAGCACCTGTCGTTCGCCAAGACCGACCGCCGCGTCCAGCTGGGCGAGACGATCACGCAAGGGTTGGGCGCGGGCGCCCACCCCGAGGTCGGCATGAACGCCGCCGAGGAATCGGCCGAGGAAATCTACGGGCACCTGGACGGCGCCCATATGGTCTTCATCACCGCCGGCATGGGCGGCGGCACCGGCACCGGCGCAGCGCCCGTCATCGCCAAATGCGCCCGCGACCGCGGCATTCTGACGGTCGGCGTGGTGACCAAGCCCTTCACCTTCGAAGGCCGCCACCGCATGCGGCTGGCCGATGCCGGCATCGCCGAGCTGCAGCGCTATGTCGACACCCTGATCGTCATTCCGAACCAGAACCTGTTCCGCGTCGCCAATGAGCGGACGACCTTCGCCGACGCCTTCGGCATGGCCGACCAGGTGCTGCACTCGGGCGTGCGCTCGATCACCGACCTGATGATCCTGCCGGGCCTGATCAACCTCGACTTCGCCGACGTCCGCGCCGTCATGTCCGAAATGGGCAAGGCGATGATGGGCACCGGAGAGGCCTCGGGCGAGGACCGCGCCCTGCAGGCCGCCCAGAACGCCATCGCCAATCCGCTGCTGGACGAGACCTCGCTGAAGGGCGCCAAGGCCGTGCTGGTGAACATCACCGGCGGCATGGACATGACCCTGCTGGAAGTCGACGAGGCCGCCAACGCCATCGCCGGCGAGGTGGACGCCGACGCCAACATCATCTTCGGCGC
>Ga0164290_1002488_pt1 | contig 12614 bp, 11 predicted proteins | sample Micstemetagenome_FD_108782 | JGI IMG/M metagenome (GOLD analysis project Ga0164290, IMG submission 108782) | Contaminated culture microbial community from soil near Moab, Utah, USA - Microcoleus steenstrupii SON62 (Illumina Assembly) | ecosystem: Environmental > Terrestrial > Soil > Soil crust... | reverse complement strand
ATTCGGCGCGGATCGTCTCGACATAGCCGGGCTTTACCTCGGCGCTCAGCAGGCTCGACACCACGCCAACAGCGCGAGAGGCGTCGTTGACATAGACCGTCTGCCCCGCCTCGTAGCGCGGATGGATTTTCACCGCCGTGTGGACGCGGGAGGTCGTGGCGCCGCCGATCAACAGCGGAATGTCGAAGCCTTGCCGCTCCATTTCGGAAGCGACATGCACCATTTCGTCGAGCGAAGGCGTGATCAGGCCGGACAGCCCGATGATATCGACCCTCTCGGCCTTGGCCGTTTCCAGGATCTTCGTGGCCGGCACCATGACGCCTAGGTCGATAATCTCGTAATTGTTGCAGGCGAGCACGACGCCGACAATGTTCTTGCCGATATCGTGGACATCGCCCTTGACGGTCGCCATCAGGATCTTGCCGGCGGTCTCGCGCTCGCCATGAATGCCCTTCAGCGCATTGGCTACCTTTTCCGCTTCCATGTAAGGCAGTAGCAAGGCCACCGCCTGCTTCATGACGCGGGCGGATTTCACCACCTGGGGCAGGAACATCTTGCCCGCGCCGAACAGGTCGCCGACCACGTTCATACCGGCCATCAGCGGACCTTCTATGACATGCAGCGGACGATCGGCATTCTGCCTGGCCTCTTCGGTGTCGAGGTCGATGAATTCCGTGATGCCGTTGACCAGCGCATGCTCCAGCCGTTTTTCGACCGGCCAGCCACGCCATTTCAGGTCGCGCTCCCTGGCCTCCTTGCCGGCCGTCCCCCTGTAGCGCTCGGCAAGCTCCAGCATCCGCTCCGTCGCATTGGAATTGCGGTTGAGTACCACGTCCTCGCAGGCCTCGCGCAGTTCCGGATCGATCTGGTCATAGACGGCCAACTGACCGGCATTGACAATGCCCATGTCCATGCCGGCCTGAATGCAGTGATAGAGAAACACCGCATGCATCGCCTCGCGCACCGGCTCGTTGCCGCGGAAAGAGAAGGAGAGGTTGGAGACGCCGCCGGAGACATGCACATGCGGCAGCGTCTTGATGATATCCCGCGTCGCCTCGATGAAATCGACGCCGTAATTGTTGTGCTCCTCGATGCCCGTGGCGACCGCGAAGATATTCGGATCGAAGATGATGTCCTCGGGCGGAAAGCCCGCCTGCTCGGTCAGCAGCTTGTAGGCGCGCGTGCATATCTCGACCTTGCGTGCGTGCGTATCGGCCTGTCCCTGCTCGTCGAAAGCCATGACGACGACGGCGGCACCATAGGCGCGCACCAGCCTGGCATGATGCAGGAACGCCTCCTCGCCCTCCTTCATCGAGATGGAATTGACCAGCGGCTTGCCTTGCACGCATTTAAGCCCGGCTTCGATCACCTCCCATTTCGAGGAATCGATCATCACGGGCACGCGGGCGATATCGGGCTCGGCGGCGATCAGGTTGAGATACTCGACCATGGCGGCTTTCGAGTCGATCAGGCCCTCATCCATGTTGATGTCGATGATCTGGGCGCCATTGACGACCTGATCGCGGGCTATATCGAGTGCAGTTGCATAGTCGCCTGCGGTGATCAGCCTGCGGAACTTGGCCGAACCCGTGACATTGGTGCGCTCGCCGACATTGACGAAGGGAATGTCCTTGGTCAGCGTGAAGGGCTCCAGCCCCGAAAGCTTCATCAGAGGCATATGCTCCGGCACGGCACGCGGCGGATACTTGGCGACAACCTTGGCGATGGCGCGGATGTGCTCCGGCGTCGAGCCACAGCATCCGCCGACGATGTTGACCAGTCCGTCCCTGGCGAATTCCTCGATTTGATCGGCCATGAATTCGGGGCTCTCGTCATAATGCCCGAAGGCGTTCGGGAGGCCGGCATTGGGATAGGCGCAGGTTAAGGTGTCGGCGACGCCGGACAGTTCGGCGAGATGCGCGCGCATCGCACTGGCGCCGAGCGCGCAGTTCAGGCCGATCGTCAACGGATTGGCGTGACGTATCGAATGCCAGAAGGCGGTCGGCGTCTGGCCCGATAGCGTGCGGCCCGAGAGATCCGTGATCGTGCCCGAAATCATCACCGGCAGATCGACGCCCTTCTCCTCGAAAACCTCCTTGCAGGCGAAGATCGCTGCCTTGGCATTGAGCGTGTCGAAGATCGTCTCGATCAGGATGAGATCGGCACCGCCATCGATCAATCCACGCAACTGTTCGCCATAGGCGATGCGCAGATCATCGAAAGTCACAGCGCGATAGCCGGGATTGTTGACATCGGGCGACATGGAGGCCGTGCGGTTGGTCGGCCCGAGCGCGCCAGCCACGAAACGGCGCTTGCCGTCGATCTGCTCGGCGCGCCTGACGGCACGCTTCGCCAGCCGTGCCCCATCGCGGTTCAGGTCACAGACCATGTCCTCCATGCCATAATCGGCCTGGGCGATCGCGGTCGAGGAAAACGTATTGGTCTCGATGATGTCGGCGCCGGCCAGCGCATATTGAAAATGAATCTCCTCGATCGCAGCCGGCTGGCTCAGCGTCAGCAGATCATTGTTGCCCTGCTGGTGGCAGGCGCAGCCGCTGAAACGGTGGCCCCGAAAGTGACCCTCGCCAAAACCCAGCCCCTGGATCTGCGTGCCCATCGCGCCGTCGAGAATGAGGATGCGCTCGCGTGCCGCCGCAGTCAGCGCTGCGCGAACGTCCGTTCTCTCGACGACGGCGTTATCGAAAAGCGAACCCAACATCTCGGCACTCCAAATCACATAAAGGCATTGTTATGTGTTTATATCATTGAATGCGACGTCGCAATAGAAATATCTGAAGCCATCTGCGCGAGCGCGGGCAAAAAGACCATGACGGCATGCCTTGCCCGCGATACAAGCGCTTCAGTATTAATCGACAAGGAGGTCATTCATGACCATCGCGATGAATTCCTGGATCCATCCGTGAACGCCGAAATTGGCTCACAGTCGCTCGAACTGCTTGGCTGGTCCGAATTCTTCGCCGCCCAGATCGGGGAAGACGACGCCGATCTTGCGCCAAGACGCATTTCATCCGTTCATCGCGCCCGGCTTGAAGCGATCGACGTCTCGGGGCCGGTCGAACTTGACCTTCACCCCAATGCCAATACCGCGGAGTTTGCCGTGGGCGACTGGGTTCTCGCCGATCCCTGGACCGGCATGTTCATCCGCCGTCTCGAGCGCAAGACGCTGTTGCAACGGCGCACTGAAGGCCGGAACGACCAGCAGTTGGCGGCGGCCAATGTCGATACGCTGTTCATCGTCACCTCGTGTAATGCCGACTTCAACCCGGCCAGACTCGAACGCTACCTCATCATGGCCAATGAGGCGGGTACCACGCCTGTAATCGTGCTGACCAAGGCCGATACATCGGACGATGCCCGTGGCTATGAGCAGGAGGCGATGTCCCTGCAACGCAATCTGCCCGTCGTGATTCTCAATGCAAAGTCCGCTGAGGCCATCGACGCACTCGCCCCTTGGTGCGGTCCCGGGCAGACCGTGGCGCTTGTGGGCTCGTCGGGGGTCGGCAAGTCGACCCTGGTGAACACGCTGGCGCGGGCAGGGCACGACGGAATTCAGAAAACCGGCGATATCCGGAAACACGACGCAAAGGGCCGCCATACCACCACCGCGCGGTCGCTCCACGCGCTTCCCGGTGGTGGCTGGGTCATCGACACGCCGGGTATTAGAACACTTTATGTAAGCGACGTGACCGACGGAATCGACACGCTCTACGCCGAAATCACTGACCTTGCCCCGCTTTGCCGGTTTCGCGATTGCACCCACGCGCATGAACCGGGCTGCGCCGTCCTGGCCGCCGTTGCGGCTGGAACCTTGTCCGCCGAGCGATTGCAGCGCTGGCGCACCTTGCGCGAGGAAAACCGCGGCAAGACGCCTGTGCTGACCGGGCCGAAAGGAAACAAGGTCATCCGGAAAAGCAAGCGTTGAGCCGCGAGATCGGTGCCGTCCTTGGCTTCATTGACATATGCGTCTGCAAAACCCATATAACTGAGACGCGAAAGCCGTTGCCTGTGGTATGTCGCCCGGCACAAGGCCCGTTTCCTTCACAACGTCAACAACCAAATCGCTTTGGCACCGCGCTGGAGCGATTAATTCCGGAGTTACCCATGTCCGACAAGAAAGCAAATGCTGCGGCAGAAAAGCCCTACGAGCCGATCCAGTTCGCCAAGAAGCACCGCATATCTGTCGAGGACGCCAAGGCGATCATCCAGAAGCACGGTTCCGACCGCAAGTCGGCCGACAAGGAAGGCCGGCGCGTCAGCGTCTGACGCGCATAACGACTGCCTCCCTCGCTTGTTTGGCGATCAGACAGGGGCGGCGCTCTGAATCCTGTGGATGGTCATCACGGCGACAAGCGCGAAGACCACAATGGCCGCCGAGAAGTAGACAATCGGCGTGTGCGTGTGTTCGCTGGGCTTCCGTTCAAGTATCAGCAGGAGCGGAATGGCCACCGGCGAACCCACGACGCCATAGAGCAGCCATGTCATGGGACGGCGACCTTTCCACTTCGCCACGCCCGCGGTGACCAGTCCCAACCCGATTGCGGTCAGGAATATGAGGATTGACGTCATGGCGCGGTCTCCGTCAGTGGACCGTGGTCCCTTCGTCGTCATTGTCATCGATTTCGAGCAGGGCCTTGAGCCCAAGCATTTGGACCCCGCTGGCAAATTCATCCCATGCCTCCTGGTCACTCGGGAAAGGGTCCGTCCAGGTAATGGAGACGTTCTCGCCGTCGACCAGTTCCAGCGTCCAGCCCTCGACGCCTTCGATCCGGTAAATCTGCACATCGACTGTGATGCCATCGGCGGTGAATGCCTGGGAAAGGGGCGAGATCAGAACCTTGGGCGTGCGTTCGTTCATGTGTCGAATCTGCCGGTATGATGTTATAAGGAAGCATTATCAGCGGACAGCCCTGTCGGGCAACCACCAACCGGGAACTGATGAGGTTTGGGTCAGCGCGTGAACCGGTTGGCGGGCCGCGCCAGCCCCAGCCTGTCGCGCAATGTTCCGGGCTCGTACTCGGTTCGGAACAGTCCGCGACGCTGCAGTTCCGGCACCACTTTGCGCATGAAGTTCATCCAGTCCTCCGGCAGCAACGGGAACATGAGGTTGAAGCCATCTGCCGCGCCGGTGACGAACCACGCTTCCAGTTGGTCAGCGACCTGCTTCGCCGTGCCGGCGACGAGCGGCACCGATCCCGTGGCGCTGATCTTGCGCGCCAGCTGGCGGATCGTCAGCCCCGCGTTGGCCTTGTCGCGAACCAGCGCCAGCCAGGTTCTCCAGCCATTGTAGTTCGCTTCCTCGGGAAGGTCGGGGATCGGGCCGTCGAGCGGATATGTGGAAAGGTCGACCCCCGCCCAGGTCGACAGCAGGTCCACCGCCAGTTCGTCGAGCATCAGTGATTCCAGAAATTGCTGCTTCTCCTCGGCCTCCGACGCGGTTTCAGCAACAATGGGAAGAATGCCGGGAATCTGCTTCAAGCTGTCGGGCAGCCGGCCGAATTTTGCGAGCCGCATGTCCATGTCGGCGCGGTAGGCGATGCCCTCGGCCTCGTTGCGGACGATGGCGAAATGAACCTCGGCATGGGCCGCGGCGAGGTTCTTTCCCGCCTCCGACGATCCGGCCTGCACAATGACGGGATAGCCCTGTGGCGGTCGCGGAACGTTGAGCGGCCCCCTGACCTTGAAGTGCTTGCCGGTGTGATGGAGGAAATGGACCTTATCCGGATGCGCAAAAAGACCTGACGCCTTGTCGAGCGCGATGGCATCGTCCTCCCAGCTATCCCAGAGCGCCTTGGCGATATCGAGGACTTCGGCGGCGCGATCATAGCGAACCGCATGGTCAATATTGGCGTCGCGGCCATAGTTCATCGCCTCCTCCTCGAGCGCCGAGGTGACCACGTTCCATCCCACGCGTCCGCGGCTGATATGGTCCATCGACGCGAACATGCGGGCAGTGTTGAATGGTTCGGTATAGGAGGTCGATGCGGTCACCATGAAACCGATGTCCCGGGTCACCGCCGACAGTGCCGATACCAGCGACAATGGCTCCAGGCGCGGGTTGGCATAATGGGCGACGCCGCTGCCGAGGCCATTCCAGATGCCGAGATGATCGGCAATGAAGATCGTGTCGATCTTGGCGGCTTCCGCCGCGCCGACCAGATGGCGATAATAATTGAAATCCAGGAATTCTTGGCCCGGCGCACGGGGGTGACGCCAGGAGGCCCGGTGGTCGCCTTGGGGATTGAAGAAGAAGGCCGCCAAGATCATCTGTCCACGTGACATGCTGTATCCTTTTGCTTTCATGGCATGGTTCGGCCGGACGTCTTTGGCGTGGATCCGACGCGTGCGAGGCCTATTTCAGCTTCGTTCTTCCCAGACTCTTGTGAGTTCGACGAGCGTCTGGACTGTTTTTTCCATGTCCTGCCGGCTGACCCATTCGAGTGGTGAGTGAAACGCGTGGCCGCCCGCAAAGATATTGGCGCAGGGAAGCCCCATGAACGACAGGCGCGACCCATCGGTTCCGCCGCGAATGCTGCCATGCTGAGGTGTCAGTCCGACGCGTCGGGCCGCTTCCATGGCGTTCTCGACGACCTCGGGGTGACGGTCGAGGACCGATTTCATGTTGCGATACTGCTCCCGCACCGTGAAGCTATGGGAGGCGCCCGGATAAAGGGCCATCACGTCCTGCACGATCTGCTCCAGCAAGGCCTCTTTCTCGACCAGGCCTTCCTCGGTGAAATCACGCACGATCAGGCTCAGGCTCGCCAGTTCCATGGAACCGGAAAGCGAGACGGGATGCAGGAAGCCAGCGCGTCCCGATGTCGTCTCGGGTGCCATGTCGCTTGGCAGGCGGTCGATGATCGCACTGGCAATCTTGATGGCGTTCTTCATTCGGCCCTTGGCAAAACCGGGATGGAAGGCGACACCCTGAATGGTGATATCGACGCCGTCGGCCGAAAACGTCTCATCCTCGATTTGCCCCACCGTGCTCCCATCCACCGTGTAGGCGAAGTCCGCACCCAGCTTTGCGATATCGACCTTGTCCACGCCACGACCGATTTCTTCGTCCGGCGTAAACAGCAGCTTGATCGTGCCATGCTTGAAATCAGGAGTGTCGATGAGGACCTTTGCCATGGTCATGATCTCGGCCAGGCCCGCCTTGTCGTCGGCGCCCAGCAGGGTGGTCCCATCCGTGGTGATGATGTCGTTGCCGATCTGATCGCGGAGTGCGGCATGGTCGGCCACGCGGATGACCCGATGTGGGCTACCCGACAGCTGAATATCGCTGCCGTCATAGTTCACCACGATCTGCGGTTTGACGTCAGTGCCGGTAAAATCGGGCGCCGTATCGACATGCGAGCAAAAGCAGATGACCGGCACGGCTTTGTCGCTATTGGCTGGAATGGTCGCATAGACATAGCCATCGGCATCGAGATGTGCATCCGCCAGGCCGATGTCGAGGAGCTCATCGACCAGGAGGCGGCTGAGGTTCTTCTGCTTGTCCGTGGATGGTTGCGTGCTCGATTCGGGATCGGATTGGGTATCGATGACGACATAGCGGAGGAAACGGTCGAGCACGGTATCTGTCATCACTAAAATCCTGTCCAGGCTGTTCGAGTGCCCGATTTATAGCCATGGAGCTTGGCTTCGCCATCGGATTATTCGCCGATTATGAACACCGCACTCATGGAACGTTCATGTTCGGGGGCGCTTATAGAGCCACATCACCGAAAAGCGAGGAAGCTTCCCATGAAAAAATACGTTATCGCCGGCATTGCGGCACTCGTCGCCACCGTCTCTCTTGCATCGACTGCCAGTGCCGATGTCGTGGTGAAGTACAAGAAGGGTTATCATCACCGCAATCATGCTGTCGTCGTGGTGCGGCCGCGCGCCAGGGTTTACGTCGCACCCCGCGTTATTTATCGCCAGGATTGTTTCACCAAGAAGGTGCGCCGTGTCAACAACTGGGGCGAAGTCGTGATCAAGCGCGTCCGCGTCTGCAGGTAAGCTGTTGGCAGGCAAGGTGTCATTCTCGCCTGCACCGATCTGCCACCTTGAAAGCCGAAGCAGGCCACTCCAGCATGTTCAGACTTGCCGGGAGTGGCCTCTTTCATTTCTTTGCCGTGGATGCGGCCTGCCGCGCGGCCTCCAGACCTGTGGTTATGCTGGCGCCGAGGAACATCGTGTCGCTGGCAAGAATGAAGAAGCGAATCCCGGACTGAACCCAGCTACCGATATCATCGGGCGAGGGCCTGAAGATGCCTGATGTCCGCCTCGCGCGGATTGCAGCATTGGCGATCGTCTCGATGGCTGCGTTCAGCCTCTCCGCCCCGGCAGGTCCCATCGCATCGATCGACACCGAAAGATCGCCGGGACCGATGAAGATCACATCGACGCCCTCGACGGCGGCAATGGCCTCGATATTGGCAAGTCCCTCGGCGGTTTCCACCTGGATCGCCAGCAACAGATTTTCATTTGCCGATTTCAGGTAATCCGGAATGCGGTAGCCATAGGCGGCCGCCCGTCCAGGCCCGACCCCGCGTGAACCGACCGGTGGATAGCGTGTCGCCTGCACTGCCGCACTTGCCTGTTCAGCCGTCGAGACGCGCGGCACCAGCACCCCTGCAGCGCCGGCATCGAGTGCTGCCGCGATGGATTCCGGCGCGTGCCCCGGCACCCGCACCATCGCCGGCACGCCGTGGACATCGGCGGCGCGTACCAGATCTTCGATGCGCTCACGACTGATCTGGGCATGCTCCCAGTCGATGCAGATGAAATCGACGCCTGATGCCGCCGTCACTTCGATCGCGACGGGATGCGGGATGGCGGCAAACGTCCCGACCGTGACGGCACCACCAGTGCATCTGCCTCGAAAATCCCGCATTCTTTCCTCCATCGGACGCCGCATGTTTGCCGCACAAATTTAAGCTTGAAATATATCTCCAGTGCAATACCAATATCGTGCTCAAATGATCAAACCAAAAAAGATATGAGCAGGCATGATGGGGGAGGCACGATGACACATCCACTCGAGGGGGCGAACCGGCTGAAACTCGGCGTGTTTTCCGCCAATGCGGATGGTGGCCTGGCCATCACCGATGTGCCCGAGCGCTGGAAGGCAGGGTGGGACGACAACCTGACAGCTGCGCAGATCGCTGACCGTGCCGGGCTGGAATTCTTCCTGCCGATCGCGCGCTGGGCCGGCTTCGGCGGCAAGAACCATGTGCGGGAATGGTCGTTCGAGACATTCACCTGGGCGGCCGCGCTCGCCGCCGCGACGCGGCAGATCGGGCTCTTCATGACCGTGCATGTGCCCCTCGTCCATCCGCTTTATGCGGCCAAGGCGCTGGCGACGGTTGATCATATCAGCCACGGTCGCGCCGGGCTCAACATCGTCTGTGGCTGGAATCCGAAGGAATTCGCGATGTTCGGCACGCCTTTGGTCGAGAAGGGCTACGACCAGGCCGCCGAATGGATCGAGATCATCGAGAAGGCCTACGCATCCGAAGATCCCTTCGATTTCGGCGGCAGCTATTACAAGCTGAAGGACGTCGTCAGCCGGCCGGCAAGCCTCCAGGCGCCGCGACCGGTGACGATGAACGCAGCCTTTGGCGGACCGGGCCGCGATTTCGCGGCTGCCCATTGCGACTACCTGTTCACTACCTTCACCGAGATCGATGCGGCCGGAAACCATGTCGAGGATATCCGCGCGCGCGCCGAAAAGGCCGGCCGCGATGTCGGCGTCTACACGGTGTGCCACGTGGTTTGCCGCGAAACGCAGGCCGAGGCGGATGATTATTACGAGCGCTATGCCGTCGATATGGCCGACCATGCTGCGGTCGATATCCATATGGCCGGCAAGAAGGAATTTTCCCAGTCGCATGATGCGGGAGCCTATGAGCGTTACCGGAAGCGCTTTGCCGGCGGCGCGGGTAGCTATCCGCTCGTCGGCACGCCGGAAAAGATCGTCGAGGACATGGCTGCCATAGCGGGGAAAGGCTATGCCGGCATCGCGCTGTCTTTCGTCAACTACACGCAGGAACTGCCGTTCTTCTGTGACCGGGTGCTGCCTTTGTTGCGCAAGGCCGGCCTGCGGCAGTGAGGCGACAAGAACAAATGCAATGCCACGAGGAGAACGATCATATTGACCGAAACAAGGCTGACAAAAGTCTCTTCGCGAATGACGCTGCAGGACGGTGTCTATGAGCAGTTGCGCCATGCGCTGATGTGGGGCCTGTTCGAGCCTTCGCAGGTGACGACCATCTCTTCGCTGGCAGCGGAGTTCGGCACCAGCCACATGCCGGTGCGCGAGGCGCTCAGAAGACTGGCGGCCGAGAACGGACTTGAAATCGCCCATAACGGGTCCGCCCGTGTACCCGCCGTCTCCCGCGAACGGCTGGACGACCTTTGCCGCGTGCGCGCTAACCTCGAAGGCCTCGCCACCGAACTCGCTGCCACGCGCATGACGGCCGACAAAATCGAGCGCTGCCGGCAATTGGCCGTCGAGCATGAAGGGCTGGGCCGGGACGGCAAGGTCTACGAGATGCTGCGCAAGAACCACCAGTTTCATTTCGCCATCTACGAAATGTCGGGCTCGGAAACCCTGCCCCAGTTGATCGCCATGCTTTGGCTCCGCTTCGGCCCCTATATGCGGCTTCTCTCCGATCTCGTCGCGCGCCAACTCGACCAGGGCATCATCCATCCCTACTCCACCTATCACCATGAGATGATCGAGGCCTTTCACGCCGGTGACGCGAAGCGGGCAGGGGCGCTGATGGTCGCCGATATCGAGGCCACGCAGACTCTGTTGCGCGATTTGTGCTGAAATTAGTTGAACTATAAAATATCTTATGATCAAATAATCAAAACCGGCCGCGAGGGTCGATCGAACGGCGCGGAAGACGCGTCGGTAAACGAATGGGAACTGCGATGTCGGTTACTGAAAATACATCTGCGGGCAGCAACGGATTTCCGGTCGACGAGCTGCGCGCGTTGTTTCCCGCGCTGCGCAAGGCCGATGGATTCATCTTTCTTGAAAATGCCGGCGGATCGCAGGTCCCGCAGTCGGTAGTCGATGCGGTCGCCAACCACCTGATCGACAACAATGTGCAGCGGATGGCGAAATACGAGCACAGCCAGGGCGTCGATCGCAATCTCGAAGCCGCCCGCGAGAGCGTTGCCCTCCTTGTCAATGCCTATCGTCCGGAAGAAATCTCCTTCGGCCTCAACGCGACATCGTTCATCCGGCTCGTGAGCCTCGGCATTGCCAAGCTGCTGGGCGAGCGCAACGAAATCGTCGTCACCGACATGGACCACGATGCCAACATCGCCACCTGGATGGCGCTCGAAGCCGACGGCGCCAGGATCGTCTGGTGGCGGATGCGCGAGGACGGCACGCTGCACACCGCCGATCTGGAGCCTTTGCTCAACGAGCGCACACGGTTGGTGGCGGTCACGGTCACGGCTCATTCAATCGGCACGATCGTCGACGTCAAGACCGTTGGACAGTTGGCGCACGCGGTCGGCGCGGAAGTGTTCCTCGATTCCGTCCACTTCGGCCCGCACGGACTGATCGACGTGCAGGCGTGGGATTGCGATTATCTTGTCTGCTCCGGCTACAAGAATTTTTCCCCGCATATGGGCTTTCTCTGGGGCCGCTACGACGCGCTCGTTAAGCTCCCCACCTTCAAGGAAGACTTCATTCCCGACGTCCCGCCGTACAAGATCGAGGTCGGCACGTTCACCTATGAAAACGTCGCGGGCATGAACGCGGCCGTCCACTACCTCGAGGATATCGGCCGGCGCTTCCTGGCCGGCAGCGGGCACAGCCGTCGCGAGGCGCTTGCCGCAGCCATGGGTGCGATCCGCGACTACGAACTGATCCTGTCGCGCGAAATGATCCGCGTACTCAAGCGGCACGGCGCGGAAATCTATGGCATTTCGGACGAGGCAAGGCTCGCGGGCCGCGTGCCCACCATCTGCTTCAACATTCCAGGGGTCACCCCGCAGCATCTCGCCACCGAAATGGGCAAGGCGCGGATCGGCGTCCGTGATGGCCACATGTTCGCGCCACGCCTGATGAAGCGGCTCGGCCTCTCGATGGAAACTGGCGCCCTCCGCGTATCTCTGGTGCATTATAACAAGGTCGAGGAGATCGCCCGTTTCGATACAGTGCTCGGCGATATCATAGCGGCGGCGACCGGTTCGTCCCGGCTGGCGAGGAGTGCCTGATCCATGTCGCTATTGCCGTCAGACATCTCCACCGAAGCCATGAGGAAACGCCACGCGTTCGATGGCATTCGCGCCCAGGTTCGCGATCTGCGCACGGAAAACATCGCTGTCCTTGCCGCCCGCGCGCGTGAACTCGGGGATGTCATACCGCTCTGGTTCGGCGAAGGCGATCTCGTCACCCCGGCCTTCATCCGTGATGCGGCCAAGGCGGCGATCGACGACGGGTTGACCTTTTATATCCCCAACATGCGCGGCTATGGCCCGCTGATCGAGGCGCTCTCGACCTATCAAAGCGACCTTCATGGGCGTCGGATCCCGGTGGAGCGTTCGACCATCGCACCCGGCGGCATGCAGGCGCTCTATCT
>Ga0164290_1002487_pt1 | contig 12619 bp, 14 predicted proteins | sample Micstemetagenome_FD_108782 | JGI IMG/M metagenome (GOLD analysis project Ga0164290, IMG submission 108782) | Contaminated culture microbial community from soil near Moab, Utah, USA - Microcoleus steenstrupii SON62 (Illumina Assembly) | ecosystem: Environmental > Terrestrial > Soil > Soil crust... | reverse complement strand
CGAGCAGCGCTCCGGGCGTGCGATGGCAAGGCGGAGGAGGGAGCCGGGACGGAGTCCCGGCGACTGACGACAACGCCGCCAGCGTGCGTCTGGAGCGTGGCGCAGCGTGCGCTCCCTTGGACTAACTCATCTAGGGCGCGCGAAAGCGGGTAACGACGTGGGCAGCGAGACAGCCCACACATCGACGAGAGGACGACCCGTGCAAGCAGTGACCTGGCAAGGACCCAAGGACATGCGGGTCGAGGAGGTCCCGGATCCGACGATCATCGAGCCGACCGACGCGATCATCCGGGTGACCACCACCGGACTGTGCGGCTCGGACCTCCATCTCTACGACCCGCTCGCGCCGTTCATGACGCCGGGCGACATCGTCGGCCACGAGCCGATGGGCATCGTCGAGGAGGTCGGACCTGAGGTCAGCGAGCTCGATGTCGGCGACCGCGTCGTCGTCCCCTTCAACGTCAGCTGCGGCGAGTGCTGGACCTGCAGCCGCGGGCTGCACAGCCAGTGCGAGACGACCCAGAACCGGGAGTCCGGCACGGGAGCGAGCCTGCTCGGCTACAGCAAGCTCTACGGCCAGGTCCCGGGGGGCCAGGCCGAATTCCTTCGGGTGCAGTTCGCCAACTTCCTCCCGATCAAGGTCCCCGAAGGGCCGCCGGACGACCGCTTCGTCTACCTGTCTGACGTGATCCCGACCGCGTGGCAGGCGGTCCGCTATGCCGAGCTGCCCGACGACGGCGTGCTCCTCGTCATGGGCGCCGGTCCGATCGGCGACATGGCTGCGCGCATCGCCCTGCACGAGGGACACCGGGTGATCGTCGCCGACCGGGTTCCCGAACGACTGGAGCGGGTGCGGACGGCCGGTGCGGAGACCATCGACATCGACGAGGTCGACGACCTCGCCGCCGAGGTGCGCGACCGCACCGGCGGCCGCGGTGCCGACTCGGTGATCGACGCCGTCGGCATGGAGGCGCACGGCAATCCCGTGGCGGAGACCATGATCAAAGGGGTCGGCCTCATCCCCGACGCCGTCGCCCGCAAGCTGATGACGACCGCCGGCATCGACCGGCTTGCGGCGCTGCACGCCGCCATCGACGCAGTGCGCCGCGGCGGGACGGTGTCGATCAGCGGCGTCTACGGAGGTGCCACCGACCCGATGCCGATGATGCAGATGTTCGACAAGCAGATCCAGCTGCGGATGGGACAGGCCAACGTACGCCGCTGGAGCGACGACATCCTCCCCCTCCTCACCGACGACACCGATCCCCTGGGGACCGAGACCTTCGCGACCCATCGGCTGCCGCTGGCGGACGCCCCCGAGGCCTACGCGAAGTTCCGCGACAAGGAGGACGGGATGATCAAGGTCGTCTTCAAGCCTTGACCCGCGGCCCGGTCGAGCTGCGGGCGGCGCCGAACCGGTAGTCGTCGAGGTCGAACCGGCTGCTCGTCCACATCGTCTCCAGGGTGGGGGACGGTCGGAACGGCACGTCCCCGTGGGCGTCGAAGTAGTAGCTGTTGGCGGTCTGGCACGAAGGCTGGAAGAAGACCTGGTGGCGACGGCGGCCGAGGACCTGCTCGAAGTAGCGGGCGTTGGCCTCGGAGGTGACCTCCACCCGGGTCGCACCGGTACGACGCGCGCGGCGCAGGCAGCGCACGATGTGGGTCATCTGGGTCTCGATCAGGTTGAAGTACGACGACCCGTTGTAGCCGTAGGGGCCGAGGATCGCGAAGAAGTTCGGGAAGCCGGGGACGCTGACGCCCTGGTAGGCCTGGAACCGGTGCTCCTCCCACCACGACTCGAGGTCCACTCCCCCGACACCGGTCACCGTGAACGCAGGCATGTTGCCCTTCTCGAACACCTTGAAGCCGGTCGCCAGCACGAGCACGTCGACCTCGTGCTCTGCACCATCCGCAGTCCTGATGCCGGTCGGCGTGATCCGCTCGATCGGCGCGGTCTCCAGGAGGACGTTGTCGCGGTTGAACGCCCGCAGGTAGTCGTTGGAGAAGCTCGGCCGCTTGCAGCCGAGGGCGTACCTCGGCGTGAGCTGCTCGCGCACCTCCGGGTCCTTGACCGCCCGGCGCAGGTGGTGGAGCCCGACCCGCTCCCCCACGCCCGCCACCGGCAGCAGGTTGTGGAAGTGCGCGGCCAACGGGAAGGTCAGCTCGACGAACGTCTGGCTCACCAGCCGGCTCGCCCGTTTGGTCCCGGGAACCCGCATCGCGAGCCGGACCGGCAGCGGCAGCGCCGAGTCGAGCTTCGGCAGGCACCAGATCGGGGTGCGCTGGAAGACCGTCAGGTGGGCGGCCTCGGGCGCGATCGACGGGATCGCCTGCACGGCGGACGCGCCGGTGCCGATCACCGCCACCCGCTTGCCGGCGAGGTCGACGCCGTGGTCCCAGCGCGCGGTGTGCATGACGGTGCCGGCGTAGGTCTCGATGCCGGCGATCTCCGGCAGCTTGGGCTGGGTCAGCACCCCGGTGGCGCCGACGACGTGGCGGGCGGTGATCGTGTCACCGTCGCCGGTCCCGAGCCGCCACAGGTCGCTCTCCTCGTCGAAGGCCGCCGACACGATGCGGGTGTTGAGCCGGGTGCGCCGGCGCACGTCGTACTTGTCGACGCAGTGCTCGGCGTACCCCTTCAGCTCCCGCCCGGGCGCGTAGACCCGCGACCAGCCGGCCATCTGCTCGAAGGAGAACTGGTAGCTGAAGGACGGGATGTCGACCGCCACGCCCGGATAGGTGTTCCAGTGCCAGGCACCGCCGACGCCGTCGCCCTCCTCGACCATCAGGTAGTCGTCGAACCCTGCCTTGTCGAGCAGGATCGCGGCACCGATGCCGGAGAAGCCGCCGCCGATGATGACGACCTCATGGTCGGGCGCGTGGTCGGGGGCGTGGTCGGGGGTCGCGGTCATGCGATGTGTTCCTCTCGGGTGGCGCGGCTGGCGAGGTCGGTGAGCCCGGCGAGGTCGGTCTCCGCGCCGAGGGTGATCACGTCCACGCGGTGCTCGACGCCCTCGGCACTCCGCAGGCCCTGCTCGACGATGGCGTAGACCGGCCACGTGTAGAGCTTGCAGCTCGGCTGCTGCAGGGCCGCGTAGAACCCTCGTCGTACGACGACGCGGGGCTCGTCGTCGCCGGGCGTGAGCTGCCGCCGCAGCCAGGGATCGTCGACCGAGAGCCGCAGGTTCACCCGCGCCAGTGCTCGGCGGAGCGGACCTCGAGGGAACGGCAGTCGGGCGGGGAGCACCCAGGCCGGCGACCGCTGGAAGACCTTCACGCTCGACGCGGACCGGGCGACGTACGGCAGGATCCGGGCGGTCTCGGCGGCGGACGCGACGACGGCGATCCGCAGCCCGCGGTAGTCACGGGCCTGCCAGTCCTCGCCGACGAGCAGCTCGCCGCGGAAGGTGGTCGAGCTCACCCGGCTCACCCAGCCACCGGCTCGTGCGTGACCTCGTCGACCCATGCCTGCGGCTTGCCCAGGAGCCGCGCCGGCACGAAGGACGTCACCTTCACCAGGGGGTCCGCCAGCAGCCGGTGGTAGGGGTGCGCGCGGTCGACCACCATGCTCGCCTGCGACCGCAGCACGTGGTAGGCCGGGATCCGCTTCGTGTACTCGCCGCGGGACCCGATCGTGTTGAACCGCTTCACCGCGTTGTAGAGCTTCTGCTCGGGCAGGCCCATCGCGACGATATTGTCGCGCATCTTGTTGATCAGCGGCACGAAGACGACGATCAGGCCGATCACCACCTGCGGCTTGAGGTTGCTCGCCGACTCGATGAGCAGCTTGTGCAGTGGTCCCGCCCCGATCAGCTCCAGCACCTGGAAGTCGACGGTGATGTGCCGGGCCTCGTCGGAGTTGATGTGTCGGAACACCTCGTGACACACCGGGTCGGAGACCTCCTCGAGCAGGAACTTCACCAGGGCGCCGTCGAGCGCGCACTCCAGCAGCGGGATCAGCGTGGCGAGGCCGGTGAGCGGCAGCGAGTCGCCGAACCTGTCGAGGGTCTTGATCGCCATCTTGACGTTGATGTTGGGCTCGGGAACAGTGCCGTCCTCGTCGAGCATCCCCCACCGCTTCATCAGCGCCAGCTCGGCGTTGGCGTGCTTCTGCTCCTCGGCGTGGAAGTACTCGTAGATCTCCTTGATCGCCGGCGTCGGGGCCATCGTCGCGAGCGAGGCGAACCCGCAGGCGCCGACGTGCTCGATCCACACCAGGTCCGCCATGAACGGCTGCATCTTGGCGCGCAGCTCGTCGGTCATCGTCTCCGCCCCGGGTGCGTCCCAGTCGATGTCGGCGAGCGACCACTGCTTGTCCTTGATGGTCTGCAGCATCGCGTCGAAGTCGTAGGTCATCGTTCCTCCTCGATCGGGACCGGCTGGGTCTCGGGCTCGGGCGCGAACCGGCCCATCAGGCCGGCGACCCTGGCGTACGGCGCGGGCGCCAGCCGCTTGAGCCGCCACAGTGCCTTCGCGTCCAGCTGGGGCATCACGTAGAGCCGGCCCCGGTCGTGGGCATCGAGCGTCAGCCGCGCGACGCGCTCGGGGGAGAATCCGGTCAGCCTGGCGATGCGACGCGCCAGGTCGGCCGCCGCCGGGTCGATCAGCTCTCCGCCGAAGATGTTGGTGCGCACGAAGGTCGGGCAGAGCACGGTCACGGCGATGCCGGTGCCGGTCAGCTCGGCGGCGAGGGTCTCGGACAGGCTGACCACACCGGCCTTGCTGACGTTGTACGCCGCCATCCGCGGCGCCGCCGTGAACCCGGCGGCCGACGCGACGTTGATGACCCCGCCCCGGCCCCGTTCCCGCAACAGCGGCACGAACACGTGGCAGCCGTGGATGACGCCCCAGAGGTTCACTCCGAGGGTGCGCTGCCAGTCGTCGAGCGGCGCGTCGCCCACGGGCAGGCCGCCGGCGCCGATGCCGGCGTTGTTGACCACCAGGTCCGGCGTACGACCGAACCAGGCGGAAGCCGTCTCCGACAGCTGGCGCACCTGCTGCTCCACGGCGACGTCGCACGCCACTGCGATCGCCTCGCCGCCGGCCTGCTCGATGAGGACGACGGTCTCCTTGGCCGTGGCCTCGTCGAGGTCGGCGCAGACCACCGTGCCGCCGCGCCTCGCCAGCTCCAGCGCGAACGCCCGGCCGATGCCGCTGCCGGCGCCGGTGACGACGGCGTGCGCCCGGCTCGTGCGGCGGTTCACGCCCCCTCCAGCAGAGCGAACGAGCCGCGACGCTCGGCGGCGTCGAGCTCGGTGACCACGAAGTCCGCTGCGCGGGCGAGCGCCGCCGCGGCTTCGGGGACCAGCCGGGACAGCGCCTGGAAGACGTGCATCTGGCCGGGCCAGATCTCCAGCTCGCAGCGGCCGCCGGCCGCGGCGAGCGCGGCTGCGAGCGCCTCGGCGTCGGCGGCCATCATCTCGCGGCCACCCGCCTGGACCAGGGTCGCCGGGAACGACCCGGCGCCCTCGAAGGACAGCGTCATCCGCGGCGCCGCCCGGTCCTCGTCGGCGAAGTACAGGTCCAGCAGCCGTTGGGCGCGGGCCGCGGAGATCATCGGGTCGCGGCGCAACCGCTCCCGCCCCGCCGCGAGCTCGAAGGTCGGGTCGAACAGCGGCGAGAACAACGCCAGCGCCGCCGGCGGCCGAGCCCCCTCGTGGACGAGCTGGAGGGCGAGGTCCACCGCGAGGTGACCCCCTGCGGAGTCGCCGGCGATGACGATCCGGTCGGGGTCGTGGCCCTCCGCGAGCAGCCACTCGTACGCCGCCCGCACGTCGTCCGCTGCCGACGGGAAGCGGTGGTTCGGGGCCAGCCGGTAGTCGCACGCGAAGACCGGGAGACCGGTCGCCTGGGACAGCCGCGTGGTGATGCCGCGGTGGGTGCGGGCCGAGCAGATCGTGTAGGCGCTCCCGTGGACGTAGAGGATCACCGCGTCGTCGCGGCGGGCGCGTGGACCGCGGACCCACTCCCCCCGCACCGACGGTCCGCGGCTGGTCGACCGGTCGACCCCGACGATCCGGCTGCCCGGCAGACCGGGACCGAGGACGGCGAGGCTCGTGGCCACCACCCGCCGGGCGAGGAGCACCCCGCGAGGGCTCGGCGGGACGGCGACCGTGAGGGGCCGGAGGGTCAGGGAGGTGATCCGGGCCGCCGCGTGGCTCCGCAAGGAGGCGCGGACGGGCGGGCATTTCTGCTGGCGCATGCCCTCAGATTGCAATCTGAAGGCACCTGCCGTCAAGATGTTCCCGTGGAAAGAGCGAAGGCCTCCCCCCGGAGGTACGGCGGCAAGAGCGCGGAGCAGCGCCGCTCCGAGCGCCGCGGCCAGCTCGTCGCGGCCGCCCTCGAGATCTGGCAGGAGCAGGGCTGGGCCGCGGTGACGATGCGCGGCGTCTGCGCCCAGGCGGGCCTCACGGACCGCTACTTCTACGAGAGCTTCGCCGACCGCGATGCCCTGCTCGGCACCGTGTGGGACCAGATGCGCGACGAGACCCTCGAAATGCTGACGGCGGTGATCGCCTCCGTCAGCGACCAGGGCCCGCTCGACCAGCTGCGCGCGGCACTGGACGCAGTGGTGCACCACATCGCCGACGAGCCGACGCGCGCCCAGATCATCTTCGGCGACCATGCCGGGAGCGCCGTGCTCGAGCAGCGCCGGCGCGACACCGTGCAGATGGCGACCGACCTGATGATCGGCCTGGCCCAGCCGTTCCTGCGCGCGGACGTCGACGAGCAGGCACTGCGGATCACCACGCTGCTCGGCATCGGCGGCTTCGTCGAGCTGATGCTCGCCTGGCGGGACGGCCTCGTGGAGTCCGGCACCGACGAGATCGTCGACCACATGGCCGCGGTGGGAGCAGCGCTGGGCGACCGGTTCCTCAGGACGTGAGCGGCGGCCGGACCATCGTCGGGAGCAGCTGGTGCACCAGCTCCCGGAGCTCGTCGAGCGCGTCGTCGTGGCCGCGGGTCACCGCGATCAGCGCCTGCTGGAAGAGGCCGTCGAGGATCCCGTAGAGCACGGGGGGCGGCAGTGCCGGCTCGGCACCGGCCAGCTCGGCGTACCGGGACACGATCCGCCAGATCATGCCCTCCAGCCAGCCGTCGATCTCGGTCGCGACGTCCCGCAGCCGCTCCTCGAACATGCTCTGCGTGCGCACGTCGTACCAGAGGCGGTGCATGGCCGCCTCCTCCTTCAGCGTGTCGGCGAGCTCGTCGGCGAAGCCGGTCACCAGCTCGTCCGGGGTCCGCGAACCGGTGACGACGCCGTCGTACCGGCGGACGCAGATCGCCTTGAGCTCGCGGACGCAGAAGACGATGAGGTCGTGCTTGTCCTCGAAGTAGTAGTGGACGACGCCGTGGCTGAAGTCGGAGTTGTTCGCGATCTCGCGGAGGCTGGCCCGTGCGTAGCCCAGCTCGCCCAGGGTGCGCGTCGCCGACTCCGCGATCGCCCGGCGGCGCTCGTCGTACTTGTCAGCGGGCGGCTTACGGCCCGAGGCGTTCGCCATGCGAGGGAGCGTAATCCCAAATCCGACAATTTGGTCAAGTGTCCTGATAGTTCTGGCCACTTTGCCAGTTGGAACTTGACACATGTCAAGGACTTGTATGAAATGTGTCTGTCACCAACTGGTCCCCCAACCACGTGACATGAGGACTGCGGGGGAAGACGTTCAAGAGTTTGGTTGAGGTGTTGGAGCCGCCTCGATCCCGCTCCGTCTTTCCTCGCAGTCTTCTCGTTTGCGGCTCGGTGGCCTCGTCGTGATCAGGCCCGCCAGCCGAACGCGAGCGCGCCGCCGACGATCAGGCAGAACCACAGTGGGTACGACAGCACGCCGATCCAGACCAGGCGCTTCGGGTACGGCGTCCACCAGACGCAGCACAGCACGAAGAGCACGAGCCAGATCGCGACCATCACGACGATCCCCCACCACGGGGCGATGAGGCCGCTGGCGGCGTACAGGAAGAAGGACGAGACGACCAGGATCATCCCGAGCCACGGGGTGAACGAGATCTCGCCGCGGGGACCGTCGGCGACCCGCTTGATCTTGCGCCGGCGCTGGAAGGTGGACAACCGCTACCTGTCCTCGACGTCGTCGTTCCAGACCGGGTCCTCGTCCCAGGCCTCCGTGCGCTCGGCCGCCTTCTCGACGGCGAGGGCGGCCTCGGCCTCGGTCTCGTAGGGTCCCAGCCGGTCCTTGTTGGGGCAGCCCTCCTCGGGCTCCACGACGTGGTGCTTCAGGCAGAACCAGTACGGCATGGGCCGAATCTACCGTTGCGTCCGTGCAACACGGGTGTTACCCGACGTGAGTAGTGTCCCGCCATGGGCGCGGATCGGGTCGATGTGAACACGATGTTCGAGGGCTACGGCTCCGACGGCCCCGCCTACGACGAGATGTTCGACGGCGACCAGCTGCGGTCGCCGTACCTCCGGCTGCGCGACTCCCTCGACACCATGACCACCCCCGAGCTGGCGAGCCGGGTGGAGACGCTGCGGGCGGGCTACCTCAACCAGGGCGTGACCTTCGACATCGGCGGTGAGGAACGGGCGATGCCGCTCGACATCCTCCCGCGGGTCATCGAGATGGACACCTGGTCGGTGATCGAGCGCGGGGTGCAGCAGCGGGTGCGGGCGCTGGAGGCGTTCCTCGCCGACGTGTACGACGCCGGCCGGGTCTTCGACGACGGCGTGATCCCGCGGCGGGTGATCACGACCTCGTCCCACTTCCACCGGGAGGCCGCCCACGTGCGGCCGCCGAACGGGGTGCGGGTGCACGTGTCCGGCATCGACCTGATTCGCGACAACAACGGCGAGTTCCGGGTGCTCGAGGACAACGTGCGGGTCCCGTCCGGGGTGTCCTACGTGATGACCAACCGTCGCGCGATCTCCGCGGCACTCCCCGAGACCACCGCCCAGCACCGGATCCGGCCGGTGGCGGCGTACCCGCAACGGCTGCTGGCGGCGCTGCGCGCGGCCGCACCCGCCGGCGTCACCGACCCGACCGTCGTCGTCCTCACCCCGGGCGTCTACAACGGTGCGTACTTCGAGCACGCGCTCCTGGCGCGGACGATGGGCGTGGAGCTGGTCGAGGGCCGGGACCTGGTGTGCCGCCGCGGCGAGGTGATGATGCGGACCACCAAGGGACTGGCGCCCGTCCACGTCATCTATCGCCGGATCGACGACGAGTACCTCGATCCCGTGCACTTCCGCGCCGACTCCATGCTCGGCTGCCCCGGGATGATCGACGCCGCGCGGGCCGGCAACGTCACCCTGGCGAACGCGGTCGGCAACGGGGTCGCCGACGACAAGCTGGTCTACACCTACCTGCCCGACATCATCCGCTACTACCTCGCGGAGGAGCCGGTCATCCGCAACGTCGACACGTGGCGGGTGGGTGAGCCGGAGGCGCGCGAGGAGGTGCTCGACCGGCTGGACGAGCTGGTGCTGAAGCCGGTCGACGGGTCGGGCGGCAAGGGCATCGTCATCGGTCCGCACGCGTCCGCCGCCGAGCTCGACGAGCTGCGCGCGAAGGTGCTGGCGGATCCGCGGTCGTGGATCGCCCAGCCGGTCGTCCAGCTCTCGACGGTGCCGACGTTCGTGGACGGCGAGCTCGGTCCGCGCCACGTCGACCTGCGGCCGTTCGCGGTCAACGACGGTCACCGGGTGTGGGTCCTGCCGGGCGGGCTGACCCGGGTCGCCCTCGGCAAGGGCGAGCTGATCGTGAACTCCTCCCGCGGCGGCGGCACCAAGGACACCTGGGTGCTGGCCGGCCCGGTCGGGCAGCGTGCGCAGGGTCAGGCGCAGGGGCGGGGGGCTGCCGAATGATGCTCAGCCGGATCGCGGAGTCCATGTTCTGGATCGGTCGCTACGTGGAGCGGGCAGAGGACACCGCCCGGATCCTCGACGTGCACACCCAGCTCCTGCTCGAGGACGGCGCTGTCGACGAGTCGCAGACCTGTCGCGACCTGCTGCTGATCATGGGCCTCGAGCCGGAGGACGCCGCGATCCACCTCGGGGTCGACCTGTCCGGCTCGGTCGACATCGACCAGGTGCTGCGGCTGCTCGCCTACGACCTGAGCTCCCCCACCTCGATCACCGCCGCGCTCGCGGCCGCGCGGGAGAGCGCGCGGCGGGCGCGCGAGATCCTCTCGGTCCCGCTCTGGGAGGTCATCAACACCACCTACCTCTCGATCCCGTCCGGGCGCTTCGGCGGGCTGCGGCCGCCGTACGTCTTCCAGTGGGTGCGGGAGCGCGCGGCGCTCATCAACGGCACCGCGGACGCCACGATGACGCGCGACGAGGGCTGGCACTTCCTGATGCTCGGCCGTTGCCTCGAGCGTGCGGACATGACGTCGCGACTCATCGCGGCCACGTCACTGTCGAGCGGGAGCGTGGCGCAGTGGGCGGGCACGCTCCGCGCGTGCGGTGCCTACGAGGCCTTCCTGCGCACCTACCGCGGGCTGGAGACCGAGCGGGCGGCGGCGGAGTTCCTGCTGCTCGACCGGCTGTTCCCACGGTCGGTGGTCTTCGCCCTCAACCGTGCGGAGCAGTGCCTCGACGAGATGGAGCCGGGCAGCGCGCGGGCCGGGTTCCAGGACGAGGCGCACCGGTTGATCGGCCGCACCCGCGCAGAGCTCGAGTACCGCTCGCTGGCCGACGTGGTCGCCGACCTCCCCGAGGAGATGGAGCAGCTCCAGCGCACCTGCGCGGCCGCGACCGCCGCGATCAGCCGGAAGTACTTCGCCGGTGCCGAGGCCGTGTCCTGGAAGGGCGTGAGGCAGTGAGCATGCAGATGCGGGTCGTGCACACGACGGAGTTCGAGTACGACGGGCTGGCGGCAGCGTCGTACAACCAGGCTCGGATGACGCCGGTCACCGCGCCCGGGCAGATCGTCGTCCACACCCGGCTCGACGTCCACCCGAAGCCGTGGACCTCGGAGTACCGCGACTACTTCGGCAGCCACGTCGTCACCTTCGAGGTGCTCGACCCGCACGATGCGATGTCGGTGGTCGCGACGTCGACGGTGCAGGTCGACCGGTCGCCGGCCGCGCCGCCCACCACGCCGTGGGAGGAGTACGGCGACCGCACCGTGGCCGACCGGTGGACCGAGTACCTCACGCTCCCCGCGATGGTCGCCCCTCCCCCGGACTTCGCCGACCTGGTGCGGGACACCGCCGCGGCAGCGGGCACGCCAGGCGGGGCGGCGCGGGCCGTGTGCCGGCTGGTCAACGAGGAGATCGACTTCCTGCCGGGCTCGACGGACGTCCGCACCCCGGCGGCCGAGGCGTGGCAGCAGCGCGCCGGCGTGGTGCAGGACATGGTGCACCTCGCGATCGGCGGGCTCCGCTCGCTCGGCATCCCGGCCCGGTACGTGTCGGGCTACGTGCACCCGGTCCTCGAGCCGGTCGTGGGCGAGACCGTCGCCGGCGACTCGAAGGCGTGGCTGGAGTGGTGGGACGCCGGCTGGCAGCCCTTCGACCCGACCTCCGACTCCGCGCCCGACGACCGGTACATCGCGATCGCGACCGGGCGCGACTACCACGACGTCTCGCCGCTCAGCGGCATCTACTCCGGTGCGAAGACGTCACGGATGACGGTGGACGTGAGCATCACCCAGACCGCGTGATCAACGCTCGAGATCTCCTGCCAGCCGCTCGACGCGGAGGACGGCGAGCTCGTGCTCGACGTCGCCGCTCATCGCCGCCGCGAGGCGGAGGTGCGGCAGGGCCTCCCGGTGACGGGACTGCCGCTCGAGCGCGCGCCCCAGGGCGTGCTGCGCCCAGGCGTCGGACGGGTCGTCCTCGACCAGCCGGGCGAGCTCGTCGGACGCCTTCACGAGCTGCGCGCGCATCAGGTAGGCCCACGCGCGCAACAGCCGGAGGCCGCGGTTGGTCGGCTCCTCCTCGAGCGCGGGCTCGAGGATCTTGAGCGCCTCGCTCGGCGCCCGTCGCTCCAGCAGGTCGTGGGCCGTCCGGTAGGCGCTCTCCGGACGCGCGACCGCGCCCGGGAAGGCGATGCCCGGGGCGCGCAGGGGGATCTCCGACTCGCTCATGGGTGTGGTCAACGATGCCACGGGGGCGGTGATTCCGTCGTCCTCCTCATCGACGCACTACCCTGTGACGTGGACGGGCCGACCGGGTGACCGCGTGACCCAATCCTGGAGACAGGGACGGGTCCCGAGGAAAGTCCGGGCTCCACAGAGCGGGGTGGTGGGTAACACCCACCCGGAGCAATCCGCGGGAAAGTGCCACAGAAAATAGACCGCCTCACCCTCTCGAGGGCGAGGTAAGGGTGAAACGGTGGAGTAAGGGCCCACCAGCGCCCCGGGTGACCGGGGCGGCTCGGCAAACCCCACCCGGAGCAAGGCCAGACAGTGTGCGTCCGAGGGCTGCTCGCCCGAGCACACGGGTAGGCCGCTGGAGGCCGTCGGCAACGGCGGCCGTAGATGGATGGTCACCGATCACAGAACCCGGCTTACAGGTCGGCCCGTCCCCCATATGGCCTCTGATGCGATGAAGGAGCGGGGCCTCGCTCCTCGTGCGTCCCCGGGCGGATGCTGGGGGTGTACTCACGTCGACGACGAAGGAGGCCCCTCATGTCAGAGTACGCAGGTAGGCAGTTCGTCGG
>Ga0164290_1002486_pt1 | contig 12622 bp, 10 predicted proteins | sample Micstemetagenome_FD_108782 | JGI IMG/M metagenome (GOLD analysis project Ga0164290, IMG submission 108782) | Contaminated culture microbial community from soil near Moab, Utah, USA - Microcoleus steenstrupii SON62 (Illumina Assembly) | ecosystem: Environmental > Terrestrial > Soil > Soil crust... | reverse complement strand
GGCAGGGCAGCACCTTCACCCTGCGCCTCGCGCTGGCGTGACCCGCGCTCCTCCCCCGCTTGCCATCCCCCGCGCGCCTTCATAGCCTTTCCGCCAAAGGAGAGCCGCCATGACCGCCGAACCCCGCGCCATCCACCTTGCCGACTACCAGCCCTTCACCCACCTGGTCGAGGATGTGGCCCTGACCTTCCGGCTTGCCGCGCAGGCGACCCGCGTCATCGCCGCGCTGCGCCTGTCGCCAAACCCGGCCCGCCCCGGCCCCCACGACCTGCGGCTGGATGGCGAAAACCTGCGCCTCCTTTCCCTCCGCCTGAATGGCAGCCCGCTCGCCCTGTCCCCGGATGACACCGGCCTGACGATCCCCGCCACGGCCCTCCCGCAAGGCCCCTTCACCCTGGAGACCGAGGTAGAGATCGACCCCGAGGGAAACACCGCCCTCGAAGGCCTCTACATGTCGCGCGGCCTCTACTGCACGCAATGCGAGGCCGAGGGCTTCCGCAAGATCACCTTCTACCCCGACCGCCCCGATGTCATGGCCCCCTTCCGGGTGCGGATCGAGTCGGACCTGCCGATCCTCCTGTCCAACGGCAACCCGGCATGGCAGGGGGCGGGCTGGGCCGAATGGGTGGATCCCTGGCCCAAACCCGCCTATCTCTTCGCCCTTGTCGCGGGCGACCTCGTGGCGCACAGCGCCCCCTTCACCACCGCCTCCGGCCGCCCCGTCGCCCTGAACATCTGGGTCCGCCCCGGCGATCAGGACCGCTGCGCCTATGCGATGGACAGCCTGATCCGCTCCATGCGTTGGGACGAAACCGCCTATGGCCGGGAATACGACCTCGACGTGTTCAACATCGTCGCCGTGGACGATTTCAACATGGGCGCGATGGAGAACAAGGGGCTGAACATCTTCAACTCCAAATTCGTCCTCGCCTCCCCCGAAACCGCGACCGATGACGACTTCGCGCGGATCGAGGCGATCATCGCCCATGAATATTTCCACAACTGGACCGGCAACCGCATCACCTGCCGCGACTGGTTCCAACTGTGCCTGAAGGAAGGGCTGACCGTCTTCCGCGACCAGCAATTCAGCGGCGACATGCGCTCCCACGCCGTGAAGCGGATCGAGGATGTCCTGATGCTCCGCGCCCGCCAGTTCCGCGAAGATGGCGGCCCGTTGGCCCATCCCGTCCGCCCCGACAGCTATGTGGAGATCAACAATTTCTACACCGCCACCATCTACGAAAAGGGCGCCGAGGTGATCGGGATGCTGAAACGCCTCGTGGGCGATGACGGCTATGCCAAGGCGCTCGACCTCTATTTCACCCGCCATGATGGTGATGCCGCCACGATCGAGGATTGGCTGAAGGTGTTTGAAGATGCCACCGGCCGCGACCTGACCCAGTTCAAACGCTGGTACACCGAGGCAGGCACCCCCCGCGTGAAGGTCTGGGAAGACTGGGATGGCGCGACCTATTCCCTGACGCTGGAACAGGACAACCCGCCCACCCCCGGCCAGCCGGACAAGGGCGCGAAGGTCATCCCCGTGGCCCTTGGCCTGCTGAACCCCAACGGCGATGAAATCCTTCCCACCACCGTGCTGGAACTGACCGAGGCGCGGCAGACCTTCCGCTTCCCCGCCGCGTCCCGCCCCATCCCGTCGCTCCTGCGTGGCTTCTCGGCCCCCGTGGTGCTGGACCGCGACGTCAGCCCCGAGGAACGCGCCTTCCTCCTCGCCCATGACACTGATCCGTTCAACAAATGGGAATCGGGCCGCGCCCTGGCCAAGGACCTGCTCGCCCGCATGGTGACCGATGGCGCCAGCCCCGGCCCCGACTGGCTGGACGCGATCGCCCGCGTTACCTTCGACGAAACGCTGGACCCCGCCTTCCGCGCGCTGGCCCTCCGCCTGCCGGGCGAGGATGACATGGCCGCCACCCTGCACGCCGCAGGCATCACCCCCGATCCAGCCTGCATCTGGGCCGAACGGCGGCGGATGGCCGAGGCCCTTGCCCGCCACCTTGCCCCGCGCCTGCCCGCGCTGATCGACGCGCTGGCCGAACCCGGCCCCTTCACGCCCGACGCCCGCGCCGCGGGCCGCCGCGCCCTGCGCATCGCGGCGCTCAACCTGCTGACGCGGATCGACGGCGGCAAGGCGGCCTCTGCGGCCTACCGCGCCGCCAACAACATGACCGAGGAGGTCGGCGCCCTCGTCGCCCTGCTGGAGGCGGGGCAGGGGCAAGAGGAACTCCGCCTCTTCGAAACCCGCTGGTCGCAGGACCGCAACGTGATGGACAAGTGGTTCGCCCTCCAGATCGCCCATGCCCATCCCGACCGCGCCGCCGCCACGACCGACGCGCTGACCCGCCACCCGGCCTTCGACTGGAAGAACCCCAACCGCTTCCGCGCCGTCATCGGCGCGCTTTCTGCCAATCATGCGGGCTTCCACCACGCCTCTGGCGCGGGCTACCGCCTGATCGCGGACTGGCTGCTGAAACTCGACCCGCTGAACCCGCAGACGGCGGCGCGCATGTCCACCGCCTTCGAGACATGGCCCCGCTATGACGCCGACCGCAAGGCGCTGGTGCTGGGGGAACTGGCGCGCATGGCCGCCGCGCCGGGCCTCAGCCGGGATCTGGGCGAGATGGTGGGGCGGATGCGCAGCGCGTAACATCCAACGCGCAACAAAAAGGCGGGGTCACCCCCGCCATTTCCCGACCGTAGGGCGGGGTTCACCCCGCCATCCCTCGCCAGATCACCCCTGGCAATAGGGTTGCGCCCGCGTCCATTCCGCCATCGCGGCCCGCTTGCCCGCATCGCGCAGCGGCATCCAGTCCCGCCCGATGCCGCGATTGCCGCCACCGGCCACCAGCCCGTCATTCGCCACGGCCTTCGCCATCATCTGCGCCGCGCATTCCAGGTTGCCGGACCCGTCCTTCAGTTCCGAAACCGTATCCGCCTCGCATTGATGGTAATCGGCCGAAACCGGGGAAATCTGCATCACGCCGATATAACGCCCACCGCCACCCGAGGCCTGCGGGTTCCAGGACGATTCATACCGCGCCACCGCCGACATCAGCCCCGCCCAGAAGGCGCGGCGATCATCCACCGACGCCTCGGCATAGCCGGGGCACCAGGTTTCCACATCCGCAGGCACCGACGCGGCCAGGACCGGGTCATGTTCTGCCAGCGCGGCGAGCGTGTCCTGCGTCCATTCCCGGCCTTCGGGCCGCATGTCCCATTGCATCGGCGGCATCTGCCCGCTGGTGGAAAGGCTGGTTTGCGGGCCCGCAGGCACGCAGGCCCCCAGAAGGACAGCCGCGCAAGGCAGCGACAGAAGGACAGAGGACAGTTTCATCAGGTTCCGTCAGGCAGCGACGCGCCCCCATGCGCGACCCACGCCTTTCACCAGCCACGTCCCGCCCTGTCCACGGAAAGGGAGGGTGTTCCCGGCAGATCGGCGAATTCCCGCCAAGGCCCCGCCGCGCCGCCGCCTGCCGCCAATTCGGCCCGCCCGCCTCATGATTTGGCCACATGTCTGGGGCAAAAGGGAATTCCGCCCCCAAAGGGCGCCCATGACCCGTGTTTCCGCGTAACGAGTGTGCCGCCCCCATGTCGAAGCTTTTTGCCCGGTCCCGTCTGGCTGACCTGCTTGGCCGGCTCTGGACCCTTGCCCTTTTCCTTGCCCTCCTGCCCCTGATTCTCCTGTTTTCCGGCCGGATGGGGGGCGACCGTTCCTCTGGCGCGGCATCCCCGCGCCCGAATGGCCCACAGAACCCAACCCGACTTGATGCCGACGCCCCGACGCCCTAGACAGTCGGTCAAACCGACATGAGGACGGCACGCATGCTCGACTTCCGCTACGAGGCTCCGAAGCCCAAGATCATCGCCGGGGCGAAAGGCGATTGGGAACTGGTGATCGGCATGGAAATCCACGCCCAGGTCGCCTCCCAGGCCAAGCTCTTCTCGGGCGCCTCCACGCAGGTGGGGGCGGAACCCAATTCCAACGTCGCCTTCGTGGATGCGGCCATGCCCGGCATGCTGCCCGTCATCAACGAATTCTGCGTCGAACAGGCCGTCCGCTCCGGCCTTGGCCTCAAGGCGCAGATCAACCTGCGCTCGGCCTTCGACCGCAAGAACTACTTCTACCCCGACCTGCCGCAGGGCTATCAGATCAGCCAGCTCTACCACCCCATCGTGGGCGAGGGCGAGGTTCTGGTCGAAATGTCCCCCGGCGTGGCGCGTCTGGTGCGCATCGAACGCATCCATCTGGAACAGGACGCGGGCAAGTCGATCCATGACATGGACCCGAACATGTCCTTCGTCGATTTCAACCGCACCGGCGTCGCGCTGATGGAAATCGTCTCGCGCCCCGATATCCGGGGCCCGGAAGAGGCAGCGGCCTATGTCGCGAAACTCCGCCAGATCCTGCGCTACCTCGGCACCTGCGACGGCAACATGCAGAATGGCAACCTGCGCGCCGATGTGAACGTGTCGGTCTGCCGCCCGGGCGATTACGAACGCTATCAGGCCACGCAGGATTTCTCGCATCTCGGCACGCGGTGCGAGATCAAGAACATGAACTCCCTCCGCTTCATCCAGGCCGCCATCGAATACGAGGCGCGGCGCCAGATCGCCATTCTGGAAGACGGCGGCAAGGTCGATCAGGAAACCCGCCTTTACGACCCCGACAAGGGCGAGACGCGGTCGATGCGCTCCAAGGAAGAGGCGCATGACTACCGCTATTTCCCCTGCCCGGACCTGCTGCCGCTGGAAATCGAACAGGCCTGGGTCGATGACATCGCCGCCCGGATGCCGGAACTGCCCGATGCCAAGAAGGCCCGCTTCATGGCCGATTTCGGCCTGACGGATTACGATGCCAACGTCCTGACCGCCGAACTCGACAACGCCGCCTTCTTCGAAGAGGTGGCGAGGGGCCGCGACGGCAAGCAGGCCGCGAACTGGATCATCAACGAACTCTTCGGTCGCCTGAACAAGGAAGGGAAGGGGGTTACCGAAAGCCCCCTCTCCGCCACCCAGATCGGCGGCGTGCTGGACCTGATCGCATCGGGCGAGATCACGACGAAGATGGCCAAGGACCTGTTTGAAATCCTCTGGACGGAAGGCGGCACCCCCGCCGACGTCGCGGCCAAGCATGGGATGAAACAGGTCACCGACACCGCCGCCATCGAAAAGGCGCTGGATGACCTGATCGCCGCCAACCCGGACCAGGTCGAAAAGGCCAAGGTCAACGCGAAACTCGCGGGCTGGTTCACGGGCCAGGTCCTCAAGGCCACGGGGGGCAAGGCCAATCCGGCGGTCGTCAACCAGATGGTTGCGCAGAAACTGGGTCTCTGATCCGGCCTCGGCGGGAAGCCGCGCTTGCGCGGCCTCCCCCTTTCGCCCAAGTCCCGTGGGCCTTACCCTGCGCGCGAATTCCCCGGAGCACCTGATGCAGCGTTACGAATACAAGGTCATCCCCGCCCCCCGCCGCGGCACCAAATCGCGCGAGGCCAAGACGACCGAAGACCGCTTTGCCCTGACCCTCGCCACCCTGATGAACGACCTGGGCCGCGACGGTTGGGAATATCAGCGCGCCGAAACCCTGCCTTGCGAGGAACGCGCAGGCTTCACCAAGACCCGCACGGTGGACCAGATCGTCCTCGTCTTCCGCCGCACCCTGTCGGCCAGCGCCAGCCCCGCCGCCAGCCTTGCCGCCACGCTGGTGGAACCACCTGCCACCCCGCGCCTCGGCCCGGCGGTGGAGCCGTCCCCCGGCCCGGCCCCGGCCCTCGGCAAGGCCGAATAGCCTAGCCCGCCGCCGCGCGCAGCGCCTGCGGCAGCACCTCGGCCAGCACGTCCAGATCGGCGGATGTCCCCGCGCTGATGCGGATGCAGCGGTCCAGCGGCGCAACCCCCGGCATGCGGATGAACAGCCCCCGCGCGATGCATTCCCGCAACACAGCGCGGGCGAAATCGCCATCCCGGCCGCAATCCACCGCCACGAAATTCGTGGCCGAGGGCAGGGCGCGCAGCCCGTTCTCCGCCGCGATCACCGCGATCCGCTCCCGCGCCGCCGCCACCTTGCCCTGCACCGCCTGCAGGAACGCCTGATCCGCCAGCGCCGCCAGCGCCCCCGCCTGCGCCACGCGCCCCATCCCGAAATGGTTGCGAACCTTGTCGAAGGCGCGGATCAGATCGGGCGCCGCCAGCGCATAGCCCACCCGTAACCCCGCCAGCCCATATCCCTTGGAAAAGGTCCGCATCCGGATCACCCGGGGATCATCCGCCGCAATCCGCGGCACCGCATCCGCAGGCGCAAGATCCGCATAGGCCTCGTCCAGCACCAGAAGGCAGCCCTCCGGCACCGCCGCGACCATGGCCTCCACCGTGGCGGCGCCCTGCCAAGTTCCCATCGGATTGTCGGGATTGGCGAAATAGATCAGCTTCGCCCCCACCTCCCGCGCCTTGGCCAGCAGCGCCTCGGGGTCCTCCCGATCCGCCAGATAGGGGACGCGGTGCAGCACCGCGCCAAAGCCCGCGACATGGAAGTTGAAGGTCGGATAGGCCCCCAGCGAGGTCACCACCGCATCCCCCGGCCCGGCCAGCAGCCGCACCAGCACGCCCAGCAGCCCGTCGATGCCTTCCCCCACCATCACATGCGCGGGCGTCACCCCGTGATGCGCGGCAATGGCGGCACGCAGGTCATGCATCTCCGGGTCGCCATACATCCAGGCCTCGCCCGCCGCCGCCGCCATCGCGGCCACGGCACGGGGCGAGGGGCCGAAGCGGCTTTCATTCGCACCGAGCCGCGCGCGGAAGGCGCGGCCCATCGCGCGCTCCTGCGTTTCGGGGCCGACGAAAGGCACGGTGGAGGGCAGCGAGGCGGCAAGCGGGGTGAGGCGGGGTCCTGTCATGGCGTGCAGGGAAACGCGGCGCAGGGCAAAGCGCAAGGGGGAAGAATTTTCTGCGAAAATTCCGCAGCGCGATCCTTCTGCCGAAGGATCACCTCCCCCCCCCCATCCCGCCCGGTTCCGATCTTTCGCAGAAAGATCGCCCCCCCAATTTTCGCAGAAAATTCGTCCCCGCTCACTCCCGCAGGAACTTCCGCCGCGCCTCTTCGGCCATGGCCTGCTTCATCTCCACCCGCGCCAGGTCCGCCATCACCGCCTTGCGCGCGGCCTCGCCCTCCGTCGCGGCCAGCACCTCGCGCAGACGCGCGGCTTCCTTCTTCAACACGATCTCTTCGGGCAACACGCCCGCCTGCGCCATGATGCGGAACCCCACCGCATCGCCGGGCGAGATGAACGCATCGCCGGGTCGGTCGGGCAGGGGCTTGCCTTCCCCCTCCAGCCCCTGAAGCTCACCCTTCAGGCGGGCCTTCTGCATCTGGCGTTCGGCAAGTCGGGACAGCCATGACATGGGCAGCACTCCTTTGGACGAAGTGTCGCGCTTGTGGCCGCCAAAGGAAAGGGGGGCTGCTCGCCCCCCTCGCCATCCCTGCGGGATGTCTCACCCCCTCGGGATATTTGGAAACAGGTGAAATCAGCCGATCTCGGCCAGACGCTTCAAGGCGGATTGCAGCTTGCCTGCCTCATCCTCCCGCGCCTCCAGATTGGCGCGCGCCTCCTCCACCACCTCTTCCGGCGCCGAGGCGACAAAGGCCGGGTTGCCCAGGCGGCCCTTCAGCCCCCCGATCTCTTTCTCCAGCTTTTCCAGCGCCTTGGACAGCCGCGCCTTTTCCTCGGCGATGTCGATGATCCCCTCCAGCGGCATCGCAAAGGCCGCCCCCTCCAGCGCGATGGAGACGCTGCCCTTCGGCGCAACCGCCGCCTCGGTCAGGCTCTCCACCCGCGCCAGGCGCTTGATCAGCACCTCGTTGCGCGCCCAGGCCTGCCGCGCCGCATCGTCCAGCGTCGTGGCGACCAGGTCGATCTTCAACCCGACCGGCACATGCATCTGCGCGCGCGCCGACCGGATTTCGTCGATCAGCCCCGTCACCCAGCCCATTTCCCGATCCGCCGCCGCATCCGCGCGGCTCAGATCCGCCACCGGCCAGTCGGTATGCACCAGCATCTTCGCCCGCGTCCCGGTCGTGGCCCACAGCTCTTCGGTGATGAAGGGCATCATCGGATGCAGCAGGATCATGCACTGGTCCAGCACCCAGGCCATGACCTTGCGCGTCTCGCCCGCAGCCGCGCCGTCGAACAGCGGCTTTGCGAATTCCACATACCAGTCGCAGACCTTGCCCCAGACGAACCGATAGAGCGCATCCGCCGCCTGATCAAAGCGATACTCGGCCAGCGCCGCATCGACCTCGGCCAGCGTGCGCAGCGTCTCCCCGATGATCCAGCGGTTCGCCGTCGCCGTGGCCTCGGGCGCGGCGGATTGCGTCGCATGCCCTTCCCAGACCCCGTTCATCTCGGCAAAGCGGCAGGCGTTCCACAGCTTCGTGCCAAAGTTGCGATAGCCCGCGATCCGCTGGGTATCCAGTTTCAGCACCCCGCCCAGCGAGGCCATCGCCGCATTGGTAAAGCGCAGCGCATCGGCGCCGTATTCGTCGATGATCTCCAGCGGGTCGATGACATTGCCCAGGGACTTCGACATCTTCTTGCCCTTGGCGTCCCGCACGAGGCCATGCAGGTAAACCGTCTTGAACGGCACCTCATTCACCACGGCCAGCTGCATCATCATCATCCGGGCGACCCAGAAGAACAGGATGTCCTGCCCCGTGATGAGGACCGAGGTCGGGAAGAACCGCTTCAGCGCGTCGGTCTGTTCCGGCCAGCCCAGCGTCCCGATGGGCCAGAGGCCGGAGGAGAACCAGGTGTCCAGCACGTCGGGGTCGCGCAGCAGCGCCTTGCCGGGTGCCATGGCCTGCGCCTCGGCCTCGGTCGGGGCGCAGTAATGGTTGCCCTCGTCATCATACCACACCGGGATCTGATGCCCCCACCACAGCTGGCGCGAGATGCACCACGGTTCGATATTGTCCAGCCAGTGGTAATAGGTCCGCTCGCCGCTTTCGGGGATGATCTTCACCGTCCCGTTCCGCACGGCGTCCAGCGCGGGTTGCACAATTCGAACCGTATCGACGAACCATTGGTCCGTCAGCATGGGTTCAATTACCACTTTCGAACGATCGCCGAAGGGCTGCATGATCTTCTTGGCTTCGACGAGGGGGACCAGCGCCACCTCTTCCGCGCCATCCTGTAGGGCGGGGTTCACCCCGCCGCCCTTCACCGCCGCCTTGCCCAGACGCGGATCATCCGCCCGCGTCATCACGGCCAGACCTTCCGCCGTGATCTCCTCGACCACGCGCTTGCGCGCCTCGAACCGGTCCAGCCCCCGCAGGTGATCCGGCACAAGGTTCACCGCATCCGCCTCCGCCTCCGACAGCACCCGCTCACCCCGCGCCACGGCCTGCGCCACCGCCGCCGCCTCGGCATAAGGCACCCCGTCATCCCGCAGCCGCGCCCGCGTATCCATCAACCGATAGCAGGGGATCCCCCCCCGCTTGGCCACGCCATAATCGTTGAAGTCATGCGCCCCGGTGATCTTCACCGCGCCCGACCCGAAGGTCGGGTCCGGGTATTCATCCGTGATGATCGGGATCAGCCGCCGATTTTCCTTCGGCCCCACCGGAATCTCGCAGAGTTTCCCGACGATGGCCGCATAGCGTTCATCAGACGGATGCACCGCCACCGCGCCATCGCCCAGCATCGTCTCGGGTCGCGTCGTGGCGATGGAGATGTAGTCGCGCTCCTCATCCACCACGACAGTCCCATCGGCATCCTTCTCGACATAGCGATAGGTGGCCCCCCCGGCGAGCGGGTATTTGAAATGCCACATATGCCCGTCGACCTCGATATTCTCGACCTCAAGGTCGGAAATCGCCGTCTCGAAATGCGGGTCCCAGTTCACCAGCCGCTTGCCGCGATAGATGAAGCCCTTGTTGTAGAGGTCCACGAAAACCCGGATCACCGCGTCGTGGAAATTCCCCTCTTCCCCCGCCGGCGCCCCCGGCGCGCCTGACATGGTAAAGGCCTCGCGGTCCCAGTCGCAGGAACAGCCCAGCCGCTGCAACTGCCCGATGATCGTGCCGCGCGATTTCCGCTTCTGCTCCCAGACCCGCAGGGTAAAGGCCTCGCGCCCCATCGTACGGCGGTCGGGCTCCTGATGCAGCGCCATCTCCCGCTCCGTCACCATCTGGGTCGCGATCCCCGCATGGTCCGTCCCCGGCTGCCACAGCGTGTCATGGCCCTTCATCCGGTGCCAGCGCGTCAGGATATCCTGCAACGTGTTGTTGAAGGCATGCCCCATATGCAGCGACCCGGTCACGTTCGGCGGCGGGATCATCACGCAAAAGCTTTCCGCCCCGGGCTTGGCATTCGCCCCGGCGCGGAAGGCCTTGCCCTCGATCCATTTCGCGGAAATCCGCGCCTCGGCCTCGGCGGCGTTGAAGGTCTTTTCCATCGGCATCGTCAGCATCCCCTGCATTCGCGCGGGGTTCTAGCGCGCCAAGGGGGCAAGGGAAAGCGTCAGATGCCCGTCAGAACAGCGGCATCCCCGCAATCGCCTGCGCGAAGGTCGCCAGCACCAGCACGGCATAGGCCGCAGCCCCCGCCCAGACCAGCGGCACCCCCCCGACCCGCGCCGCCACCAGCCCGACCAGCGGCAGCCCATGCAGCGCGTGCGTCGCAAGGAAGTGCCCCACGCGCAGATCCCCCACCTCGCGCGACCAGCCAAAGATCGGCAGGCGTTCCCCCGTCACCGGGGTCCCCACGAAATGCCCGGGGGTGGACGACATATACCCCGCCGTGATCACCGTCAGGACAAAGGTCAGGATCAGCCCCAGCACGACCGACAGCTTCACCGCCGGATGCAGCCCCGTCGCCGGATTGCGCCGGATCGCCAGCCCCATCACAAGGCTGGCCGAGGTCAGCGTCACCGCCGCAATCCCCATCAGCGAATAAAGCTGCTGCCAGACCGCGGAGGACAGGTTGAAATGCGACCCCGTCCCCAGCGCCGCCGCGCCCCCGATCCACAACAGCTCTGCCAGCACGCAAAGGCAGACCACCGCCACGAAGCCGCGCCACAACCGGCTGTCCCGCTGCGCCTGCGTCATCCAGCGCGCAAAGAAGGCCAGCGTCACCAGATAGATCGCCAGCGCGATGTGGAATTTCAGCGGCTTCAGCCAGATATCCTCGCCCCCGAACAGGCGCGGGTCCATGGCCATCGCGGCCAGAACTGGCACCAGGGCCAGCGTGATCAGCAGGGCCAGCGCCGTGAAGGCGGGCGCATTGGTCCACAGGCGCAGCGCGGGTCGGGGCAGTGGGGCGGTCAGGGCAGTCATGGGATCAGCCTTTCAGACGGGCCGCACGCAGGCGGGCATGGGTGAAGCGCAGGGCGGAAAAGGCAAGGAAACCGGCCGGACCGAACAGGAAGGTCAGTACAAGGCAGGGGATCAGGAACAGATGCGGGATGCCCTCATCCCGCGCCGTGCGGGTGGCCCAGGCGCCCACGAACAGGTCGAAGGCCAGGTAATGCACCCACCCCGCCAGCGCGATGGCCGGATCGGTGAACAGAAGCTGCACATTGGCCAGCGTGTCGAACCCGCCCGCCGCCCCCGACCAGAAGGCCATCACCAGGGCGGCATAGCCGACCGACAGCACAAGCGGCACCACCACCCCCGCCAACAGCAGCGCCGCGCGCGGGGCCAGCGGCGAAAGCACCAGCGCGACCCAGCCCAGCAGGGCCAGCGGATTGGCGATCTGGAACAGGGCGTCCGGGCTCATCCGCAGTCTCCATCTTTACACTGTCAACATTGGATGACCCGAATCCCCCGCCCCGGTCAAGCGAAATCTTTACACCGTCAAGATATCGCGCTATCCCCTCCCCATGACCGACGAAGACCCCAGACGCGCCTATCACCACGGCGACCTCCGCACGGCCCTTCTCGCCGCGGCGGAACAGGAATTGGCCGCCCATGGCGTCGAAGGCTTCTCGCTGCGGCAGGTGGCAAAGCGGGCAGGGGTCAGCCATGCCGCCCCCGCCCATCACTTCGGCGACACGCGCGGCCTTCTGACGGCGCTCGCCGCCGAAGGTTTCCGCCGCTTCCTCGCCACGCAGGCCCGGCGCGAGGCCGTGGCCCCCCCCGACCCAAGGGCGCAGCTGGCCGCCGCGGGCTTGGGCTATATCGACTTCGCGCTGGAACGCCCGACGCTCTTCCGCCTGCTCTTCTCGTCGGACCGGCCGGACTTCACCGACACTGACCTCGATGCCGCCTCGACCGAGGCCTATTTCCACCTGCGCGAACAGGTCCGCGTCGCGGGCGGGTCGGAAACCGATGCCGCAGGGGCCTGGGCCATGGCGCATGGTCTCGCGGACCTGCTGGCCAACGGGCGGCTGAAACCGATCCTCGCCCTGCCGGATGCCGAACGGGAGGCGGTGCTGATCTCCCTCATCACCCGCAGTTTCCCCGTCGCGTGAACCCCCCGCCCCGGCCGTGATCCGGGGCCGCCATCGCCACGCGTGCCCGCTCGAATGGCCCGGGCAGGCCCGGGACAGGCTTCCTTTCCGAATCGTCAGCGCCCAGCCCGCTGCGTGCTGACAGTTTGCGGTACAG
>Ga0164290_1002485_pt1 | contig 12643 bp, 8 predicted proteins | sample Micstemetagenome_FD_108782 | JGI IMG/M metagenome (GOLD analysis project Ga0164290, IMG submission 108782) | Contaminated culture microbial community from soil near Moab, Utah, USA - Microcoleus steenstrupii SON62 (Illumina Assembly) | ecosystem: Environmental > Terrestrial > Soil > Soil crust... | reverse complement strand
TCAGATCACCGCGCTCCGCCGCAGCGTAAAGCTCTCCGTCCAGCACCATAGCGTAGGTTACCAACGAAATCAGAAGGCCGAGAACACCCAGGATGCAGATTCCAACCGCGTACCACCGGCGCCGGCTCACACGGTGGCGGGGCGTGTTCATGAAGCGAGCGGCCAAAAATGCCGCCCCAGGCACGACCCAACAGAGAGCAGCACAAGGTGGAAAGTCCACGCGATATTCTGGTGCAAATCGAGTTTCAACCCCAGTCCGGTGCGGAGGCGCACTCGAACATCTGCCGAACGTACCGGCTGGTGGGGCGTCCAAAGCGCCGTAGGTAAACTGAAAACCAATGCGAACTGGCGAATGGGCCCAGCGTCTGGCGGAGTTTCCCGCCCTTCAAGACCTCCTCGCAGACCTCCAACCCGCTCAGTGGCGCAGCGTCGCCTACGAGGCGCGTCCGGTCCTGCTCGCCGCGAGTTACCTGCGCCATCCGCGCAAGATGCTCATCGTCACGGGCAACTACGAGCGCGCCCTTGCGTGGCAAGCCAAGCTCCAGCTGTGCGGAGTTCCGCAGGACTGCATCTCGCAGCTCCCATCCGGACAGTCGCAGCTCTTCGAGGACGCGGCTCCGGAGCACATCGCGCTCTCGGATCGACTCGGGGCACTCAGGGCGCTCGCCAGCGACCGCCCGAGCATCGTCCTCGCCTCCCCCGGCGCGGCGCTGGAACGCACCTTGCCGAAGGACGTGCTCCTCGACGCGTTCGTGACCGTGAAGCCGGGAGACACGATCGATCCCGCCAGGTTCCTACGCCAGCTCACCAACCTGGGCTACGAACACCAGGAGCCGGTTCGGCTCCCGGGACAGTTCTCCCAGCGCGGAGGAATCATCGACGTGTACGCCACCGGGCGCGAGATGCCGATACGGCTTGAGCTATTCGGTGACGAGATCGAGTCGATCCGAATGTTCGATCCGAACACGCAGCGGTCGGTGACCAAGTTGACCTCGCTCGACCTCTCGCCGAGTCGTGAGACGCTGTACACCTCCATCGATGAGGGGATCCGCGATCTGGTCGTCAGCTCTCTCGAACGGGAGGCCGCCGCCCTCGGCGAGGAAGCCGCAGCGCGGTTGGAAGAGCTCGTCTCCGCCGACGCCGATGCCCTTTCGGAGAAGGTCTACTTCGACCGGCTCGATCTGTACCGACCGCTCCTGCACCCGGATTCCGGCTGTGCAATCGACCTTCTCGGTGAAGACGACCTCCTCGTCCTCGACGAGCCGCTCGAGCTGGAGACGCTCGTCACGCGCGCGGAAGACGAGCTCGCGGCCGCCCTGGAGGCACGAGCGCAACGGGGCGAGATCCTGCGATCTCCGGCGAACGACTTCATCCTTCCCCCAGACCACCTGGGGAGCCACCCCTGTACCATCGCCCTGAGCGCGATGAACGCGTTTCCCGATTGGTTGGAGCTCAAGGCGGCCCAGGAGATCAACGCGATTTCCCTCGAGCCGTACCGCGGCCGCGCGGACGCGCTTGCCCTCACTCTCCGCAACTACCAGAAGGAAGGCTTCAGCCTCGTCTTCACCACGGACCAGCCGAACCGTGCCAAGACCGTGCTCAGCCAAGTCGAGATCTTTGCCTCGGCCGACGGTGAGACGGCATCCCCTGACGCACCCAGCGCGGCGCTGGCGCTAGGCAACCTCGGCGGCGGCTTTGTCCTGCCGGACCACAAGATCGCCTTCGTCTCCGACGCCGAGCTCTTCGGCGTCGCCCGCCTCAAGTTGCCGCAGAAGCGTTTCATGGAAGGCGCGCCGGTCGCCACCGTGCTGGACCTCAAGCCCGGTGACTACGTTGTTCACATCAACTTCGGCATCGGCATCTTCCGCGGGCTGGTCAAGAAGACGGTTGAGGGAGTCGAGAAGGAGTTCCTCTACGTCGAGTACCAGGCGCCGGACAAGCTGTTCGTGCCGGCCGACCAACTCGACCGCATCCAGAAGTACCTGAACCCCGGCGACGACAATCCGAAGCTTAACAAGCTGACGGGAGGTGAATGGCAGCGGACCCTGGGAAAAGCCAAGGAGGAGGCCAAGGCGTTCGCCCGGGACCTCGTTAAGCTCTACGCCCAGCGCAAGCGCGTCACTCGCCAAGCCTACGGACCCGACACGCCATTCCAGCAGGAGATGGAGTCCACCTTCCCGTGGGTCGAGACCCGAAGCCAGCTCACTGCGATCAAGGAGGCCAAGGCAGACATGCAGGAGCCGTATCCGATGGACCGCCTTGTCTGCGGAGACGTCGGCTTCGGTAAGACCGAGGTCGCGATTCGCGCCGCCTTCAAGGCGGTGCAGTCGGGGCGCCAAGTGGCCATCCTCTGCCCCACGACGATTCTTTCCGAGCAGCACTACCAGAACTTCCTGGAGCGCCTGGGATCGTTCGGAACCAAGATCGAGATCATCAACCGCTTCACGACCACGCAGGAAAAGAAGCAGATCGTTGCGAGGATCAAGAGCGGCGAGGTGGAGATGGTCGTCGGCACGACTTCCCTGCTCGGTCAGGGCATCGAGTTCAAGGACCTCGGGATGGTGATCATCGACGAGGAGCAGAAGTTTGGCGTGAAGCAGAAGGAGATGCTGAAGCAGCTCCGGTCCGAGGTGGACGTCCTGACGCTCTCCGCCACGCCGATCCCGCGCACCCTCAGCATGGCCCTGATGGACATCCGTCAGATGTCGCTCATCAATGACCCGCCTCCCGGCCGGTTGCCCGTTCGCACGTTCGTTAGACCCTACAGCCAAGAGGTCATCCGGGAGGCGATCCTTCGCGAACTCGCCCGCGGCGGCCAGGTGTTCTACGTGTACAACCGGGTCGAGTCGATCATGCACGTGCACGAGAAGCTGAAGAAGCTCGTGCCGATGGCGCGCATCGGAGTCGGTCATGGCCAGATGAATGAGAAGGAGCTCGAGCCGATCATGGTGGGCTTCATCAAGGGCGAGATCGATGTCCTGCTCAGTACCACCATCGTGGAGAGCGGCATCGACATCCCGAACGCCAACACCCTAATCGTGGAGCAGGCGGACCGCCTCGGCCTTGCGCAGCTTTATCAGCTGCGTGGCCGCGTGGGACGCTCGGACCGTCAGGCGTACGGCTACTTCCTCTATTCGTCGGCGCTCGACAACACCATCAAGGCCGGACTGGCGGACACCCCCCCGGCGTCCGAGCGCTTGCCGCTCCCGGGCGGGAAGAAGCGGAAGCCGACGATGTCCGAGGGCGCGCTCGCCCGCCTTCAAGCCCTGCAGGAGTTCTCCACGCTCGGATCCGGCTACTCACTCGCCTTCCGAGACCTGCAGATCCGTGGCGCCGGTGAGTTGCTGGGCGCGAAGCAGTCCGGCACGATGGTCTCAGTTGGTTACGAGCTGTACACTCAGCTGATCAATGAGGCTGTCGCGGCCCTGAAGTCCACGGTGGACGATCCTGGCGCGGCAAACAGCGCCGCCGATACGGACGTTCTCTCCGGGCTTGAGCCGTTGCCTGCCTTCGAGGTTCCGGTCGTGGCGCTCATTCCCGAGGGGTACATCAAGGACCAGGCTCAGCGGCTGTACTACTACCAGCAGATGATGTCGGCTCGAGACGAAGCACGTCTGGGAGAAGTGCAGGCTGAAGTCGAGGACCGCTACGGCCGCCTTCCGCTCGAGGTCAGCCAGGCGTTCGCCATCATGTCGCAACGCATGCGCGCCCGCCAGCTCGGCTTCGAGAAGCTGGACGCGCGCCAAGGCCGCATCGCGGTTACGTTCAAGGACAAAGCGAGCATTCCGCCGATGGTCTTCTCTGCCCTCGCCAGGAAGTACCGCCAGGCGTACACGACCAAGGATCAGCTCATCTACCCGTTCACGGGTGCGGCGATTCCGGCGATCGACAAGCTGATGGCCGACTTCGAGACTGCGGTTCGGTACGTGGAGGAATCCCGGGCGAAGCTCGGCGTTTGAGACGACTGCGGCAGGCGTGTCATGAGCTTGTGATGCGCCACGGGTCGTCCGATTTCCTCACCTACACGATTGTTACCGCGCGGGCCGTGGAAACTATGTACGCGAATGTATTACGCACGCGGAACATCACGCAGGGACTGGTAGTTGTACTTGGTAAGCCGAGTTCCGAGACTTGGCCCGATCGGATCCCCACCGATCTCTCCCCCCGGCCCGCGTGACGTCCAAGCGCGGGCCCCCTCCCTCTCAATGATTTGGAGCCGCGGCCCCTATAGGGATCGCGGCTCCAACCTTTTTGTTCGATCCTTTAGCGGTGAGACGCCGGACCGTGGCCGGTGGAGTAGAAGTCGAGCAACGCCTCGTCGAGAACTCGGTTCCGGCGAAACTCGAGAACGTAGCAGATCGCGCAGTACAGCATCGCCCAGATGACGGAAACGATGTGCACGACCTCGTACCAGTTCATTGCACCTTAATATAACTCAAACCGCGTAAACCGTGTAACTGATTCGAGCGACTAGGGCCCCAAGCCGTTTCAGCCGACGACGGTCGGCGCACTTTCGAGCACGTTCGGCTCGGTCGCCTTCTTAGGCTCGCCTTCTTCGGCGGCAAGAACGGCCTTCAGAGCCGCCAGGGCGACTTCGACCTGGTCGTTGTCCGGCTCTCGGGTGGTCAGATACTGGCTCCAGATGCCGGGCTTGAAGGCGAGGTTGACGATGGTCTGGTTCCGGAACTTGCCGGCGAGCCGGAGCAGCTCATACGCCACGCCTGCGATGATGGGCAGGATACACAGCTCAATGAGGAAGCGAACCGTGACGTCGATCAGCGGCGCGCCCTGCTGTCCCGTGATCGGATAACGGGGGACGAACGTGAAGGTCAGCAGTCCCAGGATGAGGACGATCATGGCGAAGCTCGTGCCGCACCGCGGGTGCAGCCGCGTCTGTCGCTGGCAACTCTCCATCTCGAGCGTCTGCTCCGCCTCGAGCGTGTTGATCGCCTTGTGCTCCGCGCCGTGGTACTGGAACACCCGCCGCACGTCCGGCATGAGACCGATCAGGCCGATGTAGCCGAGGAAGATGATGACCTTCACGATTTCGGCCACCAGGTTGATGACGCGGAAGTCCTTCGTTCCGAGTGCCCGTTGCGAGTACTCCGCCACCAGGTTCGGCACGTAGTTGAAGAGGAACATGCCGAAGGCCAGGCTGACGATCATCGTCGCGCCGATCGCAATGTCCTGAACCTTGCCATCGTTCTTGGCTGGTCCGTCCGGCTTCTTGCTGAAGGCCCCGACGATGCTGCTGCCACCGCTGAAGGCGAAGTAGGCGCCGACCGCGGCGAGCACTTTGCCAAGCAGCTCACTGACAAGAGTCGAACTGGGCAGCGTGTCCGGCAAGGAGATCCCCAGTCGATCTCGGAAGGCGACGACAAGGAGCGCAAGACCGATGACGAGCGAAATAGAACCGCGCCCGATCCGTTCTCCCGGCGTTTTCGGCGTGTCCTCAGGCGTCGGCGGCGCGTTCGGATCTTGCTTCGCCGGGTCCATCTGAACGTTGGCGGCGAACCGCATCGCGCGGATACCGAGTGCCATGGCGTCCAGGAGCGCGAGCGAACCACGGAGGAACGGGAGCTTCAGCCACTTCTGGCGGCCGATCCACGTCTTCTCGATCGCTTCCGTCGTGAGGACGATCTCCCCATTGGGCGCGCGGCAGGCTACGGAAAAGAACCGCGGCGACCGCATCATGACGCCCTCGATGATGGCTTGGCCACCGTACTGGAGATACTCACCCCGAGGCATAGCTGGGAGTATACAGCCCGCAATCTCCCGGCCCGACCTTAACCTAACATTAAGATTGACCGGAAAAAGGACCCATGCCGTGCAAGTTACCGGGATCTGTACGTCATTATGATCGTGCGTTACCCGCACAGGAGGGCACGATGAACACTGGGAATATTCCAGAGGGACTCAAGCTCACCGAAGACGAGGCGTATGCGCTGTTGAACTTGTGTCTCACAAGTCCCAATGGTTTGGATACGATCTCTGAACGGGCGTTACGGAAATTAGCGGAATACTGTACATCTGGTTGCAATAATTCGGACAATCTATTAAGCATCCACCCGCAAAGTTTCCACATGACGCGTGAGCTAGGTAAGGCGGGGGCGTAAGCCCCCGACCTGCCGTTTAGCCCAACCGTTCCTCCCCACTTCCCCTTCAGAATGGCGGAATGGCCACCGTCCAAGACGTTCTAAGTGCGCTCGAGCGCCTCGCCCCCCGACGCCACGCCCTCGGCTTCGACAAAATCGGGCTGCAGGTCGGCTCCTCCACGTCCAAGATCGCGCGAGCCGTTGTGTCCCTCGACCGCTCTCTTGCCGCCGTTAGCCACGCCCGTGAGATCGGAGCGCAGCTGCTTGTCAGCCACCACCCGCTCATCTTCTCTCCGCTCGCCACGGTGGACACCCGCAGCCACACCGGCCGAACGGTCATCGAGCTGATCCGGGCGGACATCGCGTTCGTTGCCGCGCACACCAACTGGGATGCGGCCATCGGCGGCATCAACGACGAGCTCGCCAAGCGGCTGGGGCTCACCGACGTGAAGCCGTTTGGCCAAGCCGCGGAGGTGAAGAACCTCAAGCTCGTCTTCTTCTCTCCCGCCGACGCCGTCGAGCCGATCATCGACGCGGTCTCCCAAGCCGGAGCGGGCGTGATCGGCGCCTATCGTCGCTGTGCCTTCCTCAGCGACGGCCACGGCACCTTCATCGGCGACGAGACCACGAACCCGACGATCGGCGAGCCGGGCGAGAAAGAGGTCACGAACGAGGTTCGGGTCGAGATGATCCTTCCCGTCGATCTGGAGCGATCCGTAACGAAAGCCCTCAAGCAAGCCCACCCGTACGAGGAGCCGGCCTTCAACTACATGCTGATGACCGCCGTCCCGGAGCAGCCGCTTGGACGCATCGGGACCCTTCCTGAGCCGACGACGCTGCAGGACCTTGCCCGATCCGTCGATTCGCGACTCGATACTCGTACTTGGGCATGGGGAGTCCCCAACAAGAAGATCAAGCGCGTTGCCGTCGTTGGTGGCGCGGGTGACTCGGACTGGATCGATGCTCAACGCGCCGGCGCGGACGCCCTGGTCACAGGCGAGGTGAAGCAGCACGTTGCCGTTGAGGCGAGCGAATCGGGAATGACCATCCTCGCGGCTGGGCACTATGCGACCGAGCAGCCGGGCTGCGAAGCGCTCCGGAAGGCGCTTGAGGACGCCGTGACCGACGTGGAGTGGAATCTCTACACGCCGGAGCCCGGCATGGCCGGACGGCCGTTCTAAAAGCAGTGGTACCCCGGACGGGACTTGAACCCGCGACCTCCGCCTTGAAAGGGCGGCATCCTAACCACTAGACGACCGGGGCGTGAGGGATAGAGTTTGGCACGTCAGGCCTAAACAGCACAACCCCGCAACCGTTTGGCTGCGGGGTTGTGTCCTGGAGGCTTAGAACTGGGTCGCTTAGCGGCCGTCGCCCTGGTCGGTGCTGTCGATCGTGATCGGCTGATCCGGCATCATGTCCGTCGTCACGACGGGCTCTTCAGCGGGGATCTCCGCGATCTTGGGCGCCGCGCCCTTAATCAGTCGGCGAGCCGTCACGTACCGAGCGTTGTAGTACGACTCGTTGAGGCTGCTCACCATCACGCGGCCGCCACCGCTGCTAGCGTGGATGAACTTGCCGTTCCCCATGTAGATGCCCACATGGCTTACTCGCGTGCCGCGGCGCGTCTTGAAGAAGACGAGATCCCCGGACCGTAGTTGCTTGCGTGCGATCGGGATGCCGACCTTCGACTGCTCCGCGCTGGTACGAGGAATCTTGATGCCGAGGCCGCGGAAGACCTGCGAGGTGAATCCGCTGCAGTCGATGCCGGAACGGGACATTCCACCCCAGACGTACCGAACGCCGCGGTAGCCACGAGCGCGGGAGATGACCTTGTCGGCTCCCATCGCCTTCGACTTCTGCTCTGCTTCGAGAATCTGCGTGAGCGTTCCCTCGTCGATCACCGGCTTCTGCTGCGCTACGGGCTCGGGATCGAGCATTGCGAACGTCTGTCTGGTAGCCGGCTCGACCTTGGCAGCTTGTTCGACCTTTGGCTTGGCGGCAGCTGTCTTGAGAGACTTCGCCGAAGCTAGGAGGTCGCCGCGAACCCAGCCCTCGGTTCCCTTCGGGAATCGCAGGTGGTACCAGTCGCCGCTACGGTGCAGGATCGAGGCGGTGAGGCCGCGATCGACGGTGGTCACGGCATCTGCGTCCCGGCTGGGGCCGCGGCGGACGGTGACCTCGTCGCCCTTGACACTCGCGAAGCGCGTCCGAATGATCGGCACGTTCACGTCTTCTGCGGTGGCGACCAGCTTGCTGGCGCGAACCCGAACTTTCTGCCCTGGCTGAATCGTGCGCCAGTTAAGATCCGGATTGAGGGTGTGGAGCCGAGACGCGGTAATGCCGCTCTTCTTGGCAATGAGCCCATCGTGGTCGCCGGGGGCCACCACGTAAAAATCGCTGTTGGTTGACGGAACCGTCTTCGACTTCCGTCGGTCGTTGTAAGTGGTCGCGGTAGGAATAGTGAGGGTGCGACCGATCTTAAGGTTGGCATCCGCCTTGAGCCCGTTGGCCTGCAAGAGGGCCTTGGTTCTAACGTCGAACCGGGCGGCGATCTTCGAAAGGGAATCTCCCTCTCGAACGGTATAAGTGCTGGTCTGAGCGAGAGTGGTTCCGGATAACACCAGAACCAGTCCCAAGGTTAGCGTCTTGATCGGCAAAGTTTTTTAGACTCCTAGCTGCCGGTTCGGCCGGCACGCTGCCTACCCATTCATGGGTCCCTTGGCAAACGAAGGGACCTTACCAGTCCCTTGCGGCGGGTGGCAACCCGCGATGTTGTGCCGTACACCTGCGTTTTGGTCCGGCACAGGTTCAAATACTGGCGTGTTCCCAGTTTTTTGCCTGGTAACGGGTGCGGACTTCTGCGCAAGAAACCGGGGGTGTACACTGGCTCCGCATGCTGAGCATCCTCGTCGTTAATTGGAACACGCGGAACTTGCTATCAGCTTGCTTGCGTTCAATCCGACAACATGCTCCGGCTGAGCCGCACGAGGTGATCGTCGTCGACAACGCTTCGAGCGACGGCAGCGCCGACATGGTGCGGGTGGAGTTTCCTGAGGTGAAGCTCGTCGCTTCGGCCAAGAACACGGGGTACGCGGCGGGAAACAATCTTGCCTTCGCTCAAGCTTCGGGGGATTGGCTGCTCACCCTGAACCCGGACACCGAGTTCGTCGACGACAGCTTGGACAGGGCGATCGGCACCCTGCTGGCGAACCCTAGTTTCGGCGTTTTAGGCATCCGCCAGGTCGGTCTAGATGGCCACGTTCAGCGTTCGGTCCGGGGCTTCCCGACGCTCGCCGGGATCGCCGGCGACGTGAGCGGCCTGGGGGAGAAGCTCGGCGGCCGGTGGGACAGCTACCGACTGAGCCGCTTCGACTACGGTCAAGAGCAACCGGCGCCCCAGCCCATGGGCACATTTCTCCTGTTTCGGCGAGCGGCCCTGGCCGCGATCGGCGATCCGAAGCACCCTTTCGACGAAGGCTTTCCGATCTTCTTCAATGAGGTCGATCTGCTGTATCGCCTCGACCGTGCTGGGTGGCCCTGCTTGTACACGCCGCGGGCTCAGGTCCTCCACCACGGCGGCGAGAGCACCAAACAGGTGCGCAAGAGCATGATCTGGGAGTCGCACCGCAGCCTCGCCCGGTACCTGCGCAAGCACCACGGAACGGGCCTCGCCGGGGTAGGGTTACCATTCTTGACCGCGGCGCTCTACGCCGCCGCGTTCGTTCGCGCTCGGGGCTACGATGCCGGATTTAGACCTTAGCATCACCATCTGCAGTTGGAACACCCTCGAGGACACGCGCGCGTGCCTTCAGAGCCTGGAGAAGGTTCAGGGTGAGACTCGGATGGAGGTCATCGTCTTGGACAACAACTCCGAAGATGGATCGCCCGATATGGTCGAGCGCGAGTTTCCCTGGGTGCGGCTGATGCGCATGAGCGCAAATCTAGGCTTTACCAAGGGGCAGAACGAGATGCTGAGGAATCGCCGCGGCCGGCACGCCCTCCTCCTGAACTCCGACACAATCGTCTACGAGGGTGCCTTGGGCAAGCTGATGACCCACCTCGAGGCTCATCCTGAGATCGGAATCCTAGGACCGAAGCTCGAGAACCCGGACGGCTCTCTTCAGTTTTCCTGTCGACGCTTCCCTAACCCAGTGGCCGCGATGTTTCGGAACACGCCTCTCGGCCGGCTCTTCCCCAACAATCGCTATACCCGCGAGTACCTGATGCAGGACTTCGACCACTCGGAGACGCGGGAGGTCGATTGGCTCAGCGGTGCGGCGATGCTCGTGCGCGACGAGCTTATGGAGAAGATCGGCTACTTGGACGAGCAGTTCTTCATGTATGACGAGGACGTGGATCTGTGCTTCCGAACGTGGAAAGCCGGTTACAAGGTGGTCTACATGCCGAACGCGATCATCATGCACCGCGTCGGGCGCAGCACCGACAAGGCGCCGAATCGCATGATCGGCCGGTTTCACCGCTCCACCTTCCAGTTCTATCGAAAGAACATGCTTCCGGAGGTCGCCGTGCCGCTCCGCCCCTTCGCCTTGGTGGCGGCGGCAGGAGCGCTCACCCTCCGCGCGAGCTACTTTATCCTGCGAAACAAAATGGACGACATCAAGCGGAGAGCCCAGCGGTGACGAAGCGGACCGAACTGCCGCTGATCCTGCTGCTCATCGCGGCGTTCCTTGCCCCGATCATCGGCGGGCACTACAACCTAGAGGCGGGAGCGCTCCTACCCGGGGCGATTGGGCTCGGCATCTTGACAGGACCTGAGGCCCCGACCTTCGCCCACGCGCTCCTCGGCACGCTCGTGACGGCCTCTCTGCTAACGGTTTTGCTCCGCCGCCGTGTTCAGCAGGTGCCGAATAACACGATTGCCGGAATCCTTCTGGTCTTTTTCGGACTCATCCTCGCATCCGTCCTTGTGTCCGCCTTTCGAGCGGTGTCGCTGCCCCTTGCGGTGGAGTGGCTCAGCTATGGAGTCGCCTTCTACGCGGTCGTCGCGGCGACGGGCCGTCGGGAAGGGCCTCTTTTTCTGCTCGGCGCCCTGTTCGCCGGCTGTGTCGTACTTGCTGCACTGGGCATTCGCGAGTACAGCGAAGTCAAGGCCCTCGATCCTACGTGGCGCGTCTTCGGCACGTGGTCGAACCCAAACGCCTTCGGCACGATGCTCCTGCTCGGATTCGTCGTGGGGCTTGGGCTGTTGGTCACCATCGACGGTCCTTTGGCGCTCGCCGTCGGAGCCGGGCTCGCCTTCATTGGGCTCGGAATCCTGCTCACCCAATCCCGAGGCAACACGGCCGCCCTCGCGTTCGGCGTCCTTCTCTTTAGCGTCCTGTGCGCGCTGATCGCGCGCGGCTCGGCGAAGCGAGTGATTCTCCGAGTGGGCTCCGTGGTCGGTGTGGTCGTCCTGCTTGGCTTCCTTTTGGTCACGTCCGCTCGCCGCCAAGCCGCTCCGTCGGCTGGTTCCCCGGGCCAAGCCGTGAGCGCCGTAACGCGGCTAACCGACGCCGGCGCGAGCGGCGAGCAGTCTTCGCAGTTCCGAGGTCTTCTGCGGCAGGGCGCGTGGCAACTGATGGCCCAGGAGAGAGCGGGAATCGGAATCGGCACCTACCGCTTCGAGTCCGGACGCCCTGGTCTACACACTCCTTCAGCGCTGACGCACAACGTCTATCTCCAGCTGGGAACCGAGGCTTCTCTACTGGCGCCCGTTCTGCTGCTGGCTGCATTCGTGCTTTGGACCGTTCACGTGTTCCGGGCCAGCCGCACGCTGCCCGTGAATCAGAACGCTCTCAGGATGGCCGTCTTCGCGGCTGTGGTTGCGATAGGAGCCCACAGTCTCATCGACAGCGACCTCTACTATTACGGGCTGGGCCTTTCGACGTTCATGCTGGTCGGACTCGGCCTGCTCTTAAGCGTCGACTCGGTCGCACCGGAGTACATCCCGAGGGGACTGCGCACGACGGCTGCCGCGGTTACGGGGCTCATTGGCTTGGCGTTTTTGTACCTCGGGGTCGTCGACGTCAAGCGTGCTCAAGTCCGCGCCGTCCGCGTCCTGCCCGATGAGCAGGAGCGCCGCGCGCTGATCGAGGGTCTGCGTGGCATCGCACCGTACGACGGAGAGGCGGATTACTGGGCGTCGCTCGTGCTTCCCGGTCCCGACACTTTGGCCAATGCCCAAGCGGCGGCGGCGAAGTCACCAAGGTTGAAGAACATGCGTCATTTGGCGCGCGTTCAAGCCGCCACAATTGGCCCGGCGCGGGCCATCGTGACCCTCAAGATGGCGCTCAACCGAGACCCGCACGATCTCGCTACGCTCGCCCTCCTTGCGGACATGCAACGGCAAATCGGTGACACGGAGCAGGTCAAGGCGACGCTCGAGCGAATGGTGCGTGTCGAACAGACCAGCTACTTCCAAGTGCGCAGCCTCGCCGAGCTCGTGCCCACCGAGACGTACAAGGCTCGTCTGGATCTCGCGGCGATGACCAACGATCCTCAGCAGAAGATCAGCCTTCTCGACTCGGCGGTCGAGGGCTTCCGCGAGT
>Ga0164290_1002484_pt1 | contig 12652 bp, 13 predicted proteins | sample Micstemetagenome_FD_108782 | JGI IMG/M metagenome (GOLD analysis project Ga0164290, IMG submission 108782) | Contaminated culture microbial community from soil near Moab, Utah, USA - Microcoleus steenstrupii SON62 (Illumina Assembly) | ecosystem: Environmental > Terrestrial > Soil > Soil crust... | reverse complement strand
ATGTTGGAATTATTCTCTGAAAATAGGCAGAAAAAAGGGTATAAATACCAAAGCCCTGTAACAAAAGAATTTCTTTGCTTCTGGGCTTTGACACATGGATTCTAAAAATATTATTTATTGGGCTGTGGCGTGTACCGTAAATAGGGTTTCACAATATTCAGTCCTTTGGGAAATTTCTCCAGTGCAGCTTCTGTACTTACCGCTGGTACTACAATAACATCTTCACCATCTTTCCAGTCAGCCGGTGTTGCCACACTATAATTTGCTGTTAACTGCAATGAGTCGATTACCCTTAACACTTCATGAAAATTACGACCTGTAGATGCAGGATAAGTAATCATCAGTTTCACTTTTTTATCCGGCCCGATAATAAACAGGGATCGAACGGTAAATGTTTCCGATGCGTTGGGGTGAATCATTCCGTAAGTATTGGCAATACTTTTATCGGCATCAGCTATAATAGGAAAACCCACCGTTACGTTTTGTGTTTCATTGATATCATTTATCCAACCCTGGTTTTTATCGAGTGGATCAACACTCAGCGCCAGCACTTTTACGTTTCGCTTCGCAAATTCTTCCTGTAGTAATGCTGTCTTTCCAAGCTCTGTTGTACATACGGGTGTGTAATCAGCAGGATGTGAAAAAAGAATACCCCACCCATCTCCCAGGTAATTGTAAAAATCAATTTCACCCACTGTGGTTTGAGCAGTAAAGTTTGGGGCGACATCGCCCAGTCGGAGACTCATAAGCATTATTTTAAGGGTTTGGAAATGCCATGGAAGTATTGCTATTCTCGCTTACGTACCGTTCTCGCCTTTTTAAGCGCCGTCTTACCAAACTTATTCTTCACATCATCGATAGCCTTATAAAGTTCATTCTTTTTTTCCGAATCATCAAACAGGCTTCCCTGAACAGCATGACTGGTTAACTCGCTCAATCGCACACCCAATAAACGAACGGGTTGTCCTTTACGGTAGAGTTTATGAAAAAGATCAATGGCTACAGGTATCAGTTCGTCATCCCTTAATGTATAATCAATGGTGGTTTGTTTGGATGTGGTTTCGAAATCGGGATAGCGGATTTTCACAGCTATACAGCCCGTTAATTTTTCATCGCGGCGCAATTCATACGCCACTTTTTCTGTCATCCGAACCAATTCACTCAACAGAAAATCAACATCGGTCTTATTTTCTTCAAAAGTATTTTCAGTAGAAATAGATTTTGCCTCATGGTAAGCATGCACTTCTCCATTATGTATACCCTGCGATTTATACCAGAGATCCGAACCCCATTTGCCCAGTTTTTTCTCAAGCACTTCAATTGCAGTTTCACTTACATCGCGAATGGTATGAATACCCATTGCCTGTAAGGTTTTAAAAGTGTTTTCACCTACACCTGAAAATTTATTCACGGGCAGGGGGGCAAGAAAAGCCTTTTCCATACCCGGTTTTATAAACAGGTAACCATTGGGCTTTGCTTCATCGGTTGCAATTTTGGCCACCATTTTATTGGTAGCTAAACCGAAGGAAATAGGCAACTGTGTTTTTTCAATAATTTCTGTTCTCAGATCGATGGTCCATTGATAGGGATCAAAAAATCGATCCATCCCCGTCAGATCAATATAAAATTCATCAATGGATGCTTTTTCAAACAAAGGTGCTTTTGCTGCAATTATTTCTGTTACCCAACGTGAATAGCGACTGTACTCACCCCTTGTACCACGAACCAGTATGGCATGCGGACATAAACGCATGGCCGTTTTCATGGGCATGGCACTTTTTACGCCAAATTTCCGGGCCTCATAGCTACAGGTAGTAACCACCCCCCTGTCTCTTGAGCCTCCAACAATAACAGCTTTGCCTTTTAGTGAAGGATCGTTAATCATCTCCACACTTACAAAGAATGAATCGAGATCAAAATGGGCAATATAACGTTGTGGGGACGACATCTATCCAGCTAAGATAAAAATTTAAGCCCGCTTATCCCCGAAACAATCCCCCGTTTATGTGATTGTAACTCCACCGCATGTTTGTACGTTTGACCACAAAACACCCTTGATGAAAATTGTTTTTTCCTTTTTACTGTCGATCTTAATCATTACTGCTTCCGCACAACAAAGCATCGCCTTTGAACAGAAGCACCCTGTAGGTTTTTATGCGAAAAGAATCGCGATAAACCAGGTTCGGGAAGATATTCGTTTCTGGATAGAAACCATGGAGGCTTCTCATGTGAACCTCTATCATACCATCAGTAAAAATCAGTTATTATCATTGTCGAACGAATTACTGAGCAATCATACAGATAGCCTCAACCATACCGAAACCGTTTTTTTATTCAGCCGTCTGAGTGCAGCTTTAAATGAGGGGCACCTGGGTCTCGTAAGTAGTCGTATTACCGATAGTTTATATAATAACAGTTTACGTTTCCCTTTTATGATCCGGAAAGTGGAAAAAGAGTCCTGGCGTATTTCATATGACCTAAGTGCTGCCCAGCAACTCGACATGAACGATCGCATCACAAGCATCAATGGCATTTCAATTGAAGAGCTGAATAAACGCTATCTCCGCTTATTTGGCGGCCTCGATACCTGGAAACATGAACAGATTGGTTTTTATAGTCGCAAACTTTTGTTTCTGGATGGCATACACAGCCCCTTCCATATTGAAGCCATTAAAGAAAATGGAGAAAAACGAAGTTTTACTATTGATGGTTTTTCACGTGTACAAGCCGATAGTATTAATCGTGCACTGGCAGCAAAGATGAACAGCCAGGGTAATAAACCTTATGAATTTCGTTTTTTATCAGCTCATGTCGGCTACCTGAATTACAGAAGCATGCGGAATGACAGGTCTGAGCCTTTTGAAAAATTTCTCGACGCAACATTTACGCGTTTGAATGACAGCAATGCAAAGGGATTAATCATCGATCTGCGTGAAAATGGTGGTGGCGATTCGCAATTGGGGGAATTATTACTTCGTTATTTTAACCGTAAACCCTACATTTTTGCCGGAGGTATGAAATGGAAAATAAGTGCCGCTTATAAAACCTTCCTGAAAAGTCAGGCTAATTATAACGAAGCCGATAATCGTTTTTATATGAATCAGAAAGACGGCGACACCTATGTCTACCTTAATAAGGAATTGAAAAAGCCAGAAGCTAAAGAACCTTTCTTTTCCGGCAAAGTGGCTTTTCTGATTGGCACCGGCACTTTCTCCAGTGCCAATATGCTGGCTGATGGTGTAGTGAGTTATCAACTGGCTAAAACTTTTGGAGAACCTACAGGTGAATCGCCAAACGATTTTGGTGAGATGTTCAATTTTATGTTACCCAACAGCTTTATTATTGCCCGGGGCTCTACAAAAATGTTTACGAGGGCCAATAAAGATGAAAAAGATTTTGGTCCGGTTATACCTGATGTCATTGTTCACCCCACTGATACAGACCTTAAGCTGAAAAAAGATAAGGTATTGGAAACAGCCGTAAATTGGGTATTAAATCAATAGCAGTTTTGAACACCGATACAAATGCTTTAGCAGAACTGAAACAATTTTGTCATAAGATTCACCCTTTACAGGAGGATGAATGGATTGATTTTTCTGCCTCTGGCAGTCTTTTTCAGCTAAAAGAAAAACCATACTCACCAAACAGGGTGAAACAGAACGCTACCTTTATTTTGTAACTGAAGGTGTACAGCGTGCTTATTATACCGGTGATGATGATAGAGAAGCCACCATTGTATTTACTTATCCTTTTTCCTTCTCCGGGGTGGCCGATTCTTTTCTAACACAAACCCCTTCCAGGTTCTTTCTTGAAGCGCTTACTAAAAGTGAATTTATAAGAACTACTTACCAGCAGGTAAATGAGCTGATGATACGTTACCACAATTTTGAAACCCTGATTCGAAAAGCAACCAGCTTTTCGCTGGCAGGTGTATTGGAGCGACAGATTGAATTACAATGTTTTTCTGCTGAAGAAAAATTTAAAGTATTACTCAAAAGAAGTCCGCATGTACTCCGGCTCATACCACATAAATACCTTGCCTCTTACCTCGGTATCGATGCAACAACGTTTAGTAAGCTGCTGGGGAAAGTGAGGACATGAATAGTGAGTAGTGAGTAGTCAGTAGTGAGTAATTAATCTTTACCTCTTACTCACTACTGACTATTCACTACTCACTAAAATCTTGGTCTATACCAAGATTTTAGTAAACGTGCTGTCGCAGCTTTGCTGTAACAAAATCAAAGCAAAATGCCTATTTACTTATCAAACAAACTCCTGAGCGAGTTACAGGAACAAACAGAATCATTTTTAAATAAAGCCATCAGTGAGTGGCAGTTACTCAGGCATAGCCAGTTTGGTTATAAAGCATCGCCTGAAAAATGGAGTGCCACCCAATGTATCGAGCACCTGAACAGTTATGGTCGTTTTTATTTACCTGAAATGGAAAAAGCCATTAATAAGGCAAAAGTAAAAAGCTGGGAGCCTGCTACACATTTTAAATCAGGATGGCTGGGTAATTATTTTACAAAACTGATGATGCCTGTTAAAGACGGATCTGTTGGCAAAAAAATGTCATCACCCAAAGATCATTATCCAACCAGCAACGCAGATAGTTATAAAGTAATTGCTGAATTTATAGAGCAGCAGGAGCAATTATTGCAATTACTTGATGCCGCACAAAGCATAGACCTTAATAAAGCCACTTGCGCTATTTCCATTTCAAAACTGGTTAAACTAAAACTGGGAGATACTTTCCTGTTCTATATTGTACATCAATACAGACATATACTACAGGCCGAAAGAGCATTAAAAGTAGCCAACGTAGTAACCGGAACAAGTATTATTGAATTTGATCTGAATAAGCTGGTGAGATAGACCATAGTCCATGGTCCATGGTCTATGGACTATGGTCTATGCACCACGAACTATCTACTATCAACTTTCTCTATAGATATCCAGCAGACCGTCGGGTAGTGCTACATGGATTTCTTTTTTATCATGATCAATCCCATCGAGTGTTTCTTCATGAAGGGGTATCAATGCCTCATGACCATCGAGCATGAGTTTTAATAGTACCTGGTGTGGCTGTTCAATTACTTCTTCAACCGGGCCGAGGTTTTCTTCTTCATCGGTAATAACGGTATAGCCCAATAATGAAATGGGTGATGATTTACCGGCGAGCTTACGAAAATCTGTATCTTTTAACCATACATTTCTGGTACTGATTCTTGCAGCAGATTCTTTGGTATTTACTCCCTCGAGCTTTACATACATTTCATCATCATCTTTTGCTTTAGAGCTCTCTACAAAATAAGGCAGGTAAGAGCCTTTCTGTTCTTCGACAAATAAGACCTTCACTTCTTTCAATGCCGTCTTTTTTCCCAGTGCATGTTGCACGATCACTTCTCCCTTCAATCCAAAACTAGCTACAATACGACCGATGTGAATGTATGATTCCATAATGCAAAAATAAGATAGGAATTTGAGGATGTCAGATGGCAGATCTCAGATTTATATTGATAATATATAAATCTGAGATCTGCCATCTGAGATCTGCCATCCTGCAATAATTAGAAAGCCCCGATATTGCTATCGGGGCTTTCAGGAATATGTTGAACTTATCGTGATTAAGCTTCGGTACTTCCTTCAGCGGGAGCAGATTCTTCAGCTTTAGCTTCCACCTTTCTTACGACTGGCGTATAAGCTCTTTTTGCACGCTGGGTTCTTCTGTGCTCTTCATTACGACGGGTAACATTTGCTTCATGCTCATTATGCCATGCCTGAAATTTAGTCATAGCGGTTGCATCATCAAACAGACCCAGTTTCACACCTCTTAACAGGTGTTTCAGGTACAACACTCCCTTGAAAGAGAGGATTCGGCGGACTGTATCGGTGGGTTGAGCACCTTTGTTCAACCATTCCAGGGCTTTTTGACGGTCTAACTGGATAGTTGCTGGAACAGTCAGCGGATTGTAAGTTCCGATCTTCTGGATGAACTTACCATCCCTTGGAGCACGGCCATCGGCCACTACGATGAAGTAGAACGGGCGTTTTTTGCTGCCGTGTCTCTGTAATCTCATTTTTACTGCCATGTTAAATAGAAATTTAAAGGCGTTAATAAATAGGGTGAATCAGGCGGCAAAAATAAGTGTTTACAGGTATAATTCCAAAGCCATATTCACCATAAAAGTTAAGATAGTGTTACCGTATCAGCACTGTTGTACCCCGAAACACTTTTGTCTGGCCATTCTGCAGGGTATAGGAGAAGGTCCAAACATAAGCCCCCTGGGGTTGATCCAGTCCTTTAAAACGGCCATTCCAGCCTTTCTGGGATTGCCGGGTTTCGAAAATAACCTGTCCAACCCTGTTATATACCCTGAAAATGAAGTTATTAATGCCAGAACCGGCGGTAGGTCTTAATATATCATTTTTACCGTCTGCATTGGGTGTAAATCCGGTTGGAACATAGACTGTATCACAAACCACTCCAGGCGTATTTTGTTCCGTAACGGTTACCTGTACAGAATCAATCAAACAATTATTCCCATTCCTGATCAAAGCCATATAATTACCTGCTGTTAAACCTGTTGCCTGCTGCCCTGCCTGGTATGCCTGATTATTGATTCTATAAAAATAAGGTGCTTCGGAACCTGTAACAGTAACGGTTATTTTACCTCCCCCCTGCCAGCAATCTGCCGGAGTCATATTCCATTGCACGTTTACCGGTTTGGCTATAAAGGGCTGAATGGTTGCTGATCCTGTAAAAATGCAACCCTGTGCATCTTTTACCGCCACCGGATAATTTCCCGGGGGCAGGTTACGATAGCTGTTTGTATTGGTATAGGGTGAATTATTAAAGCTATAAGGATAAGGAGCAACCGTTCCGGTAAGGTTAATCTGCAAAGACCCATTCGATTTTCCACCACAATCAGGTGAATTGGTTATATAGGAAACTGCAGGTGCTGGCGTACTTTGAAGCGGCACAGTTACAGTTGTATCGTAAATACAACTGGCAGTAATAATCTGTAACTGATGCGTACCTGCTAAAAGGTTGGTAAACTGATTGGAGTTTTGAACAATACCACCATTTATTCTTGCTCCCTGAATATTGGCTCCTGTTGTATAATTAACAGTAATGGTTCCATCCGCATTTGAACAGTTTGCACTGCTGATATTTAAAGACGTAACAGGTATGGGTGGCTGAAAAGTACCCACTACAAAACTTGTATCAAGCACGCATCCATTGGTTTCTATTACTTTTAATGATTTAATGCCTGCGCCAAGATTGTTGAACACATTACCCGCCACATAAGCTGCATTTTCAAGCGAAAAACGAAACCCGGTATGATTGCTTATTGGGTTGATCTCTACTGCACCATTTAAAGCTCCACATGTATCGGGGCGCGTTAACGTACTCACCCGTAATCTTTCAATAAATGGCACGGTAGCGAAAGTGTCTTTACTACACCCATCAGAACTTGTTACTTTAATGGCATAGTTTCCAGAAGTTAAATTGGGAAATAATCCTGACTCTATAGAAGGATTATTATTGTAAGAGAAAAAGAGTTTGGCAGCTGCAGTAGCACTGGTTGCAGCTACGCCTATTTCACCCAACCCCAAGCCATCACATTGTGGCTTTACGGTAATAGAATTAATATTAATCCCCTTCACTTCTCCTGTTTCTGTAGCACTCGCTGCATCATAAACTTGAAAATTGACCGAACAAAATATCCCGACAATTTTTTTATTGGCTATATCTATTTCTACAATATCGCTACCTGGCCCTACCAGGCTACTCGAAATAGCAAATACTTTGTTGTCATTACATCCTATAGATACACTCATTATGCCAAAAAAACTATACCCGGGAGTTTCCATATATACTTTACTTGCCGGCGGCGATGCAATATTTATTTCAACCAGACTGAAATTGTTAACTGTTCCATTAGGATTTGCAGCCATTAGTAATTTATCCCCGTAAAAAATAAGATCGCCAGCTGCTGTAAAAGGAAGTGCTCCAAGATTTTCTGGTTGCGTCCAGCCATTAGGCAAGCGGTATAAACTATTTGCGAATACCCAATATAAAGTGCCGTTTTTATCTGCAGTCATGGCATTACCTACTGTGAATACCGAAAGAGGTTTGCAAAGTGCCGGATTCACCAGATCGGTTTCATACAATTCACCACCGGTGGTATTGTAATAGACTTTGTTTTTATACTGAGCCACTGAAAACCCTGGTACATTCAGGTTGCAAAAACTGGTTTTTTCTTTTGTAACGCATACTCCGTTTACAATATCAAAGTCATAGAATTTTCCTTCCGCTGATACCAATATCGCAGCTTGTCCATTTACATGGTAATGGCTGATGAGTGTACTTAATAAGATGGATATGAAAACCAGTCGCCGCATAAGATCTTAAATCAAAGCTATGACACCGCCCGAATGAAGAATGTTGTATCGACCGGATAATTTATCGGCGCATTCCCGGGAGCCTGCCACCCATGGGCATATTATTCATCATCTTCATCATCTGTTTCATCTGTTCAAACTGCTTCATGAAAGCATTTATTTCTGCAATATCTTTTCCGCTTCCTTTGGCAATTCTTTGTTTACGGCTGGGCGTAAGGCTGTCGGGATTGGCTCTTTCAAAAGGTGTCATAGAGCTGATCATGGCTTCAATACCTTTGAATGCATCATCATTAATGTCTACATCCTTTATGGCTTTTCCCACTCCCGGAATCATACCCATCAGGTCTTTCAGGTTACCCATTTTTTTGATCTGCTGCAACTGATCCAGAAAATCCTGAAAATCGAACTGGTTTTTACGAATTTTTTTCTCCAGCTTTTTTGCCTGCACCTCATCGTACTGAGCCTGTGCCTTTTCTACCAGTGTGGTAATATCACCCATACCCAGGATACGCTGTGCCATCCTTTCGGGATAGAAAATATCAAGTGTATCCAATTTCTCTCCGCTGCTTACAAACTTGATGGGTTTGTTTACCGTGTATTTGATCGATAAAGCAGCACCACCTCTTGTATCACCATCCAGTTTGGTCAATACCACGCCGGAAAAATCGAGTCGGTCATTAAATGCTTTGGCAGTGTTTACTGCATCCTGACCGGTCATGGCATCTACTACAAAAAGTATCTCAGCAGGGTTTACAGCAGCTTTAATATCTGCTACTTCTTTCATCATCACTTCATCAATAGCCAGTCGGCCGGCGGTATCGATGATGACTACGTTCTTGTTTTTTGCTTTCGCTTCTTTAATGGCATTTAAGGCAATGGCAACTGCATCTTTGTTTTCACGCTCACTGTAAATATCAACACCTACCTGCTCTGCCAGTACGGTTAACTGATCAATCGCTGCAGGTCTGTAAATATCAGCTGCAACCAGTAAAGGCGATTTCCCTTTTTTGGTCTTGAGGTAATTGGCCAGTTTTCCGCTAAAAGTTGTTTTACCACTACCCTGTAAACCCGCAATCAGAATAACAGCCGGGTTACCGGTAATATTGAAAGCAGCTTCTGTTCCGCCCATTAACTCTGTCAGCTCATCCTGTACAATTTTCACCATGAGTTGACCAGGACTGATGGCATTGATTACTTTCTCACCAACTGCTTTGTCTTTTACCTTATCGGTAAACTCTTTGGCTATTTTAAAGTTTACATCGGCATCAATGAGGGCACGACGAATATCTTTTACGGTATTCGCAATATTAAGGTCATTAATACGCGATTCACCTTTGAGGTTTTTAAAAGCCGACTCTAATCTTTCGGAGAGATTCTGAAACATAATTCACTATTTCTGGTCATTCACCAATAAAAAAGTGAACCAATCTTAGGTTCACTTATGCGATGCAAATATAGTACGGATTTTTTTATCCCAGATACACTTTCAGGTGCTTACACCTGCTGGTACTTCTCAGCTTGGTAATGGCCTTGTCCTTTATTTGCCGAACCCTTTCACGGGTAAGATTAAAACGTTCGCCTATATCTTCCAGGCTCAATGGATTATCTACACCAATTCCAAAGAAAAAGCAGAGCACATCCTTCTGCCTTTCAGTAAGTGTTTTCAGGCTTCTTTCAATTTCCAGACGCAGCGACTCATAATGCACGAGGTTTTCGTCTGTTTTTTCGGCATTTGGATTTTCCATTACATCCATCAGTGTGCCATCTTCCCCATCCGATAAAGGCGTATCCATACTTACATGACGGAAGCCAACACTCATGGTAGCCGATACTTCTTCAATACTCAGTTCCAGTAAATCGGCCAGTTCCTGGGCCGTGGGTTCACGCTCAAATTCCTGTTCCAGTAACTGATAAGCTTTACTGATGCGGTTGGTAAGTCCAACCTTATTAAGTGGAAGTCTAACAATACGGCTTTGTTCAGCCAGCGCTTGCAGGATACTTTGCCTGATCCACCATACGGCGTATGAAATAAATTTAAACCCCCTTGTTTCATCAAAACGTAAAGCTGCTTTTATCAGACCCAGGTTTCCTTCATTAATCAGGTCAGGTAAAGTAAGCCCCTGATTCTGGTATTGTTTGGCCACGGAAACCACAAAACGTAGATTCGATTTCACCAAACGATCCAGTGCACGCTGATCGCCCTGGCGAATACGCATAGCCAGTTGTACTTCTTCTTCCGGATTGATGAGGTCTACTTTTCCGATTTCCTGCAGGTATTTCTCAAGACTCTGCGATTCACGGTTCGTAATCGATTTCGTGATTTTGAGTTGACGCATACTCATGTGGAAATAGTTTTGGTTGTATGTTAGGGTAATTAGATATAACCTGGGATAAGCTCCCTCCTCTCCTGCGCTGGCGTCTGATCCTGTCTTTACAGCAATTTAAGCATTTTTCATATTCTATCAAAAAAAACATTTGATACAACATACTGAAAAACAAGCACTTATGGTCTTGACAATTCATTATTTAGAAATCGCCCCCTTAAAACACAGCCCTTCATTAAAAAAACATTTGGAGGGTATAGATTATTTAATATTATTGCAGCCTTACGATTGACGGTAGTTAAAGAGATAGTAATGAGCAAAAAGCAGTTATTTACATTAGAGTTTCCAGTGAGATGTTCCCCAGCCATCCTTTTTGAGTTTCTGGCTACGCCAGCAGGTTTGCAGGAATGGTTTGCAGATAAAGTAGATGAATGGGAAGGTGTTTACAGTTTTTCATGGAATGGTGGCACACACGACAAAGCTTCTATTCTAGACCAGGAACAGGATAAGTTTATTCGCTTTCATTGGCTGCACACTGAAAAGAATGAATATTTTGAGTTCCGCATTGAAAAAACTGAAATCTCCAATCAGACAATTTTACTGATCAAGGATTTTGCAGAAAAAAATGAAATCAAAGATCAGAGTCAGCTATGGGAATATCAGGTGAAAGAGTTGTTTCACCGACTGGGTGCCTGATGCATTTTGAGGATCATCAGCAACGAAAAAATATTTTTTTCCAGTAATGGCATTATATCATCCCACTCCATCGTGAGTGGGATTTTTTTTACCAGTTTGAGAAAGGGCCGATGGTTTTGCCAGTACGATATATCGATTGAATGTGCTGCAGCATACTCCGCAGGTTCGAGTTCATGTTGCCATTGATTGTCACCTACAGACAAATACCAGTCTTTTTCAACTGACTGTTCTGTTACAAATTGTTTCACTGCCTCCCGGTATTGATCAAGATAAGAACCAGCCAGTTGCAATGTAATGGTCCAATAATTACCCCACCAGAAAAAGCAGCGGATCGCGCAGGTTCCGGTTTTGGTAAAAATCCGTGGGTCATCGAGCATCACCCATGGGAGATGCTGGTACTGTTCGCCTCTTGCAATTTTGGGACTCAGTATAAACAATGAGGAGTCGTTTAAGCCCAGTTCCGCCACTCTCTGCCGCATTGTTTCGCTTACAGCGCCAAATAAGAGCTCTACTTTTTTCTGTACCGCATTCTTTGTTAAAATAAAGCGGGTATCCATCATCAATAATCTTTCCTCTTCCGAAAGTGTTAGTTTTGCGGGTAACATGGATTAAAGATAGTGAGTAGTGAATAGTCAGGAGTGAGTAATCTATCACATCCCTACTGACTACTGACTACTCACTCTTCACTCTGCCGATGCTCAAAAAATTAGACATACTCATCATCCGCTCCTTTATTGGCCCCTTTCTGGCGGCTTTTGCTATTTCATTGTTTGTACTTACTATGCAGTTTTTCTGGTTGTATATTGATGATCTGGTTGGTAAAGGACTCGATTTTCTTACGGTGATGAAGCTGGTGGGTCTTGTAATGTTGTTCTGGGTGCCGATGGCCTTACCACTGGCTTTGCTGTTTTCTTCTATCATGACTTTTGGTAACCTGGGCGAAAGTTTTGAACTCGTAGCTATCAAAGCATCTGGTATTCCATTGTTACGCTTTATGAGGCCCTTATTTATTATCACCATTTTTTTAAGCGGGCTTGCCTTTCTTTTCTCCAATAATATTATTCCTGTTACACAGTTAAAACTGGCTGCTTTAAAATATGATATCATTGTTTCTAAACCTGCCATTGATATTAAAGAAGGTGTTTTTTATGATAAGCTGGATGGTTATGTAATCAAACTGGGTAAAAAGGAAAAAAATGACAGTGTAATACATGATATCGTTT
>Ga0164290_1002483_pt1 | contig 12656 bp, 10 predicted proteins | sample Micstemetagenome_FD_108782 | JGI IMG/M metagenome (GOLD analysis project Ga0164290, IMG submission 108782) | Contaminated culture microbial community from soil near Moab, Utah, USA - Microcoleus steenstrupii SON62 (Illumina Assembly) | ecosystem: Environmental > Terrestrial > Soil > Soil crust... | reverse complement strand
TCGAGGGGCGGGAGCTTCATCGTTCGCTCGGCCCGGTAGAGCGGGTCGTAGAGGGTGACCTCGTCGGGGCCGACGCGGGTGACCAAGACGTAGTGGTCGGCCTCGAGCAGCACAAACGGGGCAGAGAGGGCGGCAAACGACTCCCGATTCACTTGGAAGCCGAACGCATCGACGCCGCACTGCTTAAGTCCCTTTCGCATCCCTTCGAGGGTGGTGCCGCGGTCGGTGGTGCCGCAGAGCTTGGCAAGGGTCTTGTAGTCCTTGGCGGGACGGCCGAGCATCGGCAGCATGCGTTCGATCGCCTTAGGGCCGCAGACGCTCGTCTCGAACCGGATCCACTTCTCCTGCGCGGACACGGCGGACTGAAGCAGCTGATCCCATGCCGCCGTGGTCTTCCCGTTGTTCAGCCGCAGGAGGCGACCGTGGGCGGCGTGAACGAGAGGACTCAGCGGCCGCTCCTTGAGGAAGCGGACGAACTCGGCCTTGGCCTCGTCGTTCCGCTTCTCGGCGACCAGCGTGACGGCGGCTTGGTAGGCCGCCTGCTCATCCAGCCGTCCGAAGTCGGCGCGGCGCGCGCCGTCGCCACGGTATTCGCGCGCGGCTTCTTTGAACACCCGCCGGCTCTCGGCGAAATCTTTCCGACGGGCGGCAAGGTAGCCGAGCCGAAGCCGGGACGCGGCAACCTGGTCCTGCGCGACCGGATCTGGATTCGTCCGATTCTTCTCAATCAACCGGCGGTAGCCTGCCTCGGCACGATCGGGCGAGGTCCGGACATCTCGATCCAAGCGCGCTCGCTCCGCCACGAGGGGCGAAATGGGCGGAGCCGACGACTTCCCGGCGACGCCAAACCACGCAAGTCCCGCAAGAGTCGTCACCGCGATCGATCCGATCGCGAGGCGCGAGCTCGACCGGGTCACTGCCATCCCCCGCCGGTCGTCGTTGAGCCGGTGCTGGGGGATCCAGAATTCTCAAAGCCGTAGTAGATATCGGCAAGCGTGCGGTCCAGCAGATTGAGATGCGGCTTGCTGTTCGCGGGAGCCTGACCCGCTGCCTCGCTCGCCGGCGAGGCAAAGTAGCGCCAAGCGGGCTGGCCGTTCGTCACGTAGTCGGCTTCACCTTGAAGCACCACGGCACACCGAGCGACCCCGCCGACGATCGAGAGATTCGTTGGCCTTAGGTTGAGGTACTCACCGATGGGCAAGCCGCCCATGGCGACGGACCCTGTCGGATCGAGGGTGCTCGGCAGACTCCATCGTGTCGCCCAGGTTACGTCTTGAGGCCCAACCAACAGATGCGCGTCCGTTCCGTTCGGTCCGGCAGCCGACAGCGAGCACGTTCCACCCATCTGCGCGGCAAACCCAAGGTTGCGGACGACATAGGCGGCTGCTTCGATGGTTACCATGGTCGGCATCGTGAAGTAGCTTTGGATTCGGGCGACCCCACTCTGGTCGCGCGTCGCCGGGGGTGCGTTTCCAACGAAGAGGCCGCCATTGTGCCGCCACCCGCTGAAGTTCACGTTTCGTGGCGGGGCGTTTGGATCCACACCGGGCCGCGGATCTCCCGCGTTCGGTTGGCCGTGCATCCTGCGTGAGTCGATGCTCACTGAGTCGCCATCCGCGCGGCGCAGGACGATCCGGCGACGCCAGATCTCGTCGTAGCTATAGGTCGTGCTCGTGCTGGAGTTTCGGTGGCGAGCGATGTGCAGGTCGACCGGTGCCCCTTGGGCAAGACCGACGACATAGAAGGTGGTAGGGAGCGTGATTTCGAACCCGATTAGTTGATTGCTGGTACCGGTCCCTCCGGGAACGACAGCGATAGATCGAGTCACGGGGACCCGTAGCGGGTCACCCGGGATCTGAATCGGGCAGCCGTTGCCGGTGTTCGGAACTCCTACGAACCAGTACGGATAGTTGCTGCCCGTGGTGGGCCCCGTCGTTGAGGTCGTCGAACCGGAGGTCGTAGACGTGGTCGGCGTGGGACCGGATGTTGAAGGCAGAACCGCTCCCGACTCGGATGAGGGGCCCTCTCCCACATTGCCGATTCCCTCCTGGACTTGGTACGTTGCCCGCACCATGTTTCCAAAAGGTCCGTAGTAGGTCGAGTTACCAAAGATTTCGTCTAACCGAAGGCACGTGAGGTTGATGTAGGATCGACCTGATTGGACCGGGGATGTGAATCCTACCAACAGGACGGCTGCTATCAAAAGAGAAGCAGCCGCAATATTTCTCACGTGCTTTTTCATGGCGATAAAGCACTATCGCAGTGAACACCCACGAAGTGGAAGTACTCGCTTCCCCCGTGGCGAAAACACGATGAAATTACTGGGGGAAACGGCAAACTTAATCGGTTTAGTCAAAAACGAATCGAAATGTTAAGGTTACGTTCGGGGACCTTTGGCCGTGGCCACTCCTTCCGTCCTAGCACCGGCTCCGCGGCCGAACGGCATCGTCTGACGATTGTCCGCTGCGCTCAAGCCGCAAAGGATCCTTTTCCTTTCGAGCGGTCAGCGCTCGAGCGCGCCGATGTCTACGCTCTTGCCGACGATTCGCGCCTTGCCTGACTGATCCTTGGCACCAATACCCGGGTGGGGGCGGCCGGCGTTGATGGCTTTGGAATTGGGGGCGAGGCGGAAGTCCTTCTTGGCTGGGTCGACGAAGTTGGGCGCCGCGACGATGTTGCCGGTGCCGAACTGCTCGGTGGGGCCGTCGAGGAGGTTGTTGGCGACGGTGTAGCCCTTGGGGATGAGCTTGAGGTGGTCCTTCTGGAGTTGCTTTTGGGGCGAGCCGCTGAGGATGTTGTTCATCACCACCACGTTCTCCGCCTGGTCGTTCTCCAGCAGCATGCCGCCGCCCCAATTGCTGGCTTGGCCGCCGTTGCCGCAGTTCACCACCGTGTTGTTCAGGTAGTACACGTTCACGATGCGGTGGCCCATCCGCTCGTTGCCCCACTTGGCCACGAGCATCCCGGGGCCGCGGCAGTCGTAGATCAGGTTGTTGGTGAACCAGACGTCGCGCAGCAGACCGCCGCTTTCGGTGCACGCGACCAGTCCGACCATGCAGTCGTGCACGCGGTTGCCGTCGAATCGGATGTCGTAGGTGTCGCTGTCCCAGGCGTCGGCGTAAAGGCCTTGTCGCTCGACGTCGTGCACGTGGTTGTTCAGCACCTGCACGTGCTTGGAGCCCTCCTTCACGTCGATCCCCTCGTGCTTGGTGTGGTGCACGTGGCCGTCGCGGAAGATCACGTCGGCGGAGCGCTTGATGCTCACCGATTCCTCGCCGCCGGCTTGGCAGGCGCGCTCGACCTCGCACTTGGCGATCTCCACGTCGTGCGACTTGTCGACGATGATTCCAGAGCCCGGCGTGTTGATCGTGTGGCAGTCCTCCACCCGCACCTGCCAAGAGCCGCTTACGGAGATGCCGCAGAAGCCGCCGTTCTGCACCGTCAGGCCGCGGACGATCAGGTGGTCCTGACCGTTGGTGTCGAAGACCGCGCGGGTGCCATTCTGGAACGCAGTCGCCGGAGCGGTTACGCCGGAGGGATCGATGACGACCGCGGCTCCAGAACGCGCGCGAATGGTGATCTCGCGGCCGAAGTAGCTGCCGGATCGATTCAGCGAGACGTACTCGCGGTAGGTGCCTGCGCCGATCTCCACGGTATCGCCCGGTCCCGCGGCGTCGGTCGCCTTCTGGATCGAGCGGAACGGGCGATCGGACGTGCCGGGGTTGGCGTCGTCGCCGCTCGGGCTGACGTGCAGCGTCCGCCCCGCGCGGCGCTGCTGGCCCTGACCGAAGGTGACGGTACCGACCATGAGGGCGGCGCCGAGAGCGAAGGCGAGGAAGATCGAGCGGTCTGAGACGAGTTGCATCATTGCGTTCACCTAACCGAGCGCGGCACCCGCCGCCGCCGTGTCTTCGTGTTACCGCAGCAACCCTAGTAAACTCACCGTTAACAACGGCATCCGTCTACAATGCCGGTAGGCGAGGCGATGACGAACACGAGCGAGGTCTCAGAAGGGCAGCCGCGCGCCAGCGGCGAGGATCGTCAGCGGAGCCTCGCCAACGCGTCCCTCGCGGTGACGCGCGCCGAAGGCCTTCGCGACGCGCTGCAGATCGTGACCGAGCACGCTCGAGTCTTGATCGGTGCCCATCAGGCGGTCGCCAGTCTGACCCACAAGGGCGACTGGGCTCAGACGATCAGCCACATCAGCCTGTCCGAGAAGTACGCCGCCTGGCGCGAGTACGGCACGGAGCCGGATGGGAGCGGGATCTACGCCGAGGTGTGCGCGCGCAACCAGACCATGCGGTTCACCCAGGCGGAGCTCGAGAGTCACCCGGCATGGCGGAGCTTCGGCTCGCACGCCAGCCAGCACCCGCCGATGCGCGGCTGGCTCGCGGCGCCCCTCATCGCGAGGGACGGCTCGAACATCGGGCTCATCCAGCTCTCGGACAAAGAGGCGGGCGAGTTCACCGAGGAGGACGAGGCGATCCTGGTGCAGTTCGCCCAGATGGCCGCGGCCGCCGTCGAGAACATCCGGCTCCGCGAGGCACTCGCCGAGCGCGAGGCGCTCTTGGCCCTCGTGTCGAATCGACTGCCGGCGTGCGTCTCGTACATCGACTCCGAGGAGCGGTACCGGTTCGTCAACGGGACGTACCGGGAGTGGTTCGGCATCGAGCCGTCGCAGATCATCGGGCGGCAAATGCGCGAGCTCCTCGGCGACGCGGTTTATGAGACGCGCCGTGCGCCGGTGCTGACGGCATTGCGCGGCGAATCCGTTCGGTTCGTCGCCCCCACGAGAATCGCCGACGGCCGGATCATCGAGTCCGAGATCGTCTACATTCCGGACGTCGACGCGTCTGGCCGCGTGCGGGGGTTCGTGGGGATGATCCGCGACATCACGGAGCAAATGGCCGCCGAGGAGGCGCTGCGCCGGAGCGAGGCGAGCCTTCGCCGCTTCATCGATACCGCGAACGAAGGCATCCTTCGGCTCGGCCCCGACGACCGGGTGACGTACTCGAACGACTACCACGCCCGCCTGCTGGGATACGAGCCCGGAGAGACCCTCGGCATGCACGTTCTCGACTTCGTCTTCCCGGAAGATCGGGAGCAGGCGGCGGCCCGGCGAGCCATGCGGCGAGAAGGGCGGAGCGAGCGATACGAATCGCGTCTTCGGTGCAAGGACGGCGGCGAGGTCTGGGTGCTCAACAGCACGGTGGTGGTGGAGGGGAGCGGCGGCTACGACGGCACCTACTCGATGATCACCGACATCACCGACCTGAAGCGCGCCGAGCGCGCGATTCGCGAGAGCGAGGCGCGGTACCGAGAGCTGAGCGAGCAGCTGGAGGAGCGCGTCCGGGATAGAACGGCCGAGCTCGAGGCGGCGAACCGCGAGATGGAGGGGTTCACCTACTCGGTGTCACACGACCTGCGCGCCCCCCTTCGAGCCGTGATCAGCACGAGTCAGATCCTGATGGAGGACTACGGGGAGGTCCTTCCCGCAGACGCCTGCGACCTTCTGCAACGGCAGACGACGGCGGCCAAGCGGCTGGGAACGCTGATCGACGAGCTCCTCCGGCTCTCACGAGTCTCGCGGGAGCCGGTTCGGCGCGAGCGAATCGACATCACGTCGATGGCGGAGGAGATCGTGGCGGAGCTGGGCAGTAGCACTCCACTGGCGTGCCAAGTGGTCGTTGCTCCTTCGCTTCAGGCGTTTGGAGACTCGCGTCTCATCCGTCTCGTGATGCTGAACCTCATCGACAACGCCGTAAAGTTCAGCCCCGAGGGCGGCACCGTTCGCGTCGGCAGTGAAGACAGTGCGATCTTCGTCGCGGACGAGGGGATCGGCTTCGACATGCAGTACGAGCCGAAGCTGTGGCAGCCGTTCGAGCGGCTCGTTTCCGACTCTCAGTTTCCCGGCACGGGCATCGGCTTGGCGAACGTGCGTCGCATCGTCGACCGCCACGGCGGGCGGGTGTGGGCCGACTCGTCTCCCGGGCAAGGGGCTACGTTCTCGTTCGTCCTCTGATTCGCGGTCGATATTGCGGGTACGTGCGCAACGGGCGCCCCGCTACTCGGCTCCGATTGGGCGTTTAATAGAGTTGTAAGGCTCAAGGCAGTGTTTGCTCTCCCCTTGACTGCTGCGAGCCTTTCCTTTTTCATCCGGGTCGCCTCTTGGCGACCCGTTTTTGTTTACGCGGAAGGCTGATCCAGCCGGGGCGGACGGGGACCTCCGCGCTCCCAGCCGACGCCCAAGTGGGCGGCGACCGTTTCTCCGATCGCGTCGAGTCCATCGACGTCCCCGAAGCTCCCTTGTGGGACCCCACGGCCGACCACGACGGCCGGAACGTACTCCCGCGTGTGGTCGGTGCTCGGGTCGGTGGGATCGTTGCCGTGGTCGGCGGTCAGGATGAGGAGATCGTCTTCACCCAAAGACGCGAGGACGCGCTCCAGCGAGACGTCGAACTTCTCCAGGCAGCGGGCGAATCCCGCCGGATCGTTTCGGTGGCCGTACAGCATGTCGAAGTCCTCGAAGTTCGCGAAGACGAAGCGCGCGCCGCTCCTCAGCGCCTCGTCCAGCAGCATCCGCTCGTGCTCAGGGTTGCTCTGCGTGCGCCGCACCGGCCGAAAGCCGCGACCGCCGAACAGCTCGGGGATCACCCCGATCCCGAACACATCGCCGAGCTGATCGACGAGGTTGGGCGGGGGAACGAGGGGGAAATCCTTGCGGCGCTCGGTGCGGCGGTAGGCGCCGGCCTCCCCCTCAAAGGGTCGGGCGATCACGCGCTGCACGTTGTGCGGCGGCTGGCACAGCTCCCGCGCGATGGCGCACATCTCGTAGAGTCGCTCGATCGGAACGACGCCTTCGTGGCATGCGATTTGGAAGACGGAGTCCGCGCTCGTGTAGAGGATAGGGTTCCCCGTGCGGACGTGCTCCGCACCGAGCTCCTCGATGATCGCGGTGCCGCTGGCGGGCTTGTTGCCGAGGACCGGGCTCCCGATTCGCCGCTCGAACTCGGTCACGAGGTCGTGAGGAAATCCATTCGGGTAGGTCGGGAAGGGTTCGTCGATGGCGATGCCCATCATCTCCCAGTGGCCGGTGACGGAATCTTTGCCTTGGCCCGTGGGGCGCAGACGGCCAGCGCGGGACCTAAGCGTGGAGGCAGAGGCTGGGAGGTTCCCGTCTTCCGAGTCTCTGATCCCACAGGCGGCGAGGAAGCCCAGGCGGGCGAGATTCGGAGCTTGGAACCCTCCGGCCGCCTCCCACACGTGCTTCACCGTCGAGGGGCCGTGGCTGTCACCGAAGGCGGCTGCGTCCGGGGCGGCGCCCGCGCCGCAGCCGTCCAGCACGATCACGATCGCGCGCTTCATAGCGCAGGTTGTACCGCCCCTGGAACCCGCGCGTTCTCAAGCTGCGTAACCCCAACTCGTGAGAGCCGTGCTCGTTCCCTCCCTTCTCCTTCTTCCGTTCGCCGCCCACGCGGACGCCGTCGACGACTACATCAAGGGCGAAATGGCCCGCATGAAGATCCCGGGGCTCACGCTTGGGATCGTCAAGGACGGCAAGCTGATCCGAACGGAGGCTTACGGCCTGTCGGACATCGAGCACGACGTGCCGGCAACCAAAGACGACATCTTCGAGATCGGGTCGGTCACGAAGCAGTTCACCGCCGTTGCGGTGATGATGCTCGTCGAGGATGGCAAGGTCTCACTCGACGATCCGGTCACCAAGTACCTGGACGACGTGCCCAAGTCTTGGGAGAAAGTGACGCTCCGTCACATGCTGTACCAGACGTCCGGCTTCCCCGACTACGCCCTGGTGCCCGGGCTCGGCATCGTGGAGGATTTCAACCGCGCCAAGTTCGTGAAGACGATGGGCGAGATGCCGTTCGACTTCGAGCCGGGAACGACGTGGGCGTACAGCAACACGAACTACGCCTTGCTCGGCTGGGTGATCGAGAAGGCCGCGGGCAAGGACTACATGGCGTTCGTGCAGGAGCGGATCATTCAACCGCTCGGCATGACGAAGACGTCCTTCAGCAACCCCTACGTGGTGGTGAAGCGTCGGTCGCACGGGTACCTGCTGAATCAGGGGAACGTGCTCCGAATGCCGGCGATGGCCGCGAGCGTGAACTCGGACGGGACGATCATGTCGAATATCGAGGACATGGCGAAGTGGGACACGGCGCTCCGCACGGGCAAGCTGCTCAAGCCGGAGTCGTACCGCCTCCTTTGGGCCCCGGCGTCGCTGAAGAGCGGGCGTACGCGGGCTTACGGGATGGGCTTCTTCCTCAGCCCGCCGCAGTTCCCCAAGTTCATCGGGCACCACGGCAACTCGGCTGGATACGGCGCCTCCCACTCGCACTGGCCGGAGAAGAACCTCAGCGTCATCGTGCTGTGCAACATCTACCCAGCTCCGGGCAACGTCATCGCGCAGGGAGTCGCCGAGACCCTTGAGCCGTCGCTGAAGTTCAAGCCGGACACGACCGCCGCCAGCGCCGACCCCGATACCAAGCGGACCGAGAAGGTGAGCCAGGCGCTCGCTAAGCTCGCGACCAACACTGCCGACCCGGAGCTGATGGAGCCGGAGCTCACCGCACCGATGACCACGGGCCGAATGAAGATGGGCCCGGGCCAGTACGGCATGTTCCGAAAGATCGACAAGATCGACTTCGTCGCGGCGAACAAGCAGGGCAAGGACACGTGGCTCACTTACCGAGTGGCGACGGCACCGCGAAACTTCACCGTGTACGTCCTGATGTCCGAAGCCGGCAAGGTCGCGCAGATCCTGCCCCGGGCCGAACCGAAGTAGAGTCCGGCTCGCCATTCGATCAACGATCAAGGGTGGAGGCAGTAGAAACTGCCTCCACCCTTCCCATTTGGACGACCCAATCGCAGTGGCGCGACGAATTCGGCGGCCAGTCGTCGCCGCGATTCCAATTCGAAACGCGCCTTACCTTGCGGCAGTCCACGCCGCGTAGAAGCGGGCGCGCGCCTCTCTGGCTCGGGCGACCAGCTCCTCGGTAGGCAGCTCTCCAGCGACGTTGAGGTGCCCCATCTTGCGCCCTGCCTTCGCCTCGACCTTGCCGTACCAGTGCACCCGGGCGGCAGAGTCGGCGAGAGCGGCGCTGACGCCGCGCCGGAAGTCGTCGGCACCAGGTTGTCCCAGCAGGTTCGCCATGCAAACCGGGCGGCCAGTGGCCTCTCCGAGAGGGAGACCGGCGACGAGGCGAACGTGCTGATCGAACTGACTGACACCGCCCCAATCGAGAGTGTAGTGCCCCGTGTTGTGCGGGCGAGGAGCCATCTCGTTGACGAGGATTCTTCCGTCGGCGGTCTCGAACAGCTCGACGCCGAACAGGCCCTGCCCGCCGACCGCCTCGACGGCAGCCAGGGCGACCGCCGTCCCGTCGGCGTCGCACGGATAGACCAGGTCACACACGTGATTCTCCTGAACCGTCTCGACGGTCGGGAAGCACCCGGATCCCTGCGGCCCGATGAACACCATGACCGCGAGCTCTCGACGAAACGGCACGAACTCCTCGGCCAGCCATCCCCCTTTCTCCCACAGAGGCCGGTGCGCCTCCAGCTCCTCGGGAGTGCGGGCGTACCGCGTGCCCTTTCCGTCGTAGCCGCCGAAACGAGCCTTGAGCACCATCGGGAAGCCGATCTTCCCCACCGGATCGTCGTCCATTGCGACCGCCTTGGGCGTCGGCACCCCGGCCCGGGCGTACGCCTGACGCTGGAGGAGCTTGTCCTGAATGATCGCCAGCGCGTTGACTCCCGGGATGATCCGCTCTTCGCCGACGCCGGCCAGACGGCACGCCTCACGAATCGCGTCGGCCGGGATGAACTCGTTCTCGAGGGTGACGCGCCCGCAGGACCGCAGCACTTCGGCGACCCGCTCGGCATCGTCGAGACGCCCGACGACCGAAGGCGCGATCTGGGACGCCGGAGTGTCGGTTCCCGGATCCAGCGAGAGGCATCGCAAACCCATGCGTTGCGCCGCCTGGATCGACATTCGGGCGAGTTGGCCCCCGCCGAGGAAACCGAGATCGTACGTTGCGGGCATCGACACAAAGCGTACCGCCGAGCGGCGCAGCGGGCGGTGCCGCTGCGGGATTAGTCGGCCGCGACGACTTGCGCGGGGTCCATCTGGAGGCGGAGCGCGGTCGGGACGTCGACGTCTCGGATGACGCCGATGAGCTCCGTCTCGGCGATCGATGCGCCGAGGTCGCGCGCCCGTTCCTCGATCCACTCGATGACCGGATCGACGGGCGTGAGGTCGGGCAGGGTGAGGTTCATGCTGACCTGGGTCAGACCGCGCGACCCGAGGGGGAAGCCAAGAGCGCGGACGCCGAGGAAGCGCGCCTCCCCTTCCGCCCGCAACGCGCGGATCTCGGCGGCGATCTTCTTTGCCGGTCGCAGATCCGCCGTGGCTAGGTTCACGTTCATCGCGATCAGGAAGTCGCGCGCTCCGACGATGGTGGCGCCCAGCCGCTCGTGCGGAGAAGGGGGCCCGAAGTCGGGGCGGAGCAGCTTGTACTGAAGCGCCTCGAAGCCACCTTGCCGCAGCGCCGGGAGGGCGGCCTCGTGGTGCCCGCGCTCGCTTTTCTCGTAAAGAAAGACGGGAACGCCCAACGCCCCGACCGCCGCTCCCACGCGCTAGGCGAGCGCCTTCGCCTCGAGCAGGTCGTCGGGATCGAGCGCGACGATTGGGCACACGTCTAAGGCACCCACGCGGGGGTGCACGCCGTCGTGCCCGCGCAGGTCGACCCACCCGAAGACGAGCTCAGCCATTCGGATGAGCGCGTCTTCGAGGGCCGCCGGCGTGCCGGAGAACGCGGTCACCGTCCGGTTGTGGTCGTAATCCGACGCCGCGTAGTGCACCGAGACCTCGGCCCACGCCATCGCCTCCTTGAGGGAGCCGAGAAGCGAGGGCCCGCGTCCGAACGACCAGTTCGGGACCGTCAAAATCCGCATCTACATTGCGACGACGCTGTAGCCGGAATCGACGAAGGTGATCTGCCCGGTCACGCCCTTCGACAGGTCGCTTAGGTAATACATCGCCGCGCCGGCCGCCTCTTGCTGACCGTAGGGGCGCTTCAGAGGCGCCACGTCGTGGACGTGCTTGATCATATCGCCGAGCCCGCTCACGCCGCGGCCGGAGATGGTGTTCACCGGTCCGGGCGAGACGGTGTTCACGCGGATGCCGCGGCCACCGAGGTCCATGGCGAGGTAGCGAACCGCGGCCTCGAGCGCCGCCTTGCACATGCCCATGACGTTGTAGTTCTTCATCGCCCGGGTCGAGCCGAGGTAACTGAGCGTCACGACCGAAGCGTCGTCATTGAGGAGCGGCTCCATCTCGCGGCAGAGCCGGACGAGCGAGTACGCGGACGCGTGCATCGCGATTTGGAAGTCCTCAAGGGTCGTCTCGATGAACGGCTTCTCGAGCGCGGTGCGGGGGGCGAAGCCGACGGAGTGGACGATGAAGTCGAGCTTGCCGTACTTCTCCTCGACCTGCTGTCGAAGAAGGGCGAACTGCTCCTCGAACATGAAGTCGATGGTGAAGAGGTCGAACCGCTCGCGGCCCTCCACGAGCTTCTGCGCCTTCTCGAGGAGCGTGTCGTTCTGCGCGCCGAGGCCGATGGTCGCGCCGTGCTGGTTCGCGAGGTCCGCGATGGCCCAGCCGATCGAGTTCTTGTTCGTAACGTTCAGGACGAGGCCCTTCTTGCCTTCGAGCAGCATGAACGGGACGATACCTCTAGAGCGGCGTTCGGTCATTCGGTCGTGCGGTCGTTCGGTGATTGCTGTGCCTATCCGAACGACCGCACGACCGAATGAACCTAACTCAGCGCCGTGTCGCCCCGCTCCCCCGTCCGGATGCGGATCGTGTCTCCGATCGGGATCACGAAGATCTTGCCGTCGCCGACCTCTCCGGTCTGGGCGGCGGTTTGGATGGCGTTGACCACTTCCTCCACCTCGTGGTCCGGCACCACGATCTCGAGCTTGAGTCGCGGGGTGAGCGCCAGCGTGTACTGGGATCCTCGGTAGGTGTGGGTGATGCCCTTGGAGCGGCCCATGCCGCGGACCTCGGTCACCGTCATGCCCGACACGTCGATCGCCTCGAGGGCGTCCTGAACGTTCTCCAGTCGTTGCGTGCGAATGATCGCTTCGATCTTGACCATGCTTCGTCTCCCTTACAGGTTGTAGCCCGCCTCGCCGTGGAGCGCGAGGTCCAGACCGGTGTCCTCGTCCTCCGCCTTTGCCCGAATCCCGCCGAGCGCCTGGGCGACCTTCATGAGAACGATGGTGCCCACGAAGGCGAACACGCCGACGGCAGCGACGCCGATGAACTGGGTGAGGACGAGGCCGCCGCGACCGCCGTTGTCCTTGAGCGCTGTCTCCACCAGCGGGTTGACCCTCGGGTCGGCCAAGAGGCCCGTCGCGAGCGCTCCAAGGAACCCACCGACGCCGTGCACGCCCACGACGTCGAGCGAGTCGTCGTACTTGAGCTTGTTCTTGAGGCCGACGGCCAGGCAGCAGGCCGCGCCGATGACGAACCCGACGAGCACTGCCGGGACCGGGGCGAGAAAGCCCGCGCCGGGAGTGATCGCCACCAAACCGGCGACGAGGCCGGAGGCCGCGCCGAGCGCCGTCGG
>Ga0164290_1002482_pt1 | contig 12657 bp, 12 predicted proteins | sample Micstemetagenome_FD_108782 | JGI IMG/M metagenome (GOLD analysis project Ga0164290, IMG submission 108782) | Contaminated culture microbial community from soil near Moab, Utah, USA - Microcoleus steenstrupii SON62 (Illumina Assembly) | ecosystem: Environmental > Terrestrial > Soil > Soil crust... | reverse complement strand
TTCAGTCAGACCGACGAAGTGAACCGCTTCGTCAATACCGGTGCCCTTCATGGCAGCGTCGGTGTCATGGGTGGGGACGGCAACGAGATCATCATCAACAAGGGCAAAATGTCCGGCGGCTTGGAACTCGGCGCGGGCGACGATAGGTTGATCACCACGCGGTATGTCGGCGGCGACGTTGAAATGGGAGATGGCGCGGACCGCGTCGTGCTGAAGGGCAAGGGCAATTTCGTGAGCCTGGATGCAGGCTCCGGAGATGATTTGATCAACCTGACGATCGGCGATGCGCTCGGTACCTCCACCACGATCAGCGGCGGCATGGATGATGACACCTATATTGTCTCGCGCGCCGACCTCGTGCTCGACGAGAATGCGGGGCAAGGCACGGACACGGTGAAGTCCAGCGTTACCTTCGCGCTTGCCGCCGAGTTCGAGAACCTCGTTCTGATCGGTACCAAGGCCATCGACGGCAGCGGCAACGCGGCCGCCAACGTGATCACGGGCAATGGCGAGAAGAATGTTATTCTCGGGCTCGCCGGCACGGACATCCTAGATGGCGGGCGTGGCAACGATACGCTTTCCGGGGGCACGCAGGCTGATACATTCGTCTTCCGTGCGCATTCCGGCAAGGACCTTATCACCGACTTCACAGATATGTCCGACATGATCGACCTCTCCGGCTATAAGGGCATTGACGACTTCGGCGACCTGTCGGGCAAGATCAGCCAGAAGGGCGCAGACACCGTGATCACCTTGCTCGACGGCGACAGGATCACGCTTACGAATTTCACCGCGGCCAACCTGACGATCGCAGATTTCCAATTCTGACCGCGCCTCGGCGCGGCCAATACCGAGCGCAAGCCAGGCGTTACGCAGCCGCGTCGTCGCTGGGGCGATCAACTTTATTTGACTTCGTCGCCGTGAATGCGACGAAATCGACCCCATATTGTGTCGCGAGGGAATTCAACTTGCGGCGGGTGGCAATCAATGGCTTTGACGAAAACGATCAGGGAAAACGTCAAGGCACGCATCCAGTCCGACGATGGCTTCTGCTACGCGCTGTTCTCGCATGCCGTGGAAGTGATGCTGACCGACGACATGGCCACCGCCAAGAGCGTGCTCAGGGACTATATCGATGCCACGATCGGCTTCGCGGAACTGTCGGCGGAATCCGGTCTGACGGTGCGGTATCTCAAGCGCATGCTCCAGCCATCGGGCAATCCGCGCGCGGCAGAGATGTTCAGGGTGATCGGCATATTGCAGAGGCACCAGGGAATACAGCTGGAAGTCAGCACGGCGGCGTGAGGGCTACCGCCCTTCCCTGATCACCCAGGCGGGGATAAGTTCCGACCTGAGTTTCCTCACCGATGACACCTTGGCCAATGCCGAAAGCCCCATGCCGGGCTTGACGAGCGCCGCGGCCTGCCGCTTAGGCATCAGGAAACCGAGTTCGAGCGTCCCCTTGCGCTGCCAGCGCTTGAGGAACGGCCGGGGAAAGCTGCGCGACGGCGAGAAGCGGGCGGGCACCTTGGCGAGCGAGGCATATTCCAGCACTTCCTCGATCCAGCCGGCCTGCGGGCGGGCGCCGGGTTCGAGCAGCATCAGCCATTCGCCACGTGCCGAGCGGAGTACATCGCCCAAGTCCCATTTGTCGACGAAACGGCAGCCGGCCGCGTCGGCCACGCGCGCGGAACCATCGCGCGAACCATGGTCCAGCACGATCACATCACTCACCAAGCCATCGACAGCGCCCGAGACGAGAACGGCCAACGTATAGGCAAGTTCGGGCTCGTTATTCCGGCATTCGATTAAAACAGTCAGCATTGCGTACCCATAGAGGAAGGTTTTCAAAAACGCGAGTCTGCAATTTTGTTCTTGCAATGTTCTCCTTTTTGCCATAGGAAAATAATCAACGAGAGGCGGAGATTCGCCTCCCCGGAGAAGCCAATGATCAACATGTCGCTTTCGCGGCAGGCTGCATTTGCGCCTGCCAACACGGCAGATATTGCCGATAGCCTGCTCAAGGAATCCGGTCTCAGGATCGAGATCGACCGCCGTCGCGGCCGGGGCGCCGGGCTCAATCCGTCGGGACGGTTCGAGCCGCAGGGACGCGAGGTGCTTGATGACGGCTGGCAGACATTCGAGACGCTGGAGCCGTTCCGGACAGAGGTGCAGGTGGAGCGGCCGCGCGCCATCATTACCCGCAACGACAGCCCGGACATTCCCTTCGACCGCTCGATCAATCCCTATCGCGGCTGCGAGCATGGCTGCATCTACTGCTTCGCGCGGCCGACCCATGCCTATATGGGCCTGTCGCCGGGGCTCGATTTCGAAGCCAAGCTTTTTGCCAAGCCGGATGCGGCGAAGCTCTTGGAGCGGGAGCTTTCCAAGCCCGGTTACAATCCGAGGACGATCGCGATCGGCACCAATACCGATCCCTACCAGCCGATCGAGAAGGAGTGGCGGATCATGCGACAGATCCTCGAAGTGCTGGCGGAAGCCAATCATCCGGTGGCGATCGTGACGAAATCGGCGTTGATCATGCGGGATATCGATATTCTCGCCAAGATGGCGGAAAAGGGTCTGGCGAAGGCGTCGCTCTCGGTCACCACGATGGACAGGAAGCTTGCGCGGCTGATGGAGCCGAGGGCATCGACCCCGGCCAAACGGCTCGAAGCGATCCGGGCGATGAGCGAGGCGGGCATTCCAACCGCCGTGATGGCCTCGCCGATGATCCCGGCGCTCAACGATCATGAACTCGAGCGCATCCTCGATGCGGGTGCCGCCGCCGGCGCGAAGGAGGCGAGTTATGTTCTGCTCAGGTTGCCGCTGGAGGTAAGCCCGCTTTTTCGTGACTGGCTGCTGCGTCACTATCCGGACCGCTATCGGCACGTGATGAGCCTGGTGCGTTCGATGCGCGGCGGAAAAGATTATGACGCCGAGTTCGGCAAGCGGATGAAGGGGTCCGGTCCCTATGCCTGGCAGATCAGCCGCCGGTTCGAGCTTGCCGCCAAGAAGTACGGACTAACGCGGCGCACGATTTCGCTCAACAGCGATCTCTTCGTGCCGCCGAGCGGCCACGGGGTTCAATTGTCGCTGCTTTGAGCGTTGCATTTGCGCTTTCCAGCCGGGGTCTGGCATCCCCGCCCGCACGGGCTCCGGCTGGGAATACATGATGGAAGCATTCCGCCAGTGCGCCCGTCATGCTGAGCATGTTGAAACAACATGCTCGTAGTCCCGACATACCGCCCTATGTCGGGACTTGCAGGGAATCGGATGAATGTGCGAACTACCCGCATGGCTCGCGTGACCTCATCCGATTCCCTTCCTCTCATGCTAGAGGAGATAGTGCCCACTTTCCGGTTCGAGAGGGGGTTGATGCGCGACGGCTTCCTGCCGGTCGCGGGCGTCGACGAGGCGGGGCGTGGTCCCTTGGCCGGGCCGGTTGTGGCAAGTGCGGTCATCCTCAATCCGCAGAAGATTCCCAAAGGCCTCAACGATTCCAAGCAGCTGACCGCCGCGAGGCGGGAGGATCTCTACGAGGAAATCCTGGCAACAGCGGATGTGGCGATCTCTTCGCTCAGCGCGCTCGCGATCGATCGGACCAATATCCTGAAGGCCAGCCTGGAGGCGATGCGGCGCGCGGTGACGTCGCTGCCGAAGCGGGCCAGGTTCGTGCTGATCGACGGCCGCGACGTGCCGCCCGGCCTCAACTGCCCCGGCAAGGCGCTGGTGAAGGGCGACGCGCGTTCATTCTCCATCGCCGCCGCCTCGATCGTCGCCAAGGTGACGCGCGACCGGATGATGCAGGCGGCGGGCCTCACCTTTCCGCAATACGGCTTCGAGCAACATGCCGGCTATGCGACCGAGGTGCATCGCGAGGCGATCACCAATCATGGACCATGCGCCATTCATCGGATGACGTTCAGCCCGTTCCGGCCATTACCTTGACGTGGCCCGACTTGTCGCGCTTGCCCCTTGCCCGCATGCGCGCAACCCGCCTATATAGATCTGGTCCGGTGCCCCTTCGGGGAGAATCGGGAAGCCGGTTAAAATCCGGCGCGTGCCCAACGCTGTGAGGGGGATGGTTTCGCGACGTGCCACTGGGAAACCGGGAAGGCCGCGAAAACCGGATGAACCCAAGCCAGAAGACCGGCCGGACATGATAGCTTAAGAGGCGCGGACGGCCTCTGCGGTGCCAGACCATGTGAGGGACACATGAAGGCCGAACCGTCACGTCATCTTGCCGCCGCCGGTCCTTTTTCCGAAGCGGAGCGCGCCGCCGTCTATCGCGCGATCCATTCCAGGCGCGATGTGCGCAACGAATTCCTGCCCGAACCGATACCGGACGCCTTGCTGCAACGCCTGCTGGCGGCCGCCCATGCAGCGCCGTCAGTCGGCTACATGCAGCCGTGGAATTTCATCGTCATACGCGACGAAGCCCGGCGGCGCGCGGTACACGGCATCTTCCACGAAGCCAATATAGAGGCGGCCGACAAGCTGGAGGGCGAGCAGAAGCGCAAATATATGAGCCTGAAGCTTCAGGGCATTCTCAGGGCGCCGCTCAATATCTGCATCACCTGCGACCGCAAGCGCGGCGGCGATTTCGTGCTCGGCCGCACCCATAATCCCAGCATGGACCTCTATTCAACGGTCTGCGCCGTGCAGAACTTCTGGCTGGCGGCGCGCGCCGAGGGCGTCGGTGTCGGCTGGGTGAGCATCTTCGATCACGACCGACTGAAGCAGGAGCTCGGCATCCCGGACAGCGTCGAGATCATCGCCTATCTCTGCGTCGGATATGTCGACCAGCTATATTCAAGACCGGAACTCGCGGTGAAGGGCTGGCGGGACAAGCTGCCGCTGGAGACACTGGTGTATCAGGAGCGCTGGCCCGAAGCCTCGCATGTACTGGATTTTTATCGCGTGGTGGAGTGCCGGAGGCGGGCGGAGTAGCGTGGCTCCGGTTGAGTTGTCTTGGGACGTGCCAAAATGCTGCCGTCGTCCTCGGGCTTCTCCCGACAATCTGGACAAGCTCAAGGATGACGTCGCGGAGCGGATCGCGCTGAGTAAAAGCAAAAGGCCCCACACTCGGCGGGGCCTGAATTCATCAAACACTGAAGACTTTAGTTCAGCCGAGCCTTCACTTCGCCGACCGAATTGTCGAAGAGTGCCGCGCTGGATCTCTCATCAAGCTTGCTGGCGATCAGCTTTTCGGCTGCGGCAATGGCGAGATCGACGGCCGCGGCGCGGACGGCGTTGACGGCCTCCGATTCGGCGTTCTTGATCTTCTGCTCGGAGAGCGCCGTACGACGCGCGACATAGTCCTCGGTCTTCTGCTTGGCTTCGGCCGCGAGCGTTGCTGCCTCGCGCTGGGCGGCGGCGACGATTTCCTGGGCTTCGGATTCGGCTTCCTTGCGCTTCTGCTGGTATTCGCTAAGCAGCGCCTGGGCTTCGTCGCGAAGCTTCTTGGCCGCGTCGAGTTCGGCGGCGATCTTGGCCGCGCGCTCGTCAAGGCTCTTGCCTATCATTCTTGGCACGCCGAGATAGATTACCAACCCGATGAAGAGAACAAGAGCGACCTGTGCCCAGATCTGGGCCCACATGGTTGCGTCGAACATGGCGATCCCTCTCTTTAAGCCTTGAGCGCGCCGACAGCCGACTTAACGTCCGCGCTGGTGACGGTGACGCCGGTCAGTTGTTCAACAATCTGGGCTGCAGTGTCCTCGGCAACGGTTGCCACTTCGGAAAGCGCCCTGTTCTTGATTTCATTGATGCTGGTTTCGGCATCGGCGATCTTCTTGGAGAGCGCGCTTTCCAGGCGATTGCGCTCGGCATCGGCTGCCGCCTTGGCCTTGTCGCGCGCTTCAGCGGCGATCGCATTGCCTTTGGCGCGGGCTTCGGCAAGCTCCTGCTCGTATTTGGCGACGGCGGCGTCCGCCTCGTCCTTCATACGGGTCGCTTCGGCGAGGTCCGCGGCAATGCGGTTTTCGCGCGTCTCGATGATGCCGGAAAGGCGCGGCGTGATGTGCTTGGCGACCAGATAGTAGAAGATGCCAAACGTGATCGCGAGCCAGAGGATCTGCGACGGGAAATGGGACGGATCGAACGGCGGGAAAGCAGCATGTTCAACTTCGTGAACCGCTGTCGTCGTCGTATTGTGCGCGTCGCCTTCGGCGGGCGCTGCTGCATCCGTGGCAGCCGTGGCTGACAGAGCATATGCTGTCGTCACAAACATTCCAACCTCCAGGCCTAGGGTCAGGACCTATTAAATTCATCCATTCTGCGAGAGCAGATTTCGTCTATGAATAGGAGGAAAGGCGCAGATAATGCTGACCATTATCAAGTCCTTTCCGACGTATTCAGGGACGAAATATGCTCTCGCCCGAAGGGTTTGAAGCCATTGGCCGCCTGTCGGACCCAATGCTCGGCAAGACCTTAGGGTCTTGCGCTGCGCTTTGTCTCCTTCCATGCAATCCAATGGCTTCAAACAGAATTGCATGAATTTAACAGGTCCTGACCCTAGAGGGCCGGTATCAAGAATAGATCACGGGGCGAGATGACGCGCCCCGCGATCCAGTGCTTTGCGCAGCCAATCAGCCGAACAGGGCGAGAAGGGCGACGAGCAGCGAGAAGATGCCCAGAGCTTCCGTAACGGCGAAGCCGAAGATCAGGCGGCCGAACTGGCCATCAGCGGCAGACGGATTGCGCAGAGCGCCGGCCAGATAGTTGCCGAAAATCGTGCCGAGACCGATGCCCGCGCCACCCATGCCCAGGCATGCAATGCCGGCGCCGATGTACTTTGCTGCTTCCGCGTCCATTGTAGAACTCCTTTAATTCGTTTGTTGCGGCTATTTCCAGCGGAGCGCGTTGACCCGGCACTCCGCGTGTTCGGTGGAACTCAGTGCCCCGGATGGAGCGCATCGTTGAGATACATGCAGGTCAGAACCGCAAACACATAGGCCTGCAGGAAGGCGACCAGGAATTCGAGGCCGGTGAGACCAATCGTCATCAGCAGCGGCAGGACGGCGCCAGCAATACCGAGCGGGCCGAGCATGCCGAGCGAAAAGACGAAGCCGGCAAAGACCTTGAGCGTGATGTGACCGGCCAGAAGGTTCGCGAAAAGACGAACCGAGAGGCTGATCGGACGCGAGAGGAAGGAAATCACCTCGATCAGCGTCACGAGCGGGATGAGAACCATCGGCACGCCCGAGGGAACGAACAGGCCGAAGAAATGGAAGCCGTGCTTGTAGATGCCGTAAACGACGACTGTACCGATCACCAACATCGCAAGGCAGAAGGTGACGATGATCTGCGAACCGACGGTGAAGAAGCCGGGGATCATGCCAAAGAGATTGGAAACGAGCACGAAGAGGAAGAGCGAGAACACAAGTGGGAAAAACTTTTCGCCACCGTGACCGGTCGCGTCCTTCAACATTTTCGCCACAAATTCATAGGAGAGTTCGGCGATCGACTGCCAGCGGCCGGGAATGACGGCCTTCGGAGCGGAAGCCCAGAGGAGGAACGCCGTCGCGACCACCACCGTGAGCACCATGAACAGGCCCGAATTGGTGAAGTCGTAAGCACCGAGATCCACAATCGTGTTGATGTGGAACTGGTGGATCGGATCTACCTTGTCTGGTGTCGCCACGTCTGATCTCTCTCGCTTCGCATTCTTCCCGCAGCCAGCGGCACGCGCCTACTGCTTGTCTTTATCCCTGTGCATTCCGATGCGGTCCACCGGATGCGGCGAACTGACCTTGCCGGTCGTGCGCAACACATTCAGTACACCGGCACAAAAACCGAGGAGAACAAAAACGATCATTCCCCACGGCTTCGTCGGAAGTAGAAGGTCCAGAAGATAACCGACGATTCCTCCCACCACGATAGCGGAAATGAATTCGGAGGATATTTTCAAAGCCTGCGAGTAGCCTTTACGGCTGACATCATTCGACTTTTCGATCCCCTCGTCCTTCGGCCTCGCCCGCTCAAGCTTCTCGTGAAGACTATCGCGACGCTCTTCCAGACTGTCCTTGCGGTCCTTCTCCATACCCAGCCTCCGTTAGAGGCCGAGCCTTAGCCGAGGAAACCCGAGCCCACAAGCTGAATTTCAACGGCCAGGAGAGAGCAGAACCCCGCCTTCAAGCCGCGTGCAACATAGTTACAGTGCGTGATTTCGTCAAGGCGGACGGGAGTGAAATTCTTGGGTAATTATTTCATGAAAATCAATGACTTAACTGACATCGAAGAAGATTCCGCGATTTGCAGTGCAGCAAGCGGCCTCAAGGGCACGCCGCGTAGGGAATCTATCAGCTCCAGCCGCCGTAGCGGGTGCGGTAGAAGATGTGCAGGCCGATACGTCCGACCTTCTTCATCGTGCGTCCCCAGTTCGGACGGACGTAGGTCGCGTGGTAGTGCGTGGAATCACCGACTTCCTTGAGGTAGATCTTGCCCGCCGTCACGGCCAGCGCGATGTCCTTGGCCGTCGCGAACTTGGTTTTATCAGTGATGCGATCTGGAATCCGGTCACAGGCGAACGAGAACTGGCAGCGATTGCGCCAATCTTCGTTCTGATAGACCACGCCGCAGATGTTGTTCGGATATGTCGGATTACGCACGCGATTCAGCACCACCTGCGCCACGGCCGCCTGACCCTTGAGCGGCTCGGTGATCGATTCGAAATAGATCGCTTCGGCCAGGCATTGCTGCTCCTTGGGCGTAAATACGCTGGCTGGCAGAACGCTGGTCGCCCAGTTGTGATGATCGCTGTCGATCTTCGGCACGAATCGCTTGGTGAGCTTATCCGAAAGAATGGAATCGAACGGCGATACTTCCGCATAGTCGGGTTCTGGATTGGCGTATGCCGTCGCCAGACTGTCCGCCTCGTTGCTGGTCACCAGGCTCGCCAGCATTGCCGGCACGCCATAGTCATCCGATTTGGCGCGGTTCTTGTGGAAGGCCAGTGCGATATCCATTCCCTTGTCGAGGATGTCGGATTTGATGAACGCGGTCTTCCGGTCTTCCATCGGCTCGGCCGAGAAGAGGCTGGCCTGGCGGTCGAGAATCGTTCCCGCGGTGAAATCCTTCGGCGGACGGATGCGTTCGACCGCGACGATGCGGCCCTTCTTGAGGCGCCGGTTGACACGATCCTCGTCAGGTGTAACGGGCACCGCCTTTTCGCTCGGCGAAAGCGCGACCAGCTTGCCATCGGGCATCATCAAGCCGCGCGTCTTTGGCAGCGACCCGTCCTCGTGATTTGCGAAGACCAGTTCTTCCTGATGGATGGAGCCCGCAGGTGCATCGACCATGAAGCTGCGCCAGCTCTCACCCCTGGTGAGATTCGCAGCAAGCATCGAAGCGATATCGGCCTGCGCCGCAGTACCCGGAAAACTCAGGAGCCCGGCAAGTGCAAAGATCGACGGGGCGAGCCATTTGGAATAGATCATGCCCGAACGCCGCGACTTGGATTTACGCTTTGACACAGGAACGCCACCCCACTCTGCAACAGGAACCAGAGCTTGGGATAGTGGAGTATTAACCTTGATGATTGGTTAACCGATAAATTAGGCAAGCCGCATGTTGATGCAAATGCATCGCGTTTCTTGAAAATCAATAGTCCCGACCCTCGTTCCGTCCCGTATCCCGAGCCTGCAAAGAGCCGATGAAAATGGCGAAAAAACGTCTCCCGGCGTAGCAGGGCCTTGCTGACGTTGCTGGGAGTCGAAATGTCGCACGCCGCTAAAAGGACGTGCCTCAGACCGAGACATGCGCCCCGAGTTCGACCACGCGGTTGGCAGGCAGACGAAAATAGTCGGATGGATCGGTCGCGGCGCCGGCGAGCGCGATGAACAATCGGTCCTGCCATGCCGGCATGCCGGAATTGGCATCCGCGATCAGCTTGCGCCGGCCCAGGTAGAAGGAGGTCGACATGATGTCGAACTTCAGCCCGGTCTTGCGAAGATGCGCCAGTGCCTGCGAGACGTTCTGGGTCTCCTGGAAACCGAAATCAAGTTCGAGTAGTTGGAAATGCTCGGAAATGCGCTCGATCTTGCCGCGCTCCTCAAGTGGCACGCGCGGCCGGTTCTGAGTCTTGATGGTGAGGATTATGTTCTGGCTGTGCAGGACGTGGTTGTGCTTGAGATTGTGCAGCAGCGCCGCCGGCGTCGATTTCGGATCGGAGGTAAGGAAGATCGCGGTGCCGGGCACTTCGATCGGGCCGTGCTCGTATTTCTTTTCCAGCGATCGAACGAATGCGTCGAGCGGAATATGCGTGCGGCGTGATTTGTCGAAGAGAATCCGCGTGCCTCGCCGCCATGTCCACATGATGACGACGAAGCAGCCGGCGATCAGCACCGGCACATAGCCGCCGTGGTGGAGCTTGGTGAGGTTCGAGCCGAGGAAGATCGATTCGATGAACAAGAGCGGCGCTATGATCAGCAGCGTCCGTGGCCGGCTCCATTTCCAGAAGATGCGGATGAAGTTGTAGAAGAGGATGGATGAAACCACCATGTCGCCCGTCACGGCGATGCCATAGGCAACGGCCAGCGATTCTGAATTGCGGAACATCAGCACCAGCGTCATGACGCCGAAGAGCAGGATTGTGTTGACCGCGGGCAGATAGATCTGACCGGTATGCGCTTCCGACGTGTGATAGATCTCCATGCGCGGCAGGAAGCCGAGATGGATCGCCTGGCGGGCAAGCGAGAAGGCGCCTGTGATGACCGCCTGGCTCGCAATGATCGTGGCGACGGTTGCCAAAATTACGGCAGGCAGACGAGCCCATTCGGGAAACATCAGATAGAACGGATCGGAAATCGCCGCGGGGTCGTTCAGCACGAGCGCGCCCTGGCCGAGATAATTGAGAACGAGCGCCGGAAAAATGAGTCCGAACCATGCGAGCCGGATCGGTGTCCTTCCAAAATGTCCAAGGTCTGCATAGAGCGCCTCGGCGCCCGTCACCGCCAGAAAGACCGAGCCCAGGACCACGAAGCCGACAAAGCCGCTGTTGATGAGAAACCAGACGCCATAATATGGATTGAAGGCCGCCAGGACACCGTAATCATCCTGGATGTGATAGATCCCCATGCCGGCGAGCACGAGGAACCAGAAGGCGGTGATCGGACCGAAAAAGGCTGACACTGCGCCTGTGCCGCGCGACTGAACCGCAAACAGGCAAACGAGGATGACGACCGAGATCGGCACGACGAATTCGTGCATGCCGGGTGCGACGAATTTCAGACCTTCCACCGCCGACAAAACCGAAAGTGCCGGTGTTATCATGGCGTCGCCTAAGAAGAGCGAGGCTCCGATCACGCCGATCAGGAAGAGCATGCCGGCGCGTTTCTCGGAGACGGATTTGGTCACCAGCGACAACAGCGACAGCGTGCCACCCTCGCCGTCATTGTCTGCTTTCAGCAGGAAGATCACATACTTGATCGTGACGATGATGGTCAGCGCCCAGAAGAAAAGGGAGATCAGTCCGATGATCTCGGTGCGATCCACGCCGTCATGGGATACCGGCCTGAGCGCTTCACGGAAGGCGTAGAGCGGGCTGGTTCCGATATCGCCATAGACGACGCCGACGGAGCCAAGCGTGAGCGCCGCGAGTTTCTTGGGCGACAACCGCCCTTGATGGGAACCGAAATGTCCCGCCTGTTCTGCCATGTTACACTGCCTGGCTCATAGCCAGCCTTTCCAGCGAAAGAAGAAATACGGGATGATTGCCGAGACGAACATCAGCACCAGAGACATGGGATAGCCCAATATCCATTCAAGCTCGGGCATATACTTGAAATTCATGCCATAGATCGATGCGACCAAAGTCGGGGGGAGAAGCACCACGGACGCGATCGAGAAAATCTTTATGATGCCGTTCTGTTCCACATTGATCAGGCCGAGCGACGCATCCAGCAGGAATGTGATGTTGCTGGAGATGAAGCTCGCGTGTTCCGACAGGGACTGGATGTCACGCGAGATCGAGCGTGACAGTTCCGTCGCCTCGCGATCGGCATGCACCGCCTCGATGGTGTAGACAAAGGTCATCAGCCGGGCGAGCGAGGCAAGACTGCCCCGCGCCTTGGAAACGAGCCGATGGTGCTCGGCGATCGCACTGAGCAGCAGTTCAAGGCCTTTGGGCGCGCGCTTGCGCCGCTCCTTCGGTTCCTCACCGAAGATCTTTATCAACAGCGTGTCGCCGCGCACCTCCGCATGTTCAAGGATTTCAGCCGTGCGGTCGGTGATGGTTTCCATCAGCTTCAACAGCGCCATATGCGATGTGTTGACACCGCCCGGAACCCGGCAGAGCGCGTTGGCGAACAGCTTGAAGGCGCGTGGATCATCGTAGCGCACGGTAACGAGACAGCCAGGCGTCAGTACGAAGGCCACGTCGGCCAGTACCGGCCTGGGCGTATCGGCATAGCAGATCAGCGACCCCGTGAGATAGACGGCGTTCGCATCCGCATAAAGCCTGCTCGACGGCTCGATGTCGCGCAGGTCTTCGCGCGTCGGCACCTGGATGCTCGTCAGGCGCTCGGCGTAGCTGTCCTCTTCCTTGGTGGGAAAGCTGAGATCCAGCCAGATCACATCGGGCGGGAGCGAATCGAGCGGGTTTTCCGAGGTCAGGACCACGGACTCGCCATTCGACCGGTAGGCCGTCATCAT
>Ga0164290_1002481_pt1 | contig 12668 bp, 4 predicted proteins | sample Micstemetagenome_FD_108782 | JGI IMG/M metagenome (GOLD analysis project Ga0164290, IMG submission 108782) | Contaminated culture microbial community from soil near Moab, Utah, USA - Microcoleus steenstrupii SON62 (Illumina Assembly) | ecosystem: Environmental > Terrestrial > Soil > Soil crust... | reverse complement strand
TTTCCCGCTATTATGTTCCTGAAGCCGTCTCACGATATCTGTGCATGCTCCAATATAATACCTGTCTATTTTCCCGGAATACAAAATGTAAGTATATGGCATAAAAAAAGGTTACTACGTTTAGATAGTAACCTTTCTTTCTGTGATCCCGCTGGGACTCGAACCCAGGACCCATACATTAAAAGTGTATTGCTCTACCAACTGAGCTACGGAATCCTCCCTTTAATTCAACGATTTATATTGCTATATCTCGTTTTGGGAGTGCAAAAATAGGTGAAATAAAAAACCAGCCAAATTTTTATGCTTCTTTTTTATACGATTTACTCACATTCAATCCATTATACGTGTATCAAACTACTTATTTCCACCTGAATACAACCGTATTCCGTATTCCTCCCCAATAATTCATCTTTTTAAATTCAGCGAGTTTTTGCACTTGGGTGTCAGCTTCAAGCTCCTTTAACGGGATATGTCCCTCAACAACCGCAAACCAATCGTCCCAGATAATAAAATCACCCGGTCTGAATTCATTTTTTACAAAAGCATCCAGTAATCTTTTTCTTTTGTCTTTATTGAACCAGTCTATATCAAGCACTTCACTTATATAAACGGCTTCATAATAGAAAGTGTACTGATGATAGTCAGGATATGTTTTCTGGAGCCACTGCCCCAATTCCTGCTGTGCGTACTGATCTGCTTTTGGCTGAAAATCGCGTTGCCAGCGATAGGCGAAAATATGTCCGCTGAATGGGTATATAAAGATGAGTATAGTGAGTACAGTAACTGTAACCCGTTTTATCTTTTCGTTCCCCATAAAATCTACTCCAAATAAAATACCCCGGTAAGCAATGATTGCCATCAATGGCATAATGGTAATCATTACCCGCAAAATGCCACCGCTGTTAAATATGCCTAATGCCCAAAATGCACTATGTGCAAGAAAGAATACTATACAACTGCCATATAGCAGAAAAAGTTCCGGTTCTTCTGTTTTTTCAGTTTGTTTACGGAAATAACGGATGAGCAAAACAAACCCATATAAAATACCCAGGGTTAAAAAAAGGGTAAGACAGGTACCTGTAATTTCTGGGAGGTTCCTCACAAAATGTAACCATTCACCACTTCCATATGCACTCGACCAGGTAGCATAGCTCAGTTTATTAAATACCCAGAAAACACTGTCGTTATAAAAAGATCCCAGTATACCATACACAATATGACCCGTTAACAACAATGGCAGGTATTTGTATTTCGATCTGATGAGCAGGTATAAAAATACCGTACCCAACATGAGCAGACCTTCTGATCTGACAAAGGGAAGAAAAGATAAAAGAATGGTTGAACTGATCCATTTTTCTTTCAGCATCAGGTAAAGTCCGGATATCAGCAAACAGGCTCCCATGGGTTCTGTAAGACCGCTCAGACTGAGGTGATTAAACATGGGTATTGATACAAGGATAAGAGCAGGTATCCATGGACGCTTTATTTGCAGGTTTTCTGTGATCTTATAGTTATACCAGATGCTGATTGCATTTAATAATACATTCATGATCTTCACCCCTGTTAATCCAAATTGTGCAAAAGGAAAACTGATGAGCACATAAACAGGCTTAGCCCAATGATCAAAAAAATGCTGTTTGTATTGCCATGCCTGTTTCGCAAATAAATAATGCTGGATGCTGTCTCCTTCATCGCCTGTTCCTTTTGCAACAAAAGCGATGATAGTCATACAAATAACATACAGGGTGATCCCAAACTTTATTTGCCTGTGGGTGATTTCACTCGAATAAAAATTGAATAATCTGTTTTTCAAAAGCAGCTTTTTTCGGGTTAAGCTAATTCAATATACAAACTATACGATTCTTATACCATCAGGAAATAATCATATGATAACCTTTAATACAGAGGCCGCATTTTCCCATCATCCCGTATCTTAGATTTAAATCATATCTGAGTAACTGCATTTTAATGAACCATCGCTATTTCATCCATATCCTTTTTTTACTCGTTTTATCCTGTTGTTCCATTTATACAGTTGCACAACAAACCATTCCTGTTAAACCCCTTCAACCTTTTAATCCGGGTAACCAACCTACTCCTATTCTCTGTAGTTTCGACCAAATGATGAGCGTTCAGCGATCCTCCAGTAATTTCCGTGTACAGGAGATGAAAATGAACTATGATATTCAGATTAAGAAGTCGAATACCATTGATACTACGATTATTCTCCCAGTTGTATTTCATATCATCAATCAAAATCCGAATAGTATTAGCAATGCCACTATTGTTAATGCCATCAATGATTTAAATAATGCTTTTGGTAACGCCGGTACTTATGCAGGCAGTTTGGGTGTTGATACCAAAATACGTTTCTGTCTCGCTCAAAAAGCACCGGATGGCGGTATTACCAATGGCATTAACCGGGTAACTTCTACCTATGGCGACAACCTGAATATGTATACGGAGGATGATCGTTTGAAAAGACTGGCCCAGTGGGATCCCAAACGTTATATCAATGTATGGCTGGTGAATAATATTGTGGGAGAAATCAGCGCCGATTTTTCCTGCGACACCTGGACCCGTTTAAACGCCGGTGGTTATGCCACTTTGCCTCCCGGTGGCGGGCCGTCAGACGGCATCGTAATCAGTGGATTTGGTTCTCTGTTTGCACATGAAATGGGACATTACCTGGGTCTCTACCACACATTCGAAGGTTATTGCACCAATAATAATTGCGAAACCGATGGCGACAGGGTTTGCGATACCCCTCCAGATGGCTTTCCCAACTATACGCAGGCCTGTATCAATCCTATGGGCATGAACTCCTGCAGTACAGATACACTTTCCAGTTATTCCAATGGTTTCTTCCCAAGAGATACGGCTGATTTTTCACTGAACTTTATGGATTATGGAAATGGCAGTTGTGCCAACCAGTTTACACTCGGTCAGGCACTGCGTATGCGTGCGGCCATCAATACACAAAGAACAGGTTTACTGGAAAACAAATGCAGTAAACCCTGTGCAGACAATATTCTCGCCGGTTTTACCCGGAATATTTCCGTGCCCAAAACAGGCGATCTGGTTAGTTTTACCAATACTTCTTCAGGCACCAATACCTATCAGTGGTATGTAAATGATTCTCTCGTAGGTACCAGCACCGATCTTAGTTATACGTTTACCTCAGAGGGGAAATTTGTTGTTACACTGCGCGCCTCTGCAGGAGGTACCTGTTTTGCTTCTTACCGCGATGAAGTAATCATTGGCTGTGGTGTGATTGCCCGTTTCTATACCGATAAAAAAACAGTTGCCTCTAAAGCCAATGTATTACTCGACAGCGTTTTGTATACCAACCAGTCTTTGAATGCTACCAGTTACAGATGGCTTATGAGAAATGATAATAACCCTGCAGAACAGGAAGTATCCACCAACACCAACCTTCATTATGTATTCCAGGAATCGGTGCAATATTATACCAGACTGATTGCCACCAATGGCAGTTGTTCCGACACTACCAATGTACTTAGTGTAACAGTTTTTGATCCTACATCAGAAGCCTACCTCTTTGTGGCCAGGGCCAATTGTTTTCAGGAAACCAAAGTGCGGCTGGAACTCATTATTTGTAACAGTGGCTATAAACCCATTCCTCCCAAAACACCTGTAAGTTTTTACGACAGAAACCCTACACTGCCCGGTGCCAAAAAAATTGATACCACTTTCATTATCCCTGATGGCATCAGAGGACGTTGCTGTGGCGTGTATTACACACATATTATCGATATCGGTTATCGCCAGATTGATAGTCTATATGCAGTAGTGGGCGATTCAGGAACCACATTGCCCATCAGTTTACCCAATACTATTTTAAAAGAATTAAGTTATACCAACAATGTGTTGCGTGTAAACAATATTCGTTTCAGGTCTGTGGTATCTCCTGCCGATACCACACTGGAACCCGGCGACACATTAACCATCAATGGCGGCACTTTCCCCGACCCCAGTTTTACATCCACCTATACCTGGAGCGATGCAAAGCAATTGAGTTGCGCCACCTGCCCCTCTCCTCTTTTTTATGCAGATTCTACCCGAACAAAAAGATTAGCCGTAAGAAGTCAGTACCAGTGTTTCGACACCACATTTGTGAGCATTAAAGTACCACCGGTAAATGATTATACTGTCATTATTAATAATGCAAACTGTTTGTCGAAAGATAGTCTATCAATCAACTTTACCATCAGCAATAGTTATGCAAAAGGTGTATTGCCCAAAAATCTTACACTGACGTTCTACAAAGGCGATCCCAGAACGGATACAGCAGTTATACTAGGGCCATCATTTATTCTTGCTGATACTGTATTTGCATTATCGCAAACATTCACCCGGTCTATCAAACATATTGGTACGGGTATTATTTATGCGTCTGTCAACGATAATGGAAACAATATCAGGATCATCCCTTCCAACAGATCATTTTCAGAAAAAGATTCTTCCAATAATATTTCAACCTATAATTATCAGCCTCCGGCTACTACAGTAAATATTACCATCTGCGGCAATGAAAATTATATGGGGTATACCACTACGGGTACCTACACAGATATTTTTACTGGTGCGAGCAGTTGCGACAGTGTACGCATACTGAACCTCACTGTTAACCCGGTGAAATTTTTAAACAGGAATCTTGCTATCTGTCGGGGCGATTCTGTTTTGCTCGGTGGTGCATGGCGAAGTACAAGAGGATTGTATACCGACTCATTAAAAACTTACCTGGGTTGCGATTCGGTAGTGGTTACCGATCTGTTTCTGATAGACACACCTTATCAGTTTCTGCCCAATGATACCGTTATCTGCAGCACCGGCGCACTCATTATTGACCTGCCCAATTATATGAGTTATAACTGGAGCGATGGCAGTACACAAAATCCACATAGTCTTTCTCAACCAGGCACTTATAGTTTAGAAGTTCGCGATAGAAATGGTTGTTATGGAACTGACCTGATTACTATTTCAACAACATTCTGTGTAGAGATTATGGTACCCAATGCTTTTACACCCAATGCCGACGGTAAAAATGATGTCTTCAAACCACTCGTTCCCGTAACATTACCGGGGTACCGAATGCAGGTATGGAACCGTTGGGGTATGCTTGTTTTTGAAACAACTGTTTCTTCCAAGGGATGGGATGGCACTTTGGCGGGTCGGCCACAGCCCGCAGGAACCTATGTATACAAGATCACTTATAAAACACCGGCAGGTCAGGAAAAACAAAAAGCAGGAACCCTGGTGATGATAAGGTAATAGAGAACAGAGGAATATTGAATGTTGAATAATGAATTTCGAATTTCGAAGTTGGATATTCGATATTGTTTACTCGCTGCTTATTTTAAAATAGTAACAGGGCCAGAGAATACACCTTGTATTAATTTAGGGATAATGATATAATAATAAGTGGCCAATGGCAATGGTTTGCCTTCATATCTTCCATCCCATGGTGTTTTATATCCATTGGTGAAAAATACACGCCGGCCTGTACGGTCGAACACACTTACTTCTGCATCTGGATATTTATCCAGCTCGGGTATTACCCATGTATCATGTATACCATCTCCATTTGGCGAAAAAACATTGGGGATGGGAAAGGGTTTTAAAACAGTGATAAAGATTTCATCGGTCGACACACAGCCGTTGGTACTCACTACTGTTAATGTAAGTAACTGGTCTGCATTACCACGAAATACCGGATTACGCAGTAAAGCATTATTCAGGAAATTGGCAGGTGTCCACTGAAATGATTGAATGGCTCCGGTAATCAGTGGGTTAAGTGTATAGGGGGTATTTTCAAATACCAGTACATCTTTACCGGCATTCACAACCGGAACCGGCGCCAGGTTCACCACCATTTCATCTGTTACAGCAAGACATGAACCATTACCCGTTGTAGTAGCGCTGATCCTAAAACTGTTGGATGATTGATCCCTCGCTGAAAGCTGGTAACTGGTATTGGCTCCATTAATGCTCTGAAACGCACCTGTTCCTGTTGTGGACCATTGAATACCATTTGCATTCCTGAACTGTGCATTTACCGTCAGTAAAGAATCATTGGCACAAATGACAGGGTTATTACCTACATCCACAAAAGGTGCATCTGTAATCTGAACAAGCAATGAAGAAACAACAGCCCTGCATGCCCCATTATTGGTGGATGTAAGTGTAAGCTGAACCGAACCCGTTGCCGTATCCAGACTGCTGGGCAGATATGTATTGTTCAGACTCGCTGTTCTTGTTCCAAAACGTCCGGTACCACTGGTCGACCATACACCTGTTGATGTACCTCCATTGACAATACCTGCCAGGTTCACCAATGCATTATTGGCGCAACCAACCTGGTTATTTCCTGCATTAACCGTTGCCGGTCTGTCTACCGCAACCTGCACATAAGACGTATCACTTACACAACCATTCACAGTAACAGCAAGACCATATCTTCCTGTATCACTCAGGTTCGCAGCATTGATGACTGGCCCCTGAAGCGAAGAACTAACTCCATTCATTCCAGTCCATCTATAAGAAGCTCCTGTAATCGTATTCGATGTAAACCGCAACTGATCACTTACACAAACCGGACTATTACTCCCTACTGTGGGTGCTGCCGGTTCTGGTACCACAGATATATTGACCGAACTGTTATTACTGATACAACCGTCTACAATAACATTTGCCGTATAAATTCCTGAACGGTTGAGCCGTACTGAATCAATCAACGGATTTTGTGCATTACTGGTAAATCCTAATGGCCCCGACCAATTATAGATAGCACCTGTTACAGTGTTTAAACGAAGTAATAAAGGTGCATTTTCACAAACAGGAGCAGTTGTATTAATCACAGGTGCAGCAGGTGTTGGTTTCAGTACCGCATTAATGGTATTTGCCGTACCCGGACATCCTGCCACAGCTACTGCAACCTGGTAAACACCTGCTGTAAGATTGTTCATCGATGCAAAAGCGACGGTACGTGTATTTGCGGTAAACCCATTTGGTCCAGACCAGCTATAAACACCTGCTGTTACGCTATCGGCAGTAAGTTGTAAGGGTCTTCCTTCACAAACCGCTCCACTGGTATTAATATTCACAGGACCGGGTAAAGGATTTACAATCGCGGTAACCGTACTTGCCGGACCTGCACAACCATTTACACGAATAAAAGCAGTATAGGTTCCGGCATTTGTTAATGAGGTATTCGGTATCACAGGATTTTGAATGGCTGAACTAAATCCTGCCGGACCAGACCAATTATAACTTGCACCAGAAACTGTTGCTGCATTCAGTTGCAAAGTATTACCTACACATACAGCTCCCCCGCTACTCAGTACAGGTGCTGCAGGTAATGGATTTACCAGCACATTCACATTATTATTGGCACTTCTGCATCCATCTACAATAATATTCACCGCATAGGTTCCTGTCATAGCAGTAGTTACCGATGTGATGGCCGGACTTTGCGTATTACTTGTAAAGCCCAAGGGACCTGACCAGGAATAAGTAGCACCAGTTACCAATGCAGCATTCAGCACCAAAGTGCCGTTTTCACAAACCGGCGATACCGGATCAATAGCCGGAGCACTGGGTGTGGGTTTTAATGTGGCATTAACCAGATTGGGGGAACCACTGCATCCGGCAACAGAAACAATCAACTGATATGTTCCTACTGTGACACTGCTCATGGATGGAATGATAAACTCGCGATTTGTTGATACAAATCCGTTTGGACCCGTCCATGCGTAAGAAGCTGAAGCAACCTGCGCTGCACTAACACTTAAGGGTTCTGCCACGCAAACAGGACCGCTGCTATTGATAGCAACAGGTCCGGGCAATGGATTCACCACTGCCGTAACCGTTGCCGTAGGGCCCGCACAACCGTTTACATTGACACTTGCTGTATATATACCTCCATTTGCCAAGGATACATTTGATACTACCGGATTTTGATTGGTTGAACTAAATCCGGAGGGGCCAAACCAATTGTAACTGGCACCTGAAACAGTGGCTGCGTTCAATTGGAGATTATTCCCTACACAGGCGGCCCCTCCTGTACTTAATACAGGTGCTGCAGGCAATGGATTTACCACCACATTCACATTATTATTGGCACTTCTGCATCCATCCACTACAATGTTCACAGCATAAGTTCCTGCCATGGCAGTGGTAATGGAAGTGATGGCCGGGCTTTGTGTATTACTCACAAAACCTGATGGACCCGACCACGAATAGGAAGCACCTGTTACGAGTGCTGCATTGAGTATCAGCGTTCCGTTTTCACAAACAGGTGATACAGGATCAATATTGGGTGCACTCGGTGTGGGTTTTAATGTGGCGTCAACAGAATTTGCCAGACTCGGGCATCCTGCCACCGACACAACAACCTGATAGGTTCCCGTTGTTGTATTGGTCATGGATGGAATGATAAACTCCCGATCCGTAGATACAAATCCGCCCGGACCTGTCCAATAATAAGTAGCTGAAGGAAGCGCATCTGCAGTAACCCTTAACTGATCCGATATAAAAACAGGTCCTGTACTGCTGATGGCAACTGCCTGTGGTAAAGGATTCACCACAACAGCAGTACTGGCAGAAGGTCCGGTACAACCATCAACGGTGATGGCCAGCGAATAATTACCGGCATTTGCAAAACCGGCATTATTGATTAAGGGTTCTTGTGCTGTATTGGTAAAACCATTGGGGCCCGTCCATTGATAGCTGGCGCCTAAAACAATGGGCGTATTTAACTGGATATTTTCTCCCACACAAACAGGAGAAGAATTAGATACAACCGGTGCCGCAGGTGTAGATTTAATAGTTTGTATTACAGAGCCTGTTGCACTCACACACGCATCTACTGTTATGCTTACTGAATAAGTGCCCCCATTGCCATTTGCTGCATTCGGTATCTGCGGTTCACGCAAAGAGGAACTAAATGTTGACGGCCCCGACCAGTTATAAGATGCTCCCGATACCAATGGAGTTGATAGCTGAATGGTTCCGCCTTCGCATACCGGACCGGTTGTTGATGCAGTGGGTGTAGCAGGAATAGGTTTTACTGTAACGGTATAATTAAAAGGGGCACCCGCACAGCCATTGGCTGTGGGTATAATCTGATAAACCACATCTACAGAACTGGTAACAATACTCTGTAGGATTTCTGTAATCGATGTTCCTGCCTGACCGGATACAACAGAATTGGTAATATTTGCTACTGCGGCCCTGCTCCATGTAAAACTACTGCCGGTGATGGAGGAACTGAATGTATAATTTTGTGCAACACCAGAGCATACTGTTCCTGTTGAAGTGCTGTTAACAGCAGGCAATGGATTTACTGTTGTCAATACCGCAGCCCGGGGGCCAACACAGTTATCTGATGATGTTGCCGCTACATAATAAGTAGTTGATGAGGTTAATATATTAGTAGTATAAGTGGGTCCTGTTTGTAAAGAACTGCCTCCTGATGGTGATGCATACCAATTATAAGTTCCCCCGGGTGCAGATGCAATCAGCGTAGCAGTATTACCCGAACATATTGTTACTGCATTTACAGTTGGTGCAACGGGTGCAGGTCTGATATCAATCACCATAATATCAGTTGCTACACCGCAAGGTGCCACAGGATTATTAGAAGTTAATTGTAAGCTTACTGTACTTTGTCCTGCTGTTGGGGTGAAACTGGTAGATAATTGTGTAGCATCCCCAAATGTTCCGGTACCGGTGCCACTTACAATAGACCAGGAACCATTTGTAGCAGATCCACCAACTGATCCGTTGAGCGTTACTGGTTGACCATCACAGGTAATAAGATTTGTTCCCGCATTAGCAGTTGTGTTTTGATTGATTACTATATCAAAATCTTGTGTATTACCAGCACACCCACCTGAAGCAGCAATTGTATTTGTTATTCTATAAGCACCAAGTAAACTTGTTGCTAAATCAATTTCACCTGTATTTTCATTTTTAAATTTCAAATTAGTTGAAGAAGCAGTAAAAGTACCTGCACTCGCAGTACCTGCAAATAAAGGCAATGGATTAGTTTGCTGAACACAAAGAGGAGTATTGTAAGTAAATGTTGCATCGGCGCTACTTGAAATAATTCGAATATTAGAACTGCTTGAATAAACACAACTTCCGCCTGTTGTAAAAGTAATTGTGTAAAGTCCAGGAGTACTTGCAGTTATATCTATCTGTCCTGTAGCTACATCAACAAAAAAAAGACCCGCAGTAGAACTGAATGTACCTGTATTCCCACCTGGAATACTTGGCGGCGGAGGAATACCACCAGTTTTGCAATAAGTTCCCGCAGAATATACAAATGCAGGATTTTGAATGGGTGTAACATTCACAGTGGCTGTGGTTCTTGTACCTGTGCAACCTGCAGCAGATGTTGCCGAAATATAGTAGCTGGTAGTTGCATTTAGCGCTGGAGTAGTGTAATTGGTACCAGTTGTCAAAAGATCACCACCACTGGCTGCATTGTACCATCTGTAAGTATCTCCGATTGAAGTGACCGACAATGAAGCTGTATTACCACCACAAATACTTGCCCCATTTACAATAGGCGCTGCAGGTGTTGGATTCACCGTAACGGTTACCGCAGTTCTTCCTGCACTCGCACAACCATTCACTGTTGTTTCTACATAATAAGTAGTAGTAGTGGTTAATGTTCCGGTATTATAAGCAATACCTGTACCAATACTTGTACCCAATGTTGGAGCATCCCACCACACATAAGTTCCACCTGGTGCGGTTGCAGTTAGCGTAGTACTGTTGCCACTACAAATAGCGGCCCCTGCAATAGTAGGATTGGCAGGTATTGGATTTACTGTAACAGTTACGGCTGTTCTGGGGCCCACACATCCGCTATTCAACGCCTGCACATAATAAGTGGTACTTGTGGTAAGTGCTGCTGTGGTATAAGCGGCGGTTGATACAAGTGGAGTACCTCCCGAAGCCACATCAAACCACTGAAAACTGCTGCCACCTGCACCGGTTGCCAATAAAGATGCTGCTTGTCCGGCACAGATAGTTGTACCCGACGCAGTAGGTGCTGCAGGTATGGCATTTACAGTAACTGTTACGGCTGTTCGCGTACTGGTGCAACCATTTACCGTTGTCTGAACATAATAAGTAGTATTCGCTGTTAGTGTACCAGTTGTATAACTATTGCCTGTTGCAATCGCTGTTCCTCCTGAAGCCACTGTAAACCATTCATGTGTGCCTGTAGGAGAAGAAACGGTTATGCTTGCCGGCGAACCCGAACAAACACTAACGGCCGGAACCGTTGGCGCCGCTGGGGTGGCTGCAGCAATAACAGTAGCATTACCTACTTCATTCGGACAACCTACTGTATTATCCGCAACACTGACTGAATAATTACCAACAGTAGATACAGTGATTCCTGTTGCAGTTGATCCCGTGTTCCAGGTATATAAATAAGGTGGATTACCCCCACTCACTGTTGCATTGAGTGTTACACTTGCACCATTACACAATGCTGGTGTGGCAGGGTTGATGGCAACAGTCATGGGAGAAACAGTGTATACACGAATAGTATCTCTTCTTAATCCTGTACAGGCACCTGTTCCACTTACTTCATAATCAATAAATGAAGGCGCTCCTGTTAATGGCGTAACAGTTACTGTTGTAACATTTGAAGTGGCACTCAAATAACTATCGTAAGCATTTAAAGCTCCCGGAAAAACTGACCGCCAGTTTACTGTTGAAGCAGTAACACCGGTAACACTCATCGTACCGGAACAATTTTGTCTTAGTACAAGATCAGCAGAACCTTTAATAATACTGGATGCAGTAACTGTATAATTTACTTTATTACCACCCGGCTTACAAAACGAAATACATACACTGGTTAAGCCCGTAATACATGCCGGTGTTCCAATCGGAATCAATGGGCCACAGTTAATGGAATAAAAACTCGCACCTGTTAACTGATCGGCATCAAAATTCAGCAAGTCAGAACCTGGATTGAGCGATACATTAAAACGAATACACCTGTCGTCTTCACCTGATGTTCCTACACAGGCAGTTCCGTTTCTTGAAGCATTAAGCGTCCATGTTGTGTCTTTGGCAGCAGAAAAATCTATTGTGTAGATCGCAGAAGTACCTGTTCCGCATTGCCCTTTTACCTCCACTGAAAATAAAACCAGCAAAAAGAGAATACAAATTCCCAAAGCTTTTCTCAAAAAGCTTTTTTGACCGATGACATTAGCTATGTGGTCATCTTTTTTTCGGGTATTGGAATTCAGCAAATTCAATACCCGAAAATACGGAAAATCAAGCTGACTGGATGTTTTAGCCCTCTTTGGCAGATTACCGCCCTTTCCGCAAATCGAGGTTTTGCAGGTAAGCCACCCTCAGCGCATTGATATTCCGGTACTGGTTACCGGCTGCCGTTTGAATAAAGGTATTCAGGTAGCCAAACTGGAGGTTATTACTGGCATTAAAAGCATAATTCAAACCCAGAAACAAACGGTTCTGGTCGAAATAATTGTTAACGATTTGTTTACCGAAATTGATATGCAGTTCATCATTGATGATGGCCGATAATTTTCCGGGTACAATGCCCTCCGGATGAAGCGGCACCTGGTAGAAAATATTATACCGCATCCTGA
>Ga0164290_1002480_pt1 | contig 12668 bp, 12 predicted proteins | sample Micstemetagenome_FD_108782 | JGI IMG/M metagenome (GOLD analysis project Ga0164290, IMG submission 108782) | Contaminated culture microbial community from soil near Moab, Utah, USA - Microcoleus steenstrupii SON62 (Illumina Assembly) | ecosystem: Environmental > Terrestrial > Soil > Soil crust... | reverse complement strand
TGGAGCGTTTGATGCAGTTGGCAAACTGTTCGCAGGCACTGGCGCCAATATCAAGCCCCATCCAGCCATCGGGAATATGGTTGCTGGGCGCTGTTGATGTGTTGGCATCGGCCGCAAACTTATCGGCAATAATAGAATCGGGTGGCAGATGAATACATACGCCTTTTTCTTCTGCCTTCTTCAGCAATGCAACAGCTGTATCAAGGCGATCATCTTCACACAATGAATTACCGATGGTTCCACCCTGTGCTTTCATAAATGTATAAGCCATACCGCCGCCGATAATAATATCTGTAGCTCTTTCGAGCAGGTTTTCGATGATGAGAATTTTATCGCTCACTTTGGCTCCACCTATGATAGCCGTAAATGGTTTTTCGCTGGCATGCATTACTTTTTCAGCGCTGGCTACTTCTCCATCCATCACCGTACCAAACATTCTTTTTTCGAGGGAGAAAAATTGTGCGATGACTGCATTTGATGCATGCGCACGATGCGCCGTTCCGAAAGCATCATTTACGTATACATCTCCCAGCTTACTCAGCTTCTCAGCAAAAGCCAAATCACCTTTTTCTTCTTCTTTATAAAATCGAAGATTCTCCAATAATAATACCTGCCCTGGCTGCAAAGAGGCAGCCTGTGTAACGGCCGACTCACCAATACAATCATCTGCAAACAATACATCAACACCACCCAACAGTTTTGATAAATGTTTTACCAGGTGTTTTAGTGAATATTTTTCAGTTGGACCTTCTTTGGGTCTGCCCAGGTGACTCATGAGTATTACGGCACCACCATCTGCCAGTATTTTTTGAATAGTGGGAATGGTAGCACGCATACGTGTATCATCTGTTATTTCAAAAGCAGCATTCAGGGGCACATTAAAATCTACCCTGATCAATGCTTTTTGCTGACTGAAGTTGTGGTTGAGAAACTTGCTCATTTGTAGTAATTTGGAAATTTGAAAATTTGAAAATTTGGAAATGAGTAGAAAAAGAAATGTGGCAATTGAATGATGCTTTACACATTTTCAAATTGCCACATTTCCAAATTTCCAAATTTGTATTATTTAGAGATCAGTCCCGCAAAATATTTCACGGTTCTTACCAGTTGACTTACATAGCTCATTTCGTTATCGTACCAGCTTACTGTTTTACCAGTTGCGCTTCACCTACGGTCATTACTTTGGTTTGTGTGGCATCAAACAATGAACCGTAATGGATACCAATAATATCAGAACTTACAATTTCATCTTCAGTATAACCAAAGCTTTCATTGCTGGCCTCTTTCATGGCTGCATTGATTACTTCAGTTGTAACTTTTTTATTCAGGATTACTGCCAGTTCAGTCAGTGACCCGGTAATGGTTGGAACACGCTGTGCGCCACCATCCAGTTTACCTTTCAGTTCTGGTAATACCAGTCCAATGGCTTTTGCTGCGCCGGTACTGTTTGGAACAATATTCGCTGCAGCTGCTCTTGCCCTGCGCAGATCTCCTTTAGGATGTGGGGCATCCAGTGTATTCTGGTCGTTGGTATAAGCATGAATGGTGGTCATGATACCTGTTGCAATACCAAATTTATCATTCAGCACTTTTGCCATTGGTGCCAGACAGTTGGTAGTACATGATGCACAGGAAATAATGGTTTCGCTGCCATCGAGGATATTATGATTTACATTAAATACCACTGTTTTCAGGTCGCCGGTAGCCGGAGCTGAAATCACCACGCGCTTGGCGCCTGCTTTAATATGTGATTCTGCTTTTTCCTTATCAGTAAAGAAACCTGTTGATTCTATTACTACATCCACACCATGATTTCCCCAGGGAATTTGCGCAGGATCTTTTTGTGCATAGATTTTTACTGTTTCGCCGTTTACAATGATGGCGTCATCAGTAGAAGTAACAGTGGCGTCGAAACGTCCCTGTGCACTATCGTATTTCAATAAGTGTGCTAATACTTTAGGACTGGTCAGATCATTGATCGCTACCACATCAATACCTTCCATATTGTAGATCTGACGAAACACCAAACGGCCGATACGTCCGAAACCGTTGATGGCAACTTTAACTGTACTCATTTGTTTTTTGTTTTAGGTATATGGCTTAAAGAGTGGCAAATTTACATGGATTGACAGGAAAAAAGCGGATATTTTTTAAGGTGGGTGATTTGTTGACTTTGGTCTGACAAGTATTCGATTTTAGCCACAGATTCACAGATTATAAGTCAGAATCTGTGAATCTGTGGCTAAAATCAACACTCCTGCCCGGTGTAGGGCATTGTTTTATTTTCATCAAGTCCCTGATTTTCATAAAAAAGCGAAAAAATTTTGGCGGGTAGTTTTCAAAGCCTATTTTTGCGTCCCGATTGACAAAAAAATGCCCGGTTCGTCTATCGGCTAGGACATCTCCCTTTCACGGAGGAAAGACGGGTTCGATTCCCGTACCGGGTACAAAGGCACTCAAGTTGAGTGCCTTTTGTTTTTGTTGGTCTGCCTACCCCTAACTCTGGCGAATGTCTGATCGGGTTTCACACTAAATTTGAAATATTTATACCTGATTAAATCATTTCTGCTATGCCCATTCTTGTTCACCTTGCAGACGAAAAAAATGCAGCCAAAATTTTAAAGAATGGCATCAAAACAGGGCGTTATCATTCCGGCATTTATTGTATGCCGGTTTTGCAGAATTTCTTCGTAACACATCAATGGTTGAGAGAACTAAAGCAGGGTGGTGCCAGAACATTGGTGGGCATTTATTTCAGGGTCCACAGTTCGGAAAAAGTGTATGCCGGAAAATATGGTAAACCACACAGACATATAACATTAGGTACCGCCATCAAAGAAATCGTGGAAATGGATGATCCTTTGGGATATGAATTAATTGTGCCGAGAAAGATTGAAGCGGATGAAATCACCAAAATAAAACAGCTCCCACAAACCCTTGGCTGGCGACATATGCCTTACAGTCATAACAGGCCTCCCTGCAACTGCGAATATTGTCTGAAAGGCACCATTAAAGGCCGTCGTACCAGGAACCGCCTCAACGATGAGGAGGCCGATTCTTAAGCATTTTGTTAAACCCGGGGATACTAAAATTTCATGCAACGCTTTTGTTTCTGTCAGGGTCAGTGATAAAAAGCATGAAAATGAAAAAGATAATTGTATCAGCCCTCACCTGCCTGACCCTTATACTTACAGGCTGCGAAAAAACAGAAGAAGAACTTTTACAGCAATGTTTTAAAGTAAAAATACTTGATGAAGTATGCGGCACAGCAGTGATGCAGATTCAGGATGAAGCCTATTATAAATATGGTGTGAATGGTTATCAACTGGATGGTGTTACCTATGACCATGTTTTCTCTACAGAATTAAGTTGTGCCGATCTTTCCAAATTTCAAACCCTTGCTCCTTCTTTACGCGGGCTCGTAGTTAATATAAAAATACTGAAGCAGAAAGAATATGATCCTGCTTGTGTTCGTTGTGCCGCCATTGTTCCGAATGCGCCAGCTAAATGGATACCTGTAAAGTTTTCAGAAAAATGTAATTGAGAAACAAAGCGTATTTCACGGTATTCATTAACGCAATAATCATATTCATAATTATTTTCTCAAGAAGACGCAACGATTCTTTTGTATTCTACCTCATAAAAGAAAAATCAATGACCATGAAAAAAAGCTATTCTTTTTTGCTGATGGCATTCTGCCTGGTATTCCTCACCGCATGTGAAAAAAATGAAGAAACACATCCTGAAGGTTGTGTACAGGTAAGATTACTGGATGCGATTTGCAGGAGCGCTGTTTTGCAAATCACTGATCCTGCCTATTATCATTTGGGTGTTAACGGGTACGTAAAAGATGGTGTCACCTATGACCATGTTTTTACTACCATTTTCCCCTGCACACTCCCTTCCGATAATTCTGCGAGGCCTAATATGGGTGTTGCAGACAAGCCATTCTATGTTCAAATACTCGAACAACCTGAAGCGAGTGATCCGAATTGTGTTTCTTGTATGGCTGTTGTAGCTAATGCACCAAATAAAACAATACCTGTTAAATTTTCAGAAAAATGTAATTAATAAAAAGGGGCTTAAAAGTCCCTTTTTATTTGTTTAATCACTTTCTTCCAAATGTAATTTCTGGTGATGGGCACCTGCAGCTATATGAAGCGCAAAACCGGCGATAGCCGTATCTTTTAAAATATTCACCAGTGCCAGTGCTTTCATCTCCTTATCACCTGCATTGAAGTAATTAGGTACATGCAGGGTGAGGATGAAAATAAACAACATGATGGCGAGTAAATAAGCAGAAGTCTTTACCATACGGTTGGTTACAAAAGAAAGCGCAACAAGTATAAAAGCTGCGCCTACTAAATATACCCATATAATTCCTCCGGGCAGGGAAGATGGAATATATACCACCAGTTCACGTGCATGCTGGAAATGGTAGATACCGAAACTGATCATAACAACTGCTAATAAATAGATCGCGATACGCGATATAATATGATAGTTCTTCATGGCAGGCAATTTTTGTTGATAAAAATTACAACAGGAATTCCGCCTTTGCAAGCATTTGACTGTTTTTCTGCTAATATTTATTGTAAGATACCGGGGATTTACTTCGCAGGCCCAACAACAGCTGTTCCTCCCTCAATAGTTACAGGGTAAGCGCCGGGTAATACTCCATAGGTTTCCAGATAAGTTTCAGACACCCTGTCTATAAATTCAGCAAGAGCTTCTTTTTTTACGAGGTTAAGTGTACAACCCCCAAAACCACCTCCCATCATACGCGCCCCGATAACATCTTTATGCGCTGCTGCAGCATTCACCAGGAAATCGAGTTCAGGACAGCTTACATTGTATAACTCACTCAACCCTTTGTGTGTGATAAACATTTTTTTTCCAAAAGATATAAAATCACCACGTTTCAAATCCTCACAGGCTTCCTGTACCCTGGCTATTTCTTCTACCACATAGAGGCAGCGTTGAACTATTTTTTTATCCAGCAAATGCAGTTCCTGTTTTACTATTTCCGGTGTAGCGTCTCTGAGGCTTTTAATATTCGGATGAAATCTTTGCAGGTGTGCTACCCCGGCTTCACAATCAAGACTTCTAAGATTGTATTCAGAATCGGCGAGAGAATGTTTAACACGACTATTGATCAGCAATAACTCATACTCGGCAGATTCAAAAGGGAAATAAGTATAATCAAGTGAACGGCAATCCAGTTCTATTACCTGGTCAGGTTTTCCAAACATACTGGCCAACTGATCCATGATACCACAGCGTACACCAATAAATTCATTCTCTGCCTGCTGTGCCATTTTTACCATGGTCATCCGGTCGAGTTTAAATCCGAATAATTCATTCAGTGCAAAAATAGTAGCACATTCTACAGCTGCCGATGATGACAAACCGGCTCCTATAGGTATATCACCTCTTACCACAGCATTAAAACCACCACAGTTATATCCCGCTTTTTGCAATACATCTACAATTGCCAATATATAATTGGCCCAGCTTTGAAGCGAAATTTCGATGGTGGTTGTATTGCCTTTATAGAATTCTTTATAATCGACCGAAAACAGGTGAATCTGATCATCTGTCCTTGCTCCAATAGAAACATATACGGCATTATCAATAGAAGCAGGCAATACGAACCCATCATTATAATCGGTGTGTTCGCCAATTAAATTTATCCTGCCGGGTGAACGTACGATGATATTGGGTTCTCCAAAATGTTCACGATAATAACGTCCTGCATCCTGTATCAGTAGATTCATCCTTCCAGTTTTGTCTGATAATGCATTTCAGGAATTACTACTTCCTTAAACCCTTTTCGCATCAGCCGGTAAGCAAAATCCTGTTGCACATCGTATTCACCATGCACCAGAAAAAGTGTTTTTACCTGTAACGGATTCTTGCAGGCTAAAAACTGGCAGAGATCCTCATAATCGCCATGTGCACTCATACTCCGCATTTGTCCAACTTCTGCCTGTACATCATACATTTCTCCGAAAATTTTCACCTGCTCTGCCCCATTGGCCAGACGCCCTCCGAGTGATCTTGGCTCACAATAACCCACCAGCAGAATGGTATTTTTTTTGTGGCCAATATTATTCATGATATGGTGTTTCACCCTTCCTGCATCGGCCATACCACTGGCAGATATGATAACACAGGGCTGAGGTAACTCATTCAGGTATTTACTCTCATCCACCGTTTTAATAAATTTCAACCCTGGAAAATCAAACGGATCATCATCTTTCTCCATCACTTTCCTGATATGTTTATTAAAATACTGCGGATAGGCTTTCAGCATTTCAGTAGCTTCTCTGCTCAACGGGCTGTCTACATATACCGGCACTTTTGGCAGTCTGTTTTCAAGGTCCAGTTGATTAAGTGCATATAGTAATTCCTGGGTTCGACCTACACTAAACGCCGGGATAATAAGCTTTCCTTTTTTCTGTATGCAGGTCTTCTCAATCCATTGCAGCAAAGTATCTGGTGTACCATGTACTTCATCATGCAGCTTATTACCGTATGTACTTTCAAGAATAATAAAATCTGCCTGTGGAAACACAGATGGCGAACGAAGTATGGCATCATTATACCTTCCCACATCGCCACTGAAAGTTACCTGTGTAGTTTTACCATCTTCTGTTATTTTTAAATGAACGGCAGCACTTCCGATAATATGACCCGCATCGGTAAATAATAATTCCACCCCTTCGGTGATGGTTGTCCACTCTTCATAATTTACTTCAACAAATAGTTCCAGGGCCTTAGCCGCATCTTCCAAATCATACAATGGCTCATAGGGAGGCAAGCCTTGTTTGGCCCTCCGTTTATTAATAAATTTGGTATCATCTCTTTGTATAACTGCCGAATCTTCCAGCAAAATTCCACCCAGTTCTTTTGTAGCAGGGGTTGCAAATATTTTTCCCTCAAATCCTTCTTTCACAAGTTTGGGTATGAGTCCGGAATGATCAATATGTGCGTGCGATAATACAAGTATATCAACCGATCTGGCTTCAAATCCAAACTCGCTGTTCAATACATCAGTTTCTTTTCCCATTCCCTGGAATAGACCACAGTCGAGTAATATTTTTTTCCCGTTCTTTAATGTTAACAGGTGCTTTGATCCTGTTACTGTTTGTGCCGCTCCGTGAAATGCTATTTTCATATGTACCTCTTTCGATTTTAAGATTGTTTTGCCTTGAAGGTCCAGGTTACAGAAAATTCTGCCACTACTTCCTGTTGCTCATTGGTGCCAACAGAATGGCATATTACAGTTTGTGCTTCTCCGGTAATTATAGACTGTTCAACTGCTGCTATAATTTTATCTCCATCGGTACAGGTAAAAAGAATGAACCCTGTTGCCTTTTTCAAAAAATTTCCTTCCACTTTTAATACCAGCATACTGATGCCAGGTTTACGCTGGTAGATTTGTGCAAAACCTAATATCCCTGTACTCATTTCTGCTGCCATCGACTGCACCGCAAAATACATGGAGCGAAACGGGTTTTGAGAGAGCCAGCTATAACGTACACCTATTATAGATTGATGCTGATTAAAGGAACGGATCTTCAATCCCGAGAAAAAAGCAGAAGGCAAGCGCTGTAATAAAAACAGGCGAAACTTTAGGGGGTTTGATATTTGTTTCCGGAAAACTTCAAATGAAGGATTCATGGTGTTTTGCTTTCACCATAAATGTAACAAGAGCAAAGCGAATGAAAGGGAAAAACATTATTTTCTTACGATTTTAATCGCAGGTATATAGATGAAGCGAGGTTAAAAATGAATATCGAATATACAACTCCCAACTTCGAAATTCCCCGAAGGAATCCCTCAGACGATATTGAACATTCCTCTGTTCCTCTGTTCCTCTGTTCTTCTGTTACCTAGAGCAGCAGTGCTGCCAGCATATAATCGGCACAAAGAATGAGGATACAGCTCACTACCACCGCGCTGGTACTGGCCCTGCCAATTTCTAATGCTCCTCCTTTTACATTATATCCATAATAGGCAGATATACTACTCACAATAAAAGCAAAAGTGTAGGATTTATACAAGGCAAAATTTATATTATACAGGTTCAGGTTCTGACGCAGTCCGATATCAAAAATATCCGGTGCCAGAATACCTGCCATATTTCCTGCTGTTCTTCCGCCCCAGATACCCAATACTGCAGAAATAGTGATCAGACAGGGAATCACTAATAGTGATCCCAGAATTTTTGGCATTACGAGATAGCTTTTGGTATTGATCCCCATAATTTCCAATGCATCTATCTGTTCACTGATACGCATATTACCCAACTCACTCGCAATTTTACTTCCCACCACACCGGCCAGTACAATACTTACAACCGTAGGAGATAATTCAAGTATCATGCTGTCTCGCACAATTTGTGCAATGGTGGCCTGTGGTACCAATGGACTTACCAACTGATACGCTGTTTGCACAGTAGTTACGGCACCAAGGAAGAGAGAAATAATCACCACAATTGGTAATGCACCTAACCCTATCTCTACGCACTGGTGCATAAATTCTTTCCAGTACATGCGCCAGTTCTCGGGCTTGGTAAACATGCCTTTCAACATGAGTAAGTATGAACCTAAATGGGTGAAAAATGACATTGCTTCGCTTTTTGCTATGGTCTATGGACCATAGTGAATAGTCCATAGTAAATTTTTTATTTAAAAACCAATCCATATCCATTGATTATGGACCATGGTCTATTCTCTATCTCCTACTTGTTCCTCTTTTTTAACCGCTTCCACCAGCTACTACGCTGAATCACTTCATTGGTATCCATGCGGCATTTGAGCTGTGCATCTACCACTGCTACCAATGACATATTGATGATACTTCTTACCGTACTTCCCAGTTGTAATACATGCACAGGTTTTTTCAGTCCTAACAAAATAGGCCCAATTGCATCGGCACCACCTACTTCTTTTAACAGGTTATAAGCTACGTTACCAGCCGTTAAGTTGGGAAATATCAACACATTCACCTCTTCATCTACCAGTTCACTGAATGGATAGTTATCGCGTAGTATTTCTTTATTGAAAGCCATACTACCCTGCATCTCCCCATCTACAACCAGTGATGGATTGCGCTGTTTCAGGATGCGTGTTGCTTCTGCCACCAGTTTGGCCTCTGGTGAATCGCTGCTACCGAAATTGCTGTAACTCAGCATGGCTATACGTGGCGTTACATTAAAATTGCGTACTTCCTTCGCCACCATCATCGCAATATCGGCCAGTTCATCGGCAGTAGGGTTGAAATTAACCGTAGTATCTGCCAGAAACAGTGGCCCTTTTTTGGTAAGCAGTAAATACATTCCTGCTATCTTCTTTACCCCTTCCTCTGTTCCAATAATCTGTAATGCCGGACGAATAGCTTCTGCATAATTTTTTGTGAGCCCCGATAACATGGCATCTGCATCTCCTGTTTCTACCATCATACAACCAAAATGGTTGCGATCTTTCATAATTTTCAGACTCTCATAATGATTGAAACCCCTTCGCTGTCTTTTCTTGAAAAACAATTCGCCATAAAACTCGCGCTTCGATTCCATCTCATCACTACGTGGATCAATGATCGGGAGATCCGTGATATCAATATTATATTCTTCTGCAATCCTGTTAATCTTTAACGGATCGCCGAGTAAGATAGGATATGCCACACCTTCATCATAAATAATGCTGGCGGCTTTTAATATTTTCTGGTTATCGGCTTCGGCAAATACGAGTCGCTTAGGGTCACGTCTTGCTTTGTTACCAATTACGCGCAACAATTGGTTATCCAAACCTAAACGCTTGTTCAGTTCGAGTACATAAGCATCCCAATTGTGTATTTTCTTTTGTGCCACACCACTTTCCACTGCTGCTTTAGCTACTGCAGGCGCCACGGTTGATAATAATCTCGGATCAAGTGGTTTGGGAATAATGTATTCTGGACCAAACGACATATTTGTCTGGTTATAAGCCATGTTCACAATATCGGGTACTGCCGACTTGGCCAGTTCTGCCAAAGCCTTTACAGCCGCCAGTTTCATGGCTTCATTAATCTGTGTGGCACGAACATCCAGTGCACCCCTGAATATATAAGGAAACCCAAGTACATTATTTACCTGGTTGGGGTAATCCGTTCTGCCGGTAGCCATAATGATGTCTTTACGTACCGCAATTGCATCCTCATAACTGATTTCCGGATCGGGATTGGCCATGGCAAATACGATTGGATTTTTTGCCATACTTTTTACCATCTCCTGTGTCACCACATTACCAACACTCAATCCCAAAAATATGTCGGCATCTTTCATTGCTTTATCCAATGTAATATCGGAACGTTTTACAGCAAACTTTTTACGTATGGTATCCAGGTCTTTTCTGCCATCATGTAAAACACCATCCTTATCGAACAAGATAAAGTTTTCATATTTCGCTCCAAGTGCTACATACAATTGTGTACAGGCCATGGCTGCAGCACCCGCACCATTAACCACGAAACGTACTTTTTCGATTTTCTTTTTCTGTAGTTCCAGTGCATTCAGCAAAGCGGCCCCGCTGATAATAGCTGTACCATGCTGGTCATCGTGCATCACCGGAATATTCATCTGCTGTTTAAGCTGCTGTTCTATATAAAAACACTCAGGTGCTTTAATATCTTCCAGGTTAATACCCCCAAAAGTGGGTTCAAGTGCTTTAACTATCTGAACAAATTTCTCAGGATCTTTTTCATTGATCTCAATATCAAACACATCGATATCGGCAAATATTTTGAATAATACACCCTTGCCTTCCATTACGGGTTTACTGGCTTCCGGACCAATATCACCCAATCCCAGAACGGCAGTACCATTACTGATTACCGCTACCAGGTTACCCTTGGCGGTATATTTATACACGTCCTCAACATTATTAAAGATTTCCTTACAAGGTTCTGCCACACCCGGACTATACGCCAGTGAAAGATCGCGCTGGGTTTTGGCTTCTTTGGTTGGAACCACTTCAATTTTTCCGGGTCTGCCGCTGGCATGGTATTCAAGTGCCTGTTCCTTCCGCAGATCTGTCTTTTTAGCCATACTGTTTTTTTTCGTTAACCGACAACACAACACTGTTCAGCCTGGGTTGTGTCACTCACTTCAGGGTCCGGTTCGCTGACCGGGCAACCAGAGATTCAGGGCTGCAAAATACAATATAAATAAAATAGGGGCTTTTATTTCATGAGGTGGCCCATTTATGATGATTCTTTTTCTCTAAACCACACTCTGCGTAAACTCTGCTTCTCTCGTTCTCTGCGGTGAAAAAAAACACCGCAGAGAACGAGAGAACACGGAGGTTTCGCGGAGGAATCAGAATTTCACGGTGGCACCCAGCCAGGCCATATTGCCTATTCCGATTTCAATGGCATTTTCATCAATATCAAAACGCGGAGTGTGTACATTATGAATGATGCCTTTTGCTTCATTACGCACACCTAAACGAAAAAAACAACCAGGAATTACCTGAGTGTAATAGCCAAAATCTTCCGCACCCATCCGCATCTCTGTTTCCAATACATTTTCTTTCCCCATAAAAAGATCAGCCTGCTTCCAGGCGGTTTCTGTAAATACAGGATCGTTATCTACTGTCGGATAACCAACATCAATATGCAAATCAATTTCGCCGCCCATCGATTCTACCAATCCAACAGCATTTTTGCGAATTAATTCATGTGCCTTAAAACGCCAGGCTTCATCCATATCCCTGAAAGTTCCCATGAGTTTTACTTCACTGGGTATTACATTGGTGGTATGCCCGCCCTGTATGGAGCAGATAGATAATACCGATGGCGATAATGGATTCTTATTCCGGGAAATAATCTGCTGTAAACTCACAATCAAATGCGAGGCAATCAATACCGTATCTGCTGTAAGGTTGGGTGATTCAGCATGTCCACCCTTACCTTTAATGGTGATATATATTTCGTCGGCACTCGCCATCACTCTCCCTTTTCGGAAACTGAGCTTACCTGTGTCCAGTCCGGGATGAACATGCAAACCAATAATACCCTGTGGTATCGGATTTTTTAAAGCCCCATCTCTGATCATATAACTGGCACCACCCGGATTTTTTTCTTCTCCTGGCTGAAACAAGAATTTTACTGTTCCTTCCCATTCATTCTTTAATTCCTGTAAAATTCTGGCTGCCCCTAATAGTATAGAAGTATGTACATCATGTCCGCAGGCGTGCATTACACCCGGGTTTTGTGAACGATAAGCTGTTTCATTTTCTTCCTGAATGGGTAAAGCATCCATATCGGCACGTAAAGCAATGACACGGGTTTCGGGATTTTTACCACGAATAATTGCCAGCACCCCCGTGGTGGCCATTACTTCAAAAGAAATACCCATTTCCTGCAGTTTTAACTGCACAAATTTCGATGTTTCAAATTCCTGATAACTCAGTTCAGGATGAGCATGCAGGTGTGAACGGATGGCCACACTATCGGCTGCATATTTAGATGATAAATCTTTTATCTGTTGTAATAACATGGTCCTGTTTATTGTGTCAGTTCATCTTCCACCTGATTATATTCAATCACATCTTCCACCACATATACCCCCTGCGTATAAAACCTGTTTACTGTTTTACGAAACTGTTCCGCATCTTCCCTTC
>Ga0164290_1002479_pt1 | contig 12675 bp, 9 predicted proteins | sample Micstemetagenome_FD_108782 | JGI IMG/M metagenome (GOLD analysis project Ga0164290, IMG submission 108782) | Contaminated culture microbial community from soil near Moab, Utah, USA - Microcoleus steenstrupii SON62 (Illumina Assembly) | ecosystem: Environmental > Terrestrial > Soil > Soil crust... | reverse complement strand
GCCCATGCCGAGCAGGAACATTTCCGCATCCTCTTCCTCGATCGGAAGAACGTGCTGATCGCCGATGAGGAACAGTCGAAGGGCACCGTTGACCATGTTCCCGTCTATCCACGCGAGGTGGTGAAGCGGGCCCTGGAACTGGGGTCATCGGCGCTCATCCTTGTGCACAATCACCCCTCGGGCGACCCGACGCCATCGGCAGCGGATATCGACATGACCCGGCAGATCGCGCAGGCCTGTTCCGTTCTGGGCATCACGCTGCACGATCACCTGATCATCGGAAAGGATCGGGAAGTCAGTTTTCGGTCTGAACGTCTGATCTGAGAAAGTCCGGGCGCAACCAAAGCTCCACCCGCCGATTGAGGCGCCGGCCCGCTGCCGTTTCATCACAAGCCATCGGCAGGGCTTCACCAAAGGCCATGACAGCCGGCAGCCGCTCCGGCGCAAGATCGGGCGCTGCACCCCGCAGCGCGGCAAGGACCGCCTCTGCGCGTGTTTGCGACAGTGCCAGATTGGCCGTTGCCGCACCGGACCCATCGGAAAACCCGGCAAGGATCAAGGCTTCCCCGCGGAACGCCCCTGATTGCAGCAAGCGCGACAGATCCGCCAGATTGCCCTGCGAACTGGCGTCCAGCGTGCTGGACCCATCCTCGAAACGAAAGGTGAAGGACAGGCGATCCGCCCCATCCATCACATCGACCAAGCGTTTCAGATCGGCGAGTGTGGTTTCTTCCCCCGCTCCCTGAATCGCATTGATCAGGCGCAGTCCATCCGCCGTCATCGGTTGCCGCTCTGCCCCGCGATCCACGTAGCCTTCTACGGCAATGACGGATTGTGCAGCGGGCAAAGACAGGAACTCCAGAAACTCGCGCGCCAGCAGCGGCAAGCGTCGGCGTGGCGTGAGAAGGTGATAGGCCAGGGCAAGCGGGTAGTCCTCGGCCTTGACAGCAAGGGCCGTGGGAAGCAGGGGAAAGCCGCAGCTGTCCGTCAGGGTGATCACCCGCGCATCCCCCGCCACGGCGCGGCCCGTTACGGCAATGGCCCAAGGATCCCGCGAAACGGCCTTGGCCAGACTGGCCAGATCACCTTGAATCTGCGTCGCCGCAATACCCTTCCCCAGGCGCTCGGCCAGTGCCAGTTGCAGCCCGTCTTCCGGCGGCAGGCCGTGCAATACGAGGGGCATGTCTGGCCCCCCGATTTCGGCCCAGTTCGACACCTCTCCGGCCAGAACCCGCGCCAGATCGGCCGATGAAATCACGGCCACCGGGTTGTCGGCCGCCACGATGGGAACAAGCGCATCAAAGGCAAGGGACCGAGCCCCGAGATCCGGTTCCGAGGCCGTGGAAAGGATCAACTCGGCCCTCCCCGACAGAAGTGCTGCGCGGGCGTCCGAACGGGACAAGGGCTGAAAGCTGAACTCGGCAAGCACCTGTGCGGATTTCGGATCGACAAGGCGCGCAACGCCATCCTGATCCAGGCGGTGATCCAGCCCACGGGCCTTGGCGAAGGCGGCAACAAGCGGCGGAATCAGACTTCTTCCGGGCCCAGCCTCGCCCACGATCCGGACAGGAATGCGCGGGGCCGTCAGGTCAGGACAGCCGGGGCCATCACAGATGACCCCCTGGCCGTCCACCGTCAGCGGGCCGTATTCCGTTTCGATCCGGTAGAATTCGCCGTCCCAGCCCTGCAAGGTCCCGGTCAGCGCAAGGCCGCCATCCCGGGCCGTCAGCGTAACATCCTGCGCCGCAGAGACATCGCCCATGAAAAGCGCAGCGGCCGTCACCGCCCAGCGCATCAGTACCCGCATCGAACCTGCCCGGCCGCTATTCTGTGGCGGCGAGTTTCATGTCCGGCAGAGGATTATTCAAGGCCACAAAACCACCTTCGCCATCGCAATCCGGCATGGCCAGCGTGAGGTCGGCGCGGGTGATCTGGCCGCCCTCACCGAACAGGACCTCGCCCAGCAATTCACGCCCGCAGGTGGACGGGGTCACCTCGGCCTCGATGGAAAGGGACGGCGCGTCGTCGCCCGTCCAGGTGATGACCTGCGCATGAAGCGGGGCAGGTCCGACTTCGGCACCCAAGGAAACGGCAGGCCGGTCGGAGTTGAGGGAAAAGCGATCCCCCGCCATTCCCTGCACCACAAGGCGGCTGATCACCGCCACGTCAGGGACGGGCGAGGAGGCCGAGATTTCGCTGCCGTCCTGAAGCCGGATGGTGACAATGCCTGTCGCCTCCAACGCGGGGATATCGGCAAAAAAGGCACCGCTTGCCGTGGTCTGATAGGTGACGGCAAGGCCGGAATGGCGCAGGACAAGGGTCTGGTTGGGGTGGCAAGGCGCCGTCAGCGTGACGGACAGGGTGGCGTCACTGCCGGTGAACAGGTCCAGCGCAAGGGGGCAGGACGCAGCGATGCGCGGTTCTGCCGGATCAGGGGTCTCGTTCGCGGTCTGGGGCGTTGCGGCTATGGCCACAAGGTCGCCCTGCGCGTCAGGTTGCGACCTTGGCAAAAGCGGCGTTCCAGCCGCGACACGCAATACAGGCACAGTGGTCGCCTTTGCCGGGGCGATGGGCGCCATGGCCGGAGTGGATTGCGCGGTTCCCGATGCCATGTATTGGCCGGCCCCAAAGGCCAGCACGAGTGTTCCAACTGCCATCGTCACGCTTTGGCGGCGATCCATGATCGGCTCCTGACACATTTACCCATTGGATGGGTGGCACGCATTCGCGTCCTGCGCAGGGCAGGATTGTGGCATTGCCCGAAACGATCCGGGGTCGCGTCAGTCGTTGGCACCGTGGCAATGCTTGAAGCGTTCGCCCGAACCGCAGGGGCAAGGGTCATTGCGCGACGGGTTGCCCCATGTCGCGCGATCCTGCGGATCGAATCCCGGACGCGCGGCTTCGGCCAGCATGGCTCCGGCACCGGCCGCAACGGCGACGGGCGCGGGCTTTGCCACGGCGGCGGCGGCCTTTTCGGCCTCTGCCGCCTGGGCGGCGCGCTGCTGGGCAACGATCTGCTGCATCATCGCGTCCTGTTCTTCCTTTGTCATCGGACGGATCAGCGAAATCTTCTGCGTCACATCCTGCCGCAGCGAATTGAGCATGGATTCGAACAGGGTGAAGGCTTCGGTCTTGTATTCCGACAGCGGGTCGCGCTGTGCATAGCCGCGGAAACCGACGACCGACCGCAGGTGTTCAAGCTTCAGCAAATGTTCGCGCCATTTGCCGTCGATGGCCTGCAGAAGTACCTGCTTTTCGATGTTGCGCATCGTATCAACACCGAACGCCTCTGTCTTTTCGACGATGGCTGCATCGGATTTCTCAACCAGACGTTCCCGCAGGGACTCCTGATCCACCCCTTCCTCGGCTGCCCAGGTAACCACGGGCAGGTCAAGGTTCAGTTTCTCTTTCACGGCCTGTTGCAAGCCGGGGGCATCCCACTGATCGGCGTAGGTCTTGGGCGGCATGTAGAAATCGACCAGATCTTCGATCACCTGATGGCGCATGTCATCGGCAATCTCGGCAATGTCTTCCGCCTGCATGATTTCCAGCCGCTGTCCAAAGATGGCCTTGCGCTGGTCGTTCATCACGTCGTCGAACTTCAGAAGCTGTTTGCGAATGTCGAAGTTGCGGCCTTCGACCTTGGCCTGCGCGCGTTCCAGCGATTTGTTGACCCAGGGGTGAACGATCGCCTCGCCTTCCTTCATGCCGAGCTTGGACAGCACAGCATCCAGACGATCGGAGCCGAAGATGCGCATCAGGTCATCTTCCAGCGACAGGAAGAAGGAGGACCGGCCCGGGTCACCCTGACGGCCGGAGCGGCCGCGCAACTGGTTGTCGATGCGGCGGGATTCGTGGCGTTCGGTGCCCAGCACGAAAAGACCGCCCGCCGCGATGACCTTGGCTTTCTCTTCGGCATGTTCGGCCTCGATCCGGGCGCGAACCTCGTCGGGGTGGAGATGCGGATCGGCGGTGATCGCCTCCAGCACCTTCATTTCGACATTGCCGCCAAGCTGGATGTCGGTGCCGCGACCGGCCATGTTCGTCGCGATGGTGACCGCGCCAAAACGACCCGCCTCGGCGACGATCTTGGCTTCCTGCTCATGGTGGCGGGCGTTCAGCACATTGTGCGGCACGCCATCGGCCTTGAGCATGGAGGACAGCAGTTCCGACTTCTCGATGGAGGTCGTGCCCACAAGGATCGGCTGGCCCTTGGCATTGGCTTCCTTGATGGAACGGACAATGCCGTCATATTTCTCTTTCGCCGTGCGATAGACCTGGTCATGGTCATCGACGCGGGCGACAGGGCGGTTCGTTGGCACCTCGACCACGCCGAGATTGTAGATCTCCAGGAATTCTTCAGCCTCGGTCTGGGCGGTGCCCGTCATCCCGGCCAGTTTTTCGTACAGTCGGAAGTAGTTCTGGAAGGTCACGCTGGCCAGCGTCACGTTTTCCGGCTGGATGGTGACACGTTCCTTTGCTTCGATAGCCTGATGCAGGCCTTCCGAAAGGCGGCGACCACGCATCATGCGGCCGGTGAATTCGTCGATCAGCATCACCTCGCCGTCGCGAACGATGTACTGCTGATCGCGGTGAAACAGCTTGTGCGCCTTCAGCGCCTGCGTGACGTGGTGAACCAGCGTCGTGCTTTCGGGATCATAAAGCGACTGGTCTTCGGGCAGCAGGCCTGCCGTCTGAAGCAGCTTCTCGATATATTCGTTGCCATCCTCGGTATAGGTGACCGAGCGGGTCTTTTCATCGATCTTGTAATCTTCTTCCCGCAGATCGGGGATCAGGGCATCTACCTTCTGGTAAAGGTCGCTACGGTCCTGCGAGGGGCCGGAAATGATGAGCGGGGTGCGCGCCTCATCGATCAGGATCGAGTCCACCTCATCGACGATGGCGAAATAGTGCCCCCGTTGGGCCATGTCTTCGATCGACATCTTCATGTTGTCGCGCAGATAGTCGAAGCCAAGCTCGTTATTCGTGGCATAGGTGATGTCGCAGCGATAGGCGGCACGCTTTTCGGCATCGGGCTGGTAGGGATAGACGACCCCGCAGGTCAGGCCGAGGGCGCCGTAGACCTTGCCCATCCATTCCGCGTCGCGCTTGGCAAGGTAGTCGTTCACCGTGACGACATGCACCCCACGCCCGGTAAGGGCGTTCAGATAGGCCGGGAAGGTGGCCATGAGGGTTTTGCCCTCGCCCGTCTTCATCTCCGAGATATTGCCCTGATGCAGGAAGATCCCGCCCTTCAACTGCACGTCAAAGGCGCGCAGGCCCAGCGCGCGGCGCGCGCCCTCACGGCAATTGGCAAAGGCTTCCGGCAGGATGGCATCAAGGCTTTCGCCGCCCTCCTGCACCCGTTTCTGGAATTCGGCCGTCTTGGCCTTCAGTCCGTCATCGCTGAGCGCTGCGAATTCGGGTTCCAGTGCGTTGATCTTCGCGACCAGCGGGCGCACCGACTTGACCTTGCGGTCGTTCGGCGTGCCGAAGACCTTTTTCGCAAGTGTTCCGAGACCCAGCATGTTTTCTCCGCCTACCTGACATCATCGTGTGAGGCTGTGGCCTTGCCCGCCCCCAACGCCTTCCATAGAAGAGCCAAGTGGCCCGGCGGCCCCGTCGCACGCGACCCCCGCGAAATAAGGGACGAGCCGGGCATAGTCAACGTCGCTGAGGCCAGCGGCCCGATCAGGAGAAGGTGAGATGGCGAAACATTGCGGAGTTGTGGCAGGGCTGTTGCTGGCCTGTTCGCTTTCGCTTCCCGCGCTGGCGCAGGATGAGGCGGCAACGGCTGATACCGTTGTGGCAACGGTGAATGGCACCGACATCACGCTGGGCGAATTGATCATCCTGCGTGAAAAGCTGCCGGAACAGTATCAGGCCCTGCCGGATGACATGCTGTTCAAGGGGCTGATCGATCAGGCCGTGCAGCAGACCGCGCTGGAGCAATCGGTTTCCGCCACGGCTTCGAAGCGCGACGAGATCTGGATGAAGACGGACCGCCGCAGCTATCTGGCCGGCAAGGCCCTGCAGGCCGTGGTCGAGGCTGCCGTGACGGACGCGGCGCTGCAGGCGGCCTATGACGAGAAATATGCCAATGCCCCGGCGGCAAAGGAATATTCCGCCCAGCACATCCTTGTGGACAGCGAGGAGAAGGCGAACGAATTGAAGGCGCAGATCGAAGGTGGCGCGGATTTCGGCGAGGTGGCGAAGGCCAATTCCTCCGATACCGGCTCGGCGGTGAACGGTGGTGATCTGGGCTGGTTCGGGCTTGGAATGATGGTGAAGCCCTTCGAGGAGGCCGTGGTGGCGGCGACACCCGGTTCAGTCGTCGGGCCGGTGCAAAGCGATTTCGGCTTTCACCTGATCAAGGTGAACGAGGTCCGCGATGCGGCGAAACCCACGATCGACGAGGTGCGTGACGAACTGGCCGCCGAGATCGAGCAGAAGGCGGTCGAGGCGAAACTGGCGGAACTGACCAACGCTGCCGAAGTTACGCGCCCCGGCGAAGGGCTTGACCCGGGCCTGATCCGGGATGCAACTCTGCTGGACAAGTAAGGCAAGGGGACCGGGCCGATGGCAAAGACAGATTGGAAATCGGAAGCGAAGACGCTGAAGAAGAAGATCAGGAAGCTGAAGGCCCGGATCCTTGGCGAAGATGCCGGGGCGGCGGCAACCGACGCCCCGGCCAAAAAGGCCAAGCCCGTCTCGCCGCTGGCCCCGAAGGATGGTTTTCCCGCCCTGCCGCAGATCGCCGGGGTGGAATTCGCCGCAGTCGAAGCGGGGGTGCGCTATCAGAACCGCAAGGATGTGATGCTGGTGCGTCTCGCCCCCGATACGGCGATGGCCGGGGTGTTTACCCGGTCCTCGACGCGGTCAGGCTGCGTGCGGGATTGCCAGACGAAACTGACCCTGAAGGTTCCCGCGGGGGCTGGGGCGGCCATCGTCGTGAATTCCGGCAATTCCAACGCCTTCACCGGCAAGCTGGGGGATGAGGCCGTCGCCGCGGTGACGGGTGGCGTCGCCGAGGCCTTGGGAATTCCGGCAAGCCGGGTGTTTTCCTCGTCCACCGGGGTGATCGGCGAGCCGCTTCCCTATGAAAGGATCACGGCACGGATTCCGGATCTGGTGGCCAGCCTGCGCGAGGATGCCATCGAGATGGCAGCCCATGCGATGATGACGACCGACACCTTCCCCAAGGGCGCGGCAGCGGTGATTCAGGGCGATGGTGGCGAGATCCGCATCGCAGGCATTGCCAAGGGTTCGGGGATGATCGCGCCGGATATGGCGACGATGCTGGTCTACATCTTCACCGATGCGAAGGTATCCGCAGCCAATCTGCAAAAGATGCTGTCGCGCAATGTGGATGCGACCTTCAACTCCATCACCGTGGACAGCGATACCTCGACCTCGGACACGCTGCTGGTGGCGGCGACGGGGAAATCGGCGGCGGCCGAGGTGAAAGGGCCGGTGGCCAAGGCCTTCGAGACCGCGTTGCGGGGCGTGATGATGAACCTTGCCCATCAGGTGATCCGTGATGGCGAAGGGGCGACCAAGTTCGTCGAAATCCGGGTGACCGGCGCCACGGACGATGCCGATGCCGCGAAAGTGGCCTTTGCCGTGGCCAATTCGCCCTTGGTAAAGACCGCGATTGCCGGACAGGACCCGAATTGGGGCCGGATTGTCGCTGCCGTCGGCAAGTCGGGGGCCGCGGCAGACCGCGACAGGCTGATCATCCGCTTTGGCGATATCCTCGTGGCCGAAAAAGGCTGGCGCAACCCCGCCTATCGGGAAGAAGAGGGCGCGGCCTATATGCTGGGCGAGGATCTGGTGATCGGGGTCGATCTTGGGCTGGGCAAGGGAAAGCGGTCCGTCTGGACCTGCGACCTGACCAATCGCTATGTCGAGATCAACGCGGATTACCGGTCGTGAAGATCGTCCTCGTATCAGCGGTCGCGCTGATCGATCCCGAGGGGCGCGTGCTGTTGGCGCAGCGGCCCGAGGGCAAGTCGCTGGCCGGGCTGTGGGAGTTTCCCGGTGGAAAGGTAGAACCCGGCGAGACGCCAGAGGCCGCGCTGATCCGCGAGCTGAAGGAAGAGCTGGGCATCGACACCTGGGCAAGTTGCCTGGCCCCTTTGACCTTTGCCAGCCACAGCTATGAGTCGTTCCATCTTCTGATGCCGCTTTTCGCATGCCGGAAATGGGAGGGAATCGTTTCCGGGCGCGAAGGTCAGAATCTGGCCTGGGTTCGGGCGCAGAACCTGCGGGATTACCCGATGCCCCCCGCCGATGTGCCGCTCATCCCCATTCTTCGGGACTGGCTTTGAACTAACCTGTGTATAGGACCAAGGTTTATGACATTTTGTTACTTTTTTGCTGGTTTTGTGAACAAAGTGGATTAACCTTTCCTCATTGTTTCTGGGGGGAGACGTAATGCTGCGGACAATAACGATCGGAAGCTGTGTGTCGGTTCAGGGAATCGTTGTGAAACAACTTGCCGATGGCAAACTCGTCGTCCGCGTGGATGAAAAGACCTTCGTCGGGAACCCGGTTGCACAGGCACAGGCCTCTGCGAACTGCCACGCGTCCTAAGTCCTTGTTAAGGCAATGAAAAAGCCGGGCAAATCGCCCGGCTTTTCATTTGCCTGACGGAGGCCAGCATCAGGTCAACTGACGCTGCACCTCTTCGCGTTCGAAGATTTCGATGACATCGTTCGGACGGACATCGTCGTAATTCTCGAAGGCCATGCCGCATTCCTGACCGGACTGCACTTCCTTGACCTCGTCCTTGAAGCGCTTGAGCGTCTTGAGCGTGCCTTCATGGATCACCACGTTGTCACGCAGCAGGCGAACACCAGCCGACCGGCGGGCGACGCCTTCGGTCACAAGACAGCCGGCAACCTTGCCGACATTCGACACCTTGAAGACTTCAAGGATCCTTGCATAGCCGATGAAGGTTTCGCGCACTTCCGCCTTGAGCAGGCCAGAGGCGGCCTGCTTGATGTCATCGATCAGGTCATAGATGATCGAATAATAGCGGATCTCGACGCCCTTCTGCTGGGCCGAGTTGCGGGCCGTGGCATTGGCGCGGACGTTAAAGCCGATGATCGGCGCTTTCGACGCTTCGGCCAGGCCTACATCGGTATCGGTGATCGCACCGACGCCATAATGCAGGACGCGCACGCGAACCTCGTCGTTGCCGACCTTTTCCAGCGCCTGGACGATGGCTTCGGCAGAGCCTTGCACATCGGCCTTGACCAGAACCGGCAGCTCCGACACGTCCAGATCAGCCTTGGCCTTGGCCATGAGCTGTTCCAGCGTGGTCGCAGCACCGGCGGCGGCGCGTTTATCCTTGGCGGCCTTCTCGCGATAATCCGCGATTTCGCGCGCCTGCGCCTCGGTTTCCACGACGTTCAGGACATCGCCTGCTTCGGGCGTGCCATTGAGACCCAGAACCTCGACCGGAACCGAAGGACCGGCCTCGTTGACCGTATCGCCCTTGTCGTTGATCAGCGCGCGGACTTTGCCCCACTTTTCGCCGACGACAAAGATGTCGCCCCGGCGCAGCGTGCCGTTCTGAACCAGAACAGTCGCAACCGGGCCGCGGCCCACGTCCAGCTTGGCCTCGATCACCGCGCCCATGGCGGGACGGTTCGGGTTGGCCCGGAGTTCAAGGATTTCCGCCTGAAGCGCGATCGCCTCCAGCAGGCTGTCCAGACCCTTGCCGGTCTTGGCAGAGACTTCGACATCCTGCACTTCACCCGACATCTGTTCCACCACGACCTCGTGCTGAAGCAGGTCGGTGCGGACCTTTTGGGGGTTCGCATCCGGCTTGTCGCATTTGTTGATGGCGACGATCATCGGCACCTTGGCGGCCTTGGCGTGGTTGATCGCCTCGATCGTCTGGGGCATCACCGCGTCATCCGCCGCAACGACCAGCACCACGATATCCGTCACCTGCGCGCCACGGGCCCGCATGGAGGTGAAGGCCGCGTGGCCAGGCGTGTCGAGGAAGGAAACCAGCGCGCCGTTCGGGGTTTTCACCTGATAGGCGCCGATATGCTGGGTGATCCCGCCCGCTTCGCCGGAAACGACATTCGCCTTGCGGATCGCATCAAGCAGCGAGGTCTTGCCGTGGTCGACATGGCCCATGATGGTGACGATCGGCGGGCGCGGCGTCAGATCCTCGTCGCGGTCGGCGACGGTTTCGATGGCCTGTTCCACATCCGAGTCCGACACGCGAACGGCCTTGTGACCGAATTCCTCGATCACCAGTTCGGCGGTGTCGGCGTCGATGGTCTGGTTCATGGTGACCATCATGCCCATCTTCATCAGCGCCTTGACCACATCGGCGGCCCGTTCGGCCATCCGGTTGGCAAGTTCGCTGACCACGATGGTTTCGGGCAGCTGCACGTCGCGCACCTGCTTTTCGGCCTTCTGGCCGAAGCCGAGTGCCTTCTGCCGTGCCTTTTCCTGCTTGCGCTTCATCGCGGCGAGCGAGCGCTGACGCCCGCCTTCATCCGAGATGGCGTCCGACAGCGTCAGCTTGCCGGCGCGGCGGCCTTCGTCGCCCTTCACCTTGCCGCGGTCGCGGTCGGTGGCGCGTTCGTCGCGTTCGCGTTCCGACTTGCGCGGGGCAAGCGGTGCGCGGGCGACGGCGCCTGCGTTGCGGCCACCTTCATCGGCCGGAGCAGGTGCCGCTTTGGCGGCAGGCTGTTCCGGTGCCGGCGCGGCCTTGGGACGGGTGCCCAGAACCTCGGCCTTGCGGGCGGCTGCGGCGGCGACCTTCGCCTCTTCCGCAGCGCGGGCGGCACGTTCTTCTTCTTCGGCCTTGGCGCGAAGGGCGGCTTCACGCTCGCGCTCTTCGCGTTCCTTGGCCTCCATCTCTTCGCGGCGGCGCTGACGCTCTTCTTCGCGCGTCTTCTCTTCTTCGGCGCGGCGGACCGCGTCTTCCTGTTCGCGCGCCTTCGCTGCCTTCAGGGCCGCCAGACGGCGTTCCATCTCGGCATCGGAAATGCCTGCGGGGCGTTTGGAAGGATCGCCGAGATGCGGGCTGCTGCCCGCGCCAGTGCCTGCACCGGCGGCTCCGGGCTTGGTCGGCACCACCACGCGCTTGCGCTTGACTTCAACAGCCACGCTTTTCGTGCGGCCATGGCTGAAGCTTTGCTTCACCTGTCCGGGTCCACGCGCGCCGCCACCCAAGCCGAGGGGTTTCTTGCCGTCAGTATCGCTCATGCCGTCTTCGTATCCTCTCCGGCGGAAATTCCGCCGATATGCCCGCGCAAACCTGCGAGCCTTGCCGCTTCCTCTACAACACGTCGTTCGAGTCCACCAGCCGCAAGCGCGGCGTGTATGGCACGTTCACGCCCGAATGCCAAACCCAATTCCCCCGCGGAAAGACAGCCGATGAAGCTGTTTTCTCCTTCCGGTGGATGCAGCTTGGTCTTGCCGCGTTCCGACCCGTCGCTGGCCTGGATCAGGACCGATGCCTGACCCTTGACCAACCATTCCTTCACCTTCTCATAGCCGGTGACGGCCTTGCCCGCCTTGCGGGCCATCGACACCAGGTCGATCACCCGCCGGAGGAGCTGCCCTTCGATCAGGTCTGACAGACCTTCGGGCGCTTTCACCGGCTGGCGGGCAGCGCGGGAGAAAAGACCCTTTGCTGCCGCCTTGTCAATGGCCGCCCGTTCTGCCGCGACATAGATGCCACGCCCGGGCAGGCGGCCCAGTATATCCGGCACCACGATGGCATCGGGGCCGACGACGAAACGGATCAGGCCAGCCTTGGGCTGGCTTTCGCCGGAAACGATGCATTTGCGTTCCGGTTCGTCCTGATCCTTTTCACGGCCACCCCGCGTCATGGGTGCGCTCTCCGAGGCCTGAGATCAGGCCTCGGCCTCCTCGTCTTCTTCGACCTCGTCCGAAGCTGTTGCCAGTTCGGTCGGATCGACCCAGCCCAGCATGACCCGCGCGGTCATGATGAGGTGCTGCGCCTCTTCCAGAGACATTTCAAACTTTTCGAGGACGCCTTCATCCTTCTTGCGCTGGCCATTCTCGGTCGTCCAGCCGCCGGCAAGTTCCCAGTCGGCGCAGGTGGCGAAATCTTCCAGCGTCTTGATACCGTCATTCGCCAGCGCCTCGATCATCTGGGGGGTCAGCCCCTCAAAGTCAATCAGGCTGTCCTCGACGCCCAGCGCGCGGGCATTTTCCAGCGCCTTGCGGTTCTGTTCTTCCAGGAAGTCGCGGGCACGGGCCTGCAATTCGGCGGCCGTATCCTCGTCGAAGCCATCGATGGAGAGGAGTTCGTCCACATCCACATAGGCGACTTCTTCCAGATTGGTGAAGCCTTCGGAAACAAGGAGTTGCGCCATCATCTCGTCCACGTCGAGCGTGTCCATGAACAGCTTGGTGCGTTCCGCGAATTCGGCCTGGCGGCGTTGCGATTCCTCGGCCTCGGTCATGATGTCGATGTCGAGGCCCGTCAGTTGCGAGGCAAGGCGGACGTTCTGGCCACGGCGACCGATGGCGAGCGAAAGCTGCTCATCCGGCACCACGACCTCGATCTTGCCGGCCTCTTCATCGATCACGACCTTGGACACTTCGGCCGGTTGCAGCGCGTTCACAAGGAACGTGGCCTGATCCTGGTTCCACGGGATGATGTCGATCTTT
>Ga0164290_1002478_pt1 | contig 12700 bp, 9 predicted proteins | sample Micstemetagenome_FD_108782 | JGI IMG/M metagenome (GOLD analysis project Ga0164290, IMG submission 108782) | Contaminated culture microbial community from soil near Moab, Utah, USA - Microcoleus steenstrupii SON62 (Illumina Assembly) | ecosystem: Environmental > Terrestrial > Soil > Soil crust... | reverse complement strand
AGGCCTTCTTGCTGAAACCGAAGTAGTCGGTCACCGCGTACGAGTACTTCAGCTGGATGAACTTCCACGTCACCGCCGCGTTCAGTTCCAGCGTGTTCAGGCTTTCGGTGCCGCCACCCACCAGATCGAGCTTGCCACCCGGAAAGATGAACTGCAGGAAGCCCACGTCGAAGGTGAAGTCGCCCACCGTCTTCGCGTAACCACCGTACACGTCGATCTCGCCGGTCGCGTTCGACAGCGCCAGGTCGCTCACATTGGTGCCCCAGACGCCCAGGTAGGCGCCGCTCTCGTGGGCCACGTCGAAGCCGCCCTGCACCGCCGGCTTCTCCTGCGTGTAGCTGATGCCGCGGAAGATGTACTGCGAGAACAGGCCCACGTTCGCGCTGATCGTGTAGGCCGGCGTCGCCTCTTCGGCGTGGGCGGACAGCGGCAGTGCCGCCATCAGCAGCACGGGCAGCAGGACATCAATCCGGGTTCTTCTCTTTGTGGAACTCATAGGCTGAACACTCCTCTTGCGGTGGGTAAAGCGCCGGATCAGTGCCCGGCGCGGGTAATGAGGGACTGCGCCTGCAGCCAGCGCAGCGCGCGCGCCACCGCGTCGGCCGATGCGTGCAGGTGCTGGCCGATGTCGCTCGGTGCCGTTTGTGGCCCACCCTGCAGCAGTTCGTCGAGCCGGCCGAGGTCTATGCCCTCGATGAAGCGCACACCGCGCGGATGCTCGGCACTGACGACGACGCGGCGCTCGACGATGAAGCCGTCCTCGACCACCGGTCGCGTCGCGAACGCCGCCGCGGCGACCGGGGCGAGCGCCAATGACGACGCAACGGGTGGCGAGGTCACCTGCCGCCAGAAGGGCTCATCGGCCCAGTGCATCTCGGCCGCGTAGTGCTGCCGCGCCGCCTCGACGCGCGATGCGAACACCGTTTCGATGCGTTCGCGCAGGTAGCGCTGCGCCAGCGCCTTCTGCGCCGGCCGCCGCAGCAGCGTGTTGACGACGGGCACCGCGGCAATGGCGCCGGACGCCGCTTCGAACATGCCGTGACCGGACAGCGGATCGCAGGTATAGGCGGCATCGCCGACGCGCAGATAGCCGTCGCCGACGGCGCCGCCACGCAGCGCCGCCTGTATGCCACGCGCCCGCGTCGCACCGGCCGGTTTCAACTGCATGCCGAAACGTCGTGGCAGGCGCGTGAGTTGCGCCAGCGCTGCCGCGTGCGCCAGATCGAGGTCGCCGCCGACGGCCGCCACGCTGGCCGGCTGCACGACCACCTGGATGTGCGCACGGCCCTGCGGATCGACGCCGCCCCAGGCCCAGCCGGAGGGAAAGGATTCGATGAAGGTAGTGCGCGGCTGCGGCCGCGCACCGTCGAAGGTGCGGCCCAGCGACACCAGCGTCGGGCCGGCATGGCGATCGGGTGCCATCTTCGGCGCGGTGTGACCGCGGCACTCGGCGAGCAGTGCGGCGTCGGTGCGCTGCAGGCAGCCGTCGGCGTCCTCCCAGCGCACGCACCAGCCGCCGTCCTCACGCCGTTCCAGTTCGCGCACCAGCCCGTCACGGAGGTCGACGCCCGCCGCGCGCACGTCACGCAGCAGTGCTTCGTCGAAGGCGACGCGGTCGACGACGAACTCGCCGTTCATCTCGACCTCCTGCGCGTTCCAGCTCGACACGCGATGCCAGCGCGGGCCGAGCAAGGCCAGCGCCTCGTGACAGCCGAGCTGCTTCAGCGCCTCGACCACACGCTGCGACAGACCCTCGACCGCAGCTGCCGTGCGCGGACGCCCGATCACCTGCGCCGATATGTCGTGCCGCGCCAGCGCGATCGCCAGCAGGCTGGCGGCCGGTCCGGCGCCCAGGATGACCAGCGGATTCATCGTTGCACCTCCCTGTGCACGGGTTGCGGGCGCAGTGCGAGCCACAGCGCGCCCAGCGAAGTCAGCGTCAGACCGATCCACAGCAGCGAGGCAAAAGGCAGCACGCGCAGCACGACCACGGCCTGTGCGGCCTGCGGCCCGCCCTCGAGCGCCGCCACCGCGGACGAGGTGGCGACCCACAGCTGCAGGTCGCGCGCCCAGCCGCGGTCGATGAAGGGATGCAGCACATAGCCGGGGTGGTCGGCGTAGCGCGCATAGCGGTAGTCGAGGATTTCGCAGATCTGGCGCACCGGCCCCGCGTAGCCGGCGATCGCGCTGCGCGCGTCGCGGTACAGCGTCTGCCCCTGCAGCACGCCGTGCTCCGGCGTCGCAATCTCGATCTGCGCCAGCGCGCGGAAGCTGCCGTCGCCGTGCGTGCGACCGCCGTCGGACGCGCGGTCCACGTCGAGTCCGGCAACGCGTACGGCATAGCCCTGGTGCCCGCGCTGCCAGTCACCGTCGATATCGACCAGGTGCTGCGAATAGCCATTCAGCGCCGTCGCCAGCAGCCCGCCCCACAGCGCGACCACCGCCCCAAGGTGCAGCAGGCCGAGCGGCAGCAGATAGCCGGCGGTGCGCCGGTTGCGCCAGGCGCCGTGTGCGCTCCACGCGGCGCAGCCGAGCGCCAGATAGGCACCGCCGATCAGCGCGGCGTCGATGCGCGGCAGCACGGTGACGATCTGCTGCGACAGCACGCCGCTGCCGGCGTAATGACCGGCCAGCAGGCCGCCTTGCACGAACACCGCGACGCACGCCAGCGCCGCGACGGTCAGCGTGATCCAGCCCAGTCGCGCCGACAGCCGGCGCGCGAAGAACCAGCCGCCGATCAACCCTGCCGCAACCATGGGCAGCAGCAGCAGGCGCGCCAGCCCGTAGCCATCGACGTCCCACTGCGCGAAGGCCGCGCGCAGCGCCGGCAGTTCGGAGCCGCGTGCCCAGTTGCGCAGCGTTTCGAAGAAGGGCTTCAGGTCGTCCGGCCGCGGCAGGGCCTGTGCGCTGGCGTAGAAGGCCCAGGCGAGATGCGCCACTGCGGCCAGGCCGATGAACACGAAAATGAGCTGCGTCGCGCGCAAGCCCCAGGCGGCGAGGTTCAGGCGTTTCGCATTCGGCAGGGGCCGCACCGCGCGCAGTCCGTGCAGCCACGCGGCCAGTCCGGCCAGCGACAGCAGGACAGCCAGCGTCATGTGGGCCGCCCAGGTCGACGCGCCGACGTAGCGGTGCGAACTGGCGAGCACCTCGTTGCGCGTGACGCCCATCGCGACCGCGGTCAGCACCGCCGCCGCCAGTGCGGCGAAAGGCACCCAGCGCCACATCGTGCGCCCGGGCCGCCAGCCGCCGGCACCGTGCAGATGGGCGGCGAGCAGGCACCACACGGCGAACACCGCGGTCTGCACCGGGTCCCAGTGCCACACCTGGCCGTACATCGCGTCTTCGAAGGCCCACACCATGCCGAAGCCGATGCCGGCGGTGAGCAGCGCCCAGGCCCGTCGTGCGTGCGTCAATGCACTGCCCGGCCAGCGCGTCTCCTGCCCGCCGAGCGCAGCCAGCGCGGGTGCGGCGAGCGACAGCGTCCACGCGTAAGCGGCGAGGATGAGCGGCGCGTGCACCAGCATCCATATCTTCATCAGGTGCGCGTTCATGCCCTGTGACGCTGACTTCTGCAGCCAGTCGACCGGGGTCGCCGCGAACGGACCAAGCCAGGCGGCGGTCAGCGCATACCAGGCCGCCAGCAGCGCCGCGACGTCGATGCGCTGGCGGCGCTGCGCAGCCCCACGCGCGGCCAATGTGCTCAGGAAGGCGGCCAGCAGCAGCGTCGTACCTTCGTCGCCACCCCACAGATTGGCCAGCTTCAGATGCAGCGGCAGTTCTGCGCCGCTGTAGATCCACACGTAGCGCAGGTCGAAGCGGTCGCCGACCAGCAGCACGGCGAGCGCAATCAGCGCGCCCCACAGCAGACCGGCCGCGACACGCAGCAGCGCGGCGCGCCGGGCGGGCGCCACGCCGCTCCACAATGCGGCGGCACCCGCGGCTGCAAGCAGCGCATTGCCAACCGCCGGCAGCGCCGTACAGACAAACGCCGCCAGCAGCACTGCGCTCCACAGCAGACGATCACGCATGACGGCGCTCCGGTCCGACATGGATTGCCGCGCCTTGCAGCCGCTCGCGCAGATCGCTCGGCTCGACGCCCTGCGCGAGCAGCGCGGCGATCAGCCCGCTCATCCGCGCGGTGGCGATGCTGGCGCCGCCGCCGCGTTCCGGATGACCGGGTTCGATCAGCGCGTGCGTGCCGAAGTCGGCTGCCGCGCTCGCCAGCCACGACAGCTCGCCCGGCGCGCAACGCGCGTCGCCGGTGACGGCGATGCAGTGCGCGAAGGCGGCCGGATACACGGGCGCGCCGCGTGCAGGCGCCGAGGCGACCAGCACGATGCCGGCGTCGGCGGCGTCGCGGCAGGCCTGCGCCAGCCGAGGGCTGGCGGTCGGCATGCCGAAGCTCATGTTGATCAGGTGCACGCCCTGCCCGATCAGCCAGTAGAAGCCGTCGAGCACTGCATCGACCGTGGTTTCACGGCTGCGGTCGAACACCTGCGCCACCGCCAGCCGCGCCTGCGGCGCGTGCGCGAGCACGCAGCGCGCGATCTGGCTGCCGTGGCCGCGCGCATCGGCGTCCAGCGGCGCGGCTCCGGACGAGGCATACACCGCGTCACTCAGGGCGCTGTCCAGCGCACCGTCGAGCAGACCCACGCGAACGACTGCGGTCATGCACCCGCCCGCGGAAAATCGATGACGCGGTCGAAGGCGAGCTGCGACAGATCGCGGTGACTGACCACGATGCGGGTCGCATGCGGCAGCAACGCGTCGATCGCCGCGAGCGTGCGCAGTTCGAGCGCACCGTCGAGCGAGGAGGTGCCCTCGTCAATCACCAGCAGGGCCGGCGACATCAGCAGCGCGCGCGCCAGCGCGACCCGCTGCCGCTCGCCGCCGGACAGCGAGGCGCCGCGCGGGCCGACCATGGCGTCCAGCCCGTCGGGCAGACGCGACAGGAAGTCGCTCACGCCGGCCGCCTGCGCCGCCCGCTCGACCTCGTCGCGACGCGCGTCGGGCCGGCCGTAGCGGATGTTGTCGCGCAGCGAGCCGGTGAACAGCACCGCCTCCTGCGACACCACGACGACGTGCCGACGCAGCGTCGCGCGGTCGATGAGCTGCAGATTCACACCGCCGATGGCCATCCAGCCGGCCGACGGTTCGAAGTGGCGATGCAGCAGATCGATGAAAGTGGATTTGCCGCTGCCTGAATCGCCGCGCAGCCAGACGCGGGCACCAGCGGGGATGGTCAGGTTCAGTCCGCTGAACGCCGGGCGCGCCGCACCTGGATAGCTGAAGGCGAGGTCGCGCACCACCAGGTCGCCGGTCGGCAGAACGTCTGCCGGCAACGGCGCCGCATCGTCCGGCACATCGAGCGTACGCAGTTCATCGACGCGGTTCAGGCCCACCTTCACCCGCTGCCACTGCAGGTAGAGCCCCATCAGCGCATGCAGCGGCGCGCTGGCGCGCTGCACGCAGGTGGCGAAGGCGACCAGCGTGCCCAGCGTCAGCGCCTCGCCGGCCAGCATCGACAGGCTGCCGCCGACGAAGATGCCGATCACCGCCAGCGACAGCAGCAGGTTGGGAAAAGCGCCGCCGAGATAGCCGAACAGCTGCAGCGACAGCAGGCGCTCACGCACCGTGCCGTGCAAGGCGGCGAGCCGTTCCAGCTCGCGCCGCTCGGCGGCGTGCGTCTGTATGCAGCGCACCGCACCGACCTTCTCGACCAGAAAGCTCGACACCTCGACGCCGGCGTCGCGCGACTGCTGCGACAGCTTCTCGATGCGCGGTCGCACCCAGGACAGCACGATGCTGTTGAGCCCCATCAGCAGTGCGAGGAAGAGTGCGAGCTTCGGGCTGAGCAGCCAGAGCAGCACGACGGTGCCGATCAGCGTGAGCACCGAGTTGATGGCCGACAGCACGGCGTCGACGGCGAAGCGCTGCACCTCGCCGAGGTCGCCCTCCAGCCGCGTCAGCAGGTCGCCCTGCCGCATGCGCGCGAAGAAGGCCGGCGACAGCCGCAGCACATGCGCGAACAGCGATTCGCGCATGCGATGAAGGATGCGCGCCGACGCCGCCACGTGGATGCGGCGGCAGGCGAAGCCGACCGCCAGCGCGCACAGCGCCAGCCCCACCATCCAGCCGCCACTGGCCAGCACCGCCGCGCGATCGTGCGCGAGGATGCCGTCGTCGATCAGCGCCCGGGTCAGCAGCGGCTGGGCCAGTCCGGCCAGCACGGCCAGCATCGAAAGCAGAAGCACGGCCGCCAGCGCCGGCCACTCGGGCCGGATGAAGTCACCGGCCCAGCGGTAGAGCGCGCCGAGACGACGGTCGCCCTGCTCCGCAGACGCCGCCGCGACCGGCGCGGCGCCCGCTGCGGGCGCATGCAGTGCTTCTGCCCTCATGCCGCTCAGCGCTGGAAGATGCGCAGCGAGGTGAGCACCTGGTCGCCACCGCCCGGCGTGCGGATGTTGCCGATGCGCTTCAGCGTGGCGCTGTCATACACCGCGATATCACCCTGGGTGCCGCCGATGTACAGCTCCTTGCCGTCGCTCGACACATTCACGTTGTAATAAGTGTGATCGAGATCGACGCGGTCCATCTTGCCGGTCTTCGTGTTCACCTTGGTGAGCTGGGTATAGACCGTATAGGTTTCGTCGCGGCGCACCGGGTTCACCACGCTGGAAAACAGCACGACGCCGGCGTTCTCGAATTCCTTGAAATGCACCGTGTCCTTTTCCAGATCGAGCGTCCAGATGCCAGCGCGGAGCGCGGACGGGTCACCCTCCGGCTTGTTTCCGTAGGCGACGTAGTACGGCGTGGCGAACACATTGGTCTGTTCCCACTGCGGCCAGATCGCCAGCGTGTCCGGCTCGCCCTGCTCGCCGTTCTTCCAGCTGCGCCACGGGTGCTTGCCCTTGACTGCACCGGTCTGCGGGTCGAGCTTGAGCATGTCCCAGCTGAAGGCGTACAAGGTGTCGCCCTTGGGCGACCAGGCCAGCGTGGACACGCGGCGCGGCACCTTGAGCTTGCGTACCGGCTCGGCGTCGGTGCCGGCGTCGGTGCGGTAGATCGCGATGTAGGGATCGAGCGCCTTGTACTCGCCCGGCAGCAGCTGGGTCGGGTTCACATAGACGGCCAGCTCCTTGCCGTCCGGGCTCAGATCCATCGGAAAGGGCGACTTGCCGCGGATGTCGCCGCCGGACAGTTCGGCGCGGAACACCTCCTTGCCGCTGTCCAGGTCGATGCCGGACACGGTTTCCCAGCGGTTGTGGATGACGTAGGCGGTCTTACCGTCGCGCGAATGCACCAGCGTGATCGGGCTGTTGCCCATCGAGGTGTTCGGAATGGTGTGCGTCTTCACCACCTTGCGTTCCTTCGCGTCCATCACGAACACGAGGTTGGGACGTGCAGCGGTCACCAGATAGTCCTTGGCCGCGAGGGCGGCCGTCGGGAGGGCGGCGAACAGCGCGACGCCGGAGCTGGCGGCCAGTGCGGCCGCCGTGGTCTTGATCTTCATGGTCAGCAGTTCCTCTTGTACGTTCGCGGGCTTACTTCGGGAACACGCTCTGCAGCGCCTTCCAGTCGCGCGCAGCGTCGTCCTTGCCGGTGTTCCAGTCCGGGTAGTTATGCAGCGTGTCCGGCACCTGGGCGGGCCACCAGCACGGATCGGAACAGCCGTACAGATCGGCTTCCATCGGCTGGCACAGGCCGGCCACGCCGAGGAAGGGATCCAGTTCCCAGCCCGGGTCGAAGGTGGTGGCGCAGCCGGCGACGGCAGCGGTCATCGCGACCACCTTCTCGACCGCCTCGTCGTTCGGGGCGGCTTCGATCTGATGGGCCTTGCGGTTCAGCGGTTTCAAGCGGTTCATAGTTCAGAGCTCCTGTTCGCGACGTGCTTGTGGAGGAAGGCGGGGTTCTTTTCGAGGATTTCGAGGTAGGCCTCGATGCCGAAATCGACCCACTCCCTGAGCAGTTCGCAGTAGTGATAGACCGGCGAATGCGGGTCGCTGAAGTTGGCGTAGGACTCGTGGTAGCAGCCGCCCGAACACAGATTGCGGATGCGGCAGGTCGAGCAACCGCGCTCCGAACGGTCGAGCGCGCCTTCGAGGAAGGCACCCAGCTCCGCCTTCGCGATGCCGGTGTCGACGTTGCCGAAGGTCGGCAGCTCCGAGCCGGTAAAGCGATGGCAGAGATTCAGTTCGCCCTTGTGATCGACCGCCAGCAACCCGATGCCGGCACCGCAGGGCAGCGCCTTGCGACGCCCTTCGTACAGGTCGGACAGCATCTGATGCATGTTCGAGAAGCCGATGTTGCGGCCCTCGACGGCCGCCTCGACATACTCGCGGCCCAGCGTCTTCATCGCGTCGAACACCGCGCGCAGCTCGTCACCGACCAGGTTGAAGGTGGTGATCGGGTTGCTGGTGACCGGCGCGAAACCCACTTCGGCGAAGCCGAGTTCGTCCTTCAGGTGATGGTGGATGGCCGCCACGTCGGAATAGCCTGCGGTCAGCGTGACCCGCGCACCGACCGCCCGCGCGGTGTAGCGCGACAGCAGCATGCGCGCCTTCTTCGCCACCACCTCGTACGTGCCCTTGCCGCCTATCGTCTTGCGACGCAGGTCATGAACCGCCTGCGGGCCGTCCATGCTGATCGAGATGCCGAAGGAATGCTCGTTGAACCAGTCGGCGATCTCTTCGGTGAGCAGCGTGGCGTTGGTGGTGAGCGAGAAGTCGACCTGCTTGCCCTCCTCGCGGCAACGCTCTTCCGCGTAGGCGGTGACCGCCTTGATCAGCCGCATGTTCGACAGCGGCTCGCCGCCGAAGAACACCACGTTGACGCGGTCGCGCTTCGCACCTTCCTTCAGCAGCAGCTCGATGCTCTTCTTCGCCTTGTCGAAGTCGAGCTTCTCGCCCTTGGACGGCGTCGTCAGGTCCTCCTTGTAGCAGTAGGTGCAGCTCAGGTTGCAGCCGGTGTTCACGTTCAGCACGATGGTGCTGAGCGGGAACTCGGTCACGCTGATCCCGGCGCCGCGGTCGGCCACGGCGGGGTCGCCGCGCAGCACGCCCAGCGACTTCAGGTCCTCGATCGCGTCGGCGATCAGCGCTGGCGAGCCGCTGCCCGAGAAGCGCTGCAGCAGCTCCTCGAAGCTCACGGTCGCCTTCGGCCGCACGAAATCGAGCACCTCGGTGGTCACGCCGTCGAGATCGAAGATGCCGGTGCTCGGCACGTGCAGCAGCACGCGCCGGCCCTTCACATCCACGTCGTGGAAGGCGTGCGTATCGACGTAAAGCAGGTTGGCTTCGGACATGGTGGCTGTTCCGGTGACGGCCCGCGCTCAGCGGATCGGGGGATCGTTGAAGCGCTGCACGGTGACGATCAGCGGCGCCGTGGCCTTGACCGTGCGCGTGCCGTCCTTGACCGCGGCGGTCACCTTCAGCTCGCCCGCGTTGTTGGTGCGGTACTTGCGCTGCGGGTTGGGACCGGCGTCATTGGTCATGAACAGGCCGCTCTGGTCGATGCGGCCGGCGAACTTGGCGTCCTTCATTTCCGCCGCCACCTTGTTCAGGTTGTCGAAGGACCAGGCCGCAGGCATGGCGCCCAGCAGCACATCGTCGGGCGTGCCCTGCTTGCCGTCGGCGCCTACGGCGTAGGCCAGCGCTTCGAGCTGGGCCGGCACCTTGTTCATCGAGCCGCCGTTGCCGCCGACACGGGCCATCGGGTGGTCGGGCGTGATCTTCACGTAGTCGATGCGCTGATAGACCTTGAGCGCGTCGCCGCTGCGCGCATTGCCCACCTTCACCTCGCGCGGGCCGGTCACGGCGTCCTTGGCCGATTCGACCTCGACCACCACGCGCTCGGCGCTGCGCTCGGCCACCGACAGCACCTTTACGCCATTGCCCAGGCTCACGTCGCCATCGAGACCGACGCCGTTGATGACGAGGCGGCCGCGGGTGCCCGCCTTCAGCGCGGCCGGCTGTACCGACAGCACGGTCGGCTGGGCACCGTCCGCACGCACGGCACGCAGCGTGCCGCCGATCGCGTCGTAACCGGACTCGAACCAGCGCCCGGACAGCGCGCGACCGCCATCGGCCAGCGTCATGACCTGGTTGATCTCGCGCTCGCCACTCTTCAGCGTCGCGCGCCATTCGTGACCGGTGTAGACGAGGGCCGATCCGGTCAGCTGTTCGCTCGTGCCATTCTCGTAGCGCACGGTCATGCTGACCGAATAGGCGTCGTTGCCGGTGCGCTTGACCGTGGCCGTGCCTTCGTAGGCGCCGGTGCCCGGCTTGTGGCCGACCAGGCGCCAGCTGCCGCTCGCGTCGGCCGGCTTCTGCGCCTTCCACTTGTTCCAGCTGTCGGACTCGAAGCCGTACACCTTGCCCAGTTCGACCGCGGCCTCGCCGGTAGCGATGTCGAACCAGTTGCGATCGCGACCGCCGGCCTGGATCTCGATCGCCGGAAACTGGCCAACGTGGAAATGCACCAGCTTGCGCCAGTCCGCCTCGGTGCGGCGCTGCACGGCGATGCGGCCGTAGGAATGGCAGCGCGCGCAGGTGTCGCCGATCAGCTTGTTCTCCGGGTGCTCGACCACGCTGGGCGTGCGGTCGACGATGTAGCGGTGCGCCGCCGACTCGTCCGGCGACAGGCCGTACGCGTCCGACAGGTACTTGACGATGGCGCCGCGCTCGTCGTGGCTCAGCTTTACGCCGTGCGCGAAGCTCATGCGGGCGACCGTCATGTCCCAGCCTTCGGGTGTGCGGCGGCTTTCGCTGATGCGGTCCCACTTGCCGTCGCCCTTGGCGGAGTGACAGGACGCGCACTTGGTGTTGACCAGCGCTTCGCCGGCCGGGGCTGCCGCGTAGGCGCCCGCGACGCAAAGCTGGGTGAGCAGGCCGGTGGCAAGCACGAGCGCTCGCTGCGACCTCCTGTTGAGTACTGTTCTGTGCATCGAGTACCTCTTGAGTTGTTGGCCATGAATGCCGCCCGGTGGCGATGCGGCGTCTGTGGATAACGGCGCAGGCGGAGCCCGCCGGCCGTTGATCGACTATAGGAGTGGGGTCGGCGCGGGCGTTATCGCGAACCGGCCAGAGGTTCCGTTCGCACTATCAAGAATCGGCCCGTTCGTCCGGACGCCGGCCGGCGGTGTATTGCCGGGGGATGTGGGCAGGCCTACCATGAGTTTCAGAGGAGTCCGGGCGAGCCGGGCGGGTCCGGTCTGCGCGCCGGAACGCACGCCGATCCGCAGACACAGAGAACGCCGCCATTTTCCGAAGCGTCATCCGTACTGCCAGACAGCATGGGTTGCGCCGATCACGAGCGGCGAAGGGAGTGAGCGTGAATACCGTTGAATCCACCCGCGAGATGCTGTCGCACGAACAGCCGGTCGGTCCCCAGGTGTGCTGTTTCGTCACCGAGGACCCCTGTCAGCACGCGGACAGCCTGCCGCAGTGGTCGCAGGAATACCTGCAGCTGACCAGCGGCGAATTCCGCGGTCGCATCGTCGAAATGTCGTCCGGTCCGGTGCAGCTGTTCCGCGAGTCGATGGACCAGGTGATCGACGAGAAGGGCCATCCGCGGCCCTCGTCCTACACCTTCGGTGTGCCGATCAACGTGCATCCGGACGGCTACTGGCAAGCGCAGGAGGTGCGCCGCGACAGCCTGCTCACGCTGCTGCCGGGCGAGGAACTTCACTTCCGCACACCGCGGATGTCCGACATCTTCGTCGCGGTGATCGACGCCGACACGCTGGACGGCTACGCCGAATCGGTGCTCGGACGCGAAGTCGCGAGCGTGGTCGCGCGCACGCAGATGCAGACGCTGCAGTCAGGTGCGGCGATGCGATACCGGCAGGTGCTGCACGAAGTGATGTGCTGCGTGCAGTCGACGCCCGAGGTGCTGCAGCACGCGGCCTCCTGTCAGGCGGTGTCGGAATCCATCATCAATGCATCGCTCACCGCGCTGCTGTCGATTTCCGAGCGGCCCGAGCGCAGCCGCGGCGGGCACGCCATCCACCGCGCCATCGTCGAACGCGCACGCCAGTACATCCTTGCCAACCGCGACGCGCCACCCTCGGTCAGCGACCTCAGCGTCCATCTGAAGATGAGCCGTCGCGGCCTGCACCATGCCTTCATGAACGTGCTCGGCATCAGCCCGGTCACCTTCCTGCGCTACGTGCGCCTGCACGGCGTACGCAAGGACCTGCTGCATGGCGGCCCGGACATGTCCGTCAGCAGTGCCGCCTGCAAGTGGGGCTTCTGGCACATGGGCATGTTCTCGTCCTACTACAAGGCGTTGTTCGGCGAGTCGCCGTCGTCCACGCTGAAGCGCCCGCCGCAGGTGCGCGCCCAGCCGTGGTCCTCGGGTACCGGGGACTGGCCCTTCCCCGGGCTGTCTGACTGAAAAAAACGGCCGCGACGCGAGGAGAGCGTGCGGCCGTCAAGGATTCCGCCGGAGGCGGAATCCGCGAGGACATTGTCGATACTTCAGAACGTGCGCTTCACGTAGAGCAGCCACTTGCTGTCGCCGGTGTCCTTGCAGCGGATGCCGTTGTCGCAGATCGTGTAGAAGTTCTTGTCCGCAGTGGTGTCGACATACGCCACCGCCGCCTGCCAGCCCCCTTCGAAGTTCTTCGTCACGCCCACCTTCCAGTCGGTGAAGTCGTAGTCGTCGTAGTTCTTCACCTTCTGGTGACCGACGTGAACGT
>Ga0164290_1002477_pt1 | contig 12714 bp, 12 predicted proteins | sample Micstemetagenome_FD_108782 | JGI IMG/M metagenome (GOLD analysis project Ga0164290, IMG submission 108782) | Contaminated culture microbial community from soil near Moab, Utah, USA - Microcoleus steenstrupii SON62 (Illumina Assembly) | ecosystem: Environmental > Terrestrial > Soil > Soil crust... | reverse complement strand
TTTTGCGAAAAAACGAACCAATTCAAAATACATCAAAGCCCGTATAGCATGTGCTTCGCCACGGTACTGTCGTGCGGTAGCTGTACCATCGATGGTTGAGTTAAGAATATTATTTACCCTCAAAATTGTATGATAACCCGCTGTCCACATCCCCAACGCATTTCCATCTACCACCGGTGTTCCGTATTGATTATAAAACGTGTATCGGTTGGAATTAGTCAGTGACTGGTAAGTAACATCTGCCATCAGATCGCCTAAAACAGGAATTGTTCTGCCATATAAATCAACATTACGTAAACTGGCGTAAGCACCCCGCAAGGCAACCAGTATATCGGCTTCCGATTGTAAAGCGTCTTCCACAGGAAGAGCGTTGTATGGTTTTTTCTCCAGAAAATCTTTTGAACAAGACATCAGGAAGAAGAAACAACCTATAAAATAATATTTCATTTTCATGATTAGATAATTTTTGATTAGAAACCAATATTGATACCTGCTGTTATTGTTTTAGGGATAAAAACATTCAGGTTGGTCTGACTGGCAACACCCTGCTCCGGATCCCATGGAAGTTTTTTATCGCGTACCAGTGTAAACAGGTTTGTACCGCGTACATAAAACACAGCAGAACTGAGTTTAAGTTTTTTAGCCAGCTCACCGGGCAACTGATAACTGAGGGTTAAATCTCTGATCCTGCCATAATCTCCTTTATACAAATACAAGGTGGATGGATTTTGTGCCAGCCTGTTTCCGCCATATACGTATCGTGGAAGGGTTGCACTGTTATCGCCTGGTGCTTTCCATCGCTCAGTGTATTGGCGTAATACTTTATTGAATGCGGGGCCATTTCCACTACCCATATAAAAACCAGCCCATGCATCCTGTGTAAGATTGCCTCCACTAAAATAAAGTTGTGCCTCAAGAGAGAACCCTTTGAAGCGGAGGCTATTTGTAAAACTTCCAAAATAACGCGGAGAGGCCGAGCCCAACACTGTTCTTTGTGCTTCATTGAAATTATTGGTAGTTTCTTTTCCTGTAGCAGTTTTATACCACAGCGGATCGCCATTGGCCGGATCTATACCTGCCCATCTTGGCGCATAAAACGACTGAAAGTCTTGTCCTACACGGCGAACAAAAATTCCTGTTATAATATCCTGGTTATTCACGAGCGATAATATCTTATTCCTGTTACTGGCATAATTGATATTCACCGACCACTGGAAATTTTTTGTTGTAACTGTTATTACATTCAGACTCAACTCAAAACCTTTGTTTTCCATACTGCCAATATTGTCGCGAACAGTTGAGAAACCACTGGTTCTCGATACGGGTGCATCCAATAATAAACTGGATGTTTTCCGTATATAATAATCGGCAGTTAACGTAACGATATTATTCATCAGAGATAGATCCAATCCAACATTGAATGGCTTATTGATTTCCCAGGTAAGAAAAACGTTACCAATATTGTTCGGTCCGCTACCCGGTTGCTGGTTATAGTTAGATCCATAAGAATAAGTGGGCTGCCAGTCGTAGTTGCCAATACCTGCATTACCATTAACGCCATATGAAGCCCTGAATTTTAACTGGCTGATTAGTTTTATATCCTTAATAAAAGATTCCTGATCGAGGTTCCATGTGCCGCCAACAGACCAGAAATTACCATAGCGGTTTTGATTACCAAACCTACTTGATCCATCCCTTCTCAAGCTCCCGGTAAGCACATATTTATTTTTATAGTTGATAGAAGCAGAAGAAAAAGCAGAAAGAAATGAAAAATCAGAACCTGTGGCACTGGCTTGTGTAGGCGTTGCAGCAACTACAGGATAGGTAAGTTGTGTAGTAGCCGGGAAACCAGTTGCACTTATACTACTGCTTAAAGTTCTGGAATCCTGTGCTTCATAGCCTAACTGAATGGCAGTCGTAAAATCTTTTGATTTACCAAAGGAGAACTTATAATCCAGCAGATTGGTCCAGGTATAATTAAATAATCGTGTATAAAATACAAAAGCTCTTCCGCCTACAGATTGTCCATCGCCATGAAAAGGATTATTGTATTGCTCCTCCTCCAGTACGTTATAGTCAATACCATACCTGCTGGTAAACTTCAGGTTATCCAGTATTTTGTATTCGGCAGTAAGACCACCTCTCGCACTCAGTTGTTTCAGGAAACGTTTATCCATTTCTGCAGTTGCTACTGTATTATGCAGGTTTCCTGGTCCGAAATCGGGAGCCGCTATATTCAATGACCCGTTAGGGTTTCTTGCTGCTCTGGATGGCAGTAAGAAATAAGAACTTAGTATGGGATTTCCGAAAGAGCCCCCGGCCAACGGTGCATTTTGCTGAACAAAGCCGGTATTTAGCGTTGTACTGATCGTAAGCCGGTCAGTAGCTTTGGAAGTAATACTCATATTGCCATTCCATCTTTGAAAATCGCTTTGCAGTGTAATACCTTCCTGTCTGAAATATCCTCCTGATAAATTATAAGTAGTCCGGTCGTTACCTCCTGATGCACTGAGGTTATATTGCCGCTGTGTACCTTTTTTAGTTACAGCATCGAGCCAGTTATAATTAACATTGTTACCCTGACCCAATGACGCAAGTGTAGCAGTGATGGCTGCAGGTGAAGCGCCTGCATTTACCAGTCCTTCACGAGTAAGTTCAAAATATTCATTTGCATTCAGTGGGCGATAATCCTCATTAAAATAAGCGATGTCGCTGTATCCTATTTCTGTATCAAAGCGAAACTTGGTTTTACCCGATTTTCCTTTTTTTGTGTTTACCAGAATTACGCCGTTTGCAGCCCTTGATCCGTATAAAGAAGATGCCGACGCGTCTTTCAGTACCGTAATACTTTCAATGTCATTTGGATTAAGTGTACTTAAGAGGTTAGCTGTTGTTGTTAATCTTGAAGCATCCCCTGTGTTAACCACTATACCGTCTAATATCCATAATGGTTCTGAACTGGCGTTGATTGAGCCAATACCACGTATCCTTATTTGCTGGCTGGCGCCCGGTGTTCCTGAACTCGCAACAGATTGTAATCCTGCAACAGCGCCCTGTAAAGCACGGTCTACTGAGGTGAAAGGCTTGTTTTCAATATCTTTTGCTTTTACAATACCCATTGCGCCAGTTATTTCCGGTTTTTTTGTTGTGCCATAAGCCACTACTACCACATCGGAAAGATTATCAATAGCCGCCTGCATTTTCAGGTTTAACGGCGATGTGGTAATCGCCAGTTCTGCTGTTTTATAATTCAGCAGTGAGAAGACAAGTGTTGAAGTTGTTGATGGAACAGATAAAGAGAAAGTACCGTCGGCTAAACTTACTGTTCCCAGTTTTGTTCCTTTAGCCTGTATACTTACATTACCCAATGGTGTTCCACTCTCATCCTGTATTTTACCTGTAACGGTTTTTGTTTGTGCATATATCCACACAACCGATACAAGCATATACATCAAAAGCAAGATTTTCTTTTTCATAAGCTTGTTAAATTGATTAAATAAACTGTTCACAGATTTCAGTAAACAGTGCCGGAAATTAGTGCTGCGCGTTTGCTGTGCAGATAGACTGTCGATGAAAAACAAGCATAGGGATACAAACAACGGGGTTTAATGAAAAATGCGGGATATAAAAATATCCCGCATCACCTCTAACTAAACTTGAGAAAATTCGCGCTTAATCCTGCACCAAACTATGACGATGCCTCATTTGTGGAATATAAATTCTATCAACTGCAGTTATTCATACACAAAAAACACTGATCGCTGTTATTCATTGTTTTAAGATTGATTGAGCTGAAAAAGCACCTGCGCTTTATAATTTCTTCCGATAGGTATCTGAATGGCTGAAAGGTCTACTTCTGTGGCATTATAGGCCTTGATTTTTCTTTTCGAAACGATAAAAGAACGATGAATCCTTATAAACTCTGATTTGTCGAGTTGCTTCTCTAATTCACTAAGCTGAATCTTTGTTAAATATGATCCCTGTTGTGTTACAATACTTACATATTCACGCTTACTCTCAAAGTATACGATTTCATTATACAGTATCTTCTGCCGTTTTCTGCTCACATTCACAAACAGATGATCTTTAGGTAAATTCTGCAATTCGGTTGTATGCTGCACCTGATTTCGTTCGGTAATTTTGTTAACAGCCATCAGAAAACGGCTGAATGCTACCGGCTTAAGCAGGTAATCGGTAATATCCAGTTCATACCCTTCAATCGCGTATTCCCGGTGTGCAGTAATAAAAATTACGGCTGGCTTTTTAACCAGCGAACGCAGAAAATCAATACCACTTAACCGGGGTAGATTAATATCCAGGAACAGAATATCTATCGCTGATGTTTTTAATACCTGCAACCCATCGATCGCATTTGTACACATGGCTGTAAGTTCCAGGTGCGGTAGTTGCTGAATGTATTCGCCAATTACTTCAGCCGCCAGTGGCTCATCTTCAATAATAAGGCACTTAAATTTCTGCATAATTATATAAGTTGATAGAAAGCTGTGCTACAAAAAGATGCTGCTTTTTTTGAGTCATCAACTGATGTCCGGGGTACAACAGTTCGAGCTGCCGTTTCAGGGTTTTCAGCCCTATGCCTTCATTTTTCCCGGGAGCTTGTATATCACAGCTATTCCTGATCGTTAAATCAAGTACACCATTTGACAGTTTTATACAGATATATATTGACGACTCATTCAAAGCCTGTGAAGAACCATGTTTGAAAGCATTTTCAATGAGCGGAAGCAATAACAATGGCGATATCAGCTGTTCTTCATCATCAATATCAATATCGAATGTAAAATCAAGTCTCGACCCATACCTTAGCCTTTCAAGCGTTATATAATCATTGATAAAATCAATTTCACGCTTCATTGTAATTCTTCCCTTGCCAGATTCATATAACATGAAACTGAGTAATTCAGATAATTTCAATATGGCATCTGAAGTAAATTCAGATTTTTTACGCGACAGGGAATAAATATTGTTCAGTGTATTGAACAGGAAATGGGGATGTAGTTTGTTTCTCAGCAGCGATAATTCTGTAGTGAGCTTGTCTCTCAATAATTCCTTTTCCCGCTGGAGGTTATATATCCTGAAACTCAGGAATTCAATGGCAATACTGATACCAATGGGAAAAGAAAGGAATAACATGCTGGTAAACAACAACCTGAAATCGAAAATATTTTCGATCACAGGCGGACCCGAATTATAAATCAATGGTTGGGTTACAAAAACAGATAACAGTCTTTTTATAAAAACAGTGAGCGTATACATTATAATCAGCTCCACTATTTTTCCAACCCTCAGTTTATTCGAATCGATTACTTTTTCGAGCCAGAAAAAAATCAGGTAATAAAAAAAGAGAATCTGAACGCTGATGAAAATAAAACTCGATAATGCTGTTTGTTGATAAACAGCAATTATTGCCAAATCAGGAGATCCCTGGCGTAACCATTCAGCTTCTACAAATACCACTACGAGGTAATAAACTGTCCATAGCAGTATATAAAAGCCGTTCTTTCTCATCAAAAAGTATTTACTGTAAAAATACGTTTTTGTGTATGCCGGAGATGGAAACGGACAATCGTCTACAAACAACACGTTTAGGTCTATGAGTGTGGTGGTTTAATGAATATCAGGATTCCTTTTTTACAAATACATCTTCGCTGAACCATACCAAAATCAGGGAAACGAGTATAAGCACACTATATTCCGAACCATTTCTTCCATACCCCACTACAAACCATCCTTCTTTACCATGCACCATTACAAGACCCATGATAATTTCAATCAGGAAAACGGGGATGATCCATCTGCTGAATACCCTTAGTGCCAAAAGGCATCCGCCTATAATTTCAAAAAAAGTAAGGGCATATGCTATAAAAGTACCTCCCGGAATACCTTCACCAGTTAAATAGGCGCCAAAATGAGGTGCTCCACCAATAAATAACCTGACCATTCCATGAATAATCAGCAATAAAGAAAGTATTACCCGGAATGAATGGAGTACAATAAGAAAACGGTTATTGGGCTTTTGCATGTGTTTCATATTTAATACCTCCAAAATAGCTTTTAACACTGAGCAATTATATCATCTATCTATTAAAAGCAGTAAATCAACTACAGAAAACTATACAGTCATGCAACGTTGTTCATCAGACCGCATGCCTGTTATAGTTATTTAAAACCACTCGAGTTATTTTAAGTTACATCAGCATGAGAAAACCAACTGGCAAAACTGTTGAAAAAAGGAATATCCCAGTCGTTTACTATTGCCAGGTGTATAAGGATATAAAAAAGTAAAACAGGTGGGAAAACCCATCTGCCTTCCTTTGTCTTTCTTTCCCCTATAATGATCATAATGAAAATACAGTAGATCAATCCCATTACCATATACATAGCGTAAGGCCAGGGCAATATATAGTTTGAAAAAATACGTACCAGTAACGGTTCCAGAAAAATCAACCCTGTTAACAGCATACCACGTGCATGTATTAACACTTTCTTTTTGTAATACACAGCAATTGAAAATCCATATAAAGCAATAATGATATCCTTAAATGGAATAAGGAGCTGAACCGATTGAGGCGATGGAGTTGCAAGATAGCGATAGTGTGCAAGCAGTATAATTGATATAATTAGTAGGGGAAAAAGTATATAAGACAGCTTACCCAGGGTTCTGTGAAGAGCCAGTTTTTTTTGTTGAAAAAGTATGGGCTGAACAATCAATAAAACCAACCAGCTAATTGCCGCAAGTACATGAAAATGAAAGTAAAAACTAAACGTATCCCCATGTATAAACAATCCTGAAAAATAAGTTTTCCAGAAAGCGATTAGAGACAAAGGTACCAGTGCAAAAAAAAGGTAACCAAAATACAGTTTCTGTAATTTCTTCAGGTACTCTTTCATACTGATTGTTAATGCTAGCGTCGGGGAAATATAGCTGGTATAAAACGAAAAAACTAAGATAATTGCTATAAATCAGTTCACAGAACACCGTCTACCAAATCAGGTGTTTGTACTGCAAAATGATAGGATCAGGATACATATCATTATAATTTTAACCAAATAAAAGCCGGCTTATGAACAGTTCATCAATACTTTTGTACCCTCCTTACCTATAAAACAGACATATTGAAACTGATAAAATTTATTCCAGCATTCATTTTTCTGATCATTACGGTTGTTTTATTGTGTTTACCCGGTACGGGGCAGTTTCCTGCCAGCTGGTGGTTTAAAAAAATACCGCAGTTCGATAAGCTGGTGCATATTGGTATGTTTGGTATGCTTTGCTTTTTATTTCATCTACCGGCCTGGAAAAGCAGTTTACATAATGGAGCCCGGCAGCGCTGGTTCTGGCTTATTAGTATTGGAGCTATTGCTTACGGTACAGGAATGGAATTTGTTCAGCGCGAGCTCATTGTAAACCGTTCTTTTGAAGAAGCCGATATATTGGCCGATTCTGTAGGGGCATTAGGGGCATTGGCTTTATCGCAAACAATATTCTTACGAAAAATAATAACTCCCGCTATTTAAGATTGATAATCAGTAGTTCTATAAAAAAGATTGTCCCCCGTAGAAACGGGGGACGCAACCAAAACTAACTGCTTATGAGAAAATTGACTACTTGCTTATATCTATACTAACGCAAATTCAGTGCCAAAAGATTTTACGGATTTGTTAATCCTTTATAAATAAAACCTGCTTTCTTTTTAAAAGATACCTGTTCTTCTTTCACTGTTGCCTGATGCAAAGTTCTATAGTAAAGACCGAAATAAATGTCAATGGTTTAACAATGATTTGTTAAAGGATCAGTGACAGGATACCGTATCCGCACTACGTTCGGAGATAAAAGGACTCATGTAGGGGATATTGAGATTTAATCCTCTGATTATCAGTAAAATGGCCGTCAGACCCACTATATAAGGTACCAGCTTACGCATGTTTTGCCTGTTTTGCCAGCTTAAACGGGTACCCCAGAAAGCCAGAGAAAATAAGGCAGGAAGGGTTCCCAGACCAAAAACAAACATAAAAACCATGGCATTCAAAATACTGCCACTGGCCATAGCTCCGCTGATGGCAATATAAACCATGCCACAGGGCAACAATCCGTTGGCTACTCCCACCATATACATACCTGAGAAACTATGACGGCGCATAGACCAGGAAATGAGTTTTGTGATTTTTTGATTGAACCAAGCCCACCCTTTTATTTTTTTAAAGAAAACCTGGCTCAGCAGAAAAAAAAGGATTGCCATTCCCATAAGAACTGAAAACACCTGCTGCCATCCTGCTATACCTATACGCCAGCCAATTACCCCTGCTAAAACACCCATTATCATATATGTACTAATTCGCCCAAACTGGTATAAAAGTATACCCCATATTTTTTTATGCTGTGGCAGATGTTGTACCGGTACACTCATAATCAACGGGCCACACATACCAATACAATGCAGACTACTCGCCAGCCCTAACAACAAAGCCGATATGAAAATGGCAAGTATCATTCAGCAGTAAATAGTATTTCTTTTTCCACGTAATATTTTTTTTCAGCCGCTTCCCAACTTAGTTTCAGCAGATATTTATCTGCAGGTAATTTTTCTCTTGCAATTATTTGTCTGCCATCTGCATCAACAGTAAGAGGCAAACGCAGGTCTTTGGTTGCATCTGTTTTACAATAAAACCAGGCTTCGCCTTTTATTATCATTCCTTTCATCTCGCGGGGTAATTGCAATAGCAGTTCTTTATTTGTATGGGTAACAATTATTTCACCAATCAATGCAGCATTGGCCCTGCCATCAATTTTATCCTGGTATCTAAGTTCATCCTGGTAATACTCTTTGCTTACCAGTTCGAAACGGGTATTCACTGCTTTATATACTAATGTGGTCATCAGACCTGCAAAGCCAATAAATACGAGTATCAGTTTGTTTCCCCAGTTCATACAAAATAGTTTAGTGGTTCATATTTAATTCCTGCTCCGCGTAAAACTCATCCCGTCCATCGTTCCAGTTCAATTTTATTGTATACCGTTTTCCTTTTATCCAGCTCTGAGGAATTATCTGTTGTCCAAAATCATCCGGCTCTAACTGAATAGTTTTATCCAGTTGTTCGTCATATACACAATAAAAGAAAACCTTACCTTTTATTTTTACCTTTAATTGCTCTTTAGGAACCTGCAGCAGTATAAAGGGATCTGCTTTATACATCCTGAAAGCACTTATCTGTGTTGCCTTTTGTTTTGCTTCTATCACTTGCTGATAGTTTTTTTCTTCCTCCCTGTATTGCCTGCTCACCAGATCAACTTTAATCTCTTTTACCAGTATATAGATCGCCAGGCTCAGTAAAAAGCAAAAACCCGCACAAACAGCTATTAACTTTATCCCCCAATTCATGTTGAATTGTTTTAATTTTTTTAAGGGATATTGGATCTTTTGACTTTGCAAACTTGTTTTACAAAGCCGGGCCGAGGAAATTGGTTTTTGATGTTACCAGTTCTTCACCGTTAGTATATAAAGCCAGTTTCAGCATGGTTTTTCTTTGTTTGACAGCCGATTTGGGCAATATGATAAAAAAAGTACCCGATGCCTGTCCTTCCTTCTTAATTTCAATTACAGGTTTCCCCGCCATCAGAATAGTTCCTTGTTGATCTTTCAACACTACTTTAACAGCAATGTCTTTTGTGGTTTTATTAATCAGCTTGATATTATACAGGTTCGATAAACTGTCTTTCCCTCTTTCCTGGTATAACATCCCTGCTGTTCTGATCACTGTTGCGTCTATATCTTTTCTGGTCATTAAAATCACCGAAAGCAGAGCAAGCAACAAAAAACATAAACCAGTATACAGTTTCATTCTTACGGTATAGCGCAATGGTTCGCCTTTGGCTATACTATTTTCAGAGGCGTATCTGATTAACCCTTTGGGCTTCCCAATACTATCCATTACATGATCGCAGGCATCAATACAGGCCGTACAACCCACACATTCCATTTGCACACCATTTCTGATATCGATTCCTGTTGGACAAACTTTCACACAGAGATGACAATCTATACAGTCGCCCAATGATGATGATGCCTGTTTTTTAAAATTGCCCCTTGGTTCCCCTCTTTTATAATCGTAGGCTACAATCATGGAATTCTTATCCAGTAAAACACTTTGTAAACGACCATAAGGACAAACAACAGTACATGCCTGTTCCCTGAAGAATGCATATACACCATAGAACACAGCGCTGAATACAAGAATGGACGCAAATCCCACTACATGTTGTGTAACTGGTTCAGTTATAATTTTTTCGAGCTCGTTTATACCAATAATATAAGCCAGAAAAAAATTTGCGATGGTAAAAGAGAGCAGGAAAAACAATAGATGCTTTACTGTTATTTTAATCATCTTCTTACCTGTCCATGGAGCAGATTTCAATTGTTTCTGTGCAGGAGCATCTCCCAATATCCAATACTCTACTCTCCTGAACATCATTTCCATGAAATTGGTCTGTGGACAGGCCCAACCGCAAAACAATCTTCCGAAGGCTGCGGTGAAGAGAATAATAAAGAACACAAAAGTGACCATGGTAAGACCGAAAATAAAAAAATCCTGTGGCAAGAATATCTTACCAAATAAAATGAATTTGGCTTCCGGAATATTAAAGAGGAAGAGTGGTCTTTCGTTGATTTGTACAAAAGGCAATCCAAAAAAGATCAGAAAATAAAACACACTTAATACCGAACGTATATTGTAAAAACGTCCTTTGGGTTGGTATGCATATATCCATTTCCGTTTACCGGATTCATCTACCGTTGCAATCCGGTCGCGGAAGGCATCGGTTTCGATTACGTTGCTATGTTTTATTTCACTCATCGTATTATTTCACTCCCTCTTTTACTACTGGTGCTGTTTTTGTTGTATCACTTGCCTCCTGCTCCTGGTATACTTCACCTTGTGGTTCTTTTGCCGTAGCTGGTTTTGTTCCTTTCAGTGATTTAATATAACTCGCCAACTGTGCTATCTGTGCAGGTGAATAATCATCTTTCCAGCTTTTCATTCCTTTTTCCGGCCAGCCGTATTTGATCGATTTAAACAGATCAGACATACTGCCACCATGTAACCAGTATTCATCCACCAGATTAGGCCCAACTGTACCACCACCATCTGCTGCATGACAGGCAGCACAAGCTGTTACAAATATTTTTTTGCCTGCGTCGAGTGCCAATGCATCACTGAGATAGGTTACGGTATTTTCATTTACATTGTTGGCTGCTTTTTTCAGGTAGTTTTCTTTTTCTGCTTCGGCTTTTTTCATAACTGCAGCTAATTCTTCAAGGCTTGAAGGAGCAGTATGTGTTACATGATAGCGCCAGAGATAAATACAGGAGAAAATAATACAGATATAAAATCCATACAGCCACCAGGGCGGTAAGCGGTTATCGAGTTCACGGATACCATCGTAATCATGACCCAGATCAATATTCGCTTCTTCCTGAATTGGCTTGAAACTGTTAGCCTTGCTCCACCATTTTGAAAACCCGGATTCTTTTTCAATCACCTGCTGTTTCACTGTTTCTTTTGCCAGTAAACTTTTCAGGTGATAGAGCAGCCATAATAATATCAGCAGTTCTACTCCCACCACAGAAATGAGCGAGTAAAATGCAGTAGGCGACAGTCCGCTAATAGTTGTATTTACAGCAACTGCTGTTACTGGTTCATCTGCCGCGAATGTGACAGAACTCATCAGTAAAAAGGCAATTACAGTAAACACTTTTTGTTGTGTAGTTGAATTTCTTTTCGCACGAAATTCTTTCATCTTCATTTCAGCTGCGCCCAATACCACATGTGCGAGCAAAGCGATGGCCAGTAACAATACCGCTATAATTACCACCAGTACCTGTGCAAGTGGGTTTGCCATGGCCGATGGTTTGGGCGGGCCTTCGGCCCATACACTGGAAGGCACCAGTGTACAGAAAAGACCAGTCATCCATATACTGAAGTATTTGATCCGTTGAAAATTACGCTGTTGCATTGCAATTCGTTTATAAGTCAGAAGGTTAGTTGTCTAATGGTAAATGACTGATTTCTTCTATCATTTTTTTATCTGCTTTCCAGGCCCAGAGGGTCATCAGCAGAAAAAAAGTAAAGAAGATGGAGAAAGAACTGAGTGCATAGATATCTACCCCAATAATTTTTTCCAGATAATTGATAAATTTCATGTCTGTTTCTTTTATTGTTTGGCTGTTACTGGTTGAGAGCCTTTAATATCTACACCAATCCTTTGCAGGTAAGCAATCATGGCAATGATTTCTTTGTTCGGTGCAGTTTCAATTTTATCTGCTTTCAGGTTTTTACTGATTTTTTCTGCCTGTGCCATCAGTTCTTTATTAGCTATCTGGTCGTACCCTTTTTCATAAGGCACACCGAGTGTTTGCATAGCCCTTATTCTTGCGCCAGTTGTTGCAGTATCAATAGCGTCATCCAGTAACCATGGGTAAGATGGCATGATCGAACCCGGGCTCATACTCTGTGGTTCGAGCATATGGTTGTAATGCCAGCTATCAGGATATTTTCCGCCAATACGCGCCAGATCGGGTCCTGTACGTTTACTACCCCACTGGAATGGATGGTCGTACACAAATTCACCAGCTTTGCTGTATTCACCATATCGTGCCACTTCATCGCGGAAGGGGCGGATCATTTGTGAGTGACAGG
>Ga0164290_1002476_pt1 | contig 12714 bp, 9 predicted proteins | sample Micstemetagenome_FD_108782 | JGI IMG/M metagenome (GOLD analysis project Ga0164290, IMG submission 108782) | Contaminated culture microbial community from soil near Moab, Utah, USA - Microcoleus steenstrupii SON62 (Illumina Assembly) | ecosystem: Environmental > Terrestrial > Soil > Soil crust... | reverse complement strand
AAGGCTGCGTTCCTACCCTCGCACGTGAACGTGATTCGGCTCGCCGCCAGCATTGCGGCGATCAGCTTCTACAACGCCCAATTGCGTGAGCGAGAACGAAGTCTGAGGCAAGTGGCCGAGGAGGCGCGCAGCGAACTCGAAGCGCGGGTTGAGCAGCGTACCGAGGCGCTCGTGCATGCCAAGAGGGAAGCGGAGGCCGCGAACCAGGCGAAGAGCGAGTTCCTCTCGCGCACCAGCCACGAGCTCCGCACGCCGCTGAACGCCATCCTGGGTTTTGGCCAGATCCTCGACCGGGAACCCTTGGGGCCGCTCCAAAAGGAGAGCGTCGGTCACATCCTGAAGGGAGGGCGGCACCTCCTGAGCCTCATCAACGAGGTTCTGGACATCGCCCGGATCGAGTCGGGTCACCTCGACCTGTCGCTCGAAGCCGTGCCGCTCGCCGACGTCGTGGAGGAATCGTGCGCCCTGATCCGCCCGCTGGCGAGGCAGTCCGAGGTTGACCTCCAACTCGACTATGCATCGTTGGCCGGGCGCTACGCCCTGGCCGACTACCAGCGCCTGAAGCAGGTGATCATCAATCTGCTCTCCAACGGCGTGAAGTACAACCGCGCGCAGGGCACGGTCAGCGTTTCATGCCGGATCGGCAATGAGGGGCGGATCCAACTCTGCGTGAGCGATACCGGGAGCGGGATCAAGGCCGCCGACCTATCTCGGCTGTTCGAGCCGTTCGAGCGGCTCACGGCGGCAAACTCGGAGGTCGAGGGGACGGGCCTCGGCCTCGCTCTGTCGCAGCGGCTGGTGCGAGCCATGGGCGGTGAGATGTTCGTGGAGAGTGTGGAGCAGGAAGGGAGCAGATTCACGGTGGAGCTGCCTCTGGCGCGATCGCCGGAAATGGAGCGGCGCCCCGAAGACGTCGACGCCTTGGATACCGACGGCACGAGCCAGGTGCGGGCCAACTCCATTCTCTGCATCGAAGACAATCTCTCCAACCTCCGGCTGGTCGAGGTGATTCTCGGCAGTCGTCCTGGACTGCGGGTTATCCCGGCGATGCAGGGGAGTATCGGATTAGACCTGGCCAGCCAGTACTTGCCGGACGTCGTTCTTCTCGATTTGAACCTTCCGGACATGCACGGCCGCGACGTTCTGTTGCGCCTTAAGGCCTCCGCCGCGACGAGGCGCATCCCCGTGATCGTGGTGAGCGCCGACGCGACGCCCAATCTCATCGACGGTCTTAAGGCGGACGGCGCAGTCGCCTACTTGACTAAACCGCTTAACGTCGCTACGTTTGTAGAGACTCTCGACGAGGTGCTAGGTGGTTAGTCGTAGTTATCGTTCTGCCAGATCAAAGTTGTTCGTCTTGGCGCTTGGCTACGCCGCCGATGCGTCGAGGAAAGGACGGACTTTGCTGTGATCTCGACTCCCCAGCACCTCGTCAACGAGGCTCGGATTCTGATCGTCGACGACGAGCCGGCGAACGTGCGGCTCCTGGAGATCATCCTCCAGCAGGCGGGTTACCGAAACGTCTACAGCACGACCGACGCTCGGCAGAGCTTGCCGCTTTACAAGAGCATCGGGCCGGACATTCTCTTGCTCGACTTGACCATGCCGTACTTGGACGGGTTCGAGGTCATGCGCCTGTTGGGCACCAACGCGCAGGCCACCGAGGCCGCGATCTTGGTGCTTACCGCCGATGCGAATATCGCAACGAAGCACCGAGCACTCAGCGCGGGGGCGACTGACTTCCTGACGAAGCCGTTCGATGAGATCGAGGTGCTGCTGCGGATTCGAAACTTGCTCTCGGCCAGCCTTCGCCGAACTCTCCTTGAGGAGATGGTCGAGGAAAGAACGCGAGACCTCCGATTCGCGCACTTCGACACACTGCAGCGGCTCGCCCTCGCGGCGGAGTACCGAGACGACGCGACCGGAAAACACACCCGGAGAGTCGGCGTGACGAGCCGGCGAGTCGCGGACGCGCTCGGACTGCCCGAAGCCCAGGTCGAGATGGTGGGCCAGGCGGCGCCCCTGCACGACGTCGGAAAGATCGCGATCCCGGATCACATTCTCCTCAAGAAGGGCCGGCTCACCGTGGAGGAGTTCGAAGCGGTCAAGCGTCACACCACGATCGGCGCGCGAATCTTGTCGGGCAGCGCTTCTCCACTCCTGAGAATGGCAGAGGAGATTGCCCTCTACCATCACGAGCGCTGGGACGGGAAGGGGTACTGCGGGCTCCAGGGCGAGGAAATCCCGCTGCCGGGGCGGATCGTCGCCGTGGCCGACGCGCTCGATGCCCTGACGCATTGTCGGCCTTACAAGAAGGCCTGGCCGCTGTCTGCCGCGTTGGATGAGATCAAGCAGCAGCGCGGCCGTCAGTTTGACCCGATGGTCGTCGACGCGCTACTCGCCGTGAGCGAGAGCGTGGACCTGTCCGTTGATGTGACGGTGGATCTCAATGTGCGATTGGCGATCGAAGGCGAGTCCAGAGTTGCCGCGATCTCGTGATCGCGCATTTCCTGTCCCCCTAGGAGACGAGATCTCCTGAAGCCACGGCTCTTCTTCGGTGAGATGGAAAGCCCGGATCGCGACGCCTCGCTTGCCGGGCCCGCGTTCGCTCAGGCTCGGGTGTACGTTGCCTTCATGAACTGGATCCAGCCGCCGTTCCCGTCCTCACCGTAGGAGGTCAGGGTCCGGTGGTTGTCGTCCAGGATCTCGATGACGTCGCGGTAGTTGGCCGTCTCGCCGTCCTTTTCCATGTGCGGTCCCACGCAGTTCAGCGTCAGCACTCGCCCGTCCTCGCTCATCTCGCCCTCGTACTTCCAGAGGTGAGACGACATCGATGCCAGCCAGCTGCCGCGGTACTGCTTGAACGAGACGTCGTAGCCAAGGGCTGAGCGGTACTCCATCGTCGAGCCATCCGGCATCGACGCCTTGCCCTCGCCGACGGCCCAAAGCCCGCCGAGGTCGCTGACCGTTTCGGTGCCTTCACCAGTCATGACGGGCTGGTCGGGTCCCATCACCATCTCCGACTTCACGGTCCACTGGCCGATTAGCTTCTGCAGCCAAGCGTGCTCCGGGGCAGGCTTGGTGCCCATTTCCATTACTTCTTGGGTATCGCTCATATCACACCGTCCTCGCCCGAAGTATAGGCGACCGCCGCGTCCGCGGGAAGAGGGTTTCGGGGGTGTCGTGCCGAGGTTTAACTTAACGCTTCGGCTGGACTACAGCCGAGGCCATCGTCGGAGCTTCTCGATCTCACTTTGTAGCCCGGCTTGCGCTTGCCCAAGCTTCATCGCGCCAAGGATCGCGGCGAACGCAATCACCCAAAGCGCCGCTGCGATCGCCCATAGCGGGGCCGCCAAGTTCCCCTTGACCCGTCGCTCGCCTTCCGGATCCGGTGTCGTTGCCATGCGCAGGATGTTAACCGCTCGCTTGCGTCACGACCGGAGTCTCCTCGTACGGCTGGACCACGACGAACCCCTCGCCGCGGAAGACCATCTGGAACGACTCGCCGCCGCCCCGACCGATCAGCGACTTCATGGAGATATCAGTCCGAATCTCCGGCGAAAGATTTCCGCTCCACGCGACGGTTGCATTCGGATCCGTGATGACCGGATCGTTCGGCGTGACCCGCAGCGTGAGCGGCTGTCCGTGGGTGACCACCGCGACCATGCCATTGCCCGTGAGCGAGGCGGAGAAGAGACCACCCGCCAGCATGCCGGCGACCCGTTTGTGCATCGTAATCTTGTAAGAGACGGTGTCTTCGAAGGCGAGTAGATCGTTACCGCTTACGTTGATCGACTCTCCGTTGAGGCGCAGGATCGTGATCTGCTTGCCGGAGTCGGCGAGGTACACGAGACCGTCGCCCTCGATCTTCGCCAGCGGCGACATCTCGCCGCTGACCATCTTCATCAGCGCCTTTCCGATGCCCCCTTCGAGCATTCCTTCTCGAACGAACTTGAGGTTCCCCCGGTAGGCGATCATCGCGCCGAGCTTGCTCCAGATGCGGCCTCGCACGCGGGCCTCGAGCATCTTCGGGCTCTCGAGCTCGAAGACGTCTCCCGGGTTGTCCCGCTCGGCGGTGGCGGCGAAGAAATCCGCGAGAGAGTGGGTTGGCACCTGGTCTCCGCTGGGCTGCCTCGGGGGTGGGGGCGGTACGTTCATGTTGTTACCTTTACCAGCTTAAGTCTGACTGGGTTGCGACGAGATAGATCCCAAGCGACCGCCAATCTCACGAGCGGACGCTGCGCGCTAGATTGCGAGGAATCACGTCGTGTTCGGCCGCACTGCGGCGGCATGCCTTATAGTTCTCGCTGATGAAACAGTTTGCCGTTGCCTTAACCTTTGTGGCGGTCTTGGGTACCGCCAGTGCTCAGTCGCTTCGCTCCGAACTCGACGCCGCGAACCGCGCCGTAGGCAAGATGATGATGGCCCGCGACATCAAGGGGTTCACCAAGGTCATGAAGGCGACCGTCACTCCGGACTTCGTTTACGCCGAGGCTGGACGCACGCTGACCTTCGATCAGATGTGCGCGGAGATGGGAATGGGCATGTCGCAAATGAAGAAGATGCACAAGGCCGAATCGAAGACGTTGAGCCTCGTTGAGAAGGGCAACGCGGCGACGGTGATGACGTCGCACCACATGTCGGGCACCATGATCGGGCCGGACAAGAAGACGCACGTCATGACGTTCACAGGCACTTCGAAGGACACCTACGTCAAGAAGGGCGGCGCATGGAAGATGTCGAAGATGGCATGGGTCAAGCAGACGATGCTGCTCGACGGCAAGCCTTTCGACCCCATGGCTCCGGCGGCTAAGTAAGACGGCCTAGAGCCTTTTGAGGAAGTTCGCGCAGGCCGCGGCTTCGTCTTGGGCGTGCCGTGCGGACGTCCAAAACGAAGCCGCGACCCGCCTGGAGCCCCAATACGAAGGGCAAACCAGAAAGTCATCCGGTCGCGAGATACGGCTGCCTCAGCGGTTGGGCGGCATCGGAATGGCGTCGATCGCCTACGTATACTGCGCGCATGATTGCTTGGGTGGTGGCCGCAGTCGCCTGGCAGGGACCAGTGGGCGAGATGCCGGCGATGCGGCCGGGGCTGGGCGGAAGGGGCAGGGATCCTTGGGTCTTTCGCGCGATCTTCGAGGACCGGACTCGGATGGTCATCCTCGCTCCCGCGCCAGATTGGTGGATGGCCTTCAATCCCGAGACCGGAGCGATGCACAAGGTCTGGCGCGGCAAGATGGACTTCCGCGGAAAGGTCTGGGACTTCAGCCAAGACAACTCTCGGGCGACGGGGAGGGTCTACCTCGCATCCCCCAGCCTTCTGTGGCAGTTGCCGGACGACGGCAGGCTTCCCGCCGATTGGTCGGCGCAAGGCGTGACCTTTGCCAATGGCAGCTGGAACTTGGCACCGGGTGCGACGCTAAAGGCCCCTTCGATCGATGCGAGCGGCTGGCGCCGCGTCTTCGTCGCGTTCGACGAGACGAGTCGCAAGGGGCCCTTCCGAGTCACGATCGCCAACGAAGGATCTCCCGCCGCAGCCCAATGGTTCGACTCGGCGTTGAGCGTCGGGTCCGAGACGGACTGGCAGTGGAACTTTAAGCGGATCGCCGACCCGGGAGCTCAGATGGTCGTCAAGGTCGAGACGCCAGTCGCGAAGAAGCTGAGGGGGCTCCGGCTCTACGGCGACCGTCCCTCGTGGTTCGATGGGAGGGGACGCGAGCTGACGGTCCTTTGGGACGGTTACGAGCTCGTTGGCCGGACGCAAGCGGCAAAGCTCTACTACCGGCTTCAGTGGCCCTCGGGGGCAGTCACCAAGGTGGTCCACCGACCTGAGCTCACGCAAACGGGGTGGAAGGAGGAATGGAGCCTGGAAGGCATTCCCAGGGGAGAGACGATGACTCTGCGGCGCGAGGGGCTGAGCGAGGCAGTGAAGGTCCAAGCCGGTTCGGCCTACACAAACGCGGTGTTCCGTTTCACCGCCAATGGAAGCTACCGGGCCGAATTCGATCTGCCGGTGGGGGAGCGATGATCGGAATCCTCGCTGCCGTCGCGCTCTTCGGCCATCAGGAGCCCGCCACGCCGCCAGCCACAACCGAACCGGGATTAACCGTCTGGGTTTGGGATGTTGAGGGCCGAATCGATCGTCACCCGAAGTTGGGTGAGGGTCAAGTTCCGAACGCCTACACAATCCTGCCGACGCTCGACGTGAGGGATGGCTTCGAGAGCCAAGAAGGGCTGCTGAAAGACAGCTTCATCGGCCGCGCCTTCGGCTGGATCGAGATTTCCCGTGCGGGGCGGTACCGATTCCGACTGACTTGTGACGACGGCGCGAAGCTCTTCCTCGGCGGACGCCCACTGCTCGACACCGAGCGTGGAGCCGGCTTCACGGACGAGACGGGAATCGACTTGAAGGCGGGTGTCTACCCGGTGGAGATCCCGTTCTACGAGGACGGCGGAAACTTCAACCTACGTCTCGAATGGCAACGGCCCGGCGACGAGAAGTTCGTCGTGATTCCGGCGACGGCACTCAAGAGCGAGGCCGGACAGACTCGAGTGGTCTCGCCGGGAGTCAAGCGGTGGTTCTATGACACCGATCCTCGTCGTCCGGGCGACGGTAGGCCGTTGGAGGGGATTCACCCGAGCTATCGACTCGAGACGTTCCGACCCGCAGGTTTCACGCCGGCCGTGGGTGGCATGACCTTCCTGCCGGATGGTCGCCTCGCCGTTTGCACGTGGGACCGAGTCGGGGCGGTGCACCTGATCAGTGGCCTTAACGGACCCGCCGACAAGGTGAAGGTCGAGACGTTCGCCGACGGCCTCGGTGAACCGCTCGGGATCGCCATCATCAAGGGCGACCTTTGGGTCACGCAGAAGGGCGAAGTAACCCGGCTGCGCGACACCGACAAGGACGGAAGGGCCGACCGGTACGACACGATGGCGGGCGGCTGGCCAGCGTCCCACAACTACCACGAGTTCACCTTCAACCTTGTGCCAAAAGGGGGGAAGTACTACCTCAGCACGTCGGTCCCGCTGCGGGGGGGAAGCACCTACTACAACCCGGGATCCGAGCAGGGGTATCCCATCCCAACCATCCCGGGCTCGGTGCTCGAGCTCGAACCGGCAACGGGGAAGTGGAGCGTCTACGCCCAAGGTCTTCGCACGCCGAACGGCATGGGGATCGGAATCGATGGGGAGTTGTTCGTCTGCGACAATCAGGGCTCGTGGCTCCCTTGCTCGAAGCTGATCCACATCAAGAAAGGCGGATTCTACGGCCACCAAACCGCGCCGAACGGAAAGGTGCCCGCGGGCCCGCCGGCGCTTTGGCTTCCGCATGGGGAGATCTCGAACTCGCCGAGCGAGCCCGTCCTCGTGAAGGAGGGGCCGTATCGGGGGCAGATGCTGTTCGGCGACGTCACCTACGGCGGGATTCAGCGGACCTATCTCGAAAAGGTCGATGGAATCTATCAAGGCGTGGCGTTCCGGTTCTCGCAGGGACTCGAGGCCGGCGTGAACCGGCTGGCGTGGGGACCCGACGGCAAACTATACGTAGGAGGAATCGGAAGCAACGGGAACTGGAATCACCAAAACCGGCGCTATGGCCTGCAGCGGCTCGCCCCCACGGGCGCCTCGACGTTTGAGATGCTGCGAGTGAAGGCAAACCCCGATGGCTTCACCATCGACTTCACCGAACCCGCCGATCCAGCGCGGCTCGCGAATTCGCTCACTTATCAACTCGACTCGTTTCGGTACGAACCGACCGAGGGCTACGGCGGTCCGAAGCTCGATCTCGAGCGCTTCGCTCCCCTCGCTGTCCTCCCCAGCAAAGACGGACGATCGGTTCGCCTCAAGCTTCCACCCATCGCCGCCGGGCGCGTGGTGCACTTTCGACTCGACGGGCTCCTGAGCGCCACCGGAAAGCCGATGTGGACGACGGAGGCCTGGTATACGCTGAATCGCATTCCCAAGGCCCGACCATGACGACCTTACTCACCCTCATCGCGCTCGCCCCTGCCGCCGGATGGACCCCCCTCTGGGACGGCAAGACCCTCCAGGGCTTCCATCAGCTCGGCGGCAAGGCCGTTTACTCCGTGGAGAACGGCACCATCGTCGGCCAAACCGTGCTCGGCACGCCCAACTCGTTCCTCGTGACGGACAAGATGTACGGCGACTTCGAGCTTGAGTACGAGGTGATGATCGACCCCACACTGAACTCGGGCGTCCAGATTCGATCCGCCAGCGTCCCTGGATACAAGAATGGCGTGGTGCACGGGTACCAGGTCGAGATCGACCCATCGAATCGCGCCTGGTCGGGCGGCATCTACGACGAGGAGCGCCGAGGCTGGCTGCAGGACAACTCGAAGAACAGCGACGCCGCCAAGAACGCCTTCAAGAACGGCCAGTGGAACAAGTACCGCGTGGTGGCCAAGGGCGACCACCTACAGACGTGGGTCAACGGGACCAAGATCGCCGATCTCAAGGACTCGGTGAGCCGCTACGGCTTCATCGGCCTACAGGTCCACAGCCACAACAAGGCGGGGTCTGAGGTGCGATGGCGCAACCTGCGCGTGAAGGACAACGGCATCCCGGACATGAACCCGCCGCAGGGTGGAAAGTGGCTCCTCAAGGGGGAGGGGGACCTCAAGTACTGGACCTCGGAGAGATCGCCCGGAGCGCCCAACCCTTGGAACTGGATGGGGGAATACCTGGAGATCAAGCCAGGGTCCGGCGATCTCACCTCGCGGGACAAATTCTCGGACATGCAGCTCCACCTGGAGTTCATGACCGAGGACAACGGCAAGCAGGGCCAAGCGAACGGAAACTCGGGCGTCTATATCATGCAGAGCTACGAGGTGCAGATCCTCAATTCCGCTCCCCGAGGTCCGGCCGACAACGAGTGCGGCGGGATCTACACCGTGAAGGCGCCGGACTACGCGATGGCGCGCCCCGCGGGACAGTGGCAGACGTACGACATCACGTTCACCGCTCCCAAGTGGGAAGGCGACAAGAAGACGGCAGACGCGCGAGTTACCGTCTATCACAATGGCGTGCTGATCCACAACAACGTGGCGATTCCACGCCCCACGGGCGGCGGAGTGGCCGAGACCCCGAACCCACGCCCGTTCCGCCTGCAGGACCACGGAAACCGGAACCGGTTCCGCAACATCTGGGTGAAGGAACTCAAGTAGGTTGATCGCTTCCGGGGCGCGGCCAGGGCACCCCGGAACTGGCTTAGAATGAGAGGCATGCTCACCGCCGCGCAGCTTCGACAGTTCGATGAAGAGGGGTACGTCGTCGCCGACGATCTCTTCGCTCCTGGAGACCTCCAACCGGTCATCGACGAGATCAGCGCTGAACTGGACAAGCGGGCGAAGGCGGCGGTGGCGAGCGGCGAACTGAGCCAGGATTACGCCGAGTATGACTTCGAGCACCGGCTCGCCCACATCAACCGGGAGAACGACAAGATCGCGAAGTCGATGTGGGACTTCAAGGTCGTCCTCCCGTCCTTCTTCACGTTGATGACCAACCCGAATCTGCTCGACGTGGCCGAGCAGCTCTGCGGGCCGGAGCTCATCGCCTCGTCCGTCTACCGGCTCCGGCCGAAGGTGCCCACCCACTCGTGGAGCCCCGTGCCGTGGCACCAGGACAGCGGCTACTTCGAGCCGTACTGCGACAAGTCGCTCATTCTCACCGTGTGGCTGCCGCTGGTGGACGCGACCGAGGAGCGAGGTTGCATGTGGGTGATCCCGGGCATGCACAAAGGGCCGGTCCTCACCCACCGGCCCGATCAGATGGCGCACTACCTTGAGATCGACGAGGCGCTCTTCGGCGGCCGTCAGCCGATCTGCTGTCCCGTGATGAAGGGAGGGGCGTTGCTGATGACGAACCGAACTCCGCACGCCAGCTTCGAGAACAAGTCGGACATCGTTCGGTGGTCGATGGACCTGCGCTACCAGAGCGCGGACCTGCCGACGAACGCGAAGATCGACCGACTTCCGGGCGAGGCGATGCCCGCGCTGGATGGCTCCGTGCCGCTCGCCTGCAACCCGCCCGAACCCGATTTCCTCGTCCGAAGCCAGCAGCGACCGCACCAAGTGATGAAGACCCCAGAGGAGTTCATCGAGCTGCGGATGAACCACGTCATCTCCCCGGCGACCGACCGCTGGAACTACTCCGTCGCCGGCCGCAAGGACGAACTCGGAGGTTACGCGAAGGCACCCGGGAAGAAGTAGGAGCACGGCTCGGTTTCGCGGTGAGCGGGCGCCTTGAGGCGAGGCCGCTCACCGCGAAGAACCGGCCACGCGACGACTGCCCCTTAACGAAAAAGCTGGCGCAACCCTTTGCGAGTCTGTGCAAATCTATGCGAATGAGCGCGCCCGACTACGGCTCCATTCTCATTCGCGGTGCTCGCGAGAACAACCTCAAGAACGTCTCGCTGGACATCCCGAAGCGGAAGATCACGGTGTTCACCGGGGTGTCGGGGTCAGGCAAGTCTTCGCTCGTCTTCGGCACGATCGCGGCCGAGAGTCAGCGGCTCATCAACGAGACTTACCCGGCGTTCGTGCAGCAGTTCATGCCGCACTACGGCCAGCCCGACGCGGATCTGCTCGAGAACATCTCGGCGGCGATCATCGTGGACCAGCAGCGGCTCGGCGGGAACTCCCGTTCCACCGTGGCGACCGTCACCGATACGGCCCAGATGCTCCGGGTGCTCTTCTCCCGCCTGGCCGAGCCGCGACTCCCTTCGCCGGGTTTCTACTCCTACAACGATCCGCGCGGAATGTGCGCCGAGTGCGAGGGGATCGGCCAGGTCGCGGCCATGGACATGACGGCCGTGGTGGACGAGAGTCGTTCACTGAAGGAAGGCGCGTTGCTCTGTCGAGGCTTCGAGGTCGACAGCTGGTGGTGCGCTCCGTACTTCCGCTCCGGCTATTTTGATGTCGATAAGCCGATTCGGGACTACTCGGCGGAAGAGCGTGCTCTCCTCTTCGACCTGGACGATGGTCGCAAGATCAAGGTCGATAAGATCAACATCACCTACGAAGGGGTGATCCCGAAGCTGAAGCGCTCGCTGGGCTCCAAGGACCCCGAAACGCTGCAGCCTCACATTCGGGCGGAGTACGACCGGGTGTTCACCCGCAAGACCTGCACCGCTTGCGGCGGAGCCCGGTTGAACGCTGCGGCCCTCGCGAGCCACATCGCCGGTAAGAACATCGCGGAGTTGTCTGGCATGCAGGTCAGCGACCTTGCCGACCTGGTGCGGACCATCGAAGCGCCGCAGGTGGGGCCCATGCTGTCGGCTCTCACGGCTCGGCTCGACAACCTGGTCACGATCGGCCTCGGCTATCTCAGCCTGGACCGGGAGAGCTCCTCGCTCTCGGGCGGAGAGAGCCAGCGCGTGAAGATGGTCCGGCACCTCGGCTCGTCGCTTACCGACATCACGTACGTCTTCGACGAGCCTTCCGTCGGCCTCCATCCCCACGACGTCGGCCGCCTTGCTGGGCTCATGCAGCAGCTCCGGGATAAGGGGAACACGGTGTTGATCGTGGAGCACAAGCCGGACATGATCGCCATCGCCGACCACGTGGTGGACATGGGTCCGTTCGCCGGCAGCAAGGGCGGGGAAGTGGTTTACGAGGGCGACTTTGAGGGGTTGCTCACTTCCGGCACGCTCACGGGCAACCACATTAGAAAGCACCAGCCGATCAAGGAGGTGGTGCGGCACCCCGACGGCGAGCTTCGGATCGAGGGAGCCAGCCTCAACAACCTGAAGAACGTTTCGGTCGCCATTCCGCGCAATGTGCTCACGGTGGTGACCGGCGTCGCCGGGTCGGGCAAGTCAAGCTTAATCCAGGGCTGCCTGCCCAGGGCTTATCCGGAGACGATCGTGATCGACCAGAACCTGGCGCGCGGCTCCCGCCGGTCGAACACAGCGACTTACACCGGAATCCTGGACAACGTCCGCAAGGCGTTCGCGAAGGCGAACGGCGTGGACGCGGGGCTCTTCTCCGCCAACTCGAAGGGGGCCTGCCCGGACTGCAACGGCCTGGGCGTGATCTACACCGATCTGGCGCACTTGGACCCGATGGTGACTCTCTGCGAGACGTGCGAAGGGAAGCGGTTCCTCCCGGAAGTGCTGGAGCATCGGCTGCGCGGCAAGTCGATCGCCGATGTGTACGAGATGAGCGTCGGAGACGCCGTGCCGTTCTTCAGCGAGCCGGCGATTGCCCGAGTTCTCAAGGGGCTAGATGACGTGGGATTGGGATATCTCACGCTGGGCCAGCCGCTCTCAACCCTGTCGGGCGGCGAGCGGCAGCGGCTGAAGCTTGCCGCCGAGCTCGGGAAGAAGGGGAATATTTACGTGCTCGACGAACCGACCACGGGACTCCACATGAACGACGTGGACACGCTGATCGGCCTCTTCGACCGGCTAGTGGACGCCGGCTCCACGGTGATCGCCATCGAGCACAACCTGGACGTGATCTCCCGCGCCGACTGGGTCATCGACCTCGGCCCCGGCGCGGGGCACGACGGCGGACAGGTGCAATTCGAAGGCGTCCCCAGCGATCTCGCCCGGGCGAGTCACTCGCTCACCGGACGACACCTCGCGGCAAGATCGCTCGTGCCAGCGTAAGGAGGATCGCCTTGTCCAAAGTAACGAATCCAGAAGTCACGATCAGCAACGAGCGCACCGTCAACGCGACCCCTCACGACGTT
>Ga0164290_1002475_pt1 | contig 12715 bp, 13 predicted proteins | sample Micstemetagenome_FD_108782 | JGI IMG/M metagenome (GOLD analysis project Ga0164290, IMG submission 108782) | Contaminated culture microbial community from soil near Moab, Utah, USA - Microcoleus steenstrupii SON62 (Illumina Assembly) | ecosystem: Environmental > Terrestrial > Soil > Soil crust... | reverse complement strand
AATGCTGTTTCACCGACTGTATGGTTTGTTTCAATGCTTCATGCGGTTCAAGCACCAACAGGTATTCTGCGATCTGGTGTTCACTGGAAAAAATGCTCATGGCTTTTCTTTTTTGCCCCCGGATTGAAATCCGGGGCAGGGAAACATTATATCTTTCCTGGCTGTAATCGAAACAGGTTAATCTGTTTTCCTGTTTCTGTCTCCTGCCTGTTACGAATCAGCATCAGCTCTTTTATTTCGAAAGACAAATTGATTTTCCGCTCGGCATATTCATGTACCACTTTATTAAATTCCTGATCGGGCACTGCTTCTGTTAAAGGCAGACAGGGGTGCGTAAATCTTTTGGCGGGTGGACAATCATAACTTCTGATATACTGATCTACTACCTGCATGGCTCCTGCCAATTGATGAAAAGGTGCTTGTTCCTGCACCCGCAAATACAATTGCCTGGACGATAAAGCGCCAAAACCCTGTATACTGATGCTGAAACTGGGTTGTGTACTGATGATCCGGTGCATCCAACGAATCAGTGTAGCTTCCATATCTTCCCGGGCCATAAATTCAGCCACCACAATACCGGTTGGCTGTACAGGAACGGCTGTACGATACTTTCTCTGTATATATTGTTGTTCGGCCCTTATCAACAATTCTGTTTCCATATCCGGATAAGCCATTAAACGATAACGGTTCAGTGTATTAACCGCTATACCTGCTGATTTGTGTGCCATGATAGTTGGTATTTCCATAAACAAAATTTAATCGGATAAATATTTTAGCATAAATTTACTAAAATATTTAGCTAAACAAAATTTTATTTATATGGATGGGGAACAGTGGTACGGAGCCGCCTATAAGGGCTCTAAACAGTTTAACCAGTGGGAAGTTCCCATGGCCAATGCAACAGGTTTTGGTGCTGCTGCAGACGATTATATGGAAAGAGGCATCGATTTGAATGAACAACTGATACGTAACAAACCCGCTACTTTCTTTTTTCGCATGAACAGCGAAGCCATGACCGATGCCGGCATTTACCCGGGTGATGTATTGATTGTGGACCGAAGTATTCGTCAGGCTAACGGGCGCATCATTGTAGCCATTCTCAATGGCGAATTACTGATTCGCCGTTTTGCAGATGGATTCAATAAAAAAAGACTGATCGCCGAGAATAAAAAATTCGGTGACATTGAAGTGGATCCTTTTGCGGGGTTTGCAATTTGGGGTGTAGTACTCTATTGTATTCATACGGTTTAGCCCCCTAGCCCCCTGAAGGGAGGATGGGATGTTTAACTTTAAAAAATCTTTATATGACAACAAGAATGTTTCATGAGGCGGGGCCGCTAATATTTCAGCGGGCTAAAGCATTAAGAACCCGCCCTACAGATGCCGAACAAAAATTATGGGAGCACTTAAGAACGCATCCTTACGGATATAAATTCAGGAGGCAACATCCTTTAAACTATTATATCGTTGACTTTTATTGCCATGCAAAAAAATTAGTTATTGAAGCAGATGGATCCATTCATAACAGGGCCGATATAATCATGAATGACCAGGAACGTGAAGCCGCATTACGATCATTAGGACTAACTGTTCTTCGGTTTACCAATGACGAGATATTACATCAAACAGAACAGGTTATCAATACGATTAATGAACACTTAAAAAACAACCCCCTTTAGGGGGCAAGGGGGAACATGCGCGCCATTGTTGACTGTAATAGTTTTTACTGTTCCTGCGAACGCCTGTTCAGACCGGAGTTAATGCTCCGGCCAGTAGTGGTGCTAAGTAATAACGATGGCTGTATCATATCGCGTAGTGATGAGGCCAAAACACTGGGAGTAGAAATGGCCGGCCCTTATTTCAAGGCTAAGCCATTGATTGAAAAATATAATGTGGCTACTTTTTCTTCTAACTATAATTTGTACGGCGACCTGAGCTGGCGGGTAATGGAAACATTGCGTGTATTACTTCCGCCCAATTGTGTTGAAGTATATTCGGTAGATGAGGCATTTTTAAACCTCGATCATATTCCGCCCCAGGAACTCCCTGCATTTGCACAATACATACGCCATACCGTGGAACAGTGGACAGGTATTGCTGTTTCTATTGGCGTAGCTCCCACCAAGGTATTGAGTAAAGTAGCCAACCGGCTGGCGAAAAAACATAAGCAAGTTACCAATTGTGTATTGGTACTCGACAGCAAACGAAAAATTGAACAGGCATTGCATAAAACGCCGGTCGATGATGTTTGGGGCGTAGGGTACCAGTATGCAGAAAAACTGAAAAAGCTGCATATTCATACCGCCTACGATCTCAGCATTAAAGATATTGGTTGGGCTCAAAAACAATTAGGAGGTGTAACAGGAGTAAGACTTGTTAGAGAACTTAAAGGCATCATCAGTTCTGATATGGAAGATGAAAGACTGAGAAAAAAGATGATTGCCACCACCCGTATGTTTGGTTCACCGGTGACCGATTTAAAAGATATCAAAGAAGCGGTGGCCACTTATACTTCAAGGGCTGCAGAAAAATTAAGAAGACAATACAGCGCCGCGAATATCATCAGCGTATTTGTGGTGCCGAAAGAAGAGTCGCACACTACCTATTTCAGGCACGGACCTACCGTGAGTAGTTATATAAAACTTCCTGTGGCTACTTCCTTTACACAGGAACTGATTAAACCTGCGCTTGAACTAACAGAACGCCTGTACGAAAAAGGACGCATCTATAAAAAAGCAGGTGTAATGTTAAGCGGTATTGTACCCGATGATTCGGTACAGGGTAACCTGTTTAAAAAACCGGAAGAAAATAACCATCGCTTACTCATGGACACCATCGACAATGTAAACTTTGCCATGCGCGATGATGTACTGAAATTCGCCTCCTCTGGCACCACCCGCAACTGGAAAATGCGGCAGGAGTTACGCAGTCCACGTTATACTACCCGGTGGGATGAATTGTGTATGGTTCGCTAATTAATTGGCCGTAAATGGATATTCCGCAAACAATTTCTGTAAAGCCTGTCCCGCAGTTTTACCTGTAGGGTCCGATTTTTCAGGAATAACGCCTTCCATTGAACCTTTCCAGATCATCTTATGTCTTGCTGCTTCAATAATATGCAGGGTAAGTGTTCCCTCACGATAACGGCCTACTTCAATCTCTTCACTTTTCCAGCTATAGTTACGCTGACCCATATAAGTAAAACGACCATCATTCTGCCAGTTGGTCTGACGTGTTTGCACTTCCTGCTTCACCGCAATACCAATATTCACCAGCAAATCAGGAGAGGAACTAACAAACCGATATCCTTTCTTTTCCATTTCAGCCTGAATCGCTTTTTTCAGTATAGCCATTCGTTCATCGAAAGTCCGGGGAATGGTATCGCCGGATGCTTTTACTTCATAAAATCCAAATGTCTTATAATGTGCTGGCTCTGCATCTGTAGCTGCTTCGGTATTAAATATCCGAACAGAAGAACATTGACTAAACATAACCGCGATGAGTAATAACAGTATCAGCTTTTTCATAACAAATGCTTTGATTAAAATTACAAAACCATTGTTTGATAAAAACTGATATTCGTCATGCCTGCTAAAACAATGTTTGCTGCTGCTGAACGAAATCGGGCTTTTGTAAAGACAGTCCACATAATTTATTCAACCGATCAACCATGTACACTGTTAATTCCGGCGAATAGGCTTCATCGTGCATGTGCATGAAAAAATAGAGTTCTTCTATTCCGTGGTCAATCCAGTGTTTCATTCTGTCGATCCATTCATCTACTCTTGTATAATCTGTTGGATGCAGGCTGTTACCTACATACCTGATAAATGTTTTAGGAACTGTAAGATGCATATGTGCACAGTCTCTGCGTCCACTGGTATCTGTTATTACGGCACCCATATTTATTTCTTTGAGTGTATTGAACAGTTCCTGCTGAATATCGGGTTTACCAAACCAATCAGGATGGCGCACTTCCAAAAAAAACTGCATATCGGTGGGTAGCGAACGGAGAAAATCGAAAAGCTCTTCTTTTCGCTTCGGCGTAAATGCATCACTTACCTGTACAAAGACCGGACCCAGGTGTTCTTCGAAAGCAACTATGCCACGCAGAAATTCAGTGGTAATAAAATCCTTCCCTTTTAAACTTCCCCGGTGTGTAACACCCTGATACATTTTTGGACAGAACTTAAAATCTCTTCCTTTTGCTTTCTCTGCCCATTTGGCAATACCACTTGCACCATACACTTTATAATGCGTAGCATTTAACTCTATGCTGTTATAGTGTTTTACATAATGTTCCAGAAAATCTTTCTCTTTGGTTTTAGGTGGATATATTTTTCCTACCCATTCCGTCCTCCCCCATTTTGCACAGCCGAGATATACCCTGGGTTCTTTTTGTTTCTTACCTTTCAATACCTGTTGGTTGAATAAAGTCTCTGAGGGAAGTGAGAAATTAATGGTATTCAGTTCTGCTTCGGGTACACGGCCAAATTCCATAAAAAAACTTTGTGTACAAAGCTAACAGGTTTATACTGGAATTGTTGACCGATAATATATACGCTATATGAAAAAATACCTGCTGATCTGCCTGCTTTTCCCATTGTTCTGCGCTGCACAATCAAAACCCAATATTATTTATATTATGAGCGATGACCATGATGCAGATGCCATCAGTGCATATGGATCGAAACTCATTAAAACACCCAATATAGACCGTATTGCCAATGAAGGTGTATTGCTTCAGCGGGCATTTGTAGGCAACTCTATTTGCGGGCCTGCACGCGCCACTTTGCTTACCGGGCAACATTCGCACAAGAATGGCATGAAAGATAACAGCACACGTTTTGATGGCAGCCAGCTCACCATGCCTAAACTGTTTCAGCAAAATGGTTATCAAACCGCCATTGTAGGCAAATGGCATTTGCATACATATCCCACCGGTTTTGATTACTGGAAAATATTACCCGGACAAGGATTGTATTATCAGCCAAGACTGATTCAGATGAATGGCGATACAACAACCTATCCAGGTTATGCCACAGAAGTAATTACAAACGAGGCCATTGACTGGCTACAGCATAAAAGAGAGCAGAGCAAACCTTTTCTTTTACTGCTCCACCACAAAGCACCACATCGTTATTTCTTTCCTTCACCAAAAAATATTGAAGCCTTTAAAGACAGAACATTTCCTGAACCGGCTACTTTATATGCCGACACCACAGGAAGAGGAACTGCATGGAAGCTACAGACCATGAGTATTCTTCACGATATGAAATTATCCAGTGATCTGAAAGTGGATCCTGCATACCTGATGGATATTCCATGGCTAAAACCCGATTCTGCTGAGATTGCTTATTACAACAGCATCATCAACCGCATTCCGGTTGCCGACAGACAAAAAATTAAAGACATCTATGCAGTTCGTGGAAAAATATTAAAGGAACAACGTCCGCAAGGCAATGCGTTACTCAAACTTAAATACCAGTGGTACATGCAGGACTATCTTGCTACTGCTGCTTCGGTTGATGAAGGTGTTGGTAAACTATTAGATTACCTCGACAATAGCGGTCTCGCACAAAACACCTTGATTGTATATACTTCCGACCAGGGTTTTTACTTAGGTCAGAATGGCTGGTTTGATAAAAGATGGATGTATGATGTATCGATGCGTACACCATTAATGGCCCGTTGGCCCGGTCATATTCAGCCAGGAACAAAAAATAATACGATGGTGCAGAATATTGATTATGCTCCTACTTTTTTAGATGTGGCGGGTATCGATATTCCTTCATCCATGCAGGGACTTAGCCTGAAAACAATATTGAAGGATCCAAGAGCCAGGGTTCCAAGGAGCAGTTTGTATTACCATTTTTATGAGTACAATGCAGATCATACGGTATTGCAACACCTGGGTGTGCGCACCGACCGGCATAAGCTGATTTATTTCTATACCGTTAATGAATGGCAATTGTACGACTTGAAAAATGACCCCACCGAACAGAAAAATCTGATTGCGGATAAAAAATATGCAGATGTGCTGGTAAATATGAAAAAGGAATTATTGAGGCTCAGAGATTATTACGATGATCATGAAAAAGCCGGGGAACTGCAATAAAAGCAGCATTACTGCGACAAACTCTGTATTCCCAGACAAAAAATCGGGAGTGTTTTACAATATTCAAATGCCTTGTTCGTCAACCTTTCTTGTATGGATCAGGCATGGCAGATACAGGCTACTATGAGCGACTCACGCGGCAAGCATATCACTGAGGTTATCAATACCTACAGCAAAAGGCTGATGGGCTTTATCCGCAAGCGGGTTAGCAGTGAGGCCGATGCCGAAGATATTTTGCAGGATGTATTTTACCAGTTCATGGGTAATACCAAACCTATTGAACAACTCACGAGTTGGTTATTTACCGTTACCCGCAACAAAATCACTGATAAACAAAGAAAGAAAAAACCAGAACTGCTTGAAGACCTTTACCAGAGCAATGGAGAGGAGGGTTTTGAATGGTCTGATCTTTTTTTTGATGATAAAAATAACCCCGAAACAGCCTATCCCCGTTCTATCTTCTGGGATGCTTTATATGCAGCACTAAATGAATTACCAACACCGCAAAGAGAAGCTTTTGTATTAAATGAAATTGAAGGCATTCCTTTTAAAGATATTGCTGAACAAACCGGAGAAACCGTAAATACGCTCATCAGCCGCAAGCGCTATGCCGTATTACACCTGCGTGAAAGACTGGGTAACTTACGGGATGAATTATTGAATCAATCTTAAATTTTTATACCATGCACAAAAAATTCTGGATCAAAAAAATCATTGGTTTTACCATGATTGCCGTTGCCTGCTTAGCGCTGCTGGCCTGGGTAGTAATGCTGCTCTGGAATGGGGTTCTGGCAGAAGTGGTACAGGTATCAACTGTTAATTACTGGCAGGCCTTGGGTTTGCTGGTGTTGAGTAAAATATTATTTGGCGGATTTAGTGGTAAAGGAGGCGATTATAAAAAAAGATGGAAAGAAAAAATGGAACAGAAATTATCTGGTATGAGTGAAGAGGAAAGAGAAAAAATAAAAGAAGAATGGAAACACCGGTGCAACATGTGGAAAAAAGCCGGTGTCAGTTCAGATGCCAAAGCTGAATAATTCAAAAGAACCAAACAACTGTTAGCATGCACATCCTGATCTTTAAAACCAACCTGGAAGATACAGGTTTGGTACACCATGCAGGCCGTTTACTGAACCCGATGTCGGGTATTCACCGCTGGAATGTTGATTTGCACGACAGCGACAACATATTACGTATTGAAGCTGATCCTTTGATTTCACCCCGACAAGTGGAGCAATTGCTGCAAAGCGCAGGCTTTGAATGTGAGGAACTGGCCGATTAACAGCCTCTCCAGGCTGTCAATTTTCATTTATTTGAAAAATAACAGGGCAAAATTCTTTCATACCCTTATTTTTGCGCAATTTGTCGCAAATGAGCTATCCTACTTTATCATCCAACGAATCGGTTCCATCTAAAAAGAAAAAAATTGCAGTCCTGGGAAGTGGTCCCAACCGGATCGGTCAGGGCATTGAGTTTGACTATTGTTGTGTACATGGTCTGCTGGCCATTAAAGAATGCGGTTACGAAGCCATTATGGTGAACTGTAACCCCGAAACAGTATCTACTGATTTCGACATGGCCGATAAACTTTATTTCGAACCCGTTTTCTGGGAACATCTCTGGGAAATTATTGAACTGGAGCAACCGGAAGGTGTTATCGTTCAATTGGGTGGACAAACAGCATTAAAGCTGGCCAAAAGATTACACCAGAAAGGTATTCGCATCATCGGTACTTCATTCGACAGCATGGATATTGCCGAAGATCGTGGCCGTTTCAGTGATTTATTAAAAGAACTGAATATACCCTATCCTGAATATGGTACTGCTTTTACAGCAGAAGAAGCCATTGAAGTAGCCAACAAAGTTGGTTATCCCGTACTGGTTCGTCCGAGTTATGTATTGGGTGGACAGCGTATGCGTATTGTTATTAATGATGAAGAAGTTGAGAAAGCAGTAATCAGCCTGTTAAAACATATTCCCGGCAATACCATTCTGATCGACCACTTTCTCGACCGTTGCCAGGAAGCGGAAGTAGATGCCATTTTTGATGGCGAAAACTTCCATATCATGGGTGTAATGGAACATATTGAGCCAGCGGGTATTCACAGTGGCGACAGTAATGCCGTTTTACCTGCGTTCAACCTCACACCGTTGATTGTTGAAACCATGGAATATTACAGTGAGAAGATTGCAAGGGCACTGAACATTAAAGGATTGATCAATATACAGTTTGCTATTAAAGATGGTAAAGTATTTGTAATCGAAGCCAACCCAAGGGCTTCACGTACCACACCATTTATTGCCAAAGCTTACCAGATACCTTACCTGAATATTGCTACCAAAGTAATGCTGGGTGAAGCAAAGCTTACCGAGTTTACCATGGAGAAAAAACTGGAAGGTTATGCCATCAAAGAACCGGTTTTCAGCTTTGACAAATTCCCCGGCGTAAATAAAGAACTCGGACCTGAAATGAAAAGTACAGGTGAAGCCATCCGCTTCATCAAAGACCTGAGAGATCCTTATTTCAGAACACTGTATAAAGAGAGAAGTATGAATCTTTCGAGATAACATCGGGAAATACGGTGTATTAATACTCGAATGAAAAGGCTGCGTAAGAATACGCAGCCTTTTCTGTTAGGTTTAAGGATGCGTTCAGGTATTTTTTCATTTTTAAAACAGGCACCGTTTCTGCGATTATTGCCCGGCTTAATTGCGGGCATATTGCTGCAATACTATTTTCCGCACCCGCTTACCATCGAGCTGTCTATTATCCTCTTTCTTCTTCTTGGTATTACTGCTCTTCGATTCTTATCTGTTCAACAGAAATACAGGCTTACAGTTTGGGTTGGATCAGGTATTTATATACTGCTCATTTGTCTTGGATCAATTATTACGCATACCTATTCAGTTACATCATACAAAGACTGGATTGGTCATGATACAAATATTCATCAACCCCTGCTCATACGATTAATTGAGACACCTGTTGAAAGAAAAAAATCCTTCAAAACGACAGCTACCATTGAACACAAATTTGAAAATGGAAAATGGTTGCCCGTAAAAGGTAAGCTGCTGCTATATTTCAGTAAAGAAAAAAAGAATCAGGTATTAAAACAGGGCGACCGTTTACTTATCAATCAGACATTACAACCTGTTGACACCAATACCAATCCCGGCGCGTTTAACTATGCTGCCTATTTATCCAGAAATAATATTTATCATCGTTTATTTCTTCGGGCCAGTCAATATCAACAAATAGATACCAGACAGACATCCTGGGGCTCTCAGACAACTCAAATAGTTTTATCTATTCTTCGAAAATACATCCCCGGAAAACAGGAACAGGCAATTGCAGAAGCGCTGCTCATCGGTTATACGTTCGATCTGGAAGATGAATTACTGGAGGCTTACAGCAGAACAGGCGTTATTCATGTAATTGCCATCAGTGGCATGCACCTGGGTTTGGTTTATGGACTGTTATTGTTACTCACTTCTCCTTTAAAAAAAATCAGGCATATAAGATGGATAAGGCCTGTTTTATTACTCGTAGCATTATGGAGTTTTAGTTTACTGGTAGGCGCAGGTGCTTCGGTATTAAGAGCCGCTGTCATTTTTAGTTTTATGATATTGGGCGAATGGTTACAGCGAAAGAATAATCCTTTTAACAGTCTTGCTGCTTCCATGTTTTGCCTGCTTTGTTTTAATCCATTTTACCTTTGGGATGTAGGTTTTCAGCTTTCTTATGCTGCTGTTGCCGGTATCATGGTTTTTACCCGGCCCATTTATCGTTACTGGTATATTCCCAATAAAGTGTTCCGTTATTGCTGGCAATTACTGGTAGTTACCTGCAGTGCCCAGGTTTTTACCATACCTGTTGTGTTGTATCATTTTCACCAGTTTCCCAATCTTTTTATGATCACCAACCTGGTTGTGGTTCCATTGAGTGGGTTCATTTTGTATGGCTGCATACTATTACTCATCGTTTCTCCTTTTTCATTCATTGCACAATACCTGGGTAAAATATTACAGATTGTCTTGCAATGGATGAATCGTTTTATTGGGTATACAGAACAATTATCTTTTGCAGTAACTGATCATATACAAATTAATGCAGCTCAAATTACCTGTTATTTCCTGCTGGTATTTTTTCTGTGCAGATGGATCATCATCAAAAAAAACCGTTACACTTTTTATTCACTTATCTGTATTTGTGTCGGGATTTCCCTGTACGCATACAGACATATAGAGATCAGGCAAAAAAAACGGCTGATTGTATATCATCTCCCCGGAAATACGGTTACAGAAATATTTGGTGCAGGAAAATACATCAGCATCGGCAAACAGGAACAGATTGAGGCAACACACAAAATGAGATTATCTACACATACATGGATGGGCGGATTCAAACAAAAAGCTTTTTTTGTACCCAACCCATATCTGGTAATGTCTGTCAATAAATTCACTGCAGCCTGGCTTAGCGCCGTTCCTTCACACAAAACCGGTACAGCTCCAATTGAAGTTGATGTACTTATTCTGCAAAACAACCCGGCTGTAACTATCGTCAGTTTACAGCAATTATTTAGGGCCAGTCTATATGTCTGGGATAACAATAACCCTCTGTGGAAAATCCGGAAATGGAAAAAAGAAGCAGACAGCCTACATTTGCGCCACCATTCGGTGCCTGAGCAGGGTACTCTTGTAATGGATTTCTGACGATTGCAGCTACTATTCACCAATCAGCCACCATATCAGGGTGGTACATATTTCATTTTTTATGCAAAAGAAGATTCAGTCTGCCCTTATTTCCGTTTTTTACAAAGATGGTCTGGAACCCCTTGCCCGCCGTTTACAGGCAGAAGGCATTACCATTTATTCTACCGGTGGTACACAACAGTTCCTCGAAGGACTGGGTATTGCATGTGTAGCAGTTGAAAGTTTAACCACTTACCCTTCTATTCTGGGTGGTCGTGTGAAGACATTACACCCTGTGGTATTTGGTGGCATATTAGGTCGCAGGTATGAGGAGCAGGATTTACAGGAAATGAAACAATATGGTATCCCAGAGATTGATCTGGTGATTGTTGATCTCTATCCATTCGAAGAAACCTTAAAAAATACCAGTGAAGAAAAACTCATCATCGAAAAAATTGATATTGGTGGCCCTTCCATGATCCGTGCTGCCGCCAAAAATTTTAAAGATGTGGTGGTTATTGCAGCCAAAGATGATTATAGTACACTGGAACAGATATTAACTGCACAACAGGGTGCAACCAGTATTGAACAGCGAAAAGCATTTGCTGCCAAAGCATTTGAAGTAGTTATGCATTACGATATTGCCATCAGCAATTACTTCAACCCCGGTCATCAGCAATCTTTACGTTATGGTGAGAATCCGCACCAGCAGGCCGTTTTTCATGGCAACCTTGCTGAACTTTTTGAACAACTGAACGGAAAAGAGCTTTCTTATAATAACCTTGTAGATGTTGATGCCGCAGTACAACTGATTGGCGAATTCAATGAAACAACTTTTGCCATTATTAAACATACCAATGTTTGTGGTATAGCTGCAAGACCTACTGTTAAAGAAAGCTGGGACGCGGCCCTTGCAGGTGATCCTGAAAGTGCTTTTGGGGGTGTACTCGTATGCAATGACAGTATTGACAAAACCACTGCCGATGCCATCAATGAAATTTTCTTTGAAGTGCTGATTGCACCTTCATTTGATGCAGATGCACTTGAAGTATTGAAAAGTAAAAAGAACAGGATATTACTGCAACTAAAAGCTGATAGACCTGCTTTGAAACAGCCATCCAAGTCTATTTTGAATGGCGTACTTGAACAAGGTAGTGATGAAGGCAATTACAGCAAATGGGAAGAAGTAGGCGGAAGAGAAACTACCGCAGCAGAAAAAGAAGATCTTGCATTTGCCAATCTGGTTTGTAAGCACTTGAAAAGTAATGCCATTGCATTGGTAAAAAACAAGCAACTGGTAGGAAAAGGTTGCGGACAAACCAGCCGTATTGATGCGCTCAGGCACGCTATTGAAAAAGCACATCAGTTTAAATTTGAATTGAAAGGTGCGGTGCTTGCCTCAGATGCTTTCTTTCCTTTCAATGATTGTGTTCAGATTGCACATGAAGCAGGCATGGAAGCCTTTATTCAACCCGGTGGCTCTGTTCGCGACAAAGACAGTATTGAATATTGTACAGAAAACAAATTAGCGATGGTAATGACTGGGATTCGTCATTTCCGCCATTAATATAAATGACCACCAAGCAAAAAGCATATATCGGTTTAGTAGCCACCAGTATCATCTGGGGAACCAGTTGGGTGGCCAGTAAGATTGCTGTTAAAGGTGGCGTACCTGGCTTAGAGGTAGCTGCCATTCGTCAGTTTATCGGAGGTGCTTTGTTTGTTGGTTTTTTCCTGATCAGGGGTGAAAAAATTCCCAGTGCCAAACAGATGTTATGGCTCGCCGGTATGGGCACTTTGCTATTTGTTATTGCCAATGGTTTTGCTACTGTTGCCTTACGTTATATACCCAGCGGATTAGCTGCATTGATTGCCGCACTCTATCCATTATCGGTAGTAATTATT
>Ga0164290_1002472_pt1 | contig 12753 bp, 11 predicted proteins | sample Micstemetagenome_FD_108782 | JGI IMG/M metagenome (GOLD analysis project Ga0164290, IMG submission 108782) | Contaminated culture microbial community from soil near Moab, Utah, USA - Microcoleus steenstrupii SON62 (Illumina Assembly) | ecosystem: Environmental > Terrestrial > Soil > Soil crust... | reverse complement strand
TGAGCACCTGTGCCTGCACCGACAGGTCGAGCGCCGAGACCGGTTCGTCGCAGATGATCAGGTCGGGGTTCAGTGCCAGCGCGCGGGCGATGCCGAGCCGCTGGCGCTGACCGCCGGAGAATTCCTGGGGGTATTTGTCGGCGTCCGAGGACCGTAGGCCCACCAGGTTCAGCAGCTCTCGCACCCGCGCCTCCCGGTCGCGTGACCTCGGGTAGAGCGAGCGATGAGAGCGCCATGGCTCAGAGACGATCGCACCGGCGGACATCCGTGCGTTTAGGGAGGCGAACGGGTCCTGGAAAACGATCTGCACCCGGCGCCGGAACTTCATCAGTTCCGAGCCTCTCAGCGAGTAGGGGTCAACGCCGTCGAAGCGCACCGAGCCTTCGCTGGGCCGCTCGAGCATCATCAGCGTTCGCGCCAGCGTCGACTTGCCGCAGCCGGACTCACCGACCAGGCCGACCGTCTCGCCGCGGCGCAGGTCGAAGCTGACGCCGTCGAGGGCCTTGAGCTCGCGTGTGCGCCCTCCGTGGCGCACCGGAAAGACGGTGGTCAGGTTGCGCACTTCGAGCAGCGGTTCGTTTGGGCCGTTCATCGGACAACCTCTTCGGCGAAGTGACAGGCGGACTGGTGGTCGGCGGTGATCTCGCGCAGCGGCGGCCGCGCCTGTCGGCAGATCTCTCGCACCAGCGGGCACCGGGCTTGGTACACGCACGCCGCGGGGATTGCGTGCAGCTCCGGTGGCTTGCCCGGGATCGACTTCAGGTCCGCGCCGCGCTGCGCACCCGTGGGCACCGAGTCGAGCAGCCCCTTCGTGTACGGGTGCTTCGGGGACCTGAACACCTCAGCGACGGGGCCCTGTTCGACCACGTTGCCCGCGTACATGACCACGACGCTGTCGGCTTCCTCCGAAACCAGTGCCAGGTCGTGGGTGATGAGCACCAGGGCCATTTCCCGCTCGGTACGCAGGTCTTTCAGCAGCTGCATGATCTGCGCCTGAATGGTGACGTCAAGGGCGGTGGTCGGCTCGTCGGCCAGCAGTACTGCCGGCGAGAGGGCAACAGCGATCGCAATCAGCAACCGCTGCCGCATGCCACCGGAGAACTGGTGGGGATAGGCGTCGATCCGGGTCTGCGGCTCGGGAATTCCGACGCGCTCCATGAGCTCAATGGCCGCTGCACGCGCAGCCTTTCTTGACAGGCCGCGGTGGATGCGGAACGGCTCGGCCAGCTGGTAGCCGACGGTGTAGACCGGGTTCAGGGTCGTCAGGGCGTCCTGGAAGACAATCGCCAGTTCTGGACCGGCGATCTCACGACGCTTCTTGGGCGAGGCCGTTACCAGGTCCAGGTCGCCGAGCCGGACCGAGCCCCCGGCGATCTCGACCACAGGTGCCAGCAGACCGACGATCGCCTGGGCAGTCAGCGACTTTCCGCAGCCGGATTCGCCCAGCAGCGCCACGGTTTCGCCGCGTCGTCCCACGAAGCTGACGTTGTCGACGGCCCGCACAGTCTCTTGTGGGGTGTGGATGTCGACACTGAGGCCGGCAACATCGAGCGCGACTTCGTGGCCGGGAATGGCGATCACGGGAGCCTCCTGTCGGATCGCGGTCATATCGTGGCCTGCCTTTTCAATCGACGGCGCGCGCGCCGTGGGACGGTCAGTCGCCACCGCTGGTCGGGGTCGGTAGCGATCCGCACCCACGCTGCAAGAAGCGCGGCCGAAGACGCGGTGAGGACGATGGCCAACCCGGGGAAGAACGAGAGCCACCACGCGGAATGCAGGTGGGACTGGCCGTCGGACACCATCAGGCCCCAGCTGACCCCGGGGGGCTGAACGCCGATACCGAGGAAGCTGAGCGATGACTCGGCGAGCATGACCGAGCTGAACTCCAACGTGGCCAGAGTGAGCATCGTCGGCAGCACGGTGGGAAGGACATGGCGCCGGATGATCACCGACGGCGGGGCGCCGAAGGTTCGGGCGGCGTCGACGAACGTACGGCTCTGCAACTCCGCGGACTCGGCGCGGGCAGTGCGCAGGAAGATCGGAAGCCGGGTGATCACCAGCACCAACACGATGTTGGCGGCGCTCGGGGCGAAGACGTAGAGCACGACAACGGCCATCAGCAACGAGGGAAAGCTGAGGAGTACGTCGGCTGTGCGCATCGCGACGGACTCGCGCCAACCCCGGTGGTACCCCGCCCACATCCCGATTACCGAACCGATCACCATTGAGATCAGCACGACCGGGATGGCGATGGAGAACGTGGTACGCGCGGCGAAGACGAGGCGGGCGACCATGCTGCGGCCGAGGGAGTCGGTGCCCAGGATGTAGAGCCAGCCGCGGTCCAGCTGGAACGGCGGCTGCATCGTTCGGCTGAGGTCCAGGTCATTCTCGGCGCCCGCGAGCAGTATGGGCCCGAAGACTGCGACGATGGCCATCCCGAACAGCACCAGCGCGGCGGCGGTCGCTACCTTGTCACGCCACAACATGCGCCTCAGGCTGACATGGGAAGTGCGCTTGCCGGTGAGCATCAGCTGGGCAGCCGCGTCGGGCGTGGGCGGGTCGATCAGGGTAGTCATGGTGGCTCTCCTTCAGGCCTTCGCGGGCTCGCGCACACGGGGGTCGAGCAGGGCGTAGCAGATGTCGATGACGGCATTGAGGAAGAAGATCGAGACGGCGGTGAGCAGCACCGCGGCCTGGAGTACGGCGAAATCTCGGCCCATAATCGAGTCAATCATCAGCTTGCCGATGCCGGGCCAGCCGAAGATCGACTCGACGATGACCGCGCCGTTGATCATCCCCACCGCCAGATCGCCCGCGACGGTCATGGATGGTGCAGCAGCGTTGCGCAGCGCGTGGTGAGTGACCACGCGGACGTCGGTGGCACCATGGCTGCGTGACAGCCGGACGTAGGGCGCTGACAGCGCGGAGACCATTGCCCCGCGGACGACCTGGACGAGGGTACCGACGCGACCGATCGCGAGGACTGCGACAGGGAGCACCCACGAAAGGATGCCGTGGTTGGTGCCGGATGTCGGCAGGATCCCGAGAATGACCGCAAAGACCCACACCCCGGTGATCGCGAACCAGAAGTCCGGGACGCTCGCCGCGGTCATGGAGCTGAACGACGTGAACCGATCGGCCACGGAGTTGGGGCGGTAGGCCGCCCAGCTGCCAATCACCACCGCGACGATGATTGCGACGACCATCGTGACGAACGCCAACTGCAGCGTGGCTGGGAACGCCCGCAGCACCATGGCGGAGGCTGATTCGCCGGTGCGCAGCGACGTGCCAAAATTGAGCTGGAAGACTCCCAAGAAGTAGTCGACCATCTGACGCCAGATCGGATCGTTGAAGCCGTTGCGCTCGGCGAACGCCTCACGCTGCGCGGGCGTAGCCGACTCGGGGAGGTAGAGCGAGGCGGGGTCGCCCGTGAGTCGCCCGAGCACGAAGACCGCGACGAGCACGAAGACCAGGAGTAGCGCGCTGGTCAGTGTGCGGTGGCGTAGATATCGGAGCATGGCCTATCCTCTCAGCACGCTCACACGGCCGGACCTCTCTGGTCCTTGGATTGTCGAATCTCGTCATGATGGTGGTGGGCAGGTCGGCCGGCGGGCCGGCCGACCTGCCCGTGATCGTTCCTACGAACGCCCAGGCCTCACTTTGCCGGTGTGATCATGGCCAGGCGCATCTCGTCGCCGGTTCCCGGATCGGGCTCGAAGTTCACGCGTGGGTTCACGGCCAGACTGCCGCTCAGGTGCGCGAGGTAGGAGTACTGCATCACCTCGGTCGGCTCCATGGCCCACACCTCGGCCAAGGCGGCGTGGCGCTCGGTGCCGCCCAACGCCGCGGCGGCCCGGATCTGCGCGTCGAGGGCGGGGCTGCCGCCGGAACTTGTGAAGCCGTCGCTGAGCACGTATTGCTCCATGGTGAACACGGCGTCGCCGGCCTGGTTGCCGTGCTCGACGATGAGCATGTAGGCCCCCGCGTCCTCCGGGAACGGCCTCTCCTTCAAGGCGGCGGCGAAGTCGGAGTCGCCGAGCTCAATCTCGACGTTGAGACCGACTTCGGTCAGATTCTGCTGCACTACCTGGAAGATCTCTCGCTCCCTCGTGTCACCACTTGTGCCCCCGGCCAGTCGGATCTGCTCCGAGACATCAACGCCGTCGGCCTCGGCCTCGGCGAGCAGCTCCCTGGCCTTGTCCGGGTCATAAGGCCACGGCTCGAGCGAGTCGTTGTAGCCGCCGATCTCCGAAGTCACCAGCTGCGTGGCCACCGTGGCAGCCTCCCCCTCCAGCTCGGAGGTGATCTCGTACCGGTTGGTCGCATAGTTGATGGCTTGGCGGACCCGGATATCGTCCAGTGGCGGCTCCGTCACCTGCATTCGGAGTGCGCTGGTCATGTTGGTCGCGTAGTCGACCTGAGTCTCACCGGCACCGTCGTCCGGACCCAGCTCAGTGGCGACGTCGGCCTCATCGTTGATCACCATGGCGGCACGCACGGAACCTTGGCCGCGCCAGACGTACGAGACGCCGCCCCAGGCCGGCGCCTCTCCCCAGTAGTCCTCGTTGGCCACGAAGTTCAGCTGCTGTCCCGCCTCCCATGAGTCGATGAGGTACGGGCCGGTGCCGATGGGCTCGCGGACCATCTCGGTGTCGCTCGTGGAGGTCGGCACCATCTCCACGAAGGAGAGGCGAAGTGGCAGGATCGGGTCGGGATCAGGAGTCTCAACCGTCACCGTGTTCGGGGTGGGTGTCTCGACCGTCAAGTCGTCGTCACCGAAGACATAACCCTCGACATGGCACCCGAGGTCGGAATTGACCGCTCGATCGATGGAGTGCGCCGCCGCCTCGGCGTCGAAAGGAGTCCCGTCGGAGAACGCCACTCCCTTGCGGAGCGTGAACGTCCAGACCGTCGGGGAGGTCTGCTCCCACTCGGTGGCGAGCAGCGGGTTGAGCTCACCTGAGGCTGCGTCGAACTCCATGAGCGGCTCGGTGACGTTGGAGCGGACGACCGTGCCGGTTGCGGACCGGGATGCCTCGCACGGCTCGAGAGTGGACGGCTCTTCGGCGATGACGATTCGGAGTGTGTCCTCTTTCGTAGAACCGGCGCTGCCGGTCACGCTGCAGGCGGCGGTGCTGGATACGACGCCGAGAACAAGCGCGCCAGCGCCAATCGCTCGACCGCGGCGACGGCCAATGGCCGTCGCAGGATGGTTGCTGAACATCTTGTTTCTCCTCAGTGCGGGCGGCAGTCGGCTCAAATGGAGATGCGGGGGGAGCCACATCCGGCCGAGTCTTGTGGTGCCGATCACAGAATGCTGGCACGAGGATGGATTCCTGTCCAAGCCAGTTCGTGTATCACTTGATACCTTTGAGACATGCCACTTCTAGAAGACCTCCCCGTCACCCTCAACCAAGTCCGATGCTTCATCGCGGTCGCCGAGGAGCTGCACTTCGGCCGGGCCGCCCAGCGGCTGCAGATGACCCAGCCACCTCTGAGCCGCCAGATCCAGAAGTTGGAACGCGGCGTCGGTGCTCAGCTCGTCGAGCGCGACAGCCGCCAGGTCGCCCTCACTTTGGCCGGTCAGGCATTCCTCGAGGATGCCTATCGCCTGCTCAACACCGTCGACCAGGCGGTGGACCAGGCTCGGCGGGTCGGGGCCGGCTCGGCAGGCACCCTGCACCTCGGATTCACGGCCGTGTCCGCGATCGGGATCCTGGGCCCGCTGTTGCAGCTGCTTGGCACCGAGGCGCCCGACGTCGAAGTGGTGCTGCATGAGCGCGTCACCGCCAGCCAGGTCGACGGAATTCGCCGCGGGGAGCTGGATATCGGCCTGGCTCGCCCGCCGTTCGACACCGGGCTGCTCGCATCTCGGGTCATCATGCGGGAGCCGTTGTACGCGGTGGTGCCAGCCGGTCACCGGCTGGCGGAGGTTGCCGGCCCGCTCCGTCCCGAGGACTTCGACGGTCAGTCGGTCATCAGCTACCACCCGGTCCAGGCGCGCTACTTCCACGAGCTCACGGTGCGCTACCTGGTTAACGCGCAGGGCCGGATCGAGCAGCGGGTGCAGCAGGTACTCACGGCCATGTTGTTGGTTGCGGCAGGCCAGGGTGTTGCGTTCGTGCCGGCCACCGCGCGACAACTCGGCCTGGAGGGGGTTGTGTTCAAGGAGCTCGTGCAGATGGGCGACCACGAGCACGCCTTCACTGACCCGACCCGGCCAGTTGAGTTGCACGCGATCTGGCAGCGAGGTGTGATGACGCCGCTGCACCGCAACCTGCTCCGCCAGCTTGAAGTCGCCGGCGCCCATATCGCCGATTCCTTCATGACATAAGAAGATGCCGAATCAGTGTTGGACGGGCATCGACGGTCTGCCTAGCCTCGTGGCATGTCCTCACTCTCCCCGCAGGAGCTTGCCTCTCGACTCGGTAGCGGCCTGCTGTCCTTCCCAGTCACCCACTTCACCCCCGACCTCCAGTTCGACGAGGCCAGTTACCGCGCACACCTCGAGTGGCTGAGCAGCTACCCAGTCGCCGCGCTCTTTGCCGCGGGTGGCACCGGCGAGGGCTTCTCGCTCACCCTCGACGAGATCGACCAAGTGGTACGCGCAGCCGTCGCGGGCGCCAACGGCCAAGTGCCGGTGCTCGCCCCGGCGATGGGCCACACCGACTGCGCCACCGAGCAAGCCCGGCGCGCTGAGCAGAACGGCGCCAACGGCATCCTGCTGATGCCGCCCTACCTCACCGAGGCCAGCCAGACCGGTCTCATCGAGCACATCTCAGCAGTCTGCCGGGCGACCGATCTCGGCGTCGTCGTCTACAGCCGTGCCAACGCTGTGCTCCGCGCGGACGCCCTCGAGCAGCTCTGCGCGCGCAACCCCAACCTGGTCGGCTTCAAGGACGGCGTCGGCGAGATCGAGCAGATGACCCGTATCTACGCACGAATGGGTGACCGACTCACCTACGTCGGTGGCCTGCCGACGGCCGAGGTCTTCGCCCTGCCCCTGCTCGGGCTCGGCGTGACGACTTACTCCTCGGCGATCTTCAACTTCGTCCCAGAGTTCGCACTCCGCTTCTTCGCCGCAGTCCGCGAGCAGAACCACACCGAGGTCTACCGGATGCTCAACGAATTCGTGATCCCCTACACCCAGATCCGCGACCGCGAACGCGGCTACGCGGTCTCCATCGTGAAGGCGGGACTGACCGCGATCGGCCGCCCGGCCGGACCAGTGCGCCCACCGCTCAGCGACCTCAGTGACGCCGAGGTAAGCGAGCTCACCGCGCTCCTGTTGAAGGTCAGCGAGCTGGAGGTAGCCGCACTATGACAACCGTGGCTCTCTCCGGGACCTCCATCGTCGCCGGCCAGGAAGTGCGCGGGGCCGGCGGGAGCTTCGAGCCCGCTGCCGCAGCGACCGGCCGTCCGCTGGGACCGACGTACTCACTCCTGGCTCTTGACCAGCTCGCCGCGGCCACCGCTGCCGCAGCCGAGGCGTTCCCCATCTATCGCGCCACCACCCCCGCGCAGCGCGCCCACTTCCTACGGGTGATCGCCGACGAGATCGAGGCCGACGGCCCGACGATCATCGCCCGCGCGAGCGCAGAGAGCGGCCTGCCCGAGGGGCGGATCACCGGCGAGCTCGCCCGCACCACCGGCCAGCTGCGGATGTTCGCCGGAGTCGCCGAGCGCGGCGATCACCTCGACGTACGAATCGACCCCGCGATCCCCGACCGGCAGCCGAACCCTCGCCCCGACCTGCGGCTACGCAACGTGCCACTCGGCCCGGTCGCCGTCTTCGGTGCCAGCAACTTCCCCCTGGCCTTCTCGACCGCCGGCGGCGACACCGCATCAGCACTCGCCGCCGGCTGCCCGGTCATCGTCAAGGGCCACGCGGCGCACCCCGGCACCGGCGAGCTGGTGGCCCGGGCAGTCACCCGCGCCGTCGAGGCGTGCGGGCTGCCCGCCGGGGTCTTCTCCTTCGTGCTCGGCGCGGGCAACGTGCTCGGGCAGGCGCTGGCGACCGATCCCCGCATCAAGGCTGTCGGCTTCACAGGCTCCCGAGCGGGCGGGCTTGCGCTCGCTGCTGCCGCCGCCGCCCGGCCAGAGCCCATCCCCGTGTACGCCGAGATGTCCTCAGTCAACCCGGTCGTGGTGTTGCCCGGTGCGCTGAACGAGCCAGCCGCAGTCGAGTCGCTGGCCCAGGCGTACGTCGCCTCCATGACACTCGGGTCCGGCCAGCTCTGCACCAACCCCGGCGTGGCATTCGTACCGGAGGGCGAGGAGGGCGACCGGTTCGTCGCGAGGGCCGGTGAGGTGGTCCGGGGCTCCCACGGCCAGCAAATGCTGACGACCGGCATCGCGGCGGCCTATAAAGCCGGCGTCGACCGGCTCCGCGCCGCTGACGCACTCGAGGTCGTCGCCGAGGGTCAGCCCGGTGCCGATGAGGGCGCACCCCCCGCGGTACTCACCCAGACCCGGATCCGGAACGCCGACGTCGCCTTCGAGGAGGTCTTCGGTGCCGCATCGGTGGTGGTCCGCTACGGCTCAGTGCAGGAGCTCGCCGGACGGCTGGCCCAGCTCGAAGGGCAGTTGACCGCAACCGTGCACTGCACCGACATCGACGCGGAGGCCGCCCTGGAGCTTCTTCCGGTGCTTGAGGACAGGGTCGGCCGAATCCTCTTCAACGGCTGGCCGACGGGCGTGGAGGTCGGACACGCGATGGTCCACGGAGGCCCGTTCCCGGCAACGTCTGATGGCCGCACGACCTCGGTGGGCAGCCGCTCTATCGAGCGCTTCCAGCGTCCGGTCTGCTACCAGGACGTGCCGGCGGCCCTGCTGCCCGAGGCCCTCCGCGACGACAACCCTTGGGGACTCACCCGTCGTATCGACGGGATAATCGAGGCATGACTGCGACGATTGCCCGGCTCGAAGTCGTGCCGGTGGCCGGTCGCGACTCGATGCTGCTGAACCTCAGCGGCGCCCACGCCCCCTACTTCACACGCAACATTGCCATCATCACCGACTCCGAAGGGCGCGAGGGACTCGGAGAGGTGCCCGGCGGAGAGGCGATCCGCTCGACCATTGCCGAGTCCGCCGAGCTGCTCATGGGCCAGCCGGTCCCGCGCTACCGCTCGCTGCTACGAGAGATTGCCGCACGGTTCGCCCACCGCGACGCGGGCGGCCGAGGGCTCCAGACCTTTGACCTGCGTACCACCGTGCATGCGGTGACCGCGCTCGAGTCGGCACTCCTGGACCTCGCCGGCCAAGCGCAGGGCGTACCGGTCGCCGAACTGCTCGGCGACGGGCAACAGCGCACCCACGTGCCGATGCTCGGCTACCTCTTCTACGTCGGCGATCCTGACAGCACGGACCTGCCTTACACGCGCGAACCCGACGGCGTTGACGACTGGGAGCGTGTTCGCCGCGAGGAGGCGTTGTCGCCCGACGCGATCGTCCGCCTCGCCGAGGCAGCGCAGCAGCGCTACGGCTTCAGAGATTTCAAGCTCAAGGGCGGTGTGCTCGCGGGAGCCGAAGAGGTCAAGGCGGTTACCGCTCTGCACGAGCGGTTCCCGGACGCGAGGATCACCCTCGACCCGAACGGTGGCTGGCTGCTCTCCGACGCGATCGACTTGTGCCGTGATCTCGGCGACGTGCTGGCGTACGCCGAAGACCCGTGTGGGGCGGAGAAGGGCCGGTCCGGTCCCGAGGCGATGATGGAGTTCAAGCGTGCCACCGGTTTGAGGACCGCCACCAACATGATCGCCACCGACTGGCCGCAGCTGGCCCACGCCGTACGGACGAACGCCGTCGACATCCCGCTCGCTGACCCCCACTTCTGGACCATGGCTGGTTCGGTTCGGGTGGCGCAGCTATGCCACGACTTCGGACTGACCTGGGGCTCCCACTCCAACAACCACTTCGACGTCTCGCTCGCGATGTTCACGCAGGTCGGTGCGGCCGCGCCCGGTGAGATCACCGCCCTCGACACTCACTGGATCTGGCAAGACGGGCAGGGTCTCACCACCTCGCCGCTAGAAATTCGTGAAGGCGCCATCGAAGTACCGACCGAGCCCGGTCTCGGTGTGACGCTCGATCGCCAACGGCTCACCGAGGCCCACGAGCTCTACCGCGCCGAGGGTCTGGGCGCTCGTGACGACGCAGTCGCGATGCAGTACCTCGTGCCGGGCTGGTCGTTCGACCCCAAGCGTCCCTGCCTCGTGCGGTGAGTACCGAGACGCTCTGGCTGCTGCTGGCTGGAGTGGGCGCGGGCCTCACCGGGTCGGTAGCCGGCCTGGCGTCCCTGGTCAGCTACCCGGCGCTCCTGGCCGTCGGTCTGCCGCCCCTGGCGGCCAATGTCACTAACACGGTGGCGCTCTTCGGCGTCACCAGCGGCACCATCGCGGGCTCACAGCGGGAGCTGCGCGGTCAAGGCGCCCGCCTCCGCCTGCTCGTGGCGATCTCTGCCCTAGGCGGGGGTGGCGGCGCAGCGCTTCTCCTGGTGACCCCGGCCGAAGCCTTCGAGGCTGTAGTCCCGTGGCTCATTGCCGCGGGTGCGGTCGTGCTCCTGCTGCGCGACCGCCTGCGGATCTGGGCGACGACCAGGTCCCGGCAGGCTTCCCGACCGCGCCGCGACGTAGGCCGGGCGCTCGGCTGGACCATCGTGATCCTCCTCCTCGGTGTGTACGGCGGCTACTTCGGCGCAGGGGTCGGGATCATCGCGCTGGCGGCTCTGGCCCTCGAGCGGGTCGAACCGCTGGCGGTGACGAACGCCGTCAAGAACGTAGCCACCGGGACCGCCAACGCCACCGCCGCGATCGCCTACATCTTCTTGGCGCCCGTTGATTGGAGCGCCGCCCTTGCGGTCGGCATCGGAGCCCTGCTTGGAGGCTACGTGGGGCCGATGGTCGTCAGGGTCGCGCCAGAGAAACTGCTGCGCTGGCTGGTCGCAACGGCTGGTCTGGCCCTCGCCGTCCACCTGGGGACGAGGTGACAGGCGCGTCGATTTCGGGCGTTCAGGGCGTCTGTGAAGCAATGCGCGCTCACGGCATCACCCAAGCCATAGAAGGGATCGACATGCAGCGCCTGCAGGACATGAACCCTGAACCACACTCACCCAGCCAGGTGAAGAACCCGCCGCCGTGGGTGTCACCGGCACGGACCGGATGGGCAGCCCGACAGTCGCTGCCTGCGGTACATGGGGGGCCTGTCACTGCGGGCGAGGACTCACTGCCTTTGTTGGTTGCGGCATTTCTCGCTGCCTCGCGTGTGACCCGGTGCGGTCCGACAACTGCCGCTGGAGTCTGTAGTTAACCAAGCCCCAACTCCGCGGCTGTCTCTCGCGCGTTACCGCCCTGACTACGAATTTCAGGCTGGGATTCCGATGGGATCCGAGCGTTGACGCCGTAGAGCGACTCCGCGCCATCGACCGGACGATGTGCCGGTCCAGGCGCCGAGTTTCGTTGGGTCGTCAATGATGTCCTCGGCCTCGTCGATGGCCTGCATGAGCTCGTGTGGGGTGACTGCTCGGGAGACGCGGATCTCGAGGTTGCGGGTGCCGTCGTGTTCCAGGATCTCGAGAGCTGCGCCGTCGACGTGCATGTCCTCTGGCGCGATCCGTTGCCGGACAGTGATGCCTTCCGCGGCGAAGGCGGTGAGTCGTCGCTCGATGCGCCGTCGACACTGGTCTTGGAGGCGGTTCTGGCGTTCCATCGGGCACCCATCAGCGCGCGATCCATCGCTCGCGCTGTCTGCGATCAGCGCGTGAAGGGTCACGGCCCGACAGGTGGCGCAGGCCAGCCACCTGCACCAAGGAGCGGCGACCGGGTCCGGGTCCACGGCGCCGGCGGGCTTCGGTCCGCGATAGGACTGTGCCACTGTCCGGAGCTCCCCGCACCGGCAGCACAGGGCTCGGTTCCGCGGGCGCACCCCCTTCCGCCCGTCGATCCTCTCCTCGGTCACAGCCGCACCCACTTCTGACACAGCCAGAGGTCGACACAGGTCACGCAGTCCTCGCGGCCGGCCCCCGAAACCTCCTCAACGTCGGCTGGATTGCCCTTCGGGACCTCTTGGACGAGCCCGCAGTACGCGATGACGATCCCGCCGACGGCAGTTGTCGCCTTGTACGCATCGAGTGGAAACAGATGCTTGCGATGTCGTCGATACTCCCTGATCGAAGTTGAGGAAGGTCCGGTGGCGGCGGCGGGTTCGTCGGCCGCCTGGCGGGCAGTGGAAGATGTCGTCATGGTCTGAGTGGCCTCCACGGACTCGGGTGCTAGGCCCCGGCGCTCCCGTGCCGGGCCCTTCGACGATAGGATGTAAAGCATTGGGAGGCAACCCCTCTGGAAGTAACTTGTTGGGACGGATGGGGTTGGGTCCATGGTTCGACCCGCAGGAAAGCCGCCGCTCTCTTCGGCAACGGCCGAGTTCGGCGCCCGGGTGCGTGCTCGTCGCCACGAATTGGCCCTGAGCCAGGAAGCCCTCGCTGATCGCAGCGAGTTGCATTGGACCTACTTCGGTCAAGTCGAGCGGGGTCAGGTCAACATCTCGCTCCACAAGTCCGCTGGCCCCGGCACCCGCGCCAACATCGATGAGTTCACCGAGACCACCTCCGCCGCCATCACGCAGGTCGGCGGTGCGGGCCGGCAAGGCGATCATCATCCTCAACCCTGCAGAGCCACCGCTCATCATGCGCGACACCGTCTTTGCCCTCGTCGATGCACCCGACCCTGCCGTGCATGAGGAGATCACCCGCTCGGT
>Ga0164290_1002471_pt1 | contig 12766 bp, 9 predicted proteins | sample Micstemetagenome_FD_108782 | JGI IMG/M metagenome (GOLD analysis project Ga0164290, IMG submission 108782) | Contaminated culture microbial community from soil near Moab, Utah, USA - Microcoleus steenstrupii SON62 (Illumina Assembly) | ecosystem: Environmental > Terrestrial > Soil > Soil crust... | reverse complement strand
CGCATGGCGCGTCAATATCGGCACCATCGGGCTCCGTCGAGCGATCTCAGCGCATGGAAGCGCGTTTCGAAATCCTCGCCCCCGATGGACGGCTTATTGCGACAAATAGCGAGACTTTGTCGGTCTATGCGCCACGGACCGGTGAACCCGCCCGCTTCCATTCCCCCGACGAACGCATCAGCGTCAGGCTTATCGCACAAGGCCACGAAAGCGTCGCCCCCGATCAGGCCGACATTTTCGTCACCCACGAGATCGGCGCCGAAACGGTCGAGGCCATCCATGCCGGCCGGCATGTACTTCAAATCGTGGTCAAGGCGCCGGGCAGGCTCAGGGACGACACACCGCCGCGAGACGGCCCGATGTCCATGATCATCGACCAAAGCCAAGGCGGCATGATATCCGGAGCCTATTTCAGCTTTCCCGGCTACAATCTGGTCGATCGCCACAAAACGATCTGGCGCGGCGACTGGGTCGGCAATTTTTCCTGGCTCAGGCGTGATGGCGCATTCTCACACATTCCGGGCGGGCCGCTTCTGGACCTCTCCTTCAACCATGTTGTGCCGCATCAGGTGATGGCCGGCTTCCGCCCCTGGGAGTTCCACGGCCGTGTCCATGCCGGCGTTGTGGTCGGCTGGGTGCACAAGCCCGCGGCCTTCATTATCGAGAAACGCCTCGGACGTGGCAAGCTCGTGACGACGACATTCCGGCTGCAAAGCGAGACGGCGGTCGATGACCCCGTTGCGGATGCGCTTTACGAAGGACTGCTACAGCTCACGGCAAAGGCTTAGTACTTTTGGCATGTGCCGATCTGCCAACGCCCCGAATACCCGTCCTGCTCCAACGAAAAGCGCGAACTTGTATTGACCGTCTACGAAGATGACGGAATTCACTGGTGTCGATCGGTGCGTGCCGTGTATAATTGTCGTGTTTTTCACCGGCCATATCGCGTTCCTTCCATACCGGACGACAAAGATCACAATGCCATTCCGTTTCGTCCACACCGCTGATCTACATCTTGATTCCCCTCTTCGTTCACTGGCCTTGCGCAATCCCGAGCTTGCCGACCTCGTCGGCGACGCCAGCCGACAGGCGCTGATCGCAACCGTCGATCTCTGCCTTGAAGAAAAGGTTGATGCGCTGATCATCGCTGGCGATCTCTATGACGGCGAACAGACCTCGATGAAAACGGCGCGGTTCCTCGCGACCCATTTGGAACGGCTGCACCGTGCCGGAATCCACGTCTACAAGATCCGCGGGAACCATGATGCGATGTCGAAAATCGCCAGGGAACTGGTGATGCCGGAAACGGTAAAGATCTTTGGCGGCCATGCCGAGGCGGTCGAGGTCATGAAGGGGGGATTGCCGGTTGCAATCCATGGCCTGAGCTTCGCCAAGCCGCAGGCGCCGGAATCGCTGTTGCCGAAATTCAGGCCACCCGTACCCGATGCGGTTAATATCGGCATCATGCATACGAGCCTGGCTGGCTCGGTGGGACACGATGTCTACGCACCCTGCAATGCGCTGGACCTTCACGCCTCCGGCTTCGATTACTGGGCACTTGGCCACATTCATCAGCGAAGCCAGCATCCCGGAACCGCCACCGTCATCATGCCTGGCATGCCACAGGGCCGCGATATCAACGAGTCGGGCGCCAAAACCGCATCACTCGTCACCGTAGCCAACGACAGAACGATAACGGTCGAGGAGCGGCTGACCAGCGTGGCGCAGTTCGAACGCATCGGCGTGGATCTCACCGGAATAAGTGAATGGCGAGATGTCGCGTCAGCGATCGAGGCCGAGCTCGGTACGCAACGTGAAAAGACCGCCTCGCCGCATCTCGTCGCCCGCCTCAGGTTGCACGGCCGGACGCCGCTCGCCTGGCAGCTACGCCGCGACATCGACCTCATGCAGGCCGAGGCCGAGCAGCGCGGCGACCGCATCGGCCGAACATGGATCGAAAAGCTGGAACTCGACTTTCTGCCACCGGCTGCCAGCGCCGAGACATCGGTAGGTGATCCCGTCATCGAGCTCGGCGTCCTGATGCGGGACGAGGTGATCACACGTAGCAGCTTTCGCGATGACATCAGGGAGATGGTGCGCGACCTGCTGGCTGACCTGCCGCCCGAGAGTCGGCAATTCGCAGGCCAGGACGATGCCGGCTTCGAGCGCTTCATTGACGCACTTCTCGTCGATGGCACGGAAGACATCGCCTCCCGGATGAAGACAACCGATCGAAGAGAGCTCTGATGCGTCTCCGCCGCCTCGACCTCATTCGCTATGGCAAATTCACCGATTATTCAATCGATTTCGGCACGGCGCGACCGGGCGTACCGGACCTGCATATCGTCTATGGCCTGAACGAGGCCGGAAAGTCGACGGCCTTCGCCGCCTATCTTGATTTGCTCTACGGTATTGCGGAGCGCAGCACTTATAACTTCCTGCATCCATACAACACTATGAAGGTTGGCGCGCGGCTCGAATTCGACGGTGCCGAACACGAGCTGGCGCGGCTCAAGCTCAGGACCGGCAGCCTCGTCGATAACGGGGGTCAATCCGTGAACGAGGCGCTGCTGTCAGGCGCGCTCGGTGGCATCGGCCGCGAGTCCTATCGCACCATGTTCTCACTTGACGACCAATCGCTGAAAGAAGGCGGCAATGCCATCATCCAGAGCAAAGGCGAGCTGGGCGAACTTCTGTTTTCTGCAAGTTCGGGGCTCGCGGGACTGAGCCGATCACTGGAGGCAGCCGCCGACGAATCCGGCGCCATTTATAAGAAGCGTTCCTCAAGCACCAAGCTCGCCGAACTCAAACGCATGCTAGAAACCCTGAAAGCCGAACGCAATGCCATTGACACGTTGGCGTCCGCATATTCAGCGCTGAAGGTCACCCATGATCAGGCCGATGCCGCCTACAGTGCAACGGCGCGGGAACTGGCCGAGGCTAAGACCCGCCATCAGGAGCTGACACGACTGCTTGGCGCCCTTCCCCTTGCCCTCGAGCTCGCCCGCTTGCGAACGGAGGCGGCCGAGATGGTCGACTCGCCGCGACCGCCGGCGGAATGGTTCGCGCTACTGCCCCAGCTCTTGCGCGACGAGACACGGTTGCAGGCGCTTCTCGAAACCGCCGATCGCTCCGCTCAGCAACTCGCCGACGAGATCGCGGCGATCGCGATAGACGAGAATGTGTTGTCTATTGCCGCGCATATGGACGCGCTCGACCAGGGACGCGTGCGCTATCTCGCAGCCGAAGGCGACTTGCCGAAGCGCAGGCTGGCGCTGGCCGAACAAGAAGGTATTCTCTTCCGCCTGCTCACGGATCTGGAACAGGCGGACCATGCGGCGCCGGAGATGCTGTTGCCGCCGACCTCATTGATCGGCACCATCCGCGACCTGATCGAACGGCATTCGGGCATCGAAGCAGAACGGGTGGCGGCCAGGCGCGAACTCATGCGGATTCGTGAAGACTTTGAAAGATTGAACAAGGAGGCAGCCGATCGGGATGCGGCCGGGATTTCCGATCCGGCGCATCTCGCTCGCATCGAGGCCGCCTTGAGCCGACTGACCGGTTCGGATCTTATGACGCGTCTCGCCTTGGAAGAGCGCGTTCAGATCCAGAAGCGGCGAATCCAGGAGCGCCAATCTGCGGAACTCGCACCTTGGGCCGGCGACGGCGAAGCCTTACGCCTGACGACAGCAGCCGAGCCACGCCAGACCGAGGCCTGGCGGAACCAGGCAAATGCGATTAACAAACGGATATCGGACCATGACGCCCGGCTGAGGGACCTCGGCACCGAGCAGGCGCTTGTCAAGGCGCGGATCGCCGTCTTCGTCGCAGGCGGCCCGATCGACGACGCCGACGCCGTCAGGCTGCGCGCGGAGCGTGATGCCGCATGGCAAGCACATGTCGCCAGGCTCGACGTCTCTACTGCCCAGACATTTGAGGCTTGGATGCGACAGGACGACGTTCTGTCGTCAAGCCGGTTGTCACGCGCGCAGGAACTGGCGGAGCTGCGTCAGCTCAGGCTGACGGAAGCCGCGACGGGGACGGCGATCGAACGGCAGCGAGAATTGCTCGCCGTCGCGCGGGCGGAACATGACGCGCTCGCGGAACGGGTTGGCGGACTGATGCCCGCACCGTTCGAGCCCGAGGGCGATGCGGTGGAACGCGTCGCGGCGTTGGAGTCGTGGAGCATCCGGCGTTCTGCGGCACTCGCAACCTGGGACGCCATGAAGGAGGCCAATGACACGGTAGAGGCGCTCCGGGCCGAATTGGCAAGACACGGCGCGGCCCTGGCAATCAGCCTGACCCAGGCCGGGACCGATATCCAAGACCAATTGCCACTCGATGACCTCGTGCGGGTCGCGAGCGATGTGCTTGCGGCGAGCAAGATAGACCAGGCCGCAAGGCAGGCATATGAAAAAACGGTGGCGGACCTTACGCGCGATCTGACGGAACGCGAGCGCGACCGGCAGGAGGCGGAAGATGCCGCCGCAGCTTGGGACCGGGCATGGACGGACGCCTTGTCGCAAACCTGGTTTGCCGATAAGGCCGGCTCGATCGCGGCCGTCCGCGCCATCCTGAATGCGCTCGGCACGCTACCTGCGATCCTGAAGGAGCGGCAGGATCTTGCACAACGCGTCAACGCGATGGAGCGGGATCAGGAGCAGTTCCGGACCGAGGTCGCCAGCCTTCTTGCCGAATGCGGCGATACCCTTTCAACGGAGGACGCACTCACCTCCGCCAACGCGCTGGCCAAGCGCCATGAGGTCGCAAAACACTCGGCACAAGTCCGGACCGACAGGCAGGCGGATCTCCAAAGGCAGTTGGAGAAGCGGCGGGGACTGGAGGAAGAGCTTGCGGTCCACAACGCCCGGAAGAACGCGCTGACCAGCCATTTCGGCACGGACACGCTTGCCGCGGTCGAGACGTTTCTCCATCAAGCGCGAGATCGCGAAAGGCTGGAGGCGCGGATGGCCACGCTTCGCGACCAGATCGCCGAAGCGCTGCGAGTGGCCAGCTTTTCAGAGGCGGAGCGGAGGCTCTCTGCGATAGAGGTCGATGTTCTCGAACGGGATGCCATGGCGTTAGGCGCGCGGATCGAAGACCTCACCGAGAATGCCAAGCTTCTCTATTCCGAGATGTCACTGGCGCGGCAAAAGCTCGAAGCCGTCGGCGGAGACGACGCGGTGGCAAGGATCGAGGCAAAACGGCGGACCATCTTTCTCGAAATCGAGGAACTCGCGATGCGCCATCTCACCATTCGGGTTGGTACGCTCGCCGCCGATCAGGCATTGCACATTTATCGCGAAAAGCATCGCAGCTCGATGATGAAACGCGCCTCGAAGGCCTTCCGCCTGATCACTGGCGGCAGCTATTCGGGCCTCGCGACACAGCCGGACAAGGACAAGGAAATCCTCATTGGCCTGTCTCGGGATGGTGGCTCGAAGATCGCGGATGCGATGTCGACGGGCACCCAGTTTCAGCTCTATCTCGCGCTTCGGCTCGCTGGTTACGAGGAATTCGCGGCGCTGCGCCCGACTGTGCCCTTCATCGCAGATGACATCATGGAAAGTTTCGACAATCCTCGTTCGGAGGAGGTCTTCCGTTTGCTGGGCGAGACGGCCAAGGCGGGTCAGGTCATCTATCTGACGCATCACTGGCATCTCTGCGAGATTGCCCGGACCGTCGTGCCCAATGTAATGATACATCAGTTGCCGTGATCCCGCGGCATTTTCAGCCAGAGGCAACGCTAGCCTCTCGCCTTCCTGATTGCCGCTTCCATGTTACGGAACGGCCGGCGATAGGTGGGGATGCGGTCGGCGACATCGGGGAACTTGCCGAACGGCTTATGGGGCTCGGCCTGATACCAGAAGGCGACGGAGGACACGTCGTCCGAGCGCCGATTGGCGTGGCCGTGCTCGATCGTCACACGGATCCGTTTCTGGAAGATCACCGGGTCCTCGATATGCCAGCGGTAGAGCGTCACCGGCTCGGTCCAGTTTGGCCCGCCGGCGGCAATGATGCCGTGATAGGGCGCGCTGTAATCCTGGGTCGGGCACCAGGCGGTGTTGAAATAGTCCTCCGTGCCGGTGCCGTGCAGCGTCGGCGGCCAGGCATCGTTGGCGCCGGGCGATGATTCCCCACGCGGTTCGATCAAGGCCGCCTTCGGCCCAATGCGCGGGTCGGGCTGGCGCGCCGTGTCGGGCACCCACAAGCCCGGTTCGCCATCGATGAAGATCATGTCATCGCCTTCGCCGTACCAATCCCACTCTTCGGACCGACGGCGTGAATAGATGCTGTAGAGCACACCGACATAATGGCCATGGCCCTCGGCCTCCAGTATCGTGTAGTTCTCTCTGCCATCGACATTCTCGCCGCCGAACAAATGCTGTTCGTTGGTAAGGCCCGCCTCGCTCATGCCCTCGGGCCGCGATTGCCGGTACTGGGCATGGAAGCGGCCCATGCCCTCTTCGAGCGTCTGGTGTAGTTCGAGGTCCACATAATAATAGAAGAGCAGGTCGTGGTCCGCCTCGTTTGTGACCGTCATTCGCATCTTCGAGCCGAAGGGCATCGGGAAATAGCAGTTGAACGCCTTGCCGTCCTCGGGGCTCGCCTGCATCGGCAGACTGTCATAATTCGCCGTGCGGCCGTGGCCCATGCCGAAGAAATCGCCGATCGGCGCCTCGATGCTGGGCTCGGCCTCGCCGTCCCAATAGGCGCGTAGAACGATCTTGCGCAGGAAATCCTCGCTGTCGCAGGCGAGCGTCGCCCAGATATGAGTAATAATGCCCGCACCCGCATGCTCGGCGATCACCTCCGTCCTGCCGGGCCCGACATGGAAGCGGTCGTCATTGCCGCCGGTGCGGTCATAGCTCGAAAACCGCCTCGTCTTCGCCTCGCGGAGTTTGGCGAGGCCGCGAAGGGGCGAGAGGCCGAGATTGGTCATGAAGGTCTCCTGTCATCGAATGCGTCTGGCTACTTCAGGCCGCTGGTCTTCAACGAATCCATGATCTGCCGCTGGAAAATCACAAAAAGAACGAGGGTCGGTATGGCGACGATGGTCGAGGCCGCCATCATGTAGTTCCACGAGGCCGCGTACTGGCTCTTGAAATTGGCGATGCCGACCTGCACAACCCAGAGATTGGAATCGGATGTGATGGTCAGCGGCCAGAGAAATGAATTCCAGTTGGCGAGGAAGAACAGGATCGCCAATGCCGACATGATCGGCCGGCTCAAAGGAAGGACGATGCTCCAGTAGATCCGCCAATAGCCGGCGCCGTCCATGCGCGCGGCTTCCTCGATCTCCTTGGGCAGCGACAGATAATATTGCCGGAGCAGGAAAATGCCGAAGGCGTTAAAGATGGCGGGCACGATCAGGCCGGCATAGGAATTGAGCATGCCCATCGCCCGCACGATGATGAAGAGCGGCACGATGATGACGGGCAGCGAGACGAGGAAGGTTGAGAAAATCGCTAGAAAGATCACCTCGCGACCGGGAAACCTCAACCGCGCCAGCGCATAGCCCGCCATCGTGTGGAAGAAGAGCGCAATGACGGTCACCGCCGCCGAGACGAAAAAACTGTTGAGCATGTAGCGCACGAAAGGCACGCCGGTCAGCACGTAGATAAAATTGTCAAGGGTAGGCGAAGTCGGAATCAGGTTCGGCGAGAAGCTCTCCGCCGCCGGCTTGAAGGCGATCGACACCATCCAGAGCAGCGGGAAGAGCGTCATCAGCGCCAGAATAGCCGTGATCAGCATCCAGAGCCCGCGCACGAGCGTAACCTGAGAACGGGCGAAATACACTTGTGGGCGATCATCCGTCATGTTCGAACCGCCCTCCCCTTGTCACCGCAAAGAAGATCGCAGTCACGACCATAAGCGCCACGACCAGGATCGACGACATCGCCGCCGCGTAGCCAAAAGCGCCGAACGCGAACGCCTGCTGATAGATGTAGACAATCAGCACGGATGTCGAATTGGCCGGCCCGCCCTTGGTCATCACATAGATGATGTCGAAAGCCTGCGCGCCGGCTACGGCCGCGACCATCGACACCATGATTACGAAGAAGCTGGTGGGCTTGAGCAGCGGCAGCGTGATATGCCAGAAGCGCGCCACCGGCCCGGCACCATCGATCATGGCCGCCTCGTAATAGGGCGTCGGGATGTCCTGCAGGCCGCCGAGGAAAATCAGCATATAAAAGCCCATGAGGAACCAGACGCTGACCACCACGACCGTGATAAGCGCGAAGCTGGGATCGCCAAGAAATGACAGCCCACCCATGCCGAGCATCGGCGTGACGCGGCTGACCACACCCACTTTGTCGATCACCATAAATTGCCAGACAAGCGCAACAACCACGAGGCTGACCATATGCGGTGCAAAGAACATCGAGCGCATCACCGCATTGAAACGGTTGGTCTGCTGCACGAGCAGCGCCAGACCGAGACCGCAGACATACAGCGCCGGCACCAGCATCACGGCATAGAGTGCCGTGACGCCGGCACCTTTCCAGAACAGCGAATCGTGCCAGATGCGGATATAATTCTTGACGCCGACGAAGGTGTAGGTGCCAAAACCGTCGACCTCATAGACGCTGAGAACCAGTGAAAGCAGCATCGGCACACCGAGGAAGATGAATAGGCCAAGCGCGTCAGGCAGTACGAAGAGATAGCCGGCAATCCACTCCTGGTGCTTCGCCGACAGCCCCTTTGGCGCGGCGTTCGCACCGTCGATCACGGTTTCTGTGACTGAGGTCATGCTTTCATCCCGAAGAGTTGGCCGGTCGCGCTATTTGCCCGGCGCGCGGCCGGCAACGCCCATCCTAGAGGATGGGGGCGCCACTATAGGACGCGAGAAACGCATCCAGTTGCTGCGAGGCCGCAGTGGCGGCAGCTTGCGGATCGGCGTCACCCAGTTGGGTCTGCTGGATCGCGTCTGAGATGATCTTGTAAACCTCAGGCGGTACGCGCGGTTCGGCGCGGGTGCCGGGATGGATCTCCTTGGCGAATGTGCCGATCATGCCTGTCGAGAACGCCTCCTGAGCGGCGGCCAGCGCGCTGTCGCGCGGCGGCATGTCGGATTTGGCCTTGGTGCACCAGTCGGCGACCCGCTGGATTGAGCCCCTGTCCATGGATGCAAGGGCCCACGCGCAAAATTCGCCAGCGGCATCAGAGTTCCGTCCCTTGGCATTGGCGACGAAGGCCCAGCCGCCGCCGACCGTAACATACTTGCCGTTGGGCGGTGTCGGCAACCTGAAGACGCCATACTTGAAGTCCTTGGCATTGTTCTGGAGCTGCGAAATGCCCCATATGCCGACATTCTGCATGGCGACGTAGCCCGAACCGAGATTGGCCGCCGCATCGTTCGCGCCGGTGCCCATGACCTGGCGCGGTGCGGAACCGGATTTGACGGCATCCTGCCAAAATTTGAGAGCCTGTACTGTCGCCGGCGAGTCAAAGGCGCTCTTGCCGTCCTGGGTCTGAAATTCGCCACCGCCCTGCCAGAGGAACGGATACCAGGTAAAGTTCTGGTAATAGCCAGGTTGAGTCTCGAACAACACGCCGAAGCGCTCGGGCGTGGTCAGCTTCCTAGCGACTTCAAGCAAGTCTTCCCAGGTCTCGGGAACATCGTTCTCATTGAGACCAGCATCCTCGAACGCCTTCACCGAATAGTACATGGCCATCGGCTCGACCTCCATTGGCACGCCGAAGATCTTGCCGTCGACCATGCGGTTGGCGATCACGCTTTCCGGAAAGTCCTTCTTGGCGGCATCGTCGATGAAGGGCGAGAGATCCTTGAGCACGCCGCCATTGTAATAGCGCAGGAAATCGCCCGGCGAGATGATGAAGATGTCCGGGCCCTCGCCCGACGCGAAGGCCGTGGCGAGCTTGGGGCCGTTGATATATTCGGAGTTCGGGATAAACTCGAGCTCGACCTTCTGATCGTGGCTGTCGTTCCAATCGGCGATCATCTTGGCGAACCACTCGACCTGGGTCGCGACCGTGCCACCCGGCGCGTAGAACTGCCAGAATTTCAGCGGCGCGTCCTGCGCCCGCACCGCCAGGCGGTTGATATAGGGGAAACCGCTCAAGCCCCCGACGGCGCCGCCAGCAAGAATTGCTCCGCTCTTGAGCACGCGGCGGCGGGTCAATACGGAAAATGTCTTGTTCTTATCAGTCATGACTTCCTCCCTTTGTTGTGGAAACTGCCGCCGAACTCCTCCTGGCGGCAGCGATCACTTACGCCGTGTCGTATTCATGCAGGATGCATGGAATGACCTCCGAACGCGGAGGCCCGGCATAAGACCCGGATAGCCGCTCGAGCAGCATTTCGGCCGCGCGATGGGCAAGCAGCGAAGGCGTATTGCCGACCCGGGTGATCCGTGGCCGGACATATTCGAGCTGCGGCTGGTCGCCGAATACGGCGATGCCGATGTCCCCGGGCACGTTGATGCCGCGATCGAAAAATTCGGCCAGCGCGCCTGATGCCATCAGGTAATTGCCGAAGAAGATGACCGATGGCAGTTCGCCGCCATGCTCGGCCAGAAGCCAGTCGACCGACTCCTTGCCGGAAGGGCCTAGATACGTGCCCTCGCGACGAAGCCCGGCGACCGGCTCGACACCATTGTCGCGCAGCCCCTGGTCGAAACCGGCGGCGCGTGCCATCGCCTCGGCGAAAAAGGCCGGACCGGTCAGGTGTGCGATGCGGCGATGGCCCTTGCGGGCCAGATAGGCACCCATCTGGTAACCGCCGCCGAAGTCGTCGATCTTGACATTATCCACGGCCTGGTTGGGCAGATCGCCGATGAAGACAGCCGGCATGTCGATGCCGACAAGTGCGTCATGCATGCCATGCAACGCGAAATCGCCAACGATCAAGCCATCAATTCGACGATTGCGGATTTGCCTGAGATACTGACGTCCGTGCTCCTGCGCATGCCCGCCCGGCACGTCGGTGTTAAAGATCAGCACATCTAGCCCATGTGTCTCGAGATCGGACTGCGCCGCCTTGACCAGCTCCGGATAGAATGGATTTCGGATATCGGGGATCAGCATGGCGATGAGATTGGTGCGGCCAGTGCGCAGGCTCTGCGCCTGCGGGTTCGGCGTGTAGCCGAGTTCCGCAATTGCCTCCTCCACGCGCCGCCGCATATCGATCGACACCCTGTCTGCATGATTGAGCACATGCGACACTGTCGTCGGCGACACTCCGGCCCTCTTGGCGACCTTGGCTATCGTGATCATGCACACAGGCTATGAGATTCCAAATCGATTTGCAAATGGTTTTGCAAATCGATTTGCATACCGAAATGTGTATATCCCGGATTCCAAGCCATCTTGTGCATGTCTTGGGTGAGCTGCAGATCACGTCCTGAGCGCTGGCATGAAGAGAACGCGACAATTAGCCCTGCGAACACAAGACCACTCAGCCCGATGGCCACAACGACCTAGATCGTTCCCAGGTATCCGGAGAGCAAGGAAGATCGCCATTCCGATCATCACCAGTCCGAAGACGGCGACCCCAAGGGCCATCCCGCGCGGGGCCTACTGCGACAGGTGTGCCTTGAAAGCTACCTCGGCGATCATGACGTCAGCCTTCACGAACATGCAGCGACTGAATCCTGCTGTCGACGCCCATTGCCATCTCATAAACCTGGATTCTTCATGGTTTTGTGCCGCCGGTTGGCTTGTCTTTGCCAAAGGCCTGCGCTCGCGATCAGTGCGCCATGAGGACCGGCGTTCCGATCTGGCTCAGCATCGTTTGCGTGGTCCCTCCGAAGAGACGCTCGCGAAGCCGCGAATGGCCATATGCCCCCATCACGATCAGCTCGGCTCCGATGTCGGCAGCATGCCGTTGCAGAACAACGGCTGGATCGTGTCCACCGCCTGCCAGCGTTTCCACGGTTACTTTGACGCCATGCCTCGAAAGGAACGCTGCCACATCCGCGCCGGGCTCCTCGCCCATTGCATAGGACTTTGCCGTGGGATCGACGAGCACGACGTGAACGCTTTCCGCCTCGGCGAGAATGTCCAAAGACAGCCGGACGGCCGAACCTGCCTCAACAGCGGAATTCCACGCGACCAGCACGGTCTTTGGTGAAAGATTCACTCTGCCGGTTTCCGTTGCAAGGATAACTGGCGCAGGCGAGGCAAAGAGCGCACCATCAAGGACACGTTTGAGAAGATAGCCGTCCTTGAGCATCACCCCGCCGATAAGCGTGATATCGGAATAAATCGCTCTACTTGCAACCTCTTCGTCAACATGCTCGTTGAGGCAATAGATAGGCTGCACGTCCCCTTTGAGGCCCCGCTGGGACAGAAGCTCGCGCAACTCGGCGGCACGTTTGCTCACGCGCGTGTTTTCCTCTTCCCAGGCAAACGCATAAGTCGAATAGGTCTGGCCGACGAGATCGCCGATAGGCGGCGGCGGCACACAAGAGATGACAATGGCATTCAGATGCAGCTCGGACCGCTGTGCGAGTTCTGCCGTTGCGAGAAGATCGGCTGGATCGTGATCAACGCCGATAACGTTTAGGATTGTCTTGGCTCGCATTGCATTGTCCTCTCGGAATGACTTCGCGTTGAGCCTAGTACGATTTCCGTGCACCTCTTTGATTTGCGTCAAGCACCGCGCGATCACCTAAGCGTAAAGCACTTGACATCGTCTCGTACCTTACCTACGTATCATCGTATATACGTATTCAACAGGAATGGAGCTGTCATGACCCTCGACCGTGTGATCCTCGCCTTTGCCGGGACAATGATT
>Ga0164290_1002470_pt1 | contig 12776 bp, 7 predicted proteins | sample Micstemetagenome_FD_108782 | JGI IMG/M metagenome (GOLD analysis project Ga0164290, IMG submission 108782) | Contaminated culture microbial community from soil near Moab, Utah, USA - Microcoleus steenstrupii SON62 (Illumina Assembly) | ecosystem: Environmental > Terrestrial > Soil > Soil crust... | reverse complement strand
GCCCCATTCGGGGAAGTAGTTCAGCTCCGGCTGCTCGCCCCAGTCGTTCCAGACCCCCACCCAGTCGTTGCCCTCCCCCGCATGGATGGTGTCGTTCCCCGCCTGGCCGGTGATCCGGTCGTTCCCGTCCCCGGCCCGGATCAGGTCGTCGCCCGCCTCCCCGTTCAGGTTGTCCTTCTCGGCACCCCCGTCCAGCGTGTCGTTGCCCGACCCGCCCCAGAGCCAGTCCTGCCCCTCCCCGCCGAAGAGCAGGTCGTCGTCCTGCTCGCCCGCCAGGTAGTCGTTGCCGATGCCGCCATGCACCGTGTCGTTGCCGAAGCCCGCCGACAGAACGTCGTCGCCGCCCTCGCCCCAGATCAGGTCATCGCCCCATTCGGGGAAATAGTTCAGCTCCGGCTGCTCGCCCCAGTCGTTCCACACCCCCACCCAGTCGTTGCCCTCCCCCGCATGGATGGTGTCGTTGCCGTCCCGCCCGGTGATCCGGTCGTTGCCCGCGCCGCCCCGGATCAGGTCGTCGCCCGCCTCCCCGTTCAGGTTGTCCCGGTCCGCACCGCCGTCCAGCGTGTCGTTGCCAATGCCGGCCCAGAGCCAGTCCTGGCCGGCACCACCGGAGAGGCTGTCGTCGCCGCTTTCGCCGGCGACGTAGTCGTTGCCGTCTCCGCCGTCGACGGTGTCGTTGCCCGCGCCCGCCGAAAGCTGGTCGTCGCCCGACGAACCCGTCAGATTGTCGGCAAAGCTGGAGCCCCAGACGGCCTCGACGTTGCTGACCTGATCGCCCGCATCCAAGGTGACGGCACCGAGGGCGCCTGCAAAGCTCAGCAGGTCGAAGCCGGCACCACCGTCGATCGTGTCGTTGCCGATGCCGCCGGCGAGCGTGTCGTTGCCATCGCCGCCCTGCAGCAGATCGTCGCCGCGGCCACCGTAGAGGTAGTTGCCCGCCGCGTTGCCGATCAGCGTGTCGTTGCCGTCGCCGCTATAGGCGGTCTCGATCGTGCCGGCGGCGATCGCCAGGGATCGCCCGGCGATCACGCTGGTGCCGCCCGCCAGATCAATGCGGCTTCCCGTCGTCACCGCGGCGGCATTTATCGTGTCGCTGCCGCCATTCGCATCGGCCAGGGTCTGGCGCGAGGAAAGGTCGCTGCTCAGCGTGCCGAACTCGTCGGTATAGACATAGGTGTCATCGGCGGTCGGCGCATCGCCATAGGCGCGCAGCGTCCAACTCTGCAGGACGCCGACATCCTCGGATGCCAGATCGACGACGAACAGATCCCAGTTGCCGGCCGCCTGCTCGCCCCAGAAGGCGGCGCTGCCGAAGGTGAAACTGATACCCGAAAGGCCGGCGAACAGATTGTAGGCCGGGAACCACAGCAGGCTGGCCTCGGTACCCGAGGGACTGCGCAGAATGATCGCGAGATCGCCGATGTAGCTATGGCTGAGCTGGAGGTCGACCTCGACCCGTTCGACTTGCCCGGCACCGAGGACCACCGTCGAGAGAACACCCGTCGCATCATTGTCCGGGATAACCCGGTTCGGGGCCGCGGAGGCTGAAACCACCGATACATTTGCCTCGGTCGATTGGCGGCCCCACGATTCGGCCAGCCGCACAGCCGCCAGTGCGTCCACCTGCCCGTAGCCGCGCGTCTCGCTGTAGTGGAGGCCCCCGCCGTTCCAATTGCCGGCCCCATTGATCTGCCAAGCCGGATCCGCCGGTACGACGTTCCTCGCGCTGTAGGCCAGAATCTCTTGCACATCCCGGTAGCCGAGCCCCGGGTTCGCCTCCAGCATCAGCGCCACAACGCCTGAAACCATCGCGGCATGGGAACCGCCCGGCATTATCGTCGTATAGGCACCCTGTTGGCCGCCATAGTCGGGAATCCGATAATTCAGTTCGGTCGTCGAGCCGGAAATCGCAGGTGTGGATACGAGGATCGAACTTCCTGCACTCCAGCCATCGTTGCTCACCGTGATGACATGCCTGCTGTTCAACAGGTTGTGGAGGTTCGTATCGTCGCCCACGACGGGAGCATTCGGATTCAGCGTCGGCGCTGCCTGAACGACCACCGTCCCCAGGCCTTCACGTCCATCCGCGGCCAGTCGCGCGAGAGCTTGGCCCGCGGCGACGAAGGGGCCGGCGCGGAAATTGTCGATGAAGGCGGCATTGGGCGTCGTGAAGCCCGACACGACCTCACCTGGTAGGGCCGACGTCGACTGGTCGTGCAGGGTCCAGGAGTTGTTCATCACGTCGGCCTGCCGAGCGTGGTCGAAGGCTCGCGCGAGCTGCGATGCGAACGTGGCTAGAGGGCCCGAGAGCGGGCTGTATATCGAAACGAGTTCGGCATTGTAGGCGACGCCGACACTGCCGTAGCCATCGCGTTCCGCGGCGATGATGCCGGCGATATGGGTGCCGCGCGCGTCCCAACTCGTCAGAAAGGGTTGCGAAGTAGCGCCGGTACGGCTGTCGAGATCGGCCGTACGGCGGTAGTTGTCGTCGAGGCCTTGATGGAAGGGATCGATCCCCCGGTCGAACACCGCAACGCGAACGCCGGCGCCGGTATAGTCCGCCCAGGCCGCCTGGGCGTTGATACTGTTTATGCCCGATGTGAGATAGGGCTGGATCGCGAAGGCAGGGTCGCTCGGCGCCGCGGAAGACGCTGCTCCCAATGTTCGAGGTCCCGTGGGGTCGAAGGTAACCCTCAATTGATTGTAGACATCGCTGGTCCCGAACGCGCCTGAGAAGGCAACCCGGACATAGATCGGCTGAGCGGAATCGACCAGCATCTGGAATTGGTGCGGCGCGTAGACGTAGCCGCCTGTTTCGCTTCCCGAGGCCAGTTGCTGTCCGGCGGCGTCGTGCACCGTCACGCCCACGAAGGACGTATGCATGCCGAAAGGTGCGTACAGCCGGAACGTTCCTGCCGAAGGCAGATTCACGACGAACCAGTCCTGATCGCCGTGACCGATCAACGCTCCGCTGACAGTGCCGTTGGGATCCAGAATATTGGCGGCTGCGCGGCTGTTGTTGCCTTCGGTCTCGTATTGGTGCTGACCGACGGCAACCGAAGCGCTGATCTCATAGCTTGGCAGGGTTCCGTTGCGAGATACCGTGACGTAGTAGGTGCCCGGGTTTACTCCAGTGTGGAACTGACCTGTGGAGCTGAACTCCGAAAGCACGTTGCCCGCCGCGTCACGAATGTTCGTCGCCGTGCCATTGGGCAAGTTCACAGTCAGGTCGCCCGCCTGAGCGACATCGATGCGGTACCAGTCGGCATCGCCGGGGCCGCTGATGCTCGCGTGCAGGGGAACTCCATCCGCCGGAAGCAAGTCGGCGGTCGCGAGAGAGCCGTTTGGCTCCGTTTCGAAGCGTGCGCCAGCGTCGAAGCTGGCAGTCACATTGTATGCGGCCGGGGACCAATAGGCCTGGGAATCGAAGCTGTAGATCTCGATGAAATACCGACCGGCGGCCGTGATGCCGACATCGAACGACTGCAGGACGTTGCCGTTCGCGAGCACGGTGCCCGCAGCGTCCGTTATGTTCACATAGGCCACATTGGTGTTTGCGGTCGCCCAGCTGGACAGCGCCTGACCGGCATTCACGCGAAGGAGGCCCGGCCCTGACAGGTTCACCGCATAGACATCCACATCGGTCGGCGAGAGCAGCTGGCCACGCATGGGACTGCCGACGGACAGCGGGTCGGCATCCGCCCGCGTGTCGTTGCCCTCGGTCTCCACACCCGAGATACCGGGCGTGACCGTGGCGGTCAGCCGGTACTCATTCGGGACACGAGGGCCGAGATACCCGCCCGTACCCGCAATTGGAGCCAAGGAAAGGAGATAACGGCCAGGCGATTCTGCTGCAAGAAGGCTGGTCCAATCGGCAGAGCGCGCATCGAACAGACGCACTTGGCCGCCCGGATCGACGATGCTGAGCAACATCGCACCGTCATAGGGATAAACGTCGGATGGGAAGTCGAGGGCGACGCCCAACGTGCTCGGCTGGGTCACGTCGATGGCAAACCAGTCGATGTCGGTCGACAATCGCCTCGCCACATTGGGAGAGTCTGCCGCGCCGGGTGTCAGGCGGCCTCGAACCGTCTGTCCACTGGCCAGAACCTGCGCGGCTGCCGCGGTATCGTTGGAAAGTTGTTCCCACCCGGCTTGGCCAACGGTGAAGCTGGTCGATACCGCGTAGTCGACCTGATCGATGTCGAACCGGATGTATCCGGTTCCGGCCTGAACCGGAACCACAATATCGCCATCGAAATGATAACCGGGAAACCCGCCAGCGAACTGAAGAGTGCCGGCCTGATCGTAGACCATGACGTCGAGTTCGGCGTAGTAGCCGCCATAGGCGACTAGTGAATCCGCCGACAGATGCAGCAGTCCGCTTTGCTCCGCGGTGAACGAAAACCAATCGACATCGTAAGGCGCCGAATCGTCGGGGCGACCGCGGCCTACTATCGTACTGCCGAGCGTGAAGGCGGTAGCCGTCTGCAGGGTATTGTTTGGTTCCGACTCAGCTGGCATTCTGGCTGTCAAGCAACGAGATAAATCGTAATCGAATATTGACTATACGTTCTCTCGGGATGGCTGCAATCTCATTCGCGTCGCAATCTTGCGTCGTCAATGCGCCTCAGCGCGGCAGGCGAGCCGATTTGACCCTCCGCCCCCCGGGGATATAGTGCCTCCGCCGTTGCCCAGCGGCACAATAGTTCAACGCTCTCCGGGAGGAGCCCCCTTTGGTTGGGATCGCTGCCTATGGCGGCTACGTGCCGCGACTCCGTTTGGCCCGCAAGGCCGTCGCCGAAGCCAATGCCTGGTTCAATGCCGGCCTGAAGGGCATGGCGAAGGACGAAAAGGCCATCTGCAACTGGGATGAGGATGCCCTCACCATGGCGGTGGAGGCGGCGCGCGACTGCCTCACCGGCGTGGACCGCAACTCGCTCAAGGCCGTCTATCTCGCCTCCACCACGCTGCCCTTCCAGGATCGCCTGAACTCGGGTGTGGTCTGCGAGGCCCTCACCCTCGGCGACAACACCGAGACGCTCGACATCACATCCTCCCAGCGGGCCGCCACCTCGGGCCTGATCGCCGCCATGCGGGCGGTCGAGGCCGGCGCCGGGCCGCTCCTGTTCCTGACGGCCGAGAAGCGGCGCACCCGTGCCGCCAGCCCGCAGGAGATGAATTACGGAGACGGCGGCGCCGCCCTGCTGCTCGACAAGGGCCCGGGCATCGCCGAACTGCTGGCGCATGAGAGCATCGCCACCGATTTCGTCGACCACTACCGCGGCGGCGGCGAGATCTACGACTACGCCTGGGAAGAGCGCTGGATCCGCGACGAGGGCTACAACAAGATCGTCCCTCCCGTGGTCAAGGCGCTGCTGGAGAAGGCCAAGCTCAAAGGCGCCGATATCGCCAAGTTCGTCATGCCCTGCACGCTGCGCGGCGTGGCGGCGTCGATCGCCAAGAAGCAGGGCATCGCCGAGACCGCGGTGCACGACAACCTGCATGCCAGCATGGGCGACGCGGGCGCGGCGCATCCGCTGGTGCTTCTGGTCCATGCGCTGCAGGATTCGAAGCCCGGCGACAAGGTCATGCTGGTCAGCTTCGGGCAGGGCTGCGACGCCCTCCTCTTCGAGGTGAAGCCGGCGATCGCCGAACTGAAGCCACGCCTGGGCATCAAGGGCTTCCTGGCCCGCCGGAAGCCCGAGAACAACTACAACAAGTTCCTGGCCTTCAATCAGGTGGTGGACCAGGAAAAGGGCATGCGGGCCGAGCTCGACAAGCAGACCGCGCTCAGCACCCTCTACCGCAAGCGCGAGATGCTGATGGGCCTGGTCGGCGGGAAGTGCCGGCAGTGCGGGACGCTGCAGTATCCGAAGTCGAAGATCTGCGTGAATCCGAACTGCAACGCCATGCACAGCCAGGACGACCACCCCTTCGCCGACATGCCTGCCCGCATCCTTTCGTATACGGCGGACCTGTTGACCTACAGCCCCGATCCGCCGCAGCATTACGGCATGGTCCAGTTCGAGGATGGCGGTCGCCTGATGGCCGACTTCACCGATGTCGACGTGGGCAAGGTGGATGCCGGCATGCCGATGCGCATGGTGTTCCGGGTGAAGGAGTACGATCCGGCCCGCGGTTTCACGAAGTATTTCTGGAAGGCCACCCCCGCCGGCGAGGCCAAGGCGGGTTAAGCAGGAGGAAATTCCATGCCCAAAGGCATTAGAGACAAGGTTGCCATCCTCGGGATGGGTTGTTCGAAGTTCGGCGAGCGCTGGGATTGCGAGGCCGAGGATCTGATGGTCGAGGCCTATGAGGAGGCCATCGGCGACGCCGGGATCGAGAAGAGCCAGATCAACGCCGCCTGGTTCTCGACCGCGATCGAGGACGTGCATGTCGGCAAGTCGGGCGTTCCCCTCGCGGTCGCGCTCCGCCTCCCCTACATCCCGGTCACCCGCGTCGAGAACTACTGCGCCTCGGGTTCGGAAGCCTTCCGCGGCGCGGTCTATGCCGTCGCCTCGGGTGCCGCCGATATCGCGCTCGCCCTCGGCGTCGAGAAGCTGAAGGACACCGGCTACGGCGGCCTGCCCCAGCGCGGCCGTGGCGTCCTGAACTCCATGGTCAACGCGAACGGCTCGGCGCCGGGCAACTTCGCCCAGCTCGCAGCGGCTTACCGTGCGAAGCATGGCGTCAGCAAGGAAGACCTGAAGCGGGCCATGGCCCATATCTCGGTCAAGAGCCACGACAACGGCTCGCGCAACCCGAAGGCGCACCTGCAGTCCAAGATCACGGAAGAGCAGGTCCTGAACGCGCCGATGGTGGCCGAGCCGCTCGGCCTGTTCGACTGCTGCGGCGTGTCGGACGGTGCGGCCTGCGCCATCGTGACGACGCCCGAGATCGCCCGCGCCATGGGGAAGAAGGACATCGTCACCGTCAAGGCGCTGCAGCTCGCGGTGTCGAACGGCATCGAGGCCCAGCACAATTCCTGGGACGGCAGCTACTTCGCCACCGCGCGCATCGCCTCCAAGCGGGCCTACGAGGAAGCGGGGATCAAGAACCCGCGCGAGCAGATCTCGCTCATGGAAGTGCATGACTGCTTCTCGGTGACCGAACTCGTCACCATGGAAGACCTGCACATCTCCCCCGAGGGCGGGGCGATCAAGGACGTGCTGGACGGCTTCTACGATCATGACGGCGATCTTCCCTGCCAGATCGACGGCGGCTTGAAGTGCTTCGGCCATCCGATCGGCTCGTCGGGCCTGCGCATGCTGTACGAGATGTACCTGCAGATGCAGGGCCGCGCCGGTGCGCGGCAGAGGAAGCAGCAGCCGACCTTCGGCATGACCCACAACCTGGGCGGCGCGCCGAACATGAACGTCTGCTCGGTCGCCATCGTCGGTCTCGAAGGCGCCTGAGCGGCCTCTTCGATCCGGTACGACGTCAGCGCCCGCCGGGAAACCGGCGGGCGCTTTCGTTTCGGGGGGACAGGTCTGTATTCTGCGGCGAACGATATGGGGGCGGTGTCCTGATGCGGCGGCTCGGTTTCCTGCTGGCGGCGATCGGCATGGCGATGCTGCTGGGCCTGTCCCCGGCACCGGCCGCGGCGCCCCCATCCGCCACCGAAGCGGTAGACGGGGTCGTCGCCCAGCTGACCGACGCCCAGGCGCGCGAGTTGCTGCGCCAGCGCCTGCTGGCGGAAGCGATCCGCGAGCAGTCCCCCGAGACCGACCTGTTCGGCGGCATCCTGCTGCGCCTGCGCGAGGCGGGGCAGGCGCTGCGGGACCGCAAGCAGCTGATCCAGGACGAGGTGGCGCAGGCGCCGGCGAGCCTGGGGGCCGCCTTCGACAAGCTGACCGGCGGCGAGGGCTGGAGCGAGATCGTCCGCGGGCTCCTCATCCTCCTCGCCTCGCTCGCGGCCGGCCTCGCGGCCGAACTGGCGCTCGCCCGCTTCCTCGGCCGCGAGCCGGTGGAGGAAATCGGCACCGGAGGCTACGGCAGCCGGCTGGCGCGGGCCGGCCACTACTTCATCACCGGCGGCATCCATCTGGTGATCTTCGCCTCCGTCACCTATGGCGTGTCCTTCGTGTTCCTGCCGCGCTTCGAGCCGCTGCGCGAACTGGTCATGGCGCTGGCGCTGATCGTGCTGGCGGCGAGGGTCTATGCGCTGATCGCCGATACGCTGCTGGCCCCCGGCAGCCGCGAGCGGCGGATCGCCGATACCGCCGAGGACAACGGCCTGCCCCTGATGCGCGGCCTGGTCGCCATCGCCACGGTGCTGACCGGCATCGCGCTGCTGCAGGGCCTGCTCGGCCTGATCGGCGTGCCGGCGATGCTGCTGGCGCTGTTCCAGGTCGCCTGCGGCGCGCTGGTCGCCCTCGGCATCGTCCTGGTGCTGACGGCGCGCGGCGTCGCCCGGCGCCTCGGCGGCCTGAAGGCGGCGCGGCGCGCCCTCTTCGCCACGCTGGTGGCGCTCGGCTGGGCGGTCTGGGCGACCGATACGCTGGTCGGCTGGAGCGGGGCGGCGCGGACGCTGGTGCTGGCTCTCCTGCTGCTGATCCTGCTGCCGCTGGCGGAGGCGACGCTGCGCGGCATCCTGACCGGAGTCGACGAGCTGCGCGGGCCGGTCGGCGCCACGCCGCAGGCGCGGGCGCGCCAGAAGCGCTTCGACGAGGCAGTGCTGGTCGTGCTCAGGATCGCGATCGGGCTGGGCGCGGTGGCGCTGGTGGCGCAGGCGGGCGGGCTCGGCCCCGGCGCGGTGCTGGAGACCGGCCTCGGCCGGCGCATCCTGGACGGCGCGGTCTCCATCGCCACCACCGTGCTGATCGCCGCCATCGTCTGGGAGGCGATCTCGATCGCCATCGACCGGAAGCTCGGCGCCCGTTTCGCCGCCACCGGCGAGGTGCATGCCGAGCGCGATCCCGAGGACGAGAGCGCCAGCGTCGCCACCCGGGCGGAGACGCTGCTGCCGCTCATCCGCAGCTTCCTGTGGTTCGCCATGCTAGCGATCGTGGGCATGATCGGCCTCGCTTCCGTCGGCGTGAACATCGGGCCGCTGCTGGCCGGTGCCGGCGTGGTCGGCCTCGCCATCGGCTTCGGCGCGCAGACGCTGGTGCGCGACATCGTCTCCGGCATCTTCTTCCTGATCGACGACGCCTTCCGCATCGGCGAGTACATCGAGTTCGGCCAGATCCGGGGCGAGGTGGAGAAGATCTCGGTCCGCTCGCTCACGCTCCGCCACCATCGCGGCGCCATCCACGTGGTGCCGTTCGGCGAACTGAAGGTCGTCACCAACTACAACCGCGACTGGGCCATCTTCAAGATGGAGTTCTCGGTCCCCTACGACACCGACGTCGAGAAGGTGCGCAAGCTGATCAAGAACATCGGCCAGGAGCTGCTGAGCGATCCGGAGCACGGCCGCAAGTTCCTGGAGCCGCTGAAGAGCCAGGGCGTGGTCGCCTTCGCCGACAGCGCCATCGTCCTGCGCACCAAGTTCAAGTGCAAGCCGCGCGAGCAGTTCGTACTGCGCCGCGTGGTCTCCCAGAAGATCAAGGCGGCCTTCGACAGGAACGGCATCGCCTTCGCCTATCCCCGCGTGGTGGTGGAGAGCAGCGCCTCGCCCGCGGTGGCGGCGGCCGCCGCCCAGGCGCTGGCGAACGACGCGGCGAAGCCGGCCGCCTAATCCTCCTCCTCGTCCCGGGCGGGCGAGGCGGCCGGCTCGGCCGTCTCGACCCGGTAATGGCCGCCCAGCCAGCGGTGCAGGTCGACATCCTTGCAGCGGGCCGAGCAGAAGGGCCGGAACACCTTGTCGGCGGGCTTGCCGCAGATGGCGCAGGGCCGCGGCGGTGCCAGCGGGATGACGTTGCTCATGCCGCCTCAGCCGATCGGGGTGCCGTCCCGCGGCAGGGTCGCCCAGAAATCGGCGTCGTGGCCGAAGAAGATGCGCGCGCCGCCCGCCTCCAGATCGGCGATCTTCTGGAGCGAGGCGAGCATCGCCTCCTTGTCGTGCACGAAGCGCGGCAGGCGGCGTTCCTTCAGCGTGCGGCAGAAGTAGCAGGCATCCCCGGTCAGCACGACGTCGCCCGAATCGAGCCGCACTTTCAGCGACTGGTGCCCCGGCGTGTGGCCGTAGGTGGGCAGGCAGACGAGACGGCCGTCGCCGAAGATGTCGTGCTCGCCCTCGACCGCCTTCACCGGATGGCCCTGGTTCACGTCCGACGGGTCGAAGCCGAACTGGGCGGCGCGTTCCGGATCGGCGCCGATCTCCCATTCGCGCTTCTGCACGACGAGCGTCGCGTTCGGGATCTGCGCATTGCCGCCGGCATGATCGAAATGCAGATGCGAATTCACGACATAGTCGATCTTCGCCGGATCGCGGCCGATCGCCTTCAGCTTCGCCCCGATCTCGTCACCCGGGCGGAACTTGTCGAACTTGAAGATGCGGGCGACGCGGCCGAGCTTCGCCTCCGCATCGGTCTGGAGGTCGGGATGCATGCCGGTGTCGAACAGCACGTTCCCCTTGGGATGCTCGATCAGATAGGAGGGGATGGGGAGTTCGACCTCCCCCTCCTCGCCCTCGATCATGTCCTTCAGCCGGCCGCCCAGGTGGCCGCAATCGAGCGCATACATCTTCATGCCAACCACTCCCGACGGTTCGCCCGAACTCAGTGGATCTCGGCCGAATCGGCCATCGCCTTCTTCAGGATCTCGAAGCTGAAGTCGGGCTTCTTCGAGGCCTCGATCAGGATCGCCTCGCGCCGGGCCAGCAGATCGCAGGCACCGACGATCTTCCGCGCCACCGCATGCGGGATGACGACGGCGCCGTGGCGGTCGGCATGCACGAGGTCGCCCGATTTCACCGCCATGCCGCAGATGGAGACGTCGACGCCGATGCCGACGTTATGCACCCAGGCGTGCGAGGGCATGATGCACTTCGCCAGCATCTGGAAGTTGGACGCGTTCATGTCGATGTCGCGGATGGAGCCGTCGGTGACGACGCCGGCGGCGCCGAGGCCGCGATGGATATGCGAATTCACCTCGCCCCAGAAGGAGCCGTAGCCGGCGCGGGCACCGTCGAGGTCGTGCAGCACGATGATGGAAGGCGTCGGCCCGCCCTTGGCCACGTATTCGTACCAGGCCTGGCGATGCGCGCGCTGTTCCGCCGGGGGCAGGCTGGACGGCTCGGTGGCGCGGATGGTGCCGGTGCGGGCATAGCCCACGATCGGCTTCAGGTCCGGATAGGGGCACACCAGAGGCTCGGCCGTATAGCCGTAGAGGCGGCGCTCCGGCGCCACGATCTCGAGCGCGTTGCAGATGGTGGGCGTGTCGAAGGCGCGCAAGGCTTCGAGCTCGGCGGCGGTCAGCAGGTCGGCATTGCTCATGGCGTTCACTTTTCCCCGGGGTTCAGCAGGACTTTGCACTGGGTCTTGTCGCGCTTCAGCTTCTCGAACATGGCGGCGAAGCCTTCGAAGCCCACCGTGCCGGTGAGCATGGCCGAGGCATCGATGCGCCGGCGCGCGAGCAGGTCGACCGAGAGTTCGAAATCGCGCTTCTCGTAGCAGAAGACGTATTTGAGGGTGAGTTCCTTGGTGACCGCCTTCACCGGCAGCACGCGGTCGGGCTGCATGCAGACGCCGACCACGATCACCCGCCCGTCGGTCGGCGCATAGTCCATGGCGAGCTGCTGGCTGCCCGGCACGCCGACGCAGTCGAAGACCAGCGCCGGCCGTTCGCCGGCGATGCGCCGCAGCGCCTCCGGCACCGGTTCGGCCGCGGGATCGATCACCGCACTGGCGCCCGAGGCTTCCACCAGCTTCCGCCGGTCGGCCGAGAAGTCGCTGACGATGACATGCCGGGCGCCGAACTGGCGGAGCCAAAGTGCCACCGCGAAGCCGACCGGCCCGGCGCCGATGACGAGCGCCGATTCGCCCGGCTGGACATCGGCGGCGCGCACCGCGTGCAGTCCGACGGCGAGGGGTTCGACCATGGCGCCGGAGGCGTCGTCGACGCTGTCGGGCAGGGCCACGCATTCGAGCGCGCCGACGCGGGCATATTCGGCATAGGCGCCGGGCAGCTTGCCGAGCCCGGCCCATTGCGCCCGGGCGCAGCGATGCGCCCGGCCGGAGAGACAGGGCGCGCAGGCGCCGCAGCCGATGAAGGGCAGCACGGCGACGCGCTGGCCCTCGCGCCAGGCGGCGCGCGCCTCGGCGCCGAGCGCCACGATCTCGCCCGCGAACTCATGGCCCATCACCACGCCGGGGGCGAGCGGCGTCATGCCGCCCTCGGTGTCGTGCACATCGGCCATGTGCAGGTCGGAGCCGCAGATGCCGCAGGCCTTGACCCGCACCACCATCTCGCGCGGGCCGGGCGTGGGGTCGGCGATCCGCTCGACGCCGAGCGGCCGGCCGGGCGCCTGAAAGACGGCGGCGAGCATGCTTCTGTCATTCCCTCCCGGAGTTTCTCCGCCGCATTCTCAAGCCGGCGCGGGCGGGCGTCAAACCGGGCGGGCGGAGATTCCTGTCCGCCTTCACCACGAGAGGGGATCGTAGGGTTTCTCGACCGGGCGTTCGTTCCAGGGCACGAAGTCGCGGAGCGGCGAGGGCGCGGCCGGGGCGGGTGGCGGTGCCGGACATTTCTGTCCGCCTGAAGTCTGCTCCGCTGAACGCTTCAGCCCCGCCTCCCAGAGCGCCCATTCGGAGCCGGGTTCCGGCCCGGGCGCCGTGGCGATTTCCGCCTGCATCTCCGGATCATCCATCAAGGCACTGAGCCGATTGAAG
>Ga0164290_1002469_pt1 | contig 12778 bp, 8 predicted proteins | sample Micstemetagenome_FD_108782 | JGI IMG/M metagenome (GOLD analysis project Ga0164290, IMG submission 108782) | Contaminated culture microbial community from soil near Moab, Utah, USA - Microcoleus steenstrupii SON62 (Illumina Assembly) | ecosystem: Environmental > Terrestrial > Soil > Soil crust... | reverse complement strand
AGTCGGTCCAGGGCGCGACCCAGGAGGCGATCCAGGCCATCCAGTCGATCGCCGCGATGATCGAGCAGGTGAACGAGGTCTCCACCTCGATCGCCTCGGCGATCGAGGAACAGGGTGCTGCGACCAAGGAGATCAGCCGCAACGTGCAACAGGCTGCCCAGGGCACCGAGGAGGTGACCAAGAACATCTCGAACGTCACCCAGGCTTCCGGCGAGGTGGGCGCCGCGGCGACGCAGATGAACGGCGCCTCGGCCGAACTCGCCCATCAGGCGACCAGGCTCAGCTCCGAGGTCGACCGCTTCATCGCCAAGGTGCGGGCCGCCTGACCGCCCGCATCCGGCCCGCGTGGCCGGGGCATGTCCAAGCGCAGGACACGCCCCGGCCGCGCGCACTTCTTCCGCCATTCGGAGACAGTCGCGATGGCCGATTGCAAAATTGTGCCGCTCCCCTCGCCCGCACGGGACGGCGGCATCGAGGCCGTTCTGGCCACCTGCCGCATCAAGCGGCTGCAGGCGATGCACGGCCTCGCCGCCCTGCTCCGCGGCCTGGGCAAGTTCGGCAACAACCGGGAACCGGAGAGCGACGCGGCTTCCGGCCGGCGCGAGCAGTTTATCGTCGCCGAACTCGAATCGATGCTGACGCAGCTCTCGGCGATCGAAATCCGCGCTAGCAGGTTGCCGATCACTGAACAGCCCGTTCGCCGGACTGCATCGATCAACCTTCTGCCACATTGATCCTCCCCCTGATTGTCAGCCGGGTTTGCGGGGCAATGGAAACTCAGTCGATGGAGGCATGGTGGAGATATTCCGGCCAAACGCCGTTGCACATGGTCCATCAGTGCTTTGCTGTCGAAACGCCCTGCCCGTTTTCCGGGCCAAGGGCGGAGCAGCAACAGGTGGGGGCGTGGTTTGGTAAGAATTCCACGCGCCAAGCCCTCCACACTCCCGCTTGGCTGCCACCCGTCAGTTTCGCCCTTGCTTGGTCTTGCGGTCGATACCGGCTTGGATCGACTGAATTCGTTGCGGCCAGCGACTCTTAATGTATGCAAGCACAGCCCAGATTTCCGCGTCGGTCAGAAGGTCCCGATAGGCCGGCATATCGCTCTCATAGCCGGCCACAATCGCCGAGAGTCCTTCCTTCGTGATCCGGAACAGAACCTCGTCGGCGTGATGCCAAGTATGACCAGACTCGTCGTGCGGCGGTGCTGGCAGTCGGCCGTCGGACTTGCGGACCTTCCAATTCGGCTGACCCTCGAGTTGGGCGCCATGGCATGACGCGCAGTGGTCGCGATAGATTGGTTCGCCGAGTGCGACAAGACTCTCGTCGCTGGCGTTGGCCGCCTGGACTTTCGCCTCCATCTCGAGCTCAGAAAACACGAAATAGCCCATTGAGGAAGCGAGCAGGAGCGCGCCGCCCATGAAAGCGGACCGCTTCATGTTACGAAGCGGCGCCCAGGCCGGCCGCCCTCATGACTTGCTGGTAGTTCATTGTGCTGCGTCGAGGAGATAGGACGATCACCGCTGGGGGATCGACGGCAGGATGCTGCCCGCGAACGTTTCCCGAAGCGTTGTTCAAGGCCTGCCGTCCTCGGCCGCTATCGCGGCGAGCAGCGCCATTTCTCTCGATATACGATGCTTGGAGATGCTTACTCCCAGAACAAGACGATTCATGGCCGAGATGGCCCCCTCCGTTCGGATTGAAACGACGACATTCTATCTAGTGCTGCTAGGCCAGAACCAGCCATGATTGCCGCGGGGAATCTCGCTTCCAGGACGCGGCTTTCAGATAGCCTCTGATTCCCGCACTTGGGATGCTGGGTGTCGTGCGAGTTGGGATCGGGAAACCCCCCTGTCGCAGGTCATGCCGCCGCCTTACTGGCCCACATGCAGGAAGGCTTCACTGCGTTCTCGGCCGGACCGGTTGTCTTTACTTTTGATCCGTATGTATTGGATAAATTTAGGCGTCGCGGAATTGAAGTGAGATTTACCCGAGACAGGCATCTGCGCTGCGCCAAGACCACTCTCGCCCTGCTGTTCTGATCCCACCGTTTTATGAGGGGACGCTAGAAACATGGATGAGACCGAAGCCGCTCGTCTGGTTGCGCTTCGACGCTATGAGGTTCTCGATACGGCGCCGGAGGAGGCTTTCGACCGTGCGGTGCGGTTGGCACAGTCAATCTTTCGTGTACCGATCGCCCTGATTTCATTTGTCGACGCGGAACGTCAGTGGTTCAAAGCCAAGGCCGGTCTCGACATCGACGAGACGCCCCGGGCTGTAGCATTTTGCAACTACGCCATCAGGTCACGGGACATTTGCGAAGTCCAAGACGCCACCCGTGACCCTCTATTTGCGGCCAACCCGCTGGTCACGGGCGCACCGGGAATTCGCTTCTATGCCGGCGCCCCTCTCATCACCCCCGACGGTCATGCCTTGGGGACGTTGTGCGTCCTCGACGTCGCGCCCCGCCCGGCGCTCACCGCGGCAGAGCGAGCATTCCTCGAGGATATCGCTGCGACGGTCATGAGCGAGCTTGAACTTCGCCGGCAGCTTCTGTCGCAGCGTACGCTTACCCGGCGCACCAATCTGCGCGTCGACCTTGTCAACGCCATTGCAGAGGCGCCGGATTTCAACAGAGCAGCTCAAGCCTCGATGCGCCTGCTGCGCGAAGCAACGCGCGCAAGTCTTTGCTTGTTCTGGCGCCTTGGAGCCGATCATAGATCTCTGTCTCTTATTGCAGGCCAGCTGGCGCCAGACATTCCAGATGAAGAGAGCTTCATTAGCAGCCTTCGGGCGCTCGACATCAATGTCGATACGGCACCCGTCGGAAGGGCGATCCTCGACGACCGACAGTTAGTCATCTCGCCCGTCGGCGCTCGCGAGCTAGAGGCATATCCGGTTGTCACGCTTTCACACCGTCGCGGCGTTGTTGCGCTGATCGTGACACCGATCTCCTTGGGCAGCGAACGTCTGGGTTTCGTGGTCGGATTCGATCGGCTCCTGGACAAAGAGAACGATCACGCCCTGCTGCTCGCCGAAGCGGCTGTCGCTATGCGTCCCCTATTGCGCCGCTGGCGCGACAACGAGCAAACGGAACTTCTTCGCAGAGTGATTGAGGCAAGCAGTGATGCGGTGATGGTTTGTGGGGCCGACCTACAAGACAGCAGCGACCCGCGCATCCTCTATGTCAACGAAGCCTTGATCCGCCTGACAGCCTACACGCGTGAAGAGCTTCTTGGAAAATCTCCACGTCTGCTCCAAGGCCCGCTAACGGATGCGCGCGCGAAGATGACGATTCGGGAAGCCATCGTCGCGCGAAAGTCTGTAACGCAGGAAATTCTGAATTATCGCAAAGATGCCACTTCTTATTGGGCAGAGCTGCGCATTGCGCCGATCAGTGATCCATCCGGGGACCTCACCCATTGGGTTTCAATTCAGCGAGACATTACCGAGCGTCGAAGCGAAGCGAAGACACTGGCGGAAAATGAGGCGCTTTTCCGTCAGCTCTTCGAGCAGCACCCATCCCCCATGTGGGTCTACGACCAGGAAAGTCTCAGTTTTCTTGAGGTGAACCGGGCGGCGATAGAGACATATGGATGGAGTCGCGATGAATTCCTGCGGATGACGATCCTTGATATTCGCCCAGCCGAGCAGCGGGAGGTAGTTCGCGCCACCGTGCGCAATCGCACACATGATCGCTTAGTTACGGGTCCTTGGACACATCGCACGGCGAGCGGCGAGGAGCGCCGCGTCCAGATCCTTTCACACACGATGGCATTTCGTGGCCACAATGGCGTGCTGGTGGTTGTCTGGGATGTAACGGACCGGCTACGCGCCGAGGCGGAAGCACAGGCGCTCGCGCATCGATTGGAGCTGACGTTCGAGAGCATCCGCGACGGCGTCTACACACTGTCGCGCGATTGGAATATCACTTATGTGAATGCACAAGCGGAACGCATGCTGCAGCGGTCACGCTCTTCCATCATAGGCCGCTCCCTATGGGCCGAGTTTCCGGGCGCCACTGAGAGCGAGCTTTACCCTTACTTCCACGAGGCTATGACCTCCGGCGCAACTCAACGCTTTGAAACCTTCTATGTCCCGTTGAATTCGTGGGTAGATGTGAGTGCGTATCCTTCAGCGGATGGCATCACGGTGTTCATTCGGGATATCACCGAGCGGCGCAGGCGTGAGGAGCGGCTGCGGCTCCTCGAAACAGCCGTATCCAGATCGAATGATCTGGTGACCATCTCCCGCGTTGAGGCAGACGATCCTCTCGATGTCCGCTGGGTGTATGTCAACGACACATTCACCCGGTGGACCGGCTATACGGCACAGGAGGCCATCGGCAAGAGCCCGCGGCTTCTGCATGGCCCCCTTACGGACGAGCAGACCCTGGCGACCCTGCGCTCGACACTCGTTAACTGGAACAGCGGGCGCGCCGAACTGGTCTACTATCGGAAATCCGGCGAGCCGTTCTGGATCGATATTCAGATCGCGCCAATTGCAGACGACACGGGAACGTTCACACATTGGATTGCCATCGGGCGTGACATCACCGAACGCAAGCAACGCGAGGCTCTACAAACGGCCGAGGCTGCCGTGCTCGGTGCGATCTCTGCAGGTCTGTCCATAGAGACTATGGCGCAGCGCACAATGGACGTCGTTGGCTACGTCATGCCACAGGCGCGCAGCGCCATCATGCTTGCCGATGCCACCGGCGAGTCGCTCTATCACTGCGCTAGCCTCAAACTTACCGAGGATTTTAGACACGCGATCGACGGTGTCCCGGTGCGCGAAGGTGCGGGTGTGTGCGGGAGTGCCGCATTTCGGTGTGCCCCGGTGATCTCGCGTGATGCGCTCAATGATCCGCTATGCGCTCCATACGCGGAACTCTTGCGTCGGCACGGTATCGCGAGTGCCTGGTCCGTTCCCATCATCGGTTCCTCAGGAACCGCTTTGGGGACGTTTGTCGTCTACCATACCGATTCGAGTGAGCCAGGCGAAGACGACCTCGCTCTCCTCGGTCGATTGGCCGAACTGCTCAGTCTTGCATTCGAACGTGCTCGCAAGTCTGAGGCGCTTGTCGAAAGCGAGCAGAACTTCCGTCAGCTTGCAGAGACCATTGATGAGGTGTTCTGGATCGCGTCTCCCGACCACGCACAAGTCTTCTACGTGAGCCCTGCGTACCAGCGTGTATGGGGATTTGAACCAGACGAGCTGTACCGAAATCCACGGCAGTGGTTCGATTCACTGCTGGATGAGGACAAGATCCTGATCAATTTTGATCCATCCACTATCGGCTCGAATCCGAGCGGCATCGAGTATCGCATCCGACGCTCGGATGGCGTCGTCCGCTGGATATTGGATCGGTCGTTTCCTTTGTATAGCGAATCGGGCGATCTCGTACGCGTCGTCGGCTTGGCCAAGGACATTACCGATCACAAAGCAGACGAGCTTCGTGTTCGTGAGAGCGAGGAGCGGTTTCGCCTCGTCGCCATGGCAACCAACGATGTGATCTGGGATTGGGATCTGGTTCGCAGTACCACTTGGTGGAATGACGGACTTTTCCATCGCTTCGGCTACCGGCCCGAAGAAGTGCAGCCCGGTCCGGAGTCATGGACGGCACGCATTCATCCCGATGACGTTGCGCGGGTAGAACGAGAAATCCATCAGGTGATCGAAAGCACTGAGAGCCAATGGGCCGCCGAGTACCGCTTCATCAAGGCGGACGGAACCATTGCTCAAGTAGTCGATCGTGGCTTTGTCATGCGCGACAAAGATCGCCGCGCGACCCGGATGGTCGGCAGCATGATCGACGTGACGGCAGAGCGGCGGCTTGAAGAGCAAGTTCGTCAATCGCAGCGCCTTGATGCCATTGGCCAGCTTACGGGGGGCGTTGCGCATGATTTCAATAACCTACTCACGGTGATCCTCGGCAATGCGGATTTCTTGGTCGAAGCGCTCGGGTCGCATAGTGAGAACCGAAAAATGGCCGAGACCATGCGAAAGGCAGCGGAGCGAGGCGCATCGCTGACCAATCGACTGCTTTCTTTCGCGCGCCGGCAGCCACTTGCGCCTCAGACTATCGACGTCAATCAGCTCATTGATTCCATGGATGATTTGCTTCGTCGGACGCTCGGCGCGCATATCGATATCAAGGTTGCGAAACGTGATGATCTTTGGCCTGCACTGGCCGATCCATCACAACTTGAGAACGCGGTTTTAAATTTGTGTGTGAACGCCCGCGATGCCATGCCGGAAGGCGGCCGCCTCACCATCGAGACGACCAACTTCGACTCCGATCTTGGAAATGCCACGCACGTGGACGATATGGTCCCGGGCCAGTACGTCATGATTGCCGTGTCTGACACGGGTATCGGCATGGATACGGAAACGATGGTCCGGGCGTTCGAACCCTTTTTCACTACCAAGGAGGTCGGACAAGGAAGTGGCCTAGGCCTCAGCATGGTCTACGGCTTCGCCAAGCAGTCCCGAGGACAAGTGAAACTTTATTCCGAAAAGGGAATAGGGACGACGATCAAGATCTATCTGCCCCGCGCCGATGTCGCACTCTCTGTGGTCGCTTCGCCTGAGAGGAAGCCCAAAATGTCCTTTAGGGGGCGAGGCCGGATTCTGGTGGTCGAGGATGACGCTTTGGTGCGGGAATACACGACCGTGCAGTTGGAGCGGCTCGGCTACGAGGTTGTCGCCGTAGAAAGCGGACCCGAAGCGCTGCGGCTCCTAGAGAGTGACAGAAACTTTGATCTGCTCCTCACTGACATCGTGATGCCGGGCGGCATGAACGGACACCAGCTCGTCCAGGCGATCCGTCGGACTGGGCTGGATTTACCCACCCTCTACACGTCCGGTTATGCTGAACACGCAATTGTCCACGCGGGTCGTTTGGAGCCTGGGGCGGAGCTTTTGAGCAAGCCCTATCGAGGGGAAGAGCTTGCGCAAAAGGTTAGCAAAATGCTCGATAGCAGGTGAGCAATTTTATCGGCGAGTTCCCCCTGGATCTGGTGTCACAAAATGTCCTAGGCGCCAGAGTGCGGCAGCGATATATTTTTGGGGCAAACAACAGTGTATTCCCCACACTCTCAGAGCCCTGTCGATAGGCAGGGCTCTTTTGTTTTTTAAGTACACGCAGGACGATGGTTCGAGCGGTCTGTTGAGTGTCATTCTGGAGCGGGACGCTGGTCCGACGGGAGCGACCCACCTCAGTCAAGTTACGACAATTCGACCATCGCGCGCCAAGGGCACTGTAGCGGACAGAATGCGTGAAGTTGCGCCGGCCTCATTGTTCAGAGGTAGCGCCAATCGTGGCCAACGTATCGTCTTTTCCGTTCCGACCGGATAGCGTTCTGTATAGAGCGGTTGATTACGCAAGAAGCAGGCCCTGGTCGACGCCAAGGCAAACTCGACAGAATAAAGACTTGCCGGGTGAGTTGAGACCATCTTTCCGGTCATGTCGAATCCTGATACCCGGGCTATTGAGCTGCCAAAGAGCCGGTAGCGGAAATCTCTGCCTTCATCGACGGGATCAAGCAGCATCACGAAGCCGAGCGCCTGACGTATCGAGGTGGGATCGATCTGTCGTTGCAGAGGAGAGGCTGCGCCTACGCATAGGCCCTTCCAGTACGCCAAGACTGCGCGCAGCGGCTCACAGAAATCTTCTGAGAGCTCCGGATTCCACTGAATGCTAGGCGGCCTAAGACCAGCAGCGCGGAATGAGTTTACAATCGACAACAGGTCTCCGGAGCAGATAGCCCGGCACCACGCATCAACACGTTCCCATTCGATCAGCGGAAGACTAGCGTTTCCAATAGGTTCAAGCGCGGTACCCCTGCGTGAAGCCGACTGATCGCCCGTAGTGTATCGATCGCGCTTTGATTCAAAATCAACAGGCGTGCGCTCGTCGCTGTCGACCTCTATTGCCGGACTGACCGACAAAGGGAGGAATATCTCAACCTGGGTTCCCATCCCCGGAGCACTCGCGATTTGCAGCGTGCCACCGTGAAGTTCAGTGAGTCGCTTGGCCAGAGGTAAGCCAAGACCTGCACCTTCGTGGCGACGCGCGAGCGCGCTATCGAGTTGCGCGAAGGGCGCGAGCACTACTGAAATATCCTCTGCCCGAATTCCAATTCCTGTATCAGAGACACGAACCAATATTCCGTTTGAATTTTGCACTGCACTCAGGGTCACTCGGCCGTCATTGGGGGTGAACTTGATAGCATTGGATAGAAGATTCAGAACAATTTGTGTAACCCGCGTTGCGTCCACCGATATCGTCTTCATATCGGCACCATACTCGGTCAGCAGTGTAATGTTGCGCTCTCGCGCTGAAGCAGCGACATATGTTGCGCAGGAGTCGAGAATCTTCCGAATGTCAGTCGGCACTCGCTTTAAATAAATAAATCCCACGTCGACTCGTGATAAATCGAGAATATCATTGATGAGTTTAAGTAAATGTACGCCGGAGCTGCGAATATTCTGTATGTACTCGCTTTGTTTATCCGAGAGAGTGCCCGCCACTCCGATTGATAAAGCTTCCGCAAACCCGATGACGGCGTTCAACGGCGTCCTCAGCTCATGACTCATATTGGCAAGAAACTCTGTTTTGGCTCTGCTCGCAGCTTCGGCCGCTTCCTTTGCGCGCTCAAGCTCAGCTTCCCGTTGCTTGGCTTGAGTGATGTCGATCCGCACGCCGACCACACCGCCTTCCGCGGTTCGCCGTTGGACGACCCGCACCCAGCGGTTACCAGATAAACGTTGATCGAGGAAGCCGTCGCCTGAACGGTGCGCCGCGATCCTCTCCTTCAGCCATGCCTCCTCTCTGCCCTCCGCGTCGGGATACTGACCGTTCGCCAGACCCGCTCGAAGCATGTCCTCAAATGAGGCACCCTTATAAAAGGCGAACGAACTCTCGGCGAAAAGATCCTTGTATTTCTTGTTACATAAGACAAGTCGATCGTCAGCATCGAATAGAACGAACCCTTCAGACATTGTTTCTATGGCATCTACGAGTAATTCTTGAGCGCGCTTGATTCCAGTGAAGTCGGATATTATGCCAAGAAAATAGCAGGAGCCATCGGGCATTGTTAGCCGAGACTTGCGGGTTGACATCCAACTACGGTCGCCCGAGATCTCTGCGAGGGAACCCTCATTCGCGACATTTTTGTTGGTGACAAAAATGATTTCACCCTCTTCGGGATTATCTAGCCTCTCTTCAAGAGAAATTATTGTAGATTCATTTGCGTCAATGAAAGTATTAGGCGAATGTCTGGAAAATTTAAGGTACGCTTCGTTGCAGAACACGATTTTATGGCTCGTATCTTCGACAAATATTGGATTTGGTAAATTGTTTACGAGTGCGGCAAGCAACTCTACCGTCTTGCTGCCGTTTACACCTCCGTCATCCGCCTGAACCATGGGAACCACCTGTGTGTCGGTGTCAGGGCGCAATTGAAGATCGGTCACGATCAGGCCCACTCTCATCGCCCCGGCGGGACATTCTTCCATAGTGTATCCCTGCGGCAGTGGAGCAAAGGTAAATCGCCTCGCTTGATTTCTTCGTTTCGCTCCAAATTTTTCTTGAAGAAGACCTCCCTCCGCCTGAGGTGGCGAGGCTTGGCATCGACCCTGTCGCGACCACCGCTCAGAGATCCAGACATTTCAATAGGCCGAACCTTAAGGGTTTTACGCATAGTCTCGCCGCTCAGCCGGACATAGGCCCGCCAACGGTAAGACGAATACGGTCATGAGCTCACGAATCGCTGCGGGAGACGCGCTGCCGCCCCGGGTTTCCCGGAGGCTGTTCAAGGCGATCACAGAGCGGGTCATCTTTCGGTGCTATCTGGAGAGAGTCTCAAGTAACGGACATTCCACCACGACCCCAGTTGCACAAGCCTTTACCAGTTCCGAAAGCACCTTCTCCATACGACGCAGGTCAGCCAGCTTCGATCGCACCTTATGAAGGTGTGGGGCAGCGACAGCATACACATCACTGCACTTGTTGGACTTGCTTTCGGCCAAGTCGAGCAAGTGCCGGACATCATCGAGATTGAAGCCCAGATCGCGAGCGCGCCGAATGAAGAGCAGCCGCCGTACATCGCTGTCGGCGCGGTACAGGCGGTGTCCGCCTGCGCTCCGATGCGGCTTTTTCAGCAAGCCGTCGCGCTCGTAAAAGCGGATTGTCTCAATCGGAACCTTGGTGCGTTCGGCAAGTGCACCAATCGAGATGAGGGAGTTCTCAGGCATGAGCCAAGCCTCTGCAGTCGCTTGCCCCTGTAGTTACTACAGGGTTTAGAATTCTATGCGGTGACAGAATATCGCGATACCACCCAGACCTGCTGGAGAAGCGCAAGCATTTGTTCGATAGCGCTCTGCGGCGTTTAGCGCCGGGCAGGAGGGATTGACCAATGCGGATGAGCCGAAGATCGACGATCAGCTGTCCGCACTGCGGCTATCAGAAGCACGAAGTCATGCAATTGGACACACGCCAATACTTCTACGACTGCCGGTCATGCCGTCGACTGATCCGAGCAAAGACCGGAGACTGCTGCGTCTTCTGCTCCTACGGTTCGCAACCCTGCCCGCCTGTTCAGCAAATGAAAACTGGTGCTGCCCCCTCAAACGACATCGACCACGATTGAACCCATATCAATGACCCTTTTTTAGCGAGGGCTCGAATGCCGTGAGCACCGTTCTGGTAATCGAAGACAACAGTATAAACATGAAGCTTTTTGTCGACCTCCTACAGTCGGAGAAATACGACATCATCTGCTCGCCAGACGGCATGCCGGGCTTCGCGTTGGCCAGGGAGCAGAGGCCGGACCTCGTCATTTTGGATGTACAACTTCGCGACGTGTCCGGGCTCGAGGTCGCGCGCTTGATCAGGCAGGACCCGGTGACCGCGCTTATACCTATCCTCGCCGTCACCGCGTTTGCTGGCAGTCATGATCGAGAGTCGATCCTGTCGAGTGGCTGCAACGCCTACCTGAGCAAGCCGATCAAGATCATGGAATTCCTTGTGGAGGTGGCGTCCTTGCTCAAGGCAGCGCATTCGATTCCGCCCCCCAAGATCTGAATGGGAGGTCAGCTCCACTCACCGGTGTGAACCAGTTCACATACGCTGCCAGCAACGATCCACTATCCTACATCCTTACGGATCTACGCCCTGGAGGCCGCAACAGTCTCGCAAATTCCGGCGACGAGGTGACGAAATGTTCGAGCGTGTCCAGCCGAACCGGCGACGCTTTCTGGCATCAGGCCGCGTCGCCACTCGCACGCCCCGACAGGGAGATGCGCAGGGGGCTGGGCGCGCAAGGCGTTTCGTGAAGGGACGCTACGAGCCCTTCAGCGAGTTTGCAGCCGATCTGGTGCGCGCGGAAATCGATTCTTTTGTATCGGGCACATCCGCCGCCGTGCAGCCGATGTGCGAGGGCACATCCGGCATCCCAGTCAGAATGGGGTATTCCGTCGATTCGATTGGTAGCGGCCTTGCGGCCCATTTCGTTGATCGAGTATTTCATGGCGCCAATCTGGCTGATCTGCCGATCGAGCAGCCGACGAGTTTCCACCTCGCCGTGAACCTGCAATCTGTGAAGCAACTCGGCCTCAGCATCCCCGAGACGATCCTCCAATGTGCCGACGAGGTGGTGCGGTGAGACGCCGAGACGTCATCGCGTCAATTCCACTGTCGAGCTTCGCCTTCATCCGCCGGGCTGCGGCACGAACGCGGCGAATCGCCGTGCTAACTCCTGGACCCACACAATGGGAAGCGGAAATTTTCTTTTCCGAAATGCGGCAACTCGGCCATCGCATTGGCGAAACGCTGATCGTCGACGTTCATTCGGCGGAAAACGCGTTCGATCGACTTCCTAGCCTCGCAGCGCGCGCGTTGTCGGTCGATATCGATCTGCTACTCGCTGTGAATACGCCGGCGGCCAATGCGGCGATTCCCATCGCCTCGGGCAAACCGGTGGTGGTCGGGATCGTTGCCGATCCGATGCTGCTTGGCTTCGTCACCAATCTCGCCCGCCCGGGAGCCAATGTCACCGGGGTATCAAACATGGCAAGCGAGCTGGCGCCCAAGCGGCTCGAGGTATTCAAGGAGGCGGTTCCCGGAATCCGGCGAATTCTCGCGCATTTCCACCCGGAAGAACCGATCGCCGCCCCGCAGATAGCCGACTTGGACGCTATCTCTTCGCGGTTCGGGGTCGAATTCCGCTATCGGCCAGTGCGCACGGCTGAAGATGTCGACCGCGCGTTCCAGGATGCCGCTGCCTGGCCAGCCGATGCCATGCTGCGGCTGGCCGGTCAGGGTCTAGCACTCAGCGGCGCCGAGATCGCCGCCGCACTGCGCCACCAACTGCCCGCGATGCCCTTGAGCGCCTCCGGCGTGCGGGCGGGGGGCCTCGTCTCCTATTTCGCCGATCACTCCGCACTATGGCGGCGAGCCGCCCACCAAGTGCACCGGATCCTCGGGGGCACGCCGGCGGGAGAAATCCCATTCGAACGTCCTACCAAGTTTGATCTCGCCGTAAATCTCGGGACTGCGCGAAAGCTCGGCATCACGCTGCCACCAGAATTTCTACAGCGCGCCGATGAAGTGGTCGACTGAGCACCAATCTTTCACGCTACCCGCACCCCTTCTGTAAGCGGTGTTTTCAGGCCGCCTTTTCGAGGCGTGGATTTTCTGCATAGGCCCAGGGGAGGAGATCGTCGATGCGGCTGTTGGGATGGCCGTTGACGATCTTGCTGATGATGTCGCTCAGGT
>Ga0164290_1002468_pt1 | contig 12790 bp, 12 predicted proteins | sample Micstemetagenome_FD_108782 | JGI IMG/M metagenome (GOLD analysis project Ga0164290, IMG submission 108782) | Contaminated culture microbial community from soil near Moab, Utah, USA - Microcoleus steenstrupii SON62 (Illumina Assembly) | ecosystem: Environmental > Terrestrial > Soil > Soil crust... | reverse complement strand
AGTTGCTCGGGGGTTACCGTATCGCCAAGCTTAAAATGACTGTCCCATTTTTTCATTCTGATCCGGTTCGTTTAGTATATAACTGTAATGTTAATTATTTATTACAAAATTGTAAAGTATCAGTGCCTACAAAACAAGCAAAAGTAAGCAAATTATGACCAGATTTCCCAGATATAATGGTACCAACGGCTTATTTTGCATTTATATGACACATTGCATCAGGCGTTTATGCCTTTCTTCATTGCTTTTGCCCGGTTTTTCCACAGTAATGGCACAGGATTCTTCTTCCAGTAGTTCTAAACTGGTTGTATTTCCGGCCATGACGCGTTCCATAGAAACGAGCTGGGCTTTTGGCGGCGCTGCTTCCTACACTTTCAAGGCTTCACCTAAAGATACCGGATCCCGTACTTCCAGCATTCAGTTGGGGGCACTTTATTCTTTACGCAAACAATTGGTGACTTCCGTACGCGGCACCCAATACCTGCGTAATGAAAACTGGATATTGAATGAACAGGTTTCTTTCAGTTCTTTTCCGGATAAATTCTGGGGACTTGGTAAAAACACAACAGATGGGAGTGAAGAAGACTACTCTTTTAAACAGGTGTATGTATACCTGCATTTCATGAAAAAAATAGCCCCTCGTTTATTTGCAGGTCTATTGTACGAATACCAACGTGTATGGGATATCGAATACAAAGCGGGTGGTCTTTTCGACCAGCAGCAGGTAGTGGGCAGGCATAATTATCATGTTTCTGGTCTGGGTTTAAGCCTGACTTACGATAGCCGCAACCATGCATTTTATCCGGATAAAGGTTTTTTTGCACAGGCTTATTTCAATCATTTTAGTCCGGTCACCGGATCCCAATTTCCCTTTACCAATATGGTGGTAGATATCAGGAAATACCTGCCTGCCGGAAATGATGCGGTATTTGCTGCACAGGCCTGGTTATTTGGCAATATCGGAAAATCAATACCCTTGCGCAGCCAGGCGGCTTTTGGCGGTGATAATACCATGCGCGGTTATTATCAGGGACGTTTTCGCGACTTACAGCAATTTGTGATCCAGGGTGAATACCGACGACATATCTATAAAAGAATTGGTATAGTTGCTTTCGCCGGTTTTGGTAATGTAGCTCATGAAATTGGTGGACTGAATTTAAGTAACCTCAAATATTCTTTTGGAGGAGGTATGCGCTATGCACTGAATGCCTCTGAGAAACTAAACCTCCGCATCGATTATGGAATAGGTAAGGGACAGAACAGCGGGTTCTATTTTCAACTGGCTGAGGCTTTTTAATAATTGCGACTCCTTTTACTCACCTGGAAAATGATGTAAGTAAAGAGAAATGCCGCCAGCACATCAATGGTATAATGTACATGCTGAACAAGTACGAGTATACCCACTGCAATAGTAGCTGCAAAAGCCAGGTATTTATCTGTTTTTTTGCTCAGACAAAGACACATCAGGAACATATTGGAAGTATGGCCAGAAAAAAACAGGTCTTTGGTCATAAATTTATCTTTCCCCCCATACACCATGCTGGTGAGCGGATCATTCAGCCTGATCAGTCCGTCCGGCGGATCGAGCGGTACCAGCGTAATACTTACCATCCGTGTAATACACAACAAAGTAAAAGAAGATAGCATCAGAAGGGCAAAACCGGGGTTTTGTATCATACGTACGATCACAAGCCCGCTTATAGACCAGATGATGAGGAAAGTGGGTAAGGACACATCTACCGGAGGAATGGCCTGTAAAATGAGGTCATGCAGGTAAGCGCCTTCTCTTTTTTCGATATAATGAAAAAAAGAAGGCAGGGAAAATATGATGGTGATCAATACCGCAGCGGTGATCAGGATTTTTCTTCTAAAAACAACATTTGCCCAGGCCGCCTGCCAGTCTGATTGATATGTTATTTGCTTCTGGGCTTTTTCCTGCATGCGGCAAATATAAAACCTCCAATTTATTTTGAAACGGAGGTTTTATAACAACGGTAAATGGCGATTAATAATGCCAGCGCACAAATGCCTCCATGGCTGCATATTTGGTCATGCCCAATGCAGCATATAGGTTAGCCGTATTGGCGTTCCTGTCTTCAGCCCGCTGCCAGAATTCGCGGCTATCGCTTCCCTGGAAGGGTACCATATCTTTTTGTGACTGATGGATGAAAATGCCAAAACGTTTTTTCATGACCTGATCCGGACTCATTGGGATGGCCATTTCAATTTCTGCGATATCCCATTCCTGCCAGGCGCCTTTATAGAGCCAAACCCAGCAATCCTTAATCCAACTGTCGCCGGCAGCTTTGATGCGCCTGAGGCTCTCAAAAATAATATCCAGGCATACTTTATGTGTTCCATGGGGATCGGCCAGATCACCCGCACAGTAAATCTGTTGAGGTTGAAGTTTCCGCAGCAAGGCCATCGTAATCTCAATATCTGCCTCACTCATCGGATTTTTTTCAACGGTACCTGTCTCGTAAAAAGGGAGGTTCATAAAATGGCAGCGGTCATCAGACAGACCAACATAGCGGCAGGTAGCTTTCGCTTCACATCTGCGGATCAGTCCTTTAATGGCCCTGATTTCGTTGGTATCCCGCTGGTTCTTTTGTTTACCGGAAATGAAGGAATGTGCTGCCTGCAGAATATCCTGGCTTTTTTTGTTATCGATACCAAACATATCTTCAAAACCTACAGCAAAATCAATAAAGCGCGTAACAAACTCATCGGCAACTGCAATATTACCGCTGGTCTGATAGGCTACATGTACTTCATGCCCCTGATCATGTAAACGCATGAATGTGCCGCCCATGCTGATGATGTCATCATCGGGGTGGGGAGAGAAGATCAGGCATTTTTTCGGATAAGGATTACTTCTCTCCGGATGAGCGGGTATTACTGCATTGGCTTTACCACCCGGCCAGCCAGTAAGGCTGTCTCTCAACATGTAAAATACCTGTAGATTAATCTCATAGGCTTCGCCTTTCTCCACAATCAGGTCTGATAAACCATTTTCGTTATAATCGATCTCTGTTAAACTTAAAACTGATTTGTTGAGTTTTAGTGCCAGGTTGATAACGGCACGTTTAATCATTTTAGGCGTCCACTCACATTCGCCGGTAAGCCATGGCGATTTAATACGGGTGAGTTCAGAAGAAGCGGCTTCATCTATGATAAAAGTACAATCGTTGTGTTGCTGAAGGATACTGGCAGGTACCTGTTCAGTTACATCAGCTTCCACAGAACGGGCAATGATTTTGCCTTTCATGCCCCAGCCCATCAGCAATATACGTTTGGCTTTCAGGATAACGCTGATACCCATGGTAACTGCAAGACGTGGCACTTTTGAAATATTCTGAAATTCGTAGGCATTGGCAATTCTTGTTGTATTATCGAGATTGACCAGTCTTGTTTTTGAATGTATGCTGGAACCGGGTTCATTAAAACCGATATGTCCGTTATTACCAATACCCAATATCTGTAAATCAATGCCACCTAAATCGTCGATCAACTGATCGTATGCGGCACAATGTTTTTTTATGTCCTCTTTCGACCATTGTCCGCTTGGGATATGTATATTTTTAGGATCAATATCTACATGGTTGAACAGGTGACGATGCATAAAACTCCAGTAGCTCTGGAATGCCTCTTTTTCGATGGGATAGTATTCATCGAGGTTAAAGCTGATGACGTTGGCAAAACTCAATCCTTCTTCCCGGTGCAAACGCACCAGTTCGGCGTACATACTGATGGGCGTGGAGCCAGTGGCCAAACCTAACACACACTGTTCTCCTTTTTCCTGCTTTTCACGGATTAATGCAGCTATCTCCTGGGCCACATATTTAGAGCCGTCTTTTGAAGTAGGGTAAATTTTAACCGGAATCTTCTCAAAGGAATCAACCATGTTTGACATAGATTTTTGGTTTTACGAAAATACACTGATTATCTTAAACACGCAAAAACCTGCAACAAATTATCGTTAACATGTGATTTTATTAAGTATTTGTTGCTGAAAATGCAATAATCTGCATGTATTTTAGGTGAATTTTTCGGTTATGATAGGTGCTGACCAATTAATAAACAATATAAAAAAAGATTCCCAAGCGGGAATCTTTTCGGTATAAATTATTGATTAGAATTATATCACTTTCGTGAGTTTGATGATATTGGTAGGTAAGTGTTGATCTACCGGAGTGGATCCTGTATTTACCACCACATCGCCAGCCTTCAGAAAACCTCTTTCTTTCAGGATATTAATCTGGTCGAATATGATATCGTCTAAACTGTCTTCTTCAGCATAATAAAACGCACGTACACCCCAACTCAGGCTTAACTGGTTTACCAATGTTTTTTCTTTGGTAAAAATATAGAGTGGGGAGGATGGACGATAGCTGCTCAGCATAAAGGCGGTATATCCGCTTTGGGTCATCCCTACCAATGCCTGGGCATCTACATCTTCCGATATTTTACAGGCATTATAGCAGATGGCATCACTATGAAAAGAAGGTGAATGTGGCTGTGGTTTCAGGTCTTCTGAACGGTTATAACGGTATTCCTTTTTCTCTACTTCCAGGATGATTTTACGCATGGTTTCCACTACCAGTGCAGGGTGGTTGCCAGCAGCGGTTTCTCCACTCAGCATAACGGCATCAGCTCCTTCCAGAACGGCATTGGCCACATCTGTAATCTCACTTCTGTTGGGTTTAACCCTGTCGATCATACTCTCCATCATTTGTGTGGCCACAATCACGGGTTTGGCACGATGGATACATTTACGGATCAGTTCCTTCTGTATCAGCGGTATCTGCTCAACCGGCAACTCAACACCCAGATCGCCACGAGCCACCATAATACCATCACTTTCAATAATGATATCACGGATATTCACGAGGGCTTCAGGTTTCTCGATTTTTGCAATGATCTTGGTCTTGCTTTTCTTTTCTGTAAGCTTGCTCCTGAGTATTACAATGTCTTTTACACTACGCACAAAACTTAATGCTACCCAGTCGAGCTGCTGTTCAATGATAAACTCCAGATCAATCAGGTCTTTTTCTGTTAAAGCGGGTAATGAAATTTTGGTATCGGGCAGGTTGATGCCTTTCTTGGATGATAATATACCACCCAGTGTTACCACTACTTTTACATCGCCATTTTTTTCAATACTCACTACTTTTACTTCGAGCTTACCATCATCAATCAGGATGATATTCCCAATGGCTACATCACCAGCGAGATTGGGATAGGATACATAGATTTTTTCAAGGGTACCAATGCATTTTTCATTGGTAAAAGTCAGTATATCACCCACTTTCACATCCAGCGCATTGTTTTCGATTTCACCCACCCTCAGTTTAGGACCCTGTAAATCGCCAAGTATGGAAATATTATAAGGTTCTGTTTTATTGATGTTACGGATATGTTCAATAATACGTTGTTTGTCTTCATGACTTCCATGTGAAAAATTAAGTCTGAATACATTCACACCGGCTTTCACCAATGCCAGTAATTGTTCGTAACTGTCACAGGCCGGACCCACTGTAGCAACAATCTTTGTTTTGTGATTCACATGTTCAAGGCCTGCTTGCTTGTCCATGTTTTTGTGAAGGTACTTGTCGAGGTTCTTTGACATTATGAAGGGTATGTTTATTGGTTTAAGATCCAGTAGCTGTGGGTGTTGTTAGGTCCATCAGCTGGCTAATATTTTAACTATTTTGAACCAGTCATCTGAAATTTTCTGTTTGGCTTTGATGGCATTATCCAATGGTATATAATTCATTTTATTGTTGAGTATACCCACCATCACATTATAACGCCCTGTGAGCAGGCATTCCACCGCATGGTAACCCATTCTGCTGGCGATGAGCCTGTCTAAACAGGTAGGAGATCCACCTCTTTGTATATGCCCCAGAATACAAACCCTGGTATCTGCATTAGGCAATCTTTTTTTAATGATTTCAGCTATTTCATTGGCTCCGCCAAACTCGTCGCCTTCTGCCACCACAATGAGGTTCACCAGTTTTCTTCTCTTTTCTTTTTCGGTAAGTGAACTGATGAGTTCTTCAATATCGGTTTTGGTTTCCGGTATCAATATATTTTCTGCACCGGTGGCTATACCACTGTGTAAGGCGATATAACCTGCATCACGCCCCATTACTTCTACGATGAATAAACGATCATGTGCATCGGCTGTGTCGCGGATTTTATCAATGGCTTCTACAGCGGTATTAACGGCTGTATCAAAGCCAATCGTAAAATCACTGCCAGCGATGTCTTTATCAATGGTGCCCGGTAAACCAATACAGGGTATATCGAATTCATTGCTGAATTTCTGGGCACCCCTGAAACTACCATCGCCACCGATAATGACCAGGCCGTTAATACCTCTTTTTTTGAGGTTTTCATACGCTTTAGCCCGACCCTCGGGTTCAAAAAATTCTTTACTGCGGGCCGTTTTCAAAATCGTCCCCCCTCTTTGTATAATATTGGCTACGGAACGGGAGTCCATTTTAAAAATATCATCTTCAATCATGCCACTATACCCACGCATGATACCATACACTTCAAAACCATGATAAATTCCCGTTCTGACAACAGCTCTTACGGCGGCATTCATACCGGGCGAATCGCCCCCTGATGTGAGTACGCCTATTTTAGTTACTTTTTTAGCAGACATTTCTTTTGGCAGTTCTTCTTTCTTTTAATGCAATAGGTGTTTTGATATAACAGGATGTGTATCAGCTACACGGAGTTTCAAAAATAAGCAATTGGGTTCAATTGCCAATAGTGTCATCTGATTACATTTTAGTAAACTTGTTGCATGAAAATCATTGTAACAGGTGCTAATGGCTTTACAGGCCAGCATTTATGTATAACACTTGCCAATAAAGGGTTTGAAGTACATGCACTCGGACGCGGGCTGCAAAGGATTGCTGTTCATAATCAGCTGCGATACCATAATGTAGAACTAACAACTGTTCGTTCTGTTTTAAAGGTATTTGAACTTGTGAATCCTGATGTGGTCATCCATACGGCTGCAATGAGTAAACCCGATGAATGCGAAAACAACCGGGAAGCCTGTCTGAAAAACAATGTAGAGGTAACCCGTAATCTGCTGGAAGCCAGCCGCCATTTTCCGGTACATTTTATTCACCTGTCTACCGACTTCATTTTTGGGGAAAATGGACCTCACCGCGAAGATGACGAGCCGGCCCCCCTTAATTTTTATGGAGAGAGTAAACTCAGGGCTGAACGATTAGTGCAGGCAAGTGAAATCATACATACCATTGTAAGACCTGTATTTATATATGGTCCGGTATGGGAGGGTATGCGCCCGAGTTTTATTCATTGGGTGAAAAATAAACTTGATACCGGAACATCTATTAAAGTAGTGACAGATCAACAGCGAACACCCACTTATGTGTATGATCTTTGTAAAGGATTGGAACAGATACTGATGTTTAAAAAGCAAGGAGTTTATCACCTGGCCGGTAAAGATATTCTTTCACCTTACGATATGGCCGTTACCGTAGCAAAACTGTTGAATTATGATTTGAAACTGATTGTACCGGTTACTTCGGCTGAATTTCCGGAGCCCGTATTGCGGGCCAAAAGATCTGGATTAAAGATTGATAAAGCCATGGCTGAACTTGATTATTCACCACATAGTTTTGAAGAAGCTGTTCGCTTAAGTTTATCATGAACGTACTGGTTTTAACTCCCCTTCTCCTTTTCTCCCTGTTAATCGAATTCAGAAAATAGGTGATGTACTTTTAGTAGGCTCTTTTAACAAAGAGAAAGGGAGAAGGGGAGTTAGGAAGGAGTCGTTTTAAAGAAATAGATGCGCTAAGTTTATCCTAAAATAGGTTTATGAAGATTAGACAAATCCTGTTGCCTGCGTTTCTTATGATACTTGTTGTACACTGCATTTGTATTTATGCAGCACTGGATAGCTGGCGTGATGTTACTAAATTATTGCTGATACCTCTATTGATGGCATACTTGTTATTTGGACAACCTGTACTGAACTGGAAAATAAGACCGGTCTATGGTTTATTTTTTTCTTTTTTGGGTGATGCATTGCTGATAGGAGAGGGCGCTGTTTTTTTTCTTTCGGGGATGATTGCGTTTGTAATGGCTCATCTGAATTACAGTTATTTTTTTCTGCAATTACATCCGGTAAAGAAAGAAACAAGACAGGTATTTGTTTTGGCACTCATCCTGCTTTTACTATTTAGTTCCACTGTTTATGTTTTTCTTGACGGGTACCTTGGCAGTTACCAGCTACCGGTTTTATTTTATATGCTTTTTATCAGCCTTATGGCCTCACTGGCTGTTCATGTATTTACCCATACAGCACTAAAGAAGGTAGCCATCAGCTATTTCATACCCGGGGCTGTTTTATTTGTCATCAGTGATGCGGTACTGGCATTGAATCTGTTTCGTTTTCATGAACCGGTACTGGGCATAGTTGTAATGCTCACTTACGGGCTGGCCCAGTTCTTTCTAACCCGGGGTTTTGAAAAAACAGCCACCTGAATATACAGATATCAGTATAATTATTTAGTTTCCCATATTACTATTAACTATCCTTGACATTCGTGGCATTTATCAGAAAATACATACTCCTTTTTTTCTGGGTCATCTTGATTCTTCATTGTGCGTTCCATTTTTATCATTTACCATTCGTGGCCATCAGTAAACTTATGTTGATTCCAACACTGATGATCTATTTATTTACCAGAAGAAAAGAGGATGTACTGGCTGGTATTAATCTTTATTATTTAGTTGCCATCTTGTTTGCATTTATAGGTGATATGCTGCTTGTAATTATTAACGACCTGTTATTTCTACCGGGTATGATTGCCTATATGATTAACCTTATATTCCTGAGTGTATTTTTTTTACAGTTACAACCTTTATCCTCCAAAAAACTGTTAAGACCGATACTGGTATTATTGGCACTTACCGTGGCAGGATATATTGTATTTAATTTTCTGGGCAATCTCCTCCGTCAGTTCCAGGTGCCGGTATTATGTTATATGTTCTTTGTGTCAATAGCTGCGGCATTATCTATCAATACAACCTATCACCCACGCTTACACAAAACAGGCTGGCTTTTTTTTGCTGGAGCTTTGGTCTTTATCATCTCAAATACCATACTTGTAATGAATCGCTTTTACCTGCTTTGGCATAATTTGTACATGGCAGTGATGGTTACTTACGGTCTGGCCCAATTCCTGTTTGCCAAAGGGGTGGCTCAGGTGAGTAAAGAGGTTCATACATAATAGACATAAAAAAAATCCCTTTCAATTTCGAAAGGGATTTTTTTATGTCTATCAGCTTTAGACTGATTGTATTGATCTTAGTAACCCATACCGCCCATATCAGGAGCACCAGCATGGCTGTGTGCTGCTTCGGGTTTAGGTTTGTCGGCAATTACACACTCGGTAGTGAGCAGCATCGCAGCAATTGACGCAGCATTCTCCAGTGCTACACGGCTTACCTTGGTTGGATCGATTACACCGGCTTTAAACAGGTTCTCATATACTTCAGTACGTGCATTGAAACCAAAGTCGCCTTTGCCTTCTTTAATTTTTTGTACTACAATAGAACCTTCAATACCACTATTGATCACAATCTGGCGTAATGGCTCTTCAATGGCTCTTTTAACGATCTGTATACCGGTTGCTTCATCTTCATTAGCACCTTTCAGTTTCTCTAAAGATTCAACGGCACGAATATAAGCCACACCACCACCAGGTACAATGCCTTCTTCAACGGCAGCACGGGTAGCATGTAAAGCATCATCTACACGGTCTTTCTTCTCTTTCATTTCCACTTCAGTAGCAGCACCTACATAGAGTACAGCTACACCGCCACTTAATTTCGCCAGGCGTTCCTGAAGTTTTTCACGGTCATAATCAGAAGTGGTATTTTCAATCTGTGCTTTGATCTGGTTCACACGTGCAACGATATCGGCTTTTTTACCTTTACCACCTACGATGGTAGTATTGTCTTTGTCGATGGTTACAGATGCAGCCTGACCTAAATAAGACAGGTCAGCATTTTCCAGTTTGAAGCCCTGCTCTTCACTTACCACAGTACCTGCGGTGAGGATAGCGAGGTCGGTGAGCATTTCTTTTCTGCGATCACCAAAACCGGGCGCTTTAACAGCAGCCACTTTCAGTGTACCACGTAATTTGTTTACTACCAGTGTAGCCAGTGCTTCACCTTCGAGGTCTTCAGCGATAATCAGCAATGGGCGACCACTCTGGGCCACTTTCTCCAGGATATGGAGAATGTCTTTCATGGCGCTGATTTTTTTATCGTAGATCAGGATATATGGATTCTGTAATTCAGCTTCCATTTTCTCGCTGTTGGTAACAAAATATGGAGAAATATATCCACGATCGAATTGCATACCTTCTACCACATCAACAGTGGTGTCGGTACCTTTTGCTTCTTCTACCGTAATAACACCTTCTTTACCCACTTTAGCCATTGCGGTAGCAATGAGTTTACCAATTTCGCTGTCGCTGTTGGCAGAGATGGTAGCTACCTGCTCAATTTTCTTGGAATCGTTACCAACAGTCTGAGACTGTGCTTTCAGGTTTTCCACCACTTTAGCAACAGCTTTGTCGATACCGCGTTTCAGGTCCATTGGATTAGCACCAGCAGCTACGTTTTTCAAGCCTTCGCTGATGATAGCCTGGGCCAGTACAGTTGCAGTAGTAGTACCATCACCTGCAATATCTGCAGTTTTAGAAGCTACTTCTTTCACCATCTGAGCACCCATGTTCTCAATAGCATCTTCCAGTTCAATTTCTTTTGCAACGGTAACACCATCTTTGGTAACTGAGGGTGCCCCGAATTTTTTCTCGATCACTACATTACGTCCTTTTGGACCCAGTGTAACTTTCACAGCATTAGCGAGGGTATCAACACCCTTTTTCATTTTATTTCTTGCTTCGATATCGAAGAATATTTGTTTTGCCATTTTTGTTTAATTTGAAAATTTGAAAATTTGTGAATTTGAAAATGAGTAGTGACTATTTATTTAAAAATCTGGAAATGAAATGGTTAATTTCCAAATTTTCAAATTGTCACATTTTCAAATTATACAATTGCCAACAGGTCGCTTTCGCGCATAATCAGGAGGTCCTGACCTTCGATCTGAATTTCTGTTCCGGCATATTTGCCATACAATACCGTATCGCCCACTTTTACGGTCATGGGCTCATCTTTTTTACCGGTACCGGCAGCTACGATGGTTCCACGTTGGGGTTTTTCTTTTGCAGTGTCAGGGATGATGATTCCGCCGGCAGTTTTTTCTTCAGCAGCGGCCGGCTTAACAATTACTCTGTCGTGCAGAGGAGTAACGTTGAGTTTCTTAGCCATACGTTATTGGTTTTAATTTAATAAGGTTTAAAATCTGAATCCCATTCAGCGAGAATTATGCCATTGAACGATAACAGGTCAAAATTTCAGTTTTACCGCCTGTTTAGGCCCATCAGCGGCTAAACCCCTGCCAGAACGGGCGGCAAAGATGCAGGAACTTTCTGGTTCGGTGTCAATTTTTCATTTTCCATACTTTTCAAAAAAACTGTATTTGTATTCAATCCAAAGTTTCTCACTTGCCGTATATGTCATCAAAACGTCATAAAATGAAACTGATCAAACGCATTGCAAAAGGAATCCTGATCATGGTTTTGGTACTATTTGCCAGCCTTTTCATCTATGCCAACTGGAATAAACCCAGTCTCGGGGAGCGTGTTTACATGGAAAATCCTACCCAGATTGTGGTCATGAGCTTCCCGGCCACTTTCACCGGTAAGGATTCTGCAGCTATGGACAATTATTTCATGTCGCAGAAAGGGGTCTATTCCAATATTGTGAGCCTGAAAAGCCAGACCCTCTGTGTTACCATCGACCCCCGCGAAACCGACCGAGCAGCCATCCTTGACGCAGCCCGTACATACAATGCTTCTATTACTGAAAGAGAACCCCTGAGTGCAAGGGCTGAGTGTCCGGTGAACCTTAATGCTTTCCGGAAAATCACCTATGCTCTGAATGTTCGTAAGTAGTTATCATTTCTTCACTAACCAATAAATCAATAAAAATGAAAAAGAGTCTGTTACGTATGTCGGCTGTTGTGTTTTCTGCCGCAATGTTGTTTACAGCCTGTAAAAAAGACGAAGCCGCACCTGTGAATACGGGTAGCGACCTGTACAAAAGATTAGGTAGCAATGCAGGTATCAAAAAGGTGGTGGATGATTTTATCGGAATTGTCGTAGCCGATAATGTAATCAACGCCTTTTTTGCCAATACTGCCAAATCACAGGAGCGTGTAGACGACCTGAAAATGCACCTCGTAAACCAGATTGGTCAGGCAGTAGGTGGACCAGAAAAGTATACTGGTTTATCGATGAAAGCGGCCCACGTAGGGCTGGGGATTAAAGATGTTCACTTCAACGCACTGGTGAACGATCTGGTAGCGGCACTTAAAAAGAACAATGTGAGCGATGCAGATGTGAACACTATTGGCGGGGCTTTGTTGCCCATGAGGGCCGATATCGTAGAACCTTAATCCAGTATGGGTTATTCATAGGTTGTATCAAGGTTAAACCTGTCCGTTCCCGGACGGGTTTTTTCATTTTGACGGGGTAACTGAAAACAATACCTTTGCCGCTTCCAAACAAGTTCTTACCAGATGATCAGTAGAAGAAATATTCGTGTGAAAGTGATGCAGTTACTTTATATGATAGAGGCTGCAGATACCAGTGTGACCCGT
>Ga0164290_1002467_pt1 | contig 12806 bp, 11 predicted proteins | sample Micstemetagenome_FD_108782 | JGI IMG/M metagenome (GOLD analysis project Ga0164290, IMG submission 108782) | Contaminated culture microbial community from soil near Moab, Utah, USA - Microcoleus steenstrupii SON62 (Illumina Assembly) | ecosystem: Environmental > Terrestrial > Soil > Soil crust... | reverse complement strand
TTGGCGGCCAGGAAGCGCAGCTCCATGCCGCTGCCGTCGGAGCGGCCGGCGGCGGCGTTGCGCATCTGCGTGCGGGCGTTCAGCAGCGGGATGGCGGCTTCCTTGTCGGTCAGCAGCGTGACCTCGGCAGACAGCGGGTAGACGCGCGTCACCTGGCCCAGCACGCCGGCCTCGTTGATGACCGGCGAGCCGGGCGCGATGCCCTGGGTGGCGCCGCGGTCGATGACGACGCGGCGCGAGAAGGGGTCGGGGGCCTCGAACAGCACCTCGGCCGGCAGCGAGGGCACGCTCAGACTGGGCACCAGGCCCAGCAGCTTGCGCAGGCGGTCGTTTTCGGCCTGCAGGGCCTCGGCGCGAGACAGTCGTTCGGCCTGCTGGGCCAGCTGGCGGCGCGCCTGGTCCTCGGCTTCCATGGCGCGCTGGGTGCCGCGCAGATAGTCGCCGGCGCTCTCCCAGGCGTCCACCGGCGTCAGCAGCAGGCGCTGCACCGGGTGCAGCACCAGGGCGAACGCCGCGCGCACCGGCTGCATCAGCTTGAAGCGGGCGTCGGCCACCATCAGCAGCAGGGCCAGGGCCGAGCACAGCGCGAGCTTGGTCAGCGCCGACGGCCCTTGGCGGAAGAACGGCGGTGGGGTGCGGTCGAGGGTGCCGAGAGGCATGGCGCGCGCGGCGCGTTAAGGGCTTATTCCGACGTGAAGATCGAGCCGAGGCGCTCCATGCGCTCCAGGGCCATGCCGCAGCCGCGCACGACGCAGGTCAGCGGGTCTTCGGCCACCAGCACCGGCAGGCCGGTTTCCTCGCCCAGCAAGCGGTCCAGGTCGCGCAGCAGGGCGCCACCACCCGTCAGCATCATGCCGCGTTCGGCGATGTCGGCGCCCAGCTCAGGCGGCGTCTGCTCCAGTGCGTTCTTCACGGCGGAGACGATCTGATTCAGCGGGTCGGTCAGGGCTTCCAGGATCTCGTTGGACGAGATGGTGAAGCTGCGCGGCACGCCTTCGGAGAGGTTGCGGCCCTTGACCTCCATCTCCTTGACCTCGGAGCCCGGGAAGGCGCTGCCGATGTTCTTCTTGATCGCCTCGGCGGTGGGCTCGCCGATCAGCATGCCGTAGTTGCGGCGGATGTAGTTGATGATGGCTTCGTCGAACTTGTCGCCGCCGACGCGCACGCTGCCCTTGTAGACCATGCCGCCGAGCGAAATGACACCGACTTCCGTCGTGCCGCCGCCGATGTCGACGACCATGGAGCCCGAGGCCTCGGCCACCGGCAGGCCGGCACCGATCGCGGCCGCCATGGGTTCCTCGATCAGGTAGACCTCGCTGGCGCCCGCGCCCAGCGCCGATTCGCGGATGGCGCGGCGCTCGACCTGGGTGGAGCCGCAGGGCACGCAGATGATGATCCTCGGCGACGGCTTGAACGTCTTCGAGTCGTGGACCATCTTGATGAACTGCTTGAGCATCTGCTCGGTCACCGTGAAGTCGGCGATGACGCCGTCCTTCATCGGGCGGATGGCCTCGATGTTGCCGGGCACCTTGCCCAGCATGGCCTTGGCCTCGCGGCCGACGGCCTGGATGGTCTTCTTGCCGTTAGGGCCGCCCTCGTGGCGGATCGACACGACCGACGGCTCGTCCAGGACGATGCCCTTGCCGCGCACGTAGATCAGGGTGTTGGCGGTACCGAGGTCGATGGCGAGATCGGTGGAGAAGTAGCGGCGCAGGGAGGCGAGCATGGTGTGGCGCGAGGAGCCTCGCCAGCGGCGGCGCGGCTCGAAAAACGGGGGCGGAATAAGCATCGAGGCCGCCCGGCCGGCGACGAAATGCGTCGCTGAAAGGGCAGCCTCGAAGGCCATGAAGATGGGCGGCGATAATAACCGATCACCCCGTTCTGAGGCCCGCCAACACTGGCTTTCTGGCTTCAGGCTTACATCTGAAAACCCTTCATGAGCCTCACCCCTGACGACGTGAGCCGCATCGCCAACCTGGCCCGGCTGCAACTGCAACCGGCCGAGTCCGAGGCGCTGCTGGGCAACCTAAACGACTTCGTCAAGATCGTGGACCAGATGAGCGCCGTGGACACGGGCGGCGTCGAGCCGCTGTACACGCCGCTGTCGGCCATCCAGCAGGTGCAGCTGCGCCTGCGCGACGATGTCGTCACCGAGACCAACCAGCGCGAGCTGAACCAGCGCAGCGCCCCGGCCGTCGAGGACGGCCTCTTCCTCGTTCCCAAGGTCATTGAATGAAGCCCGTTCACGACATGGGCGTGGCCGAGCTGGCCGCCGCCCTGAAGAGCCGCGCCCTGTCCAGCCGCGAGGCCACGCAGGCCCTGCTGGATCGCATCGCCGCCCACGACAAGGCGCTGGGCGCCTTCCTGCACGTCGACGCCGACGGCGCCCTGGCCCGCGCGGCTGAGGCCGATGCCGCGCTGGCGGCCGGCAACGGCGGCGCGCTGACCGGCGTGCCGCTGGCTCACAAGGACATCTACGTCACGGCCGACATGCCGACGACGGCGGGCTCGAAGATGCTGGCCGGCTATCGCAGCCCGTTCGACGCCACCGTCGTCGCGCGTCTGAACGCCGCCGGCACCGTGTCGCTCGGCAAGCTGAACTGCGACGAGTTCGCCATGGGTTCGGCCAATGAGAACAGCGCCTGGTTCCCGGCCCACAACCCCTGGGACGTCTCCCGCGTGCCCGGCGGGTCTTCGGGCGGCTCGGCCGTCGCGGTGGCGGCCCGCCTCGTGCCGGCCACGACCGGTACCGACACCGGCGGCTCCATCCGCCAGCCCGCCAGCTTCACCGGCATCACCGGCATCAAGCCCACCTACGGCGTGTGCTCGCGCTACGGCATGATCGCCTTCGCCTCCAGCCTGGACCAGGCCGGCCCGATGGCCCGCTCGGCCGAGGACTGCGCCCTGCTGTTGTCGGCCATGAGCGGCTTCGACGAGCGCGACGCCACCAGCGTCAACCAGCCGCCGCAGGACTTCCACGCCCAGATGCTGGCCGCCCGCGACGGCGCCACCGCGGAGCAACCGCTGAAGGGGCTGCGCATCGGCCTGCCCAAGGAGTTCTTCCCGGGCGGCCTGTCCGCCGACGTCGACGCCGCCGTGCGCGCCGGTCTGGCCGAGCTGCAGAAGCTGGGCGCCGCCCTGGTGGACGTCAGCCTGCCGCGCACCGAGCTGGCCATCCCCGTGTACTACATCATTGCCCCGGCCGAGGCGAGCTCCAACCTGAGCCGCTTCGATGGCGTCAAGTTCGGCCATCGCGCCGCCCAGTACGACGACCTGCTCGACATGTACAAGAAGACGCGCGCCGAGGGCTTCGGCCCCGAGGTCAAGCGCCGCATCATGATCGGCACCTACGTCCTCTCGCACGGCTACTACGACGCCTACTACCTGCAGGCCCAGAAGCTGCGCCGCATGATCGCGGACGACTTCCAGCAATGCTTCACGCAGTGCGACGTCATCGCGGGCCCCGTCGCCCCGACGGTCGCCTGGAAGCAGGGCGAGGGCAAGGACGACCCGACCCAGGCCTACCTCGCCGACATCTTCACGCTGCCCGGCTCGCTGGCCGGCCTGCCCGGCATGAGCGTGCCGGTGGGCCTGGGCGCGGGCGGCATGCCGGTCGGCCTGCAGCTGATCGGCAACTACTTCAAGGAAGGGCAGTTGCTGCACGCAGCCCACGCCCTCCAGCAAGCCACCGACTGGCACCTCGCCGCGCCTTCGGGACTCTGAACATGCCTACCACGCCCAAACTCATCCGCGGCTACGAAGTCGTCATCGGCCTCGAGAACCACGTCCAGCTCTCCACGCAGAGCAAGATCTTCAGCGGCAGCTCGACCGCCTTCGGCGCCGCGCCCAACACCCAGGCCTCGCCGGTGGACCTGGCCCTGCCCGGCACGCTGCCGGTGCTGAACCGCGCCGCCGTCGAGCGCGCCATCCGCTTCGGCCTGGCGGTGGGCGCCAAGGTGGCGCCGCTGTCCATCTTCGCGCGCAAGAACTACTTCTACCCCGACCTGCCCAAGGGCTACCAGATCAGCCAGTTCGAGATCCCGGTGGTCCAGGGCGGCGCGGTCGAGTTCTTCGTCGGCGACGTGAAGCACAAGGTCAACCTGACCCGTGCCCACCTGGAAGAGGACGCAGGCAAGAGCCTGCACGAGGACTACCACGGCCAGTCGGGCATCGACCTGAACCGCGCCGGCACGCCGCTGCTGGAGATCGTGTCCGAACCGGACATGCGTTCGGCCCAGGAAGCGGCCGAGTACGCCAAGACGCTGCACGCCCTCGTCATGTGGCTGGGCATCTGTGACGGCAACATGCAGGAAGGCAGCTTCCGCTGCGACGTGAACGTGTCGGTGCGCAAGCCCGGCGAGCCCTTCGGCACGCGCCGCGAGATCAAGAACCTCAACAGCTTCCGCTTCCTGGTGGACGCCGTGAACTACGAGGTCAACTGGCAGATCGACGAACTGGAGGACGGCCGCAAGATCCAGCAGGCCACGGTCCTCTACAACCCGGATACCGGCGAGACCCGCGCGATGCGCAGCAAGGAGGACTCGGCCGACTACCGCTACTTCCCCGACCCCGACCTGCCGCCGCTGGTCATCGCGCCGGAGTGGGTGGAGCGCGTGAAGGGCGAAATGCCCGAGCTGCCGGCCGTGATGGCCAAGCGCTTCATCGAGGTTGACGGCCTGCCCGAGTACGACGCGACGATGATGACGCAGAGCCTGGCGACGGCGCGCTACTACGAGGCCGCCAAGGCTGCTGGCGCGACGCCCAAGCTGGTGGCGAACTGGGTCATGGGCGAGATCAGCAAGCGGCTGAACAGCGAGGGCATCGAGATTGATGCCGCACCTGTCAGCGCGGACTTCCTGGCAAAGATCATCTCGCGCATCGCCGACGGCACGATTTCTCACAACGGCGCCCGGCAAGTGTTTGATCTCGCATGGGCTGCTGGTCGCCTGAATGAAGGCACACCTCTGTCCGTCGACTACGTTGATCGTTGTATCGAAGATCAGGGCCTGAAGCAGGTCAGCGACACCGGCGCCATCGAGGCCATCCTCGACGAGGTGCTGGCCGCCAACCAGAAGTCGGTGGACGAGTACCGCGCGGGCAAGGACAAGGCCTTCAACGCCCTGGTCGGCCAGGCGATGAAGGCGACCAAGGGCAAGGCCAACCCGGCCCTGGTCAATGAGCTGCTGAAGAAGAAACTGAGCGAGGACCGAGGACGGTCCTGAGGACTGTCCGACGCCTTGCGAAGGACCGCCGCCGTCTCGTGGCGGCGGGCATCGGCTGATCGCCCCGGGAGGGGCCGCCCGCCTTATTTCTTCGGCGTCGGCGGCGGCGCCGTGGGCTGCAACTCGTTCAGCGGCGGCAGCGTGCCGGGGGCGGCACCCGCCCACAGCTTCTTCAGCCGCGCGAGCTCGGCGTCGAAGCGCGCATTGATGCGCACCAGCTCGGCCTTCTGGTTCTCGATGAGCACCTCCTGGGCCTCGACGCTGGCGTCGTTGGCATCCAGGGCCTGCTTGAGCTTGGCCGGCAGCGGCCGGCCCTTGTAGAACTCGGCCTCGTCCAGCAGCGGCTTGCGCTCGGTGTTGAGGTCCTTGATGCGGCGTTCCGACAGGCGCATGGCCTTGTTGGCATCGTCCAGCGCCGCGTTGCGCGCCCGCTGATGGGCGGCCTCGTTGGGGTAGCGCAGCATCAGCGTGCGGTCGCGGCGGATGGCATCCTGCTGGGCGATGCGCTCGGCTGCGGCGCGGCGGTCGGCGGCGTCCTTGGCGGCGCGCTCCTCGAGGCTGAGGAAGGGCGGCAGCGTCGCGCGCTGCGAGCCGTCGGGGTTGAGCACCCGCTGCTCGCGCGAGGTGCATTCGGGAATCGGCCGGTCACTGGTCAGCTTGCGGCCGTCGGCGGTCGTGCAGGTATAGATGCCCTTGCCCGGCGCGCCGTCCTGGGCCCAGGCGGCAGAGCCGAACAGCAGGGCAGTGGCGGCGAGCAGCGTGCGCATCAGACCCCGTAGCGCTCTCGGTAGGCCAGCACGGCCGGGCGGTGGGCGGCCAGTTCCGGCGCCCCTTCCAGATAGGCCAGCAGGTCGGCCAGGCCAGCCACGGCGACGACCGGGAGGCCGTAGCGCTGCTGCACCTGCTGGACGGCGGACTGGGGGCTGTCGATACCGCCCTCGGCCGCCTTCTCCTGGCGGTCCAGGGCGATGGCGACGCCGCAGGGCGTGGCACCGGCCGCCTCGATCATCTGGATGGACTCGCGCACCGAGGTACCGGCCGAGATGACGTCGTCAATGATGACAACCCGGCCCTTGACCGGCGCGCCGACGAGGGTGCCGCCCTCGCCATGGTCCTTGGCTTCCTTGCGGTTGTAGGCGAAGGGAACGTTGCGGCCGCGCCGGGCCAGTTCCATCGACACGGCGGCCGCCAGCGTGATGCCCTTGTAGGCCGGGCCGAAGATCATGTCGAAGGCCAGGCCGGAGGCGATCAGGCGCTCGGCGTAGAAGCCAGCCAGGCGGCCCAGCTTGGCGCCGTCGTCGAACAGGCCGGCGTTGAAGAAATAGGGGCTGAGCCGCCCGGCCTTGGTCTTGAACTCGCCGAAACGCAGCACGCCCGCCTCCACGGCGAAGGCGACAAAGGACTGGGCGAGGGTGTCGGTGGGCGCGGCGGACATTGCAAAGATTCTAGGGGTCAAAAAAACAGGCCTGGCCCCTAGAACGGGCCAGGCCTCTACTCGTTTACACCGTCGCGGGCCGGCGCCCGCGCTGCGTCAGAACGACGCCTTGAACTGCACGCCGTAGCTGCGCGGCTCGTTGACGATGCCGGTCAGGTTGTTGAAGTCGATGGCGGCGATGGTCTGGCGGTGGTTGGTGATGTTGCGCGAATAGGCGGCCACCTCGTACCTGCCTTGGCCCCAGCCATAGCCCACGCGCAGGCCGCCTTCCAGCGACGACTTGGCGCGGTACTCGACAGCCTCGTAGGGGAACATGTTGTACTTGTCCTTGAAGGCCCAGTCGGTCAGCACCGTCAGTTCGCCGTTGCCGATCTCGGTGCTGTACTTCAGCGTCCAGTTCCAGACCACCTTGGGCGCGCGCGGCAGCGGGTTGCCGTTGATGGCGACCGTGCCGTTCGGGCCGGCCGGATCCAGCACCGTGCAGCCCGTGTTGGCCTGCAGGAACTGGAAGTTGGCGTTGCCGCAGGGCGCCATGAAGAGGTTGGCGTCCTTGATCTGGGTGTCGTTGTAGGAGAAGCCCAGCGTCGTGCGCCAGTCGCGCGCGATGATGGCCTGGGCATCGATCTCGAAGCCCTGGCCTTCGGCCCTGGCGGCGTTCAGCAGGCGGTTCTGGTTGATCGAGCCGGAGCCGGCCGTCAGCTGCATGTCCTTGACGCGGTACTTGAACACCGTGCCGGTGATGCGGGCCGTGTTGTTCAGCAGATCGGCCTTGAAGCCGGCCTCGACGGACAGCACCTTCTCGGCGTTGGCCTGCGAGATCGGCGAGGTCCCGGCGGGCACGGCCGAGGCATCGAAGAACAGCACGCGGCCCTGGATGGACGGTGCGCGGTAGCCGGTGGCGACGCGGGCGAACAGGCTGGTGGCCTTGTCCAGCGTGTAGTTGCCGCCCAGGTCCCAGCTCCAGTTGGTGGACTTGGGATGCGCCGTCACCGGGGCGATGGCGGGCAGGAAGGGATGCTGGGTGCGCGAGGCGTCGAAGTCCTTCTTGTCGTTGGTGTAGCGCAGGCCGCCGGTGACCTTGAGCGCCGGCGTGACGGCGTACTTCAGGTTGCCGAACACGGCCCAGGACTTGGCGTTCTGGTGCTGCACGGCATAGCCGTTCTGCGGGTCGCCGGGGGCGAAGCTGTCGAAGTTGAAGCTGTCCACCTGCAGCTTCTCATTGAAGTAGTACAGGCCCGCGATCCACTGCAGCGGGTCGGCGGTGTTGGACTGCAGGCGGAACTCCTGCGTCGTCTGGCGGAGGTAGGGGATGCCGTCGGCGGTCTGGGCGTCGAAGGGGACCAGCGCCGGCTGGCCGGGATAGCTCGGGCCGTCGGGGATGCCCGCGAAGCGGCTGCCGAAGCCGCCGTCGACGTCGCCGCGGCTGTAGAACTTGGCGCGGTCGTGGGCGGTGATGGAGTACAGCGACATGCCGTCGAAGTCCCAGCGCAGGCGGGCGCTGACCTCGCTGGACGTCAGCGTCTGCGAGTTGTAGCCGTCGGTCGGGTAGTAGCTGTCGTCGTAGCCGTCGACGAGGTCGTTGGTGCCGCGCTTCATGATGTTGGCGCGGAAGGTCGTCGCCGTGCCCTTGTAGTCACGCGCCTGCACCTTGAAAAGACCCTCGAAGCCACCGCTCTTGTACAGAGCCTGCACGCGCAGGGCCTTGTCGTTGTAGCCCTCGAGGTCGGAGGTCGCATTGGGCAGCGGGTTGTGCACGCGGTCGCTCTGGCGCTGTGCCAGGCCCGCCACGCGCATCTGCAGCTCGTTGTTGACCGGCACGTTGACGGCAGCCTCGAGGTTGACGGCACTCCAGCGGCCGAAGCCCAGGTTGGCATAACCCTCCAGGCGCTTGGTCGGGCGGGCCGAGTCGAACTTCATGACGCCCGCGGGCGAATTGCGGCCGAACAGGGTGCCCTGGGGGCCGCGCAGCAGTTCCACCTGGGCCATGTCGAAGACGGGGAAGCCCTTCAGCGCGATGCTTTCCTGCACCACGTCGTCATAGACCAGGCCCACCGGCTGGGAGGCGTTCATGTCGAAGTCGGTGTTGCCCAGGCCGCGCACATAGAAGCGCGGGAAGGTGCGGCCGTAGTCCGACTCGATGTTCAGGCTGGGCACCTTGCCCGACAGGGCGCGGATGTCCTGGCCGCTGGCGTTGTAGGTGTCCAGCTCCTCGGACTTGATGGCCGAGATCGACAGCGACACATCCTTGAGGTTCTCGGCGCGCCGGCTGCCGGTCACGATGACGGCTTCCAGCGTGCTGACGTCCTTCTTGGCCTCCGGCGCAGCCGCGGCCTGGGCGACGGCGGCCTGCATCGGGAAGGCCGCGCCCAGCGCAAGCGCGAGCAGGGTCAGGGGGGTGCGGTGGTTCGGCATGAGAAATCCTCGGGTTGACGGGGGTTGAGCCAGCGGGGACGAAAAAAATGGGCGCTTGCGACGCCTCTGATTTCCTACGGGATCGTAAAGATCACGTGAAGCTTTGAGGATGAAAGCAAGGCGGGGTGTTGTGCATTTGCTGCACGGCGATACTCGCCCCGCTCAACCCTCCCCCTAGTTCCGATGCGCTTCATCACCGCCAACCTCAACGGCGTGCGTTCCGCCGCCAGCAAGGGCTTCTTCGACTGGCTTTGCCAGCAGCAGGCCGACGCGGTCGGCGTGCAGGAACTGAAGGCACAGGCCGACGTCGTCGACGCCAAGTTCCGCAGCTGCGACAAGCTCAACGGCCACTTCCACTACGCGGAGAAAAAGGGCTATTCGGGCGTCGGCCTCTACACGAACGAGGAACCCAGCGACCTCGTCACCGGGCTGGGCCTGCCGGAGTTCGACATCGAGGGCCGCTGGGTCGAGAAGCGCTTCGACAAGCCGGGTCGCAAGCTCAGCCTGATCAGCGTCTACTTCCCCAGCGGCACCAGCGGCGAGGAGCGCCAGGCGGTCAAGTACCGGTTCCTCGATGCGATGTTCCCGCACCTGATGGCGCTGAAGGCCGAGCGGGAGTTCATCCTGGTCGCCGACGTCAATATCGCCCACAAGGAAATCGACCTGAAGAACTGGCGCGGCAATCAGAAGAACAGCGGCTTCCTGCCCGAGGAGCGCGCCTGGCTGACCAAGCTCTTTGACGAAGGCGGCGTCGTCGACGTCTTCCGCACGTTGAACGACAAGCCCGAGCAGTACACCTGGTGGAGCGCCCGCGGCGCGGCCCGCGCCAACAACGTCGGGTGGCGGCTCGACTACCACCTCGCCACGCCGGCCCTCGCCGCCCTCGCCAGGCGCGAGGCCATCTACACCGGCCAGATGTTCAGCGACCATGCACCGCTGACCATCGACTACGACTTCGAGCTCTGATCGCGCCTTGAGGCGCGTAACCGGGCGCTACGGGCTGGGCAAGCCTCCTACATGAGATGACGCTCGGGGCCGACGCCACCCCAGCGAGCCGCGGCCTAGAGTGGACTCCAGCCGGCGGGGAAATGGCCGGCTCAGCCTCCCGGCTCTGCCGGTTCCCGCGTTTCAAAAGGAGTACCACCATGTCCACCGTCAAGACCGTCACCAGCGCCCTCACCGCCGCCGCCCTCGTTACCGGCATTGGCCTTGCCTGGGCCCAGACCGACGAGCAGAACCCGCCCGCCGAGCCGATGACCGCCACCACGGCGACCCCCATCAGCGAGCAGACGCCGGCCGACCCCAATGCGGCACCCGCCGACGCCACGATGCAGCAGCAGACCGACACCACCACGCTGCAGCAGACGACGCCGCCGGTCGACGCGACCCGCTCGACCGCGCCGCTGCCCAGCGACAGCACCTATAACAACAACAACAACTCGGCCGCCACCACGACGACCGACAGCAGCTACGAGCCTGCCCCCCGCGCCGACCGCAACTGACGGCGCAGTTCCACGGTCCTGACCGCCCATGCGATTCGGTGACCGCCCCGACGTCGACGCCGCCGCAGCCGCGCGGCGCGACGTCCTCTCCGGCCTCGGCCATGGCGCGCTGTTCGCGCTCATCGCCCTGGCCGTGCTCTATTTCATCTACGGCGACGCCTTCCAGCGCAGCCGCCCCACGCCCCCCGCCCCGCGGCCCGCCGCCGCGCAAGCCGCTCCGATGGCGGCCGCCATCCCGGCGCTGCAGCGCGAACTCGACTGGAACGGCGTCAAGGCGCCGGCCGACGTGCACCAGGTCGCCGCCTGGGCCGTGCGCGCCGCCGATAACGGCGAGCGCCCCTTCGCCATCGTCGACAAGCGACGCGCCCAGGTTTATGTCTTCGCCGCATCCGGCAAGTTGCTCGGCACCAGCCCGGTCCTGCTGGGCTATGCCGCCGGCGACCACACCGTCGAAGGCATCGGCAACAAGGCCATTGCCGAGATCAAGCCGCACGAACGCACGACGCCGGCGGGCCGCTTCGAGTCGGCTCCGGGACGCAATGCGCTCAACGAGGACGTCGTCTGGGTCGACTATGACGCCGCCGTCTCCATGCACAGGGTGCGCGCCACCAACCCCAAGGAACGCCGGCTGGAGCGCCTGGCCAGCAAGACCCCCGCCGACAACCGCATCAGCTGGGGCTGCATCAATGTGCCGGTGACGTTCTTCGACAAGACCGTCTGGCCCCAGATCGGCCGTGGCCATGGTGTCGTCTACGTGCTGCCCGAGCGCCAGCCGCTGACGGCCTACTTTCCCGCGGCCGCGGCACCGCGCTACCTCGCCCAGGCTGCGCCGGGCCGAGGTAACAGTGCCAAACCGTGAACTCCTAACCTGTCTGTTACAGGCGCCCCTTCCTAGACTGCCCGCCGGGCTGGTGCGAGTCGCGCCGGCCGCCATGATCAAGCGGGGCGTTGAGTGGGTAGCAGGTGGGCAAGCCGGATCCGGGCCGGCATCGCAAGCATCGTCACGGGGACGAGTGTCATTTCAATGGCGCCGGCGATGGCCGAGGTGGCCCTGCGGCCGGTGGCCCACGACGCCAGCGACCGCCGCCCTTTTGCCATCGTCGACAAGCGCCAGGCGACGCTGGCGGTCTATGACGCCGACGGCACGCTGATCGGCCGCACGCCCGCGCTGCTGGGCCTGACGCCGGGGGATACCGAACCCGAGAGCGCCCGCGGCAAGGCGCCGTCGGCGCTGAAGCCCCATGAGCGCGTGACGCCGGCCGGCCGCTTCGAGGCCATGCCGGGCCGCAACCTGAGCGGCGAGCGCGTCGTCTGGTTCGACTACCAAGCCAACCTCGCCATCCACCGCCTGCGTCCGGCCCCAGCCACCCAGCAGCGCCCCGAGCGCCTGGCGTCGGCGCGGCTGGAGGACCGCCGCATCACCCTGGGCTGCGTCGTTGTCGACCCGGCCTTCTTCGACCGGGTCGTGCTGCCGACCCTGGGCAGCGGCAACAGCCTCGTCTACATCCTGCCGGAGCGGGATCTCAGCGTCGCCGGCAGCGCCGGCGCGGCCCGCGCCGCGGCGCCCTGACCCAGGGCAATCCCTGGGGCGTCCGCCCGCAGAAAACGTCGCGCGGGCAGGACAATTCCGGCCTTCCGCGGCGGGCCACCGCCCGCCTCCCCGGTTTACCAGGAACGACAGACGTGACCACCACCTCCCCCGTGTCCGGCCGAGCGGCGACCCCGCATGCAGGCCCCACCATCCTTGGCCAGCCCAACCAGCTCTTCGTCCTCTTCTTCACCGAGATGTGGGAGCGCTTCTCCTACTACGGCATGCGGGCGCTGCTGGTGCTCTTCCTCATCGCCGAGGCCAGCAAGGGCGGCTGGGGCTGGAGCCGGGAAGAGGCGCTGAGCCTGTACGGCTGGTACACCCTGTTCGTCTACCTGACCCCCATCCTGGGCGGCTATGTCGCCGACCGCTTGCTGGGCACGCGCCGCTCGGTGCTGCTGGGCGGCTTCGTCATCGCGGCTGGCCATATCGCGCTGTTCATGGAGACGGTGCCGACCTTCTATGTGGGTCTCGGCCTCATCGTGCTGGGCACCGGCCTGTTCAAGCCCAACATCTCGGCCATCGTCGGCCAGCTCTACGGCAAGGACAACGAGGGCGCCCGTGACGGCGGCTACACGCTCTTCTACATGGGCGTCAACGCCGGTGCCTTCTTCGGCATCTCGCTGTGCGGCTACATCGGCGAGAAG
>Ga0164290_1002466_pt1 | contig 12810 bp, 9 predicted proteins | sample Micstemetagenome_FD_108782 | JGI IMG/M metagenome (GOLD analysis project Ga0164290, IMG submission 108782) | Contaminated culture microbial community from soil near Moab, Utah, USA - Microcoleus steenstrupii SON62 (Illumina Assembly) | ecosystem: Environmental > Terrestrial > Soil > Soil crust... | reverse complement strand
GAGGTGTAGGCCTTCATACGCTGTCAAGCGGACTGGCGTTCGACCAATCGGCATTCGACCTTCAACTGGTCGTGCGAGCTGGTCAGTCCGCCAGCCATGTCTGCGATCAGCTCCACGGCCATGGCACCCATTTCAAACATCGGCAGATGGAAGGTCGTCAGCGGCGGCATGGTGAACTGGGCGATGTCCCGGTTGTCGAAGCCGACGACGGACACGTCACGGGGAATGGACTTGCCCAGTTCCTTCAGCGCCTCGATGCAACCGAGCGCCATCAGATCGTTGGCGCAGAAGATCCCATCCGGCGGGTTCTTCATTTTCATCAGGGCATGCGTCTTCTCGTAGCCCGACGAAGGCTCCCAGTTCCCATAGTGCACGAGGTCCGGATCATAGGCGAGATCGTTGCTCGCCAAGGCCTGCTTGTAGCCGCGCAGGCGATCGCGTGGATTGTCGAGGCCTTCCTGACCGTTGATGAGGGCTATGCGCTTGCGGCCGGCAGCAATCAGTCGCTCCGTCGCGGCCCGTCCGCCAGCCACGTCTCCCGGCAGGATGGAGGGCAGGCGGCGCTCCTGATCGTAGCAGTTGACCAGAACCGAGGGCACTTTCAGCAGTGGCTCGGGCGGATCGATCTTGCGCGTGAGGATCGTGCCAAAAATGTATCCGGTGAGCGTCTGGCCGTCACAGATCGAGAAGATGCCGCCATCCGGGTCCTCGCCCTTGCGAAAGACGCCGAGCGTTACGATGATGCCGAGCTCCAGTGCCTTCTCGCGGGCGCCTTCAAAGGCCATCGACATCCAGGGATCTGTCGTCAGTTCGTCCACCGCAAAGACGATCACCTTGTTGCCATTCGCGGCGGCGGATCCGGAATTTGCTGACGACTTGTTGGCGAGGCGATAGCCCAGTTGCTCTGCGGCATCGAAGACCCGTTTGCGGGTCGCTTCGCTGAAGCGGGCGCCGGAACTGCCGTTGAGAATGAGGGAAACGGTCGCCTGCGATACGCGCGCCAGCGCGGCCACGTCCATCATCGTCGGTTTCAAGGCATTCTCCATGGCGAACACCGTGGTTTCCGAAGCATTGTTCCCGTGTCAGGACCGAAAGTGCCGGACGCGGTCGAAGGCTACGGCGACCACAATGAAGGTACCTATGAACATTCCTTGCCAGAATGTCGAGATGCCGAGCAGGATCAGGGAGTTGCGAATAACTTCTATCAACAGGGCACCAACGACGGCGCCGAGCGCATTGCCTTCGCCCCCGGCGAGATTGGCCCCACCAATGACGGCGGCCGCGATCACCGTGAGTTCCATGGCCTGGCCGAGATTGGTGGTGACGCTGCCCAGCCAGCCGGCCATCAGAATGCCGGCAAGCCCGGCGGTCAGGGCTGAAAAGACGTAAATGGAGACCTTCATGCGCCGCACGGGAATGCCGGTCAGGAGGGCTGCGTTTTCATTGCTGCCGATGGCTAAGAGGTGCTGGCCCCAGCGGGTCCATTTGAAGACCAAGGACATGACTAGGGTCAGTGCCGCAAGCACGTAGAGAGGGTGGGGGATGCCGAGTGTGGAGCCGCCCCCCACCCAGATCAGCAGATTGTGGTCGGTGCCGAAATTGTAGATCATCTTATTGTCGGAGAGCACCATGGCGAGAGAGCGGGCAGCAGATAGCGTGCCGAGCGTGACGACGAAGGGCGGCATGCCGGCATAGGCAACGAGCACACCATTCAGCATGCCGACCAGAATGGCGGCAAGGAGCGCCAGCGGCGCCGCCACGACAAAGGGGGTGCCGGCTTCCATGGTGACGCTGATGACCATGGCGCTTAGTACCACAGTGGAGCCGACCGAGAGATCGATGCCGCCCGAGGCAATGACGGCGGTCATGCCGATGGCAATGATGCCGACGAAGGCGAAGTTGCGCGCGACGTTGAAGAGGTTGCGTTCGGTGGCGAAGCTGTCGGTCAACAGACTGAGTGCCAGGCATGCCAGAATTGCGGCTGTGAAGACCCAAACCAATTGTTGGCTTGATATCCGCGAGAACCAGCCCCGGTGCTCGCTTCGGGCAATCACGTCTTCCAAAGTTGTCATGGTATGTCTCCCTCAGGCGGCTTCGATAGCGCCGGTGATCAGGCCCGTGACCTCTTCAGGTGACGAGCGATCGGCGCGTTTGCTGGCGACGAGTTCGCCGCGTCTGAGCACGGCAATCCGATCCGACACACCAAAGACATCGGGCATGCGGTGACTGATCAGGATGACGCTGATGCCCTGGTCGCGCAGTCGCCGGATGACATCCAGTACTTCGGCCACCTGGCGGACGGAGATGGCCGCCGTCGGCTCGTCCATCATGACGATCTTCGGCTGTGACAGGAGAGTGCGGGCGATTGCCACTGCCTGACGCTGGCCGCCCGACATCCGGCGCACGAGGTCGCGGGGGCGCGTTTCCGATTTCAGCTGCTTGAAGAGGCTGGCCGCGACCTTGTTCATGCTGGCGTAGTCGATGTAGCGCAGCGGCCCGAGCCTGCGGATGGTCTCGCGCCCCAGGAAGACATTGGAGGCGGCCGAGAGATTATCGCAGAGCGCCAGGTCCTGATAGACGACCTCGATCCCATGTCGCTGGGCGTCCCTTGGGTTGTGGAAGGCGACCTGCTGATTGTCGATGTAAATTTCTCCCGTCGACGGGGGGAAGTTGCCGGCAATGATCTTAACCAGCGTGCTCTTGCCAGCGCCATTGTCCCCCATCAGCCCCAGCACTTCCCCCGGTTCAATGGTCAGGCTCACCCGCGAGAGGGCCTGTATGGCGCCGTAACTCTTTGAAATGGCATGCAATGAAAGCCGTGACACCTTCCGCCCTCCCTCGGCTGACCCCATGATGGCATTTGCCGGGCACCATAACGCGCGTGCCGACGCAGCGCAAATTGATATTAATGATGCTTGACTTAATATTATTACTAAATATTAATTGCGCAACTTGGGAAAGAAGAGGAGGCGTTGGATGCGGTTGCTCGTAACGGGCGCCACCGGAAAGGTGGGACAGGCATTTCTGCCGTCATTCCTGGCGCATCCCCGGTTTGCGGCGTGGCATGTCGTTGCCCTCTGCAACAATCGTGAGCTTGCTGCACATCCGCGCGTTTCGATCGTCAGAGGGTCGATCGCCAATGCCGAGGTCGTTGCGAAGTCGCTCGTGGGCGTCACCCATGTGCTGCATCTGGCGGCGGTCAAGGAGATGCCGGATCAGGCGATCGACGTGGCGCTGAAGGGCCTCTACCTGCTGCTCGACGCCTTCTGCCGTTTGCCGACACGGCGCCAGTTCATGCTGCTCAGCGGGGACTGCGTGGTCGGGCACATGTTTCAGGATTACAGCGCGCCGATCACGGAAGATGCGCCACGCCGCGCCTACCGGGGTGTCTATGCCCTGACCAAGGTGCTGGAAGAGACCATGCTGGAGCAGTTCGGCGTTCAGGAAGGGGTTGAGTGGACCACGCTTCGCGCGCCGTGGATCATGGAGAAGGATGACTTCCGCTACGCCTTTGAACTGGGAGAGGAGCAGTTCGGCGGGCCTGCATGGGCAAGCCTGCTCTCTGCGGAGGAGCTGGCGTCTCTTAAGCAGGAACGCGCAGTGCCGGCGATGCGTGACCGCTTAGGCGCCTATCTCAAGCGCAACTTCATCCATGTCGACGATCTCGTGAAGGCAATTCTTTCGGCCCTCGACAATCCGGCCGCCTACGGAGAGCTCTTCAATATTGCGATGGATCAGCCTGTCGATTACGGCGCGGTGGCGGATCTGCTCGAAGCTTCCGGCAATCGGCGGCGCCGAGATGTCGCAACACCCTTCCACAGCAACTGGCTCGACAATTCCAAGGCCCGGATGGTTCTCGGCTGGGAGCCGGAGGTGAGTCTCAAGGACATGATCGATCGCGCCTGGAGCTACAGGCGCGCGTCGGATGATCCCCGCATCATTTGGTATCCCGGCTGAGCAGGAGGGCTTTGCCGGCATTAGGAGGAGGAGAAAGGCAATGCTATCAAGATATCTGGCATTTACTGCAATACCTGTTCTGATGTTGCTCGCCGGCGAAAGCGCTGCCGAGGGCAAGAAGACCCTGGCCATCGTCGTGAAGGGGCTCGACAACCCGTTCTTCGAGCAGATCAACCTTGGCTGCAAGAAGTGGATCTCGGAAAACCCCAACAGCGAATACGAGTGCCTTTATACTGGGCCCGCCTCTTCGGCTGACGAAGCCGGTGCGGTCCAGATCGTCGACGATCTGCTCACGCGCGGGGTCGCAGCCATTGCGATTTCGCCTTCGAACGCGCCAGCCATGGCCAACCGCCTTCGGGAAATCGCCCCGACCGTACCGGTCATGACCGTCGATGCCGACTTGCTTGAAGCCGACCACGGACTACGCAAGACCTATCTTGGCACCGACAACTATCTCATGGGCGTCAAGATGGCTGAGGAAGCCAAGAAGTTGAAGGCTGACGGCGGCACGGTCTGCCTGCAGCTCGGCAATGTCGCTGCCGCCAATATCAATGCCCGAGCCCAAGGCTTCCGTGACACCATCGCCGGTGCCAAGGATGTCGACCGCCTCACCGGCCAAAATGGCTGGACCGAGATCGAGGGCTGCCCGGTCTATACCAATGACCAGGCGGATCTGGCCAACCAGCAGATGTCGGATGTATTCACCGCCCATCCGGATCTCGATGCCTTCATCCTGATTGGCGGCTGGGCGCAGTTTGCGCCGCAGGCTTATACCCAGGTGACGGACCAAGTGATGGACAAGCTGAAATCTAAGGAGCTGATCATCGTGGCCGGTGACACGCTGCCGCCGCAGACGCAAGCCTTCCGCGAGGGCCGAAGCCATGCGCAGGTTGGCCAGCGGCCCTTCGAAATGGGCTACAAGGCACCCGACGTGATGATCCAGCTCATCAAAGGGGAGACGGTCGAAGATCCGCTCTTCACCGGTCTCGACGTCTGCAACACCGAAGATCCGGGCTTCTGCAAGGACAATTGAACAGAAGGGCGAGAGAGCAGGCTCCCTCGTCCTTTCCGCATGCGGCAGCGGGCGGCACGGAAGTGTCGTGCGTCGGATGCCGTCCGTCAACAAGGTGCAGCCTGAGAGGAGAGGGCTGCGGGAGGACATCATGAAACGACTTACAATCACAGCTGTTGCAGCCATCATTGCCATGGTCGCAACCCCTGCAATGGCGCAGGACAAGCAGGCACTCGCTTTCGTCGTCAACGCGGCCTCGGACTTCTGGAAACTTGCAGAAGCGGGCGTAAAGGCCGCGCAGGCGGAGCTTCCCGATTTCGAACTGCAGTTCCGCTATCCGGCGCAGGGCACGGCGGCACTTCAAAACGCCCTGATGGACGACCTGGTGGCAGCGGGCACCGACGCGATCATGATCTCGTCGGCAGACCCGAAGAATTCTATCGACGCTTTCAACCGCATCGCTGCTCAGGTTCCGCTCTTTACCACGGACAGCGATGCTCCGCAGTCGAAGCGGATCGCCTATCTTGGCTCGTCCAATACGCTTGCAGGCGTTCAGGCGGGCGAGATCGCCGTCAAGGCGCTGCCAAATGGCGGCAAATGCATGGGCTTCGTCGGCTTTCTAGGCGCCGATAATGCCAAGGAGCGCATTGCGGGCTTCAAGCAGGCGGTTGAGGGCAAGTCTATCGAACTCGTCGATGTCCGCGGTGATGACGTTGACTTCGCCCGTGCGCGCTCGAATGTGGACGATGTCCTGGCAGCAAACCCGGACATCAACTGCATGGTCGGCTTCTATTCCTATAATCCGCCCAAGATCTACGAGGCCCTGCAGGCGGCCGGCAAGCTGGGTGCCATCACCGTAGTTGCCTTCGACGAAGATCCGATCACGCTCGGCGCCGTTCGTGAAGGCAGTTTTGCCGGCACTGTGGTCCAGGACCCCTATCAATGGGGCTATCAGGGCATGAAGCTGATGGCGGCTTATCTCAAGGGCGACAAGTCGCAGGTGCCGGCGGACGGACTGATCATCGTCCCGACCCAGGTCATCGACAAGTCGAATGTCGATGCGTTCGAAAAGCAACTCAAGGAGCGGATCGGCGGCTGAAAAGCCGATCGGTCGGCGGCCTGCGCGGATGCTCCGGGTCCGCGCAGGTCAGTCACTTCAGCGAAAAGTTGGCCCCATGTCTGTTGCTGCGCCCATCCATCTGGACCTCGTAGGCATTACCAAGGTCTATCCCAGTGCTGTTGCGCTCAATCGCGTGTCGCTCGGCGTCCGGGGTGGCGAGGTCGTCGGGTTGATCGGCGAAAACGGTGCGGGCAAATCGACCCTAATGAAGGTGCTCGGCGGTGCCATTTCGCCTGACGAGGGCGAAATCATCATCGATGGTCGGACTACCCCTTGTCTGACGCCCGCCGAAGCGCTCGCACATGGGATCGCCTTTGTCCATCAGGAGCTCAACCCGTTCGCCAACCTTGATGTGGCAGGCAATGTGCTGCTCGGGCGTGAGATGCGGCGTGGCCCGTTTGGCTTTATCGATCAGGCTGCGATGGAAAGACGCGTGCAGCCACTGCTCGACATGCTGGGCGCCCGCTTCGAACCCTCGACGCCGGTATCCCGTCTCTCCCTCGCCGATCAACAGTTGATGGAAATCGCCAAGGCGCTGTCGACGAATGTCCGGTTGCTCATCCTCGATGAGCCGACATCGAGCCTGACGCTCGCGGAGACGCAGAGACTGTTGGAGGTCATCCGCCGCCTGCGATCCGACGGTGTTGCAATTCTCTTCATCACGCATCGCCTCGCTGAAGTCGAGGCGGTTGCGGACCGCGTGGTGGGGCTCAGAGACGGTGAGAATGCCGGAGAGCTTGATCAGGTGAGTATCTGTCGCGATGCCATGGTGCGCCTGATGATCGGCCGCGACGTGTCGCAGTTCTACACACCTCCAGCCACTCCGCCCGGAGACGTGGTGCTGCGGACAAGAGCGCTGCGGACGCGCGCCTACCCAGACGCCGCAGTGGATCTTGACGTTCGCCGCGGTGAAATACTCGGGCTTGCCGGGCTGGTCGGGGCGGGGCGCACGGAACTTGCGCGGGTCATCTTTGGGATCGATCCCGCGCATGGTGGGCATGTCGAGATTGATGGTCGGCTAGTCTCGGCGGGTTCGGTGCCGGCAGCCATTGCTGCCGGTATATGCCTCGTGCCCGAGGATCGAAAATCCGAGGGCCTGTTCCTCGATTTTTCGCTCGCCCAGAATATCGTCCTGCCGAATCTTCCTGCCATTGCAAAAGCGGGGTTTGTGGACCGGAGGGCCGAAACCGAAGTCGCCGACCGCTTTCGCAGCCGGCTGAAGATCCGGGCGCGGCGGCTCGACCGGGCGGTCAGCGAATTGTCCGGGGGCAATCAGCAGAAGGTGGTGCTGGCCAAGTGGCTGGGGCTCGATCCGAAACTCATCATTCTCGATGAGCCGACGCGGGGCATTGATGTCGGAGCCAAGGCCGAGGTCTATCGGCTGATGCGGGATCTCGCGGAAGGTGGCGCCGCCGTGCTGATGATCTCGTCCGACATGGAAGAAGTAATCGGCGTCTCGACCCGGGTCGCGGTCATGCGCCGGGGTGCGATTGCCGGCGTGCTGTCGCGGGAAGAGGTCACAGAAGAAGCAATCCTCAGGATGGCGGTCGGATAGGAGATCTTTATGCACAAGAAGGATATTGGCCTTGCCATTCTGGTTCTGGCCGTCGCGGCGGTTGTCACGCTGGTCAATCCGCGCTTCGTCTCGCCGATCAACCTCGCCAATACGGCCAATCTGATCGGCTTGTTCGGCCTGTTCTCGATTGCGGAGGCATTTGTCATTGTGACGGCCGGTATCGAGCTTTCGATCGGCTCCGTCATTGCGCTTCTCGGCGTGATCTTCATCGATCTCATTGCTTCCCACGGCGACCCGTGGCCGTTGGCGCTGGGGATCGTCATGGTGCTCTCGGTCATGATCGGTCTGCTGCATGGCTGGCTGATCACCCGGCTCAAGCTGCAGCCCTTTGTGGTGACGCTCTGCGGATTGTTGATCTACCGGGGCATTGCCCGCTTTTACACACGGGACGGTACCGCCGGCTTTACCTTCGGGACGGATCTTCCGACACTTGAATACCTGTTTGCCGGTCGTACGGGAGCCGTTCCGCATTCGGTCATCGCCTTTGCGGTCTTTGCTGTGCTTGCCTGGTTCCTACTGCACCGATCCGTGTTCGGTCGTCATATGCTGTCCGTCAGCAAGAAATAGGCGGCGGCGCGCTATTCCGGGATCGACACCAGACGTGTGATTGTCACGGCCTATGTCCTCTGTACCGTCCTGACCGGTGTCTCGGCCGTGTTCTTCGCCATGTATACGAAGTCGGTCCAGCCCTCCTCACACGGCAATTTCTACGAGCTTTACGCCATTGCTGCGGCCGTTCTCGGAGGCTTCTCGCTCAGAGGCGGGGAGGGATCGATCGTCGGCGTGGTGCTGGGCGTCGTCTTGCTGCAGATGCTGCAGAACCTCGTCAACCTGCTCGGCATTCCCTCCTCGTTGAACTTCGCTGTCATGGGCGCGGTCATTCTGGCCGGTGTGATTGCTGATACCCAGTTTCATGCCTATCGCCAAAGACGTCGAGAGCTGGCGGCCCGCTCGGCCCTGTCAGAGATCTCGTCCGCTCCAACCCTCAGGCAGTGACACGGGTTTTGCTGCGTGACGCGACCGGTCACAGGCGGGCTCGCGCGATGCCTGCAGTCTCACAGAGCCCTCATCCGACATCGGGCATGGTCCGCGTGCTACCCGACTCGTTCCGGACTGAAGGCCAAGTAACGGTGACAGCATCTCTTCCGGCGGCGCAAGTAGGTCCAGAACAAAGCTGTCACCGTTGAAGCACTGTCTTCTGCGAGGCGCTCACGGCATGTCAGTTTAAAGAGGGCGAACTGCAAAAACTTGCCGGCGGCACTGTTCTGGAGCGCGCGGCGGGGGTCCCGGATCGCTGCAGAGGATTAGTTAAAATTTTCGCTAATATCGAGAAATAATTGGGTTTTTACCATCCAAGTTAACCCCAATTTCAGTCTTGGTCGGTTTCAGCATAATCGGTTATGCTTTGAGGGTTAAGAAACCGTTGCGCTCGCCCCGATACCGCGATTTAACTGCGATCAACTTGTTAAGGGGTGAGTTACCATGTCCATCGAAGATCCGCGCCTGTCCAGCATTGACAATACTTCCGCAGCTGACGATTTCGACTCTGCGGTCGAGCAGCATCTGGGTTTCGCCAGCGAGACTGTAGAAGGAATTGAAGTCGCTCAGGCGGAAACGCCTGAAGCCGGTCGCACCGATCGCCTCACGGCGCAGACGCCGCCGGTTCAGACGGCCGCTGCCGCCATTCCGACCGAAGTTACGCCGAACGCCGAAAACGTCGTGACGCTGCCGGCCGGCATCGAACTCGACAACCTCGAGTTCCAGGTTGATGGTGCAAACCTCGTTCTGGTGCTGGCAGATGGCACCGAGATCGTCGTTGTTGGCGGTGCCGCCAACATCCCGACCTTCGTCATCGGCGATGTCGAGCTGCCGCAGGTTGCGCTGTTTGCCGCTCTCGAAGGTTCCAACATCAACGTTGCGGCCGGCCCGGATGGCACCTTCTCGGCTCAGTCGGCGCCGCAGGCCAGCCGCAATCTGGTCGACGATCCGATCGACGCTAACCCGGAAGATTTCGCGCTTGCTGAGCTTCTTGGCGACACCGCCTTTGGTGATGAACTGCGCACGGGTACGGTTGAGGGTGATGACGGCGAGCCGACCATTCTTTCGCCGCTGACCACGTCCTTCATCTATGACGAAGCCGTCATCACACCTGAGATCCTCAACGACCGTATCATCACCGGTCGTCTGCCCTTCGAGCCCGGCCCGGACTTCGGCGCGATCTCTGGTGTTGCCTTCACCGGAGCGATCAATGTTGCGGAAGAAGGTGGCGTGTCGACGGCACTTTCCGCCTTTACCTCCGGCGGTCGTCCGATCACGGTCACGAGCTTCCCGGCGCCGACCGATGGCACCGACCTTGACTTCGTTGCCATTGAGGGCCGCGATTCCTCGGGCGCTCTCGTCTTCACGCTGACCATCACGGACCGCACCACCGGCGATTTCACCTTTGAACTCGTCGGCAAGCTCGAGCATCCGGATGCTGGCCAGAACGGTGCGCAGGATGATCTCGACGATCTGCTTCGCCTTGGCTTCACCTACACTGTCACCGACCTCGATGGCGATTTTGTCACCGGTTCGTTCAATATCGACATCCAGGACGATGCCCCGACCATCGGCACGCCGGTTGGCGGCAGCATCGAAGAGGATACTCTGCGTCCGACAGGTGGCGATCTCAAGGCCCTGTTTGACGGCCCGCAGGCTGAGTTCAAGGTCACAACGGCGCAGGGCTCGCTCGCCATCCGCTGGGGTGCGGATGACGACCTGAAGAGCGAGGATGCGACTGACAACAATTTCAACGACGACGACACGGTCGGTCGCATTGTGAGCTTCACTGGCCTAGAAGCCGGTGCTTCCTATGCGCAGATCGTTGCTGCCATTCCGGTCCTTAATGGCCTGAGTGCCGATGGCATACCGCTGGATTACCGCATCGAGCGGACCGTCGTGAATGGCGTCTGGAACGGCGGCTACCGTCTTGTCGCTTTCACGCAGTATCCGGATTTCTCCGAGGGTGGCGAAGAGCCCGCCTTTTCCGAGCTTCGGATCTCCGAGGATGAACTGTCTAGCGATGTCTTCATCATCACGCTCGACCCGACAACGGCAAATGGTACCTACACCTTCCAGCTGATCGGCAACCTCGACCATTACCGGCCTGGCACGAACAATGCGGGCTCCTCAGGCGGCAACGAGCTGCGTTTAGAGGGCGGAGACAAGTCGGAAGGCGCTGAGCCTGTCGCTGAACTCGATTTCAGGATCCCCTTCACAGCAACCGACTCTGACGGCGACAGCGTAAACGGCACGGTGACGGTTCGCGTCGAGGATGACGAGCCGGTGATCATTGGCCAGCCGCTGATGCTTAAGGTGGACGAGGACGATATCTCGACCATTGGAGATGGTCTTCCGGGTGAATCGCTGGGTACGAGCCCGAATGACGGAGACGTTCGGGACGGTTCGTTTACTGGCGACCAAGGCTTGAACCAGCCTGGTCCGGCAACTGTATCGGGCAACTTGCGCGGCCTCGTCGACTTCGGTGCTGATAATCGGTTCACGGAGTTCTCATTCATCGACGAAGCTGCGGTGCGCGAAGCCCTGACGAAGCTTGGCCTCACTTCCAAGGGCGGGCCTCTCTCGTTCGACGTCAATGGTGACACGCTTTACGCTTTTGTGAACGCTGGCCAGCCGGGTGTCGAATACAACTCTGGGCAGGACCGTTTGGTGTTCTCGCTGAAGGTCGAGTGGTCGGGCGACTTCAAGTTCGAACTGCATGATCAACTGGATCACGACCGGCCTGCTTCGGGTGCTGACCAGAACACTGATCTCCAGGATGTCCTGCTGCTCACCGATGTGACCGCGATCGATTTTGGCGCTTTCATTCAGGCGACTGACGGCGACCGCGATAGCACCCCTCTGACCGGCCTCGTGTCGATCACGATTACGGACGACGTGCCCGAATTGGTACGTGACGCCTATCGCGAGCACACGGTCGACGAAGACGATATCTCGACTATCGGCAACCAGTTCCCGGGTGAATCGCTCGGCACGAGCCCGAACGACGGTAATGAAGACGGTTCGTTTACCAACAGCCCCTTCAACAATCAGGCAGGCCCTGCCTTTGTTTCCGGTTCTCTGGCATCCCTGGTCAAGTCGGGTGCAGATGAAGCGCTGACGTTCTCCTTCATCGATGAGGCGGCCGTCCGCGCTCAGCTCGAAGCTCTCGGGCACTCCTCGAAGGGTGCTGAGCTGAGCTACGACATCCGCAACGGTGTGCTTTACGCATTCGACAACGCAGGTGAGGCACTGGGTGAAAGCTACGACGTTGGCAACGGTGACCGCCTGGTCTTCTCGCTGACGCTGAATGCGAACGGTTCCTATGAGTTCCGCCTTTATGATCAGCTTGACCACGATGCGCCCGGCGATGACTTCCGGGAGCGTCCGACCAATTCCGACGAAAACTTCGACCTGCAGGATGGTCTCGGTTTCCGTGATGTCACCTCGATCAACTTCGGTGGCTTGATCAAGGCGACCGACTACGACGGTGACAGCGTCTCGCTTAACAACGCCTTCTCGATCAAGATCCGCGACGACGTTCCGGAACTGAGCGGCACCAAAGAAAACCGTTTCATCGACGAAGACGATATCAAGAATGAACAGTCGGCCGGCACCAGCCCGAACGACGGCGACAGCCTGGACAAGTCGTTCACTGGCAGCCCGGCAAGCAATGGCGAAGGCCCGGCCTATATTTCCGGTTCGCTCGCCGGCCTGATTAAGGGCGGCGCCGATGATACGGTGAAGTTCTCCTTCATCAACGAAAACACGGCCCGTTCGGCCCTCGAACTTCTCGGCCTGAAGTCTCACGGCGCTGAACTCAGCTACGACATTCGCGATGGCGTCCTTTATGCCTTCGACAATGATGGTCCGCAGAAGGGCGAGAGCTACGATCCGGGCAACGGCGATCGTCTGGTCTTCAAGCTGACGCTCAACGATAACGGTTCCTATACGTTCGAACTGGTCGACCAGCTTGACCACGATCGTCCATATTCGGGCGCCAACGAAAACATCGATCTGCAGAACGGCCCCCGTGTCATCGATGTCGAGGCCATCGATTTCGGCTCCATCATCAAGGCAACCGACTTCGACGGTGACAGCGTTGTT
>Ga0164290_1002465_pt1 | contig 12817 bp, 14 predicted proteins | sample Micstemetagenome_FD_108782 | JGI IMG/M metagenome (GOLD analysis project Ga0164290, IMG submission 108782) | Contaminated culture microbial community from soil near Moab, Utah, USA - Microcoleus steenstrupii SON62 (Illumina Assembly) | ecosystem: Environmental > Terrestrial > Soil > Soil crust... | reverse complement strand
TTCTCCAACAAGTTCGGCTTCATCTCGAAGGCCTCGGTGGGTTCGATCCAGCGCGAATTGCTGATCCTCGAACAGCAGGGCGCGACGAAGTTTTTCTCCGAACCGGCGCTGAAAATCACCGACATCATGCGTACAACCAATGATGGTCGGGGCGCAATCTCGGTGCTGGCCGCCGACAAGCTGATGATGAACCCCAGGCTCTATGCGACCTTCCTGCTGTGGCTGCTCTCGGAACTCTTCGAGGAACTGCCGGAAATCGGCGACCCCGAAAAGCCGAAGCTGGTCTTCTTCTTTGACGAGGCGCATCTGCTTTTCAATGACGCGCCGCGCGTGCTGGTGGAGCGCGTCGAGCAGGTGGTGCGGCTCATCCGGTCCAAAGGCGTCGGCGTCTATTTCGTCACCCAGAACCCGATGGACGTGCCGCCGACCGTGCTGTCCCAGCTCGGCAATCGCGTGCAGCATGCGCTACGGGCCTATACGCCCAACGAGCAGAAGGCCGTGAAGACCGCCGCCGACACGTTCCGGCCCAATCCGGATTTCGATTGCGCCACAGTCATCACCAATCTCGGGACCGGCGAGGCTCTAGTCTCGACCATCGAAGCCAAGGGTGCGCCCTCCATCGTCCAGCGCACGCTTGTCCGCCCGCCATCCTCGCGTCTTGGCCCAATCACCGATGCCGAGCGCCAGCAGGTGATGTCCGTCAGCCCGGTCAAGGGCCTCTACGACGAGGATTTCGACCGCGAATCCGCCTTCGAGATCCTGACCAGGAAGGCCGAGCAGGCAGTCCAGCAACAGCAGCAGAGCCAGGCGCCCGCACCGGAGCAGCAGAGAACCACCGGCACGATCGGCGGCTGGACGCTGCCGGGGTTCGGCACGGATGACAGCCCTCAGCCTGAGGTCAAGCAGCAGAAGCGTTCCGGATACCAGCGCGAGACCGTGATGGAAGCCGCGATGAAATCCGCCGCTCGCTCCGTTGCCACCGCCGTGGGCGCTGCTATCGTACGTGGAATTCTCGGCAGCCTGACGGGCCGACGGCGGTAGTGCAGCGTGCAGCGCGGGCACAGAAGGAGGGCAACCCGGTGAATTTTCTCGAAAATCGCATCCCGCCGCCACTGGTCGCACTGGCGATCGCCTTCCTGATGTGGCTCGCCGCCCGTTGGCTGTCCGCAACGTCCCTGCCTCGCGGGGTCACCTATACGGCGGCAGCGGTGTTCCTGGTCGCCGGCCTCGTCTTTTCCATTCGAGGGATGCGGGCCTTCCGGCACGCCGGGACCACAGTCAACCCGATAAAAATCGAAAATGCCTCCCGCCTGGTGACGGGCGGCATTTACAGCATAAGCCGCAACCCGATGTATGTCGGCGTTACGCTCGGGCTCTGCGCATGGGCCTTTTTTCTCGATTGCCTATGGGTGCTCATCGGCCCTGCAGTCTTTGTGGCCTACATCACTCGCTTCCAGATCATGCCGGAGGAACGCATGTTGACGAAGAAATTCGGCGACAGCTATCGCGATTACAGCCGACGCGTCCGGCGCTGGTTATAGCGCGTACTTTCACCGGGGTTCCAGTCGCGCTGGCGGGGGCAGTTGCAGATTTCTGCCGTTGATGTTAGGAAACCCACCCAGAAAGGAGCGCTGCGCATGTTGACATTCTTCCGGCACCATCGCCAGCGTGGCCCCGTCCAGGCCCTGCAAATGCGTTTGCAGGGCTGATCAGAAGGCATCTCTGGTCTGCCCATTGTGGCTGCGGCTCGTTTTGAGCGGCAATGTTTTAATCGAGCTTTGCCTTGCGCGCGAGACGCCGCAGCACGCTCGACAATCCAGAGACCTGACATGACACTGATCAACATCCGCAATCTCGGCATCACGCTTGGCATGCCGCTCTTCTCGAATTTGAACTTGACGATCAATGCCGGCGACCGCCTCGGCGTGGTGGCGGCCAATGGCAGCGGCAAATCCACGCTGCTCCGCGTCATTTCCAGCCTGACCGAGCCGACAACTGGCGACATCACTCGGGCGCGCGGTCTGACGCTGGGCTTCGTCGAACAGAACGTGCCGGAACAGCTATTCAGCGAGTCCTTCTACCGGGCCGTTCAGCTCGCGCTTCCGCACGATCAGGCCGAACATGAAAGCTGGCGCGTCGATATCGTGCTCGACCAACTCGGCGTGCCCGAGGAATTGCGCCAAAGGCCGCTGTCGCAGCTCAGCGGCGGCTGGCAACGCCTGGCACTATTGGCCCGCGTTGTTGTCACCGAACCGGATGTGCTGCTTCTGGACGAACCGACCAACCATCTCGACCTCGCCAAGATCGCGCAGGTCGAGAATTGGCTCACAGCGCTACCCCGCGACATGGCGGTGGTGATCGCGAGCCACGATCGCGCCTTTCTCGACACCGTCACCAATCGCACGCTTTTCCTGCGTCCCGACAAATCGCAGGTCTTCCCCCTGCCCTATAGTCGCGCACGAGCCGCGCTCGATGAGGCGGACGCTGCGGATCAGAGACGTTTCGACAAGGAAATGAAGACGGCGCAGCAATTGCGTCGGCAGGCCGCCAGGCTCAACAATATCGGCGTCAACTCCGGCAGCGACCTACTGGTGGTCAAGACCAAGCAGCTCAAGGAGCGTGCCGAAAAGCTGGAGGCTCATGCCAAGCCGGCCCACAAGGAGCGGTCGGCCGGCGCCATACATCTCGCCAATCGAGGCACCCATGCCAAGGTGCTGGTGTCTTTCGAGGATACGGCGGTGACCACGCCGGATGGAACGTTGCTGTTCCGCACGGGCAAGCAAGCGATCTGCCAGGGCGATCGCATCGTGCTTCTTGCGCCGAATGGTGCGGGCAAGACCCGGCTCGTGGCCATGCTGAAGGCGGCGATCGAAGCCCCGGATCGGGCCGCGCAGGCGATCAAGGTAACACCCTCAGTGGTGCTGGGCTATGGCGACCAGGCGCTGGCGGATCTCGATGGCGGGGCGACGCCCTTTGCCGTGCTGAGCCGCCGCTTCGAACTTGGCGACCAGCGCGCGCGCACGCTGCTTGCCGGCGCAGGCATCCATCTCGACATGCAGGGCAAGGCGATCCGCAGCCTGTCGGGGGGCCAGAAGGCGCGGCTCGGCATGTTGGTGCTGAGGCTAACCAACCCGAACTTCTACCTGCTCGACGAGCCGACCAATCATCTGGATATCGAGGGTCAGGAGGCGCTGGAGGATGAACTGCTGGAGAACGAGACAAGCTGCGTGCTGGTGTCGCATGACCGGAGCTTCATCCGCGCGGTCGGCAACCGGTTCTGGAGAATAGAAAAGAAGAAGCTGGTCGAGGTGGATGATTCGGAAGCCTTCTTCGCGGCACAGGCTGCGCAAGGCTAGCCTGAAACAAAGCCGGCGGTTCATTGTGGACGGCCGCCGGAATGTAATCAGGCCGGAATGATGCCCATGGTCCGGGCGAGATCATAGGTGTCGGCGAATTGCAGATACTCGACCACTCGACCGTCCTTGAAGGTGATTTTGTCCATGATTTCGGTCTCGATCGTCTTGCCTGTCGGGATGTGGGTGGCGCTGCCTGCGCGATGCACGAATGCGGTCTCGCCATCGACGTGGAGACTCTCGTTGCGCAAGCCGCTGATATCCCAGGTTGCAATGAATGCCTCGGCCGCACCCCTCAGCATTTCCGGCGTGTCCGCAACGCGGGTCAACGGATCAAGCCCGTCAGCAGTTCCGACAACACGAAATGTACACGAATTGTCTATGCAGGCCATCGTCCCATCTACATCGAGCGCATTCCGGGCTGCATAAAATCGCTCCACCAGCGCCTTGATTTCTTCTCTGCTGCTCATGGTCGCTCCCCTCTTGTGGGGGTAAATTTGCGCGCAAAATAGGTGTGTTGCAACCAAAATCTCGGGACGGCCGCCTCGCCTGTCGCACACGAAACGCCGGCTGGAATGAATCCGGCGGTACGCAATAAACGGCCGCCGGAAGTCCCCGCTCGCATCCAACGAATCAGATCATAGAGTCGGCGATCGAATTCCGCTTCACCCAAACGGGTTAGACTGCAGCGGCGGCTGTCGGTGCGATCGTCACCTGAACCTCTGTCGAGGTACGCATGGCGTGGCTGTAGGGGCATGCAATATGCGCCTTGGCGACCAGTCCCTCGGCTACGGCACGCTCGACACCAGGAATATCGGCGGTCAGCGAGACTTCGATGCCGAAGCCCTTGCCATCTTCACGCGGCCCTAGACCGACATTGGCAGTGACGGTGGTTTCAGGCGAGAGCTTCACCTTGGCCTGGCCTGCGACGAATTTCAGCGCACCAAGAAAACAGGCCGAATATCCGGCTGCGAAGAGCTGCTCGGGATTGGTGCCGGCCGCGCCGTCGCCGCCAAGTTCCTTCGGCGAGGTCAGCGTGACGCTGAGATTGCCGTCATTCGATTTTGACGACCCTACGCGGCCCCCGGTGGATGTTGCGCTTGTACGGTAGAGGATAGGCATAAAGGGTCTCCTGTCGTGTTGATGGCATTTTTATTGCACGCTATTATATTTTGCACAATATTATTTTACAAACTTTTCTTCCCGACCTATAATGCGCGACAGAATCTTAGGGTTAAGACGATGAACAAGGATGCTCTTGCGCTCGACAATCAGCTTTGTTTCGCCATCTATTCGGCCTCGCACGCCTTCACAAAGGTCTACAAGCCGCTTCTCGCAGAGCTCGACGTCACCTATCCACAATATCTCGTGCTGCTCTTTCTGTGGGAAAAGCAGGAGGCGCGGGTGACCGATATTTGTGCCGCGCTCGGGCTCGATACGGGTACGCTGTCGCCCCTGCTCAAGCGGCTGGAAAAAACCGGCTATATCAAACGCGAGCGAAGCGTGGTGGACGAGCGCCAGGTGGTGGTGGTGCTTACGCCATCGGGGCAGTCTAAGCGAAAGGTCGCGGAGGATATCTTACATGAGATCGGCAAGGCGATCGGCTGCTCGATGGAGGAAGCCACGGTTTTGACCGACGGCATCAAGGATCTGAAACGCAGGTTGTCCGCCGCGGCCTGATCAGCGCACGATTATCTCGGCGCCGTTTTCGACCCTGTTATAGAGATCGATCACATCCTGATTGAACATCCGGATGCATCCCGACGAGACCTGCTTGCCGATCGATTTCCAATCCGGCGTGCCATGGACGCGGTAAAGCGTATCTTGGCCGTCCTGGAAGATATAGAGCGCACGGGCGCCGAGAGGGTTGTTGATACCGCCGACGAGGCCGCCATACGAGGCCGAGAACATCTTCATGTCCGGGCGATCAGCGACATAGTTCTCCGATGGCGTCCAGCGCGGCCATGTCTTCTTGAACTTGACTGTGCCCCTGCCCTTCCAGGCATAGCCCATCCGGCCGATGCCGACACCATAGCGGATGGCGCGATGGCCCTCGAGAACCAGATAGAGATGGCGGGACTTCGTATCGACCACAATGGTGCCGGGAACTTCGATACCGTTATAGGACACTTCTCGCCTGAGATATTGCCCTCCGACCTCGTCCAGAGGAATGGCCGGCAGCCAATGGCCGGCATCATCGAGCCTGCCATAGCGATTGTCGGACCTCCGAATCGTGCTGGTGGTGAAGGGATCGGGAACGGTCGTGGTGGAGGGGTCCGCCGTCTGGAATTCCACCTGGGTCGAGGTCGTGACCTTCACTGCAGCGGTTTCCTCGAACAGCACAAATCTGCTGGTCTTAACAGGACGATCCCAGACGGGGCGCGTCTGCTGCACGAAGCGATCGGGATTGACCGTGCTTGAATCGTAGATGTCGAGATCGTTTGCGCTGTTGATGACGCATCCCGAAAGGAGCATGGGCGCTGCGAGCAACGATATCAGGCTGAGGGCAGTGCGCGTCTTCATGGCGGAAGTCCCGGTTTCATACCGACTTCGTCATGGCATAAACGTCTGGCGCGGGGCTTGCGGGTAATTAACGGAAGGTAAACAAGGATGTGTGCCAATCCGGCACAGAATTCGTGGCATGGCGCTTGCAGAGCGCACGCCATGACAAATATCGCACTGACCAGACGCTCCATGCTCGCGGGTCTCTTGGCCTTACCTTCGCTGGCTTGCGCGTCGCCGAAGGCGCTGTTTTCCAATGCCGATTTTCGTGGCGGGCTCGATGCCGCGCAGTTCGGCGTCCAGCCGGGCGATCTCGACAAGAGCGCCAAGGCTTTCAACCGGATGCTCAAGGAGGCTGGGAGCCGCAATCTCCCCGTCTTCCTGCCGCCAGGGCATTATCAGCTCAGCAATATCGAACTGCCTGACAATATCCAAATATCGGGTGTTCCGGGTGCGACGCGGCTGGTCTATTCGGGCGATGGATCGTTCATGCGCTCAGCCGGCGCCAAGCGAGTCACGTTGTCCAACCTGGTGATCGACGGCGCCAATCGCTGGCTGGCGGATGACCAGCCGGGGCTGATGACGTTCCAGCAGACGGCCAAGCTTTCGATCGAAAACTGCGAGATTCTCGGCGCCCAGAAGTTTGCCATTTGGGCGGAGCGTTGTGCCGGACGGATCAGCGACAACGCGATTTCTGGCGCCACCGAGAGTGCCGTCTACGCGGTGGAATGTCGGGACTTCTCGATCCGGGACAACGAGGTCGCCGATTGCGGCAATGGCGGCATCCTGGTCCACCGATGGGCCAAGGGTTTTGACGGCACTGTTGTGACCGGCAATCGCATCTCGCGCATCCAGGCCAATTCAGGCGGCACCGGTGAATATGGCAACGGAATCAATATCTACCGCGCCGACGGGGTGCAGATCGCCAACAACTACTTGAAAGATTGCGCCTTCACCGCGATCCGTTCCAATGCCGGATCGAATGTGCAGATTACGAGCAACCAGTGTCTGAGGTCGGGCGAGACGGCGATCTACTCGGAATTCGGCTTCGATGGCGCCATCATCTCCAGCAATCTCATCGATGGCGCGGCGAACGGCATCCTGTCCGTCAATTTCAATGAGGGCGGCAGGCTGGCGGTTATCAATGGGAACATCATCCGCAACCTCAAGCTGACCGCCCCCTATGCGCAGGACGGCGCCTATTTCGGCATCGGTATCGAGGCGGAATCCGATGCGGTCGTCTCGGCGAACCTGATCGAGGACGCGCCGCGCTGGGGCATGCTGATCGGCTGGGGCCCATATCTCCGTGACGTCAACGTGACCGGTAACGTCATTCGCAAGGCGCCGGTCGGCATCGCCGCGACAGTCGTCGAGGGCGCGGGCCAGGCGTCGATCCGGCAGAACGTTTTCTCCGGTATTTCAGATGCGCCCATCGCGGGCTATCGCTGGATCGACAAAGTCACCAACGACCTCACCGAGGCCGGAGCCGAGACCTTTACCCATCTCGATATCGGCGACAACCGGGTTTCGTGAGGGCTGCGGTCGTTCAACGCCGGGTCGCCGCCAGCATTTGTCGGGCGATCAGCCAGGCAATCGGCACCGCGACCACCGCACCGCCGACCGCAGCACCGGCGAGACTCATCCTGTCAAGGATGTTGGCGGACAGCAGTGCCGTTACGAACGCGCCCGCAAGCGCGGCTGAGACAAGCACATAGATGATGGCGGCAAGGCGAAACATTATAGGCCTCCTTCTGAGATTTAGGGCATCAGGATAGACCTCAGCCGTCAGCCCGCGTTGATCTGGAGCAAGCCCATTTTCTGACGAATGTCATATCCGATCGGCCGCAAGAGCCATTGCACTTGAACCGCTGCCCTTCACGCGCCACCTTCAGGGGGAGTCATGAGTTTCAACGGAGTGATGATAGATGATAAGATATCTGCTGGGCATGCTGGGCGCCGTGGTGTTCGCCGGGATCGTTCATGCGGCCGAACGGGTTGGTGAGGTCGGCGTCGATTGGACCGGCAACGATATCGTCATCGATGCGGTACCCGACCCAAAAGTGCAGGGTGTGACTTGCCATGTCACCTATTTCGAGCGCGGCGTGATCGATAGGCTGCGGAAGGGCAACTGGTTCGAGGATCCGTCCAACTCCTCCATCGCCTGCCGCCAGACCGGGCCGATCATCATCGGTGATATCGATCTCGATCAGAGCGGCGAGGAAGTGTTCAAAGCCGGCCTGTCGTTGATCTGGAAGAGCCTGCTGGTCAAGCGCATCTACGACAAGAAGAACGACACGCTCATCTACCTCATCCATTCCCGTGAAGTGGTGGACGGTTCGGCCAAGATGGCGATTTCCACTGTGCCGCTCTACAATCAAAACCCGACCTGGACCGAAGGCAAGCCTGCGGAATAGACGCGCAAAACCCGCCGCGAGGTCGTCGCGGGCGGGGCGATCCGGGAAGGGGATTGGGCTGGCTTAGGCGGCCTGCTTGAGTTCGTCCGCGATGACGGTGTCGAGGTTGAGGAAGCAGACCATCGAACGCTCGAGCGCCACGATGCCACGGCAGAAGGCGCGTTGAGTTTCCGGAATGATTTCCGGCGCCGGCTGCAGGTCCTCGTTCTTGATCGTCATCATGTCAGACACCTGCTCGACCAGAAGGCCGACCAACTTGCCCCCAATATCGGTGACGATGATGGCAGAGCGCTCCGACGGCTCGGTCATCTTCATGCCCAGCCGGCAGGCCATATCGATGACAGGTATCACCGCTCCGCGCAGGTTGATGAGGCCCAGCACGTATGGCGGCGTGTGCGGCATCGGGGTCACCGGCGCCCAGCCGCGGATTTCGCGGATCGCCATGATGTCGATGCAGAACTCCTGGTCGCCGAGGTGAAAGGAGACAATCTCGAGCTGCGAGGCAGACTGCTTGATGTTCATGCTCATTCGAATTCTTCCCAGTTCCTGTCGTTGGTGCCGGTCGCCGCGGTCAAGTATCTTTGCGTCTCAACGCGAAATCTCCTCGCAAAAACGCTTACCAGCAGCCCACCGAAAGTTCGCAAATGACCTGAGCCGGAAGTTTGTCAAATACGCGTTAAGGATTCGCTAAACTTGGATGCGAACTCTTGAAGCGAGGCCATGTGAGCCACACGTCAACCGGCTCGCGCCCACAGGCGGAGAGCCGGAGCCAAAGAACTTTGAAAACCGGAACGAAATGAACTATGATCCGCTCATGCAAACTGTTTCGCAATCAAGTCTTCCCCGTTTTGCAGCGATCGCCTTTCTGGTGACGCTCGCCGCCGCATTCGTTGCGGCACTCGCTGGCTGGAGCATGTTTGGGACATCGATCCTTTTCACCTATGCCGAGAATGGCCTGGCCTGGTGCTTCTGACGCACGAATAGATCCGGCGGATTGTCGCAGCCGGCCTGCACACGCCATTTTGATCTTTCCAGCATTTGCCTGAGATGCGGGCCGCATGTAAGAGGTCCGTCTGACTGTGAACCGAGACCCGCAAATGAGAGCTTTCCGCATCGTCATATCGATATTGGCCGTCATCATGGCGGCCTTGTTCTTTTGGCTATGGAACACCGTCGGCAATCAGTCGCAACTGATCGCCGAGAAGCCCTGGGGCGTGCCCTTCACGCTGACTAGGCAGGACGGGCAGCAAATCACGGAAAAGGCCTTCCAGAGCGGTAAGCCGACCGCGCTCTTCTTCGGCTTCACCAACTGCCCCGAGATCTGCCCGACCACGGTCTATGAACTGACCGGCTGGATGAAGGAAGTCGATCCCGACAAATCGAAGATGCAGGCTTATTTCGTCTCGATCGATCCCCGGCGCGACACGCCTGAGTTGCTCAACACATATCTCTCCAACGCGACCGATCGGATCATCGGCATTTCAGGCGATCCCGATAAAGTCGAAGCCATGGCACGCGGCTTCAAGGTATCCTTCCAGAAGGTGCCCTCCGACGCTAAAAATCCCGACGGCCCGGATTATACGATGAACCATTCTGCGTCCGTGTTTCTCCTTGATCGCCAAGGCCGCTTCGTCGGCACCATCGACTACAAGGAAAGCCCCGATGTTGCCGTCCAGAAGCTCAAGAACTTGATTGCGAGAGCCTCGTGAGTGAAATTCGGCTGTTTGTCTCGACCACGGAGCTGATCGCCGAACAGGTGATGGACGCATTGTCTGATCTTTTCGGCGAGGAAGACTATGCAATCGCCACGCAGGAGATCGATGAAGCCAAGGGCATCTGGGAAGCCTCGATCTACGGCACAGCGGAACAGGAGCCGGAAATTGCGGCCCGCTTCGGACAGCTGGTCGCAGAGTCATTCGCCTCACTGAAGGTCAATCGCGAGATACTGCCGGAGATCGATTGGATCGCCAAATCACTCGAGGGGCTGAAGCCCGTGCGCGCGGGCCGGTTTCTGGTGCATGGAAGCCACGACCGAGACAAGGTCCGCATTAACGACATCGGCATTCTGATCGAGGCGGGCCAGGCCTTTGGCACTGGCCATCACGGTACGACAGCCGGCTGCCTTGGCATGATCGGCGATGTGCTGAAGTCCCGCAGAGTCAGGAATGCGCTTGACCTTGGGACAGGTTCCGGAGTCCTGGCAATCGCCACAAGGCTGATGTCGAAAATCCCCGTCGTCGCGACGGACATCGATCCCGTCGCCACGCGTGTCGCCACCGAGAACGCCCGCATCAACGACGTGGGCAGCGGCATCCATCTCGCAACCGCGCCGGGCTTCCACCACGCGATCTTCCGCGAGCACGGGCCTTTCGACCTCATCATCGCCAATATACTGGCACGCCCCCTAATGAAACTGGCGCCCGAACTTGTGCACCATCTTTCGGATCGTGGCACCGTGATCCTGTCAGGCATTCTCGCCGAGCAACGCTGGAAGGTGATTGCAGCCTATAACGGCGCCGGCCTCGAGCATCGCCGCACGACCTGGATGAATGGCTGGGTGACGATAGAGTTGGTTCGATAATCTGTTCCGTCGGGAAATAAAAAAGGCGGCGCCGGGAGGAGGATGGCGCCGCCTTTGATCAGCAAGGCTGACCGGTCCCGAAAGAGCTGGGAGGAGGAGTGCTCTTCAGGGACGATATCATGTTTCAGATCCCGACGGCTGGGAGGAGGAGTGCCGATCAAGACCTATGCGAAACATGAAACGCTGTGGCTTCCGATCTCTCGTTCGCCGTTGGTAGTTTAAATAGGTCAACTGCCCTGACTTAACCAGCAGAATGTCCGCATGGGAGCTATGCGCCAAACGCATGATTTTACCAGTTGGTCAATTTCTCGCCACTTGCGACAATAAATGGGCAGAAATCATGCCGTGATGTCCAACCTGGCCGGGCGGATATTGTTATTTTGCGCTGCAATATGTAAGAGTCGCCCCAATTGTCGGCCGGGAGGGGCGAGGAGGGCGAATGCAAATCATTTCAACGGTTTCCGGCCTGCGTTCCGCGCTCGCTACGGCCAGACGCGGCGGCCGGAATGTCGGTCTCGTGCCGACCATGGGCTATCTGCACGAGGGCCATCTGGAACTCGTCGCCCGCGCTCGCGCCGAGAACGACATTGTTGTCACGTCGATCTTCGTCAATCCTCTGCAGTTCGGCGCCAACGAGGATCTCGCCAGGTATCCGCGCGATCTCGCCCGTGACACTGCGATGCTGGAAAAGGGCGGGGTGGATTTCATCTTCGCGCCTCGTGTCGTAGATATGTATCCCCGCGAAATCGAAACCGTCGTGGATGTCCCCTCGCTCGGACGGCAACTCGAGGGCGAGGTCCGCCCCGGCCACTTCGCTGGCGTCTGCACCGTTGTGACCAAGCTGTTCAACATATCGGCTGCGGACCGGGCCTATTTCGGCGAGAAGGATTACCAGCAACTCCAGATCATCCGGCGGATGGTCGAGGACCTCAACCAACCGGTTGATATTGTCGGCGTGCCTACAGTGCGCGATCACGACGGCCTCGCGCTCTCGTCCCGCAATGTCTATCTGACGCCTGACGAGCGGCGTGCAGCGGCCGTGGTTCCCAAGGCGCTGGCCGAAGCGCAGCGCCTCATTGATGCCGGTCTGCGCGACCCCTCACAATTGGAAGCGCAGGTCACTGCCTTCATTTCGGCGGAACCGCTCGCCCGGCCCGAAGTGGTCGCGTTGCGCGACCCCAACACATTGGCGCGACTGGAGACGATCGATGACGGCGCATTGCTGCTGCTTTTTGTACGCTTCGGGAACACGAAGCTCCTTGATAACCGCATACTGACTGTCCACATGCGCCAGACAGGTTGAACGCCCGCTGGGTGACCCGAGAACCGGAGAATGCCATGAGTGCCCAAACCAACATCAAGCGGCGGACTGCGGCCTCGATCCAGGTGCTGAAGGGCGAGCGCCCGGTCGTTTGTCTCACAGCATATACGGCCCCGATCGCCAAGCTGCTCGACCCCCATTGCGATCTGCTGCTCGTTGGCGACAGCATGGGCGTGGTCATCTACGGCTTCGAATCGAGCGTCTATGTGACGATGGACATGATGATCGCGCATGGACAAGCGGTGATGCGCGGCACGAAAGAAGCCTGCGTCGTGGTCGATATGCCCTTCGGATCCTATCAGGAGTCGAAGGAACAAGCGTTCCACAGCGCTGCCCGGATCATGAAGGAAACGGGCTGCTCCGCCATCAAGCTCGAAGGCGGCGAGGAAATGGCGGAAACCGTGCATTTCCTCAGCCAGCGCGGCATTCCCGTGATGGGCCATGTCGGACTGATGCCGCAGCAGGTGAATGCAACCGGCGGGTATCGCTCGCTTGGGCGCTCGGAAGAGGAGGCGGCAAAAATCCGCCGCGATGCCAAGGCGATCGACGAGGCCGGTGCATTCTCCATCGTCATCGAGGGCACGATCGAACCGCTCGCGCGCGAGATTTCCGCAGGCATCGGGGCCGTGACCATCGGCATCGGCGC
>Ga0164290_1002464_pt1 | contig 12822 bp, 8 predicted proteins | sample Micstemetagenome_FD_108782 | JGI IMG/M metagenome (GOLD analysis project Ga0164290, IMG submission 108782) | Contaminated culture microbial community from soil near Moab, Utah, USA - Microcoleus steenstrupii SON62 (Illumina Assembly) | ecosystem: Environmental > Terrestrial > Soil > Soil crust... | reverse complement strand
CTGCGGTGTGTGGTTGTAACAACAAGTCCTGCATCACGTTGTGTTGTGTGTGTGGTGTCGTGATTCGCAGGATGGAAGGGTGTAAAGCAATCGGAATGCCAGAGTGTTAACCGCGCTCAGATTATGAAACAAATCGCCCAGGCATATTCTCACAACCAATTGATAAATATGAGATTACGGCGATTCGAAAAAATGATAACCCCGTGTCAACCGATGACAACACTCAGCCCGGCCATGTTGACGGAATACCACACCCCAGCCGACACCGTGACGAGTAAACTCTCCGCAATCCGTTATCTGGAAGCATGTTACGACATGTTGCCTGGGGACTGTTGCCGGGTGGTTCGTTAGCAACGTGCTGAGGATGCCGAGGTTCGTCGGTCGGAATGTTGGCCCACGGCCGAGTTCGAGAGACGATCGCGTGTACTTTCGCCGGTTGGGCTTCCTATAATCCGGTAACCTGCCTGTGAACCTGCTCCGCGATGCCCCGCCGTCTGCTCGGCTTGCGTCCCGGGTCGCCTCCCCAGGAGCCGCCTGATCGTGTTTCCCCATTCGTTCCGCGCTGTCGTTTTTGCGTTTCTGGCTGTCGGTCTGCTCCCGATTGTGGGCTGTCGACCACCAGCTGAGATCTCGCAGTACACCATTCCCAAACCGGAGGACATCCAGCTTCCCGCGCCGACTTCATCTGAGCCCGTGGAATCACAAAATACCGCGAGCAAGCCGGAACGCATGCTGGGGGCGATCGTCCCACACGGTGACAAACTCTGGTTCTTCAAGTTGACCGGGGCTCCCGACTCCGTCGCCGGGCATCTGGAAAAATTTCGGACCTTCCTCGGCACGATCAAATTTGGCGACGCTGACGAACCCGCGTGGCAACTTCCCGAGGGTTGGCAGCAGCAACCCGGATCGGGGATGCGGTTCGCCACGCTGATGGTCGGTACTGAACCTGCGTTGGAACTCTCGGTCATCGCTTTACCTGGGGGCGGCGATGATCTGGCCGAACAGATTCTGGCCAATGTGAATCGCTGGCGGGGACAACTGTCATTACCCCCCATCGATCAGGATCAACTCCAAGCCGATGCCGTGGAAGTTCCCACCGCGGATGGCACCACGGCGACCATCGTTGATTACGCCGGGACCACCAAAGGCGACAGCATGCTGGCCGCCCCATTTGCTCGTGGCATGGGAGGCATGGGCCTGAATGCGCCTGCCGCACAACCCGCAGCAACCGCATCAGGTGTGGGAGCCAAACCGCCAGAAGAATGGCGATCGGGCCGCGTAGGGGGCATGCGGAAAGCCGCGTATGAATACACCGAAGGCGAGCAGGCGGTCGAAATCACCGTGATCGATCTGGCCGCCGAAGCCGGAGAACGGCTCGCCAATGTGAACCGCTGGCGTGGTCAGGTCGGACTCGCTCCCGTCACTGCCGAAGAACTGGCGGCGTCGATGAAGTCGCTCGAACTGGGATCGCTGAAGGGAGATTACGTGGAGCTGATCGGTGATCCGAAAGCCGAACGCCCGCAGACGATTCTGGGAGTGATTGTCGATCAGGGCGACAAAGCCTGGTTCATTAAATTGCAGGGCGATTCTGCCCTGGCGTTGTCGCAGAAGGCCAACTTTGAAGCCTTCGCGAAATCGGTTCGCTTTGAATAAATCATCCCACCGCTTGTGGGTTCTTTTGAGTGAGACGTGCCATGGCAACCGCTGAATACCTCAACGAGTTGGAAGCCCGTGACCAGGACGCCGGGTTGGGTCCGCTGCTCAACACCCTGCTCTCTCCGTTGGCGAGTTTGAAGCTGACGGTGGCCTTGTTCGCGATGTCGATTTTCATCATTCTCGCGGGAACTCTCGCGCAGGTGGAGAAAGACATCTGGCAGGTCATCGACGAATACTTTCGCACATCATTCGCGTGGATTGAGTTCCAACTGTTCATGCCCCCCTCGTTCTGGGGGGCCATTTTCGGAACCGCACCGCCGAACATTCCCGGCGGATTCTACTTCCCGGGCGGATGGTTGATTGGCGCGGTGATGTCGCTGAATCTGCTCGCCGCACATCTCATTCGGTTCAAGGTCCAGGCCCGCGGCTGGCGGCTCATCTCGGGTTTGCTGGTCACATTGTTCGGTATGGTGCTGACCGCTCTGGTGGTGATGTCGGCGAATAATCCCGAGGGCCTCCAGACCGATCCGTGGCTGTCTTACGATGCCTTGTGGATTCTGATGCTCTGCTGTCTCGCCGCCACCACCGCGGCGAGTGCGTATGGTTGGTTCAAACTCTCGGCCGATCAACGCATTACCCATTGGCTGGTCGCGGGGGCGGTCTGTCTGCAACTGGGCGTGCTGGGTTACTACATGTCGCAGGGAACGGAAGGCCGGTTGAGCGACGCCGCGATGCGCATTGTCTGGCAACTGACTCAAGGGGGCCTCGCTGCCCTGGTCTTGCTCGCCGGGTGCATCCTGGTTTTCAAAAACCGCGGTGGTAACGTGCTGCTGCACGGGGGCATCGGCCTGATGATGTTCGGCGAATTGCTCGTCGGGCTCACCGCCACCGAAGGGCAGTTGCAGATTCAGGAAGGTCAGACCATCAACTTCGTGCAGGATATCCGCACGGTCGAACTCGCCGTGGTCGATCGCAGCGATCCCAAAGAAGACAAGGTGACCGTCGTTCCGCGGGAGGTCTTGCAGGAGGCACTGGCGAGCAAGAAACCGATCGTCGACGACCGTTTGCCGTTCCAGATTGCCGTAAAACAGTTCTATCAGAATTCCAACATTCGCCCCGCGAAGGTGGTGGGGGGCACGAATCTCGCGACGCAAGGCCTCGGCCAGGAATGGGTCGCCGAAGTGGTCCGCCCCGGCAGCGGGACCGATACCGACAGCAAGGTCGATATGTCGGCAGCCTATGTCACGTTCCTCAAACCCGATGGCACCGAGATCGGCACATCGCTGCTTAGCCTGTTCTTCTCCGCGCAGGATCTGGTCGAACCCATCGAAGTCGAGGGCAAGACTTATGAAGTCGCGTTGCGGTTCCAGCGGCACTACAAACCCTACAAGTTCCAACTGGTCGATGTCCGTAAAGATGACTACATCGGCACGAACACGCCACAGAACTATTCGTCGGATGTGCATCTGGTCGATGCGACTCGGAATGTCGATCGCACGTTGAAAATCTGGATGAACAATCCGCTGCGGTTCGCGGGGGAAACGTTCTACCAGAGCGGGTATCACATGGACCCGCAGACGAAGGTGGAAGGGACCACGTTACAGGTGGTCACCAACACCGGCTGGATGATTCCGTATGTTTCCTGCATGTTGACCGCCGTGGGCATGCTGGCGCACTTTGCATTGACACTGTTGCGATTCCTGCGACGGACGGAAACGACCAACACCAGGAAAGTCGCCAACACCGATGCAGAAGCCTCCGCCGGTTGGCAGCCTTTAAGCTATGTCTTCCCACTGGCCATGACCGGGCTGGTAGTGGTCTACGTGGCCCGGGCGGCCCTGATGCCACATGCGAAAGAGGGCGAGTACGATTATGTCGCGTTTGGCGAGTTGCCAGCGGTGGCAGATGGTCGCGCGAAGCCCTTCGATACGCTGGCTCGCAGCAATCTGCTCGCCATCTCTGGTCAACAGACCTTCACCGATGCCAATGATCAATCGCAACCCGCGGTGAAATGGCTGCTCGATGTGATCGCCCGGCCCGACCAGGCCTTCACGCATCGGGTCTTTCGGATCGAGAACCTCGAAGTTCAGGAACTGATGGGCCTCGAAAAGCGGAAAGGGTTCCGTTACGCCCCGGAAGAATTTCTGCCCAAGTTGCAGGAACTGACCAAGCAAGCCGAGCGGGCCCATGAGAAAGATGCCGCCGAGTTGAGCGTGTTTGATAAAAAGGTGCTCGAACTCGAACGGAAGATTGGCATCCTCGATTTGCTGATGCAGTCGTTCAGTCCGCCGAACATTCGCCCGGAATCGGCGAAAGACGATCTCGTGGCGGCGATCAACCGTCAGCAATCGCTGTTGCGCAGGCATCCCCCGCTGGTGCTCCCACCCACCGAAGAGGGAGCCGACTGGGAAACGTTTGCCAGCGCCTGGACCAAGAATCTGGTGAAAGTGACATTCCTCAATCAGCAGCCCGATGTCGGAACCGACGAGTTCACAAAAATTCTGGTCGCCTATGCCGACAAGGATGCGAGCGACTTCAACAAGGCGGTGGCGGCTTACCGGAAGTGGCTGGACGTGCATCCGTCCCAAGAACTGGCGATGCAGCGCACCGACTTTGAGACTTTCTTCAACTACTTCAAGCCCTTCACGCTCACGCGGGCGCTCTATGTCATCACGTTCCTGTTGGGGGCGTGTGGTTGGCTGGGCTGGTCTCAACAGTTCAACCGCGCCGCCCTCAGCGTCGGTCTGGTCGCTCTCGCGTTACATACCTTCGCCCTCATCGCGCGGATGTACATTTCGGGTCGCCCGCCGGTCACCAACCTGTACTCGTCCGCGGTCTTCATCGGCTGGGGTTGTGTGGTGGTGGGACTGTTATTGAATCTGTTCTATCGCAACGGCATCGGCACGATTATGGCGGCCGCCTCGGGCTTCCTCACGCTGGGGGTCGCCGAGACCCTGGGGGCCGATGGCGATACCTTCATCGTCTTGCAGGCCGTGCTCGATACCCAGTTCTGGCTCGCGACCCATGTGACCTGCATCACCTTCGGCTATGCGACCACGTACTTCGCCGGGCTGTTGGGGATCCTGTATATCTTGCGAGGTGTCTGCACGCCGTCACTCACGCAGGAAGCCAGTCGCGACCTGTACCGCATGATCTACGGCATGCTCTGTTTCTCGATCTTCTTCAGCTTCGTGGGGACGGTGCTCGGCGGACTGTGGGCAGACGATTCCTGGGGCCGCTTCTGGGGTTGGGATCCCAAGGAAAATGGGGCACTCATCATCGTGCTGTGGAATGCCCTCGCGTTGCATGCCCGCTGGGGTGCGATGGTGAAAGAGCGCGGCCTGGCGATGCTGTCGGTCGCGGGAAACATCGCCGTCACGTGGTCGTGGTTTGGCGTGAATGAACTCGGAGTGGGCCTGCACAGCTACGGCTTCCGCGAAGGCATGGTGCAGATGGTTGCCGTGATCTGTGCGGTCTGCCTCGGCGTGATGGTGCTCGGTGCCTTGCCCAAGTCGATGTGGTGGAGCGCCCGCAAACACAAACTGGCGTAAAAAACGAACGGTCTTAGCCCCCGGTGAGTCACCGGGGGCCGAGCGCTCCGTTGTACATCGATCATCAATCGGCCCCCGGTCATTGACCGGGGGCTAAGACAAATCCGTCACCAGCGTTCCACCGGCCCATTCGGCACTTTGATCAGTGCCGTCGCTATGTTCGATTGGCGGGTTCCTTGTTGATCACGAATCTGGTCGACGATCTCGGCGAACTCCTGTTCGGTTTCAAACAACCGTAGCCGTTGTTCGAGTTCTTCGGGAATGCCCAGCCGCGCGCCATACCACGCGGCGAACTTGCGAAAGAGGACGCAACTCCGTTCGCCATGCTGCTCGGTCATGAGTTCAAAATGCCGCCGCAGGAACTCGATCTGTTCGGCGGGTGTCGGTTCACGCACCGGTAACCCCGCCTCGGCAGCGGCCAGCTTGCGGAAGATCCATGGATCGAGCAACGCCCCACGACCAATCGCGATCGCCTGACACCCGGTCACCTTCCGCATGTGAGCCGCCTCGGGGATCGTCCGCACATCGCCATTCCCGATGACCGGAATCGATTTCACCGCGGCAACCGTCGCCGCGATCCCCACCAGATTCACCGTCCCCTGAAAGCCCTGCTGACGGGTCCGTCCGTGAATGGTGATGGCCGCGACGCCGGCTTCCTCGAAGTCGCGGGCCAGTTGTGGTGCCGTTAGTGATTCGCGATCCCAACCGAGTCGCATCTTCACGGTGACTGGGACCGGCACCGCCTGAACGATCGCGGCCACCAATTGACGAGCACTCACGGCATCGCAGGCAAGCCGCGCACCGCCACCGGCCCCGTTGACCTTCGCCATCGGGCAACCCATATTCAGGTCGATGCCTTCATAACCGTGGTCGACGAGCCACTTCGCGGACTCGACCAAGGGACCGACGCTGCCGCCATAAATCTGGATCGAGAGCGGCCGATCACTCGGATGGGTCTCGATCAGTTCGCGGGAATGACGGTTGCCCGAGAGGAGATGCGTCGCCAGGACCAGATCGGTGGTCGCGAGACCGAGTCCCCCGAGTTCCCGAATCACCCGCCGAAACGCCAGTTGGGTGTATCCGGCCAACGGTGACAGGCAATACCGAGTCGGCACAGTGCGTGAGCCAATCTGGAACGGTTGTTGCCAGTCCGAGGTGGGAAGCAGGGGCGGAGGGAACTGGCCGGTCATGGCGGGCACACATTCGACGAGGGCTGGCGAGACTCCAGGCAGGCTGGGCAGAAGTTTAACGGAACTCCCGGCCGAGTCCTCACGTTGACAGCCAATTTCGCACAATTCCCGAACTCGCCTCACCAATTCACAGGTCACAGCCGCCCTAATACTGCACATACGAATCGTATCCGAAGATTAAACGCATCGAAATCTGTTGACATGTTGGTCCCCGCTGGTCGATAATTCCTGACTGCCGATGGACTCGCCGCCGTTGCTGATGGACCAGCCCGCCAGTTCCTCCCCGTATTGGCTCACCCGTAGTCGTTCTGAAAGTGCTCGCTGATGAACGCATTCCGACCGTGTGCCGGACCCGTGGCACGACGCGAATTCTTACGCGTCGGAACACTGGGTCTCGGTGGCCTGACTTTGCCACAACTGTTTCAGCTACGTGCTGCCCAGGCCCAGTCGACCGGTCAGCCGGAAAAAGACACCGCCGTTATTTTCGTGTGGATGCCGGGCGGCCCGCCTCACATGGAAATGTACGATATGAAGCCCGATGCTCCGGCGGAGTATCGCGGCGAGTTCCGCCCGATCGCGACCACCGTGCCGGGGCTCGATGTTTGCGAATTGATGCCCCGGCATGCCAAGCTGGCGCACAAGTATAATGTGGTGCGCTCGATCGCCCATGAGTTTGCCGATCATGGCGGCGGTCATAAGAAATTCATGACCGGTCGCGATCCGCGGTCCCCGGTTGGTTTCGAGAACGATGCCCCGGCCGTGGGTTCGATCGTCGCCAAGAGCATCGAACACCGTAAGGCCGATGTCCCCAACTACACCTGTATCGTGGAACCGGGTCGACAACAGGTCGATACCTTCAGCCAGGGGGCTGCGTATCTGGGTCCGGCGTATACCCCATTTATGGTTCCGGGCGATCCCAGCCTGCCGAACTTTCAGGTGCCCAACGTCTCCCCCATTGCGGAGATCACCGGCCGCCTCGATGACCGCACGCGTTTGCTGTCGCAGTTCGATCAGTTCCGCCGTCAAGCCGATCAATCGGGGTTGATGGCGTCGATGGACAAATTCCATGATCGGGCGCTGGGCCTCTTAACCAGCGAGAAGGCCAAACTCGCCTTCGACCTGTCTCTCGAAGACGAAGCGGTGCGCCAACAATATGGCAAGCATGCCTGGGGACAACGCCTTCTGATGGCCCGGCGGCTGGTCGAAGCCGGTTGCACCTTCTGTTCAGTGATCATCGAAAACCCGTATCAATCGGGCATCGAATGGCTGAAGCAGGGGACCTACAACTGGGACTCGCACGCCGTCAATTGCCACATGTTCGATGACCTGAAGCTGCGTTTGCCGATTTACGATCAGGCCGTCACGGCACTGATTGAAGACCTGTATGCCCGTGGTCTCGATAAGCGGGTGCTGGTCGTCGTGACGGGCGAATTCGGTCGCACGCCGCGCGTAACCAACGTGGTGGGCTCACAAACCGGCGTGATGCAGCCCGGTCGCGATCACTGGCCGCAGGCGATGAGCCTGATCACCTTTGGCGGCGGTCAACGCACGGGTCAGGTGATCGGGTCGACGAATTCCAAGGGTGAACATCCGAAAGATCGCCCGTTGACACCGAACGATCTGTGGGCCACGGTCTACCGGCATCTCGGTGTCGACTGGCATGGCTCGTTCCCCGATCATCGCGGGCGACCGATGCCGATTTTGCCCACTGGCAATGCCATCGATGAACTGTTGCCCGTGGCCTAGCCGCCACGGTGTGTTGAAACGATAGAGCCTCGATAGCGCGCTCCAGAACCACCGAACAGAAAGTGATCGTAATGCTGACGATTCTGGGGCGACAACCTGCCAGGCAGCGGGGCTTCTGTGACGGCGTTTCGCGACGCGATTTTCTCACCATCGGCGGTATGGCTCTCGGTGGCATCACCCTGGCTGATACGCTGCGGGCTGGCTCGGCAGCCCCCTCGAGTTCGTCGCACAAAGCGATCATCAACATCTATCTTCCCGGCGGACCACCCCATCTTGACATGTGGGATCCCAAGCCCGAAGCACCGGCGGAAGTCCGGGGCGAGTTCGCCGCCATCGCCACCAATGTCCCGGGCATCTACGTCAGCGAGATGTTCCCCAAAATGGCGGCGATGATGGACAAGTTTGTCCTCGTTCGGTCGCTCGCCGATTCCGATGGCGCTCACGATGCCTATCAATGCATGACGGGCCGCAAGAAGGGTGACCGGCAGCCGCCGGGGGGTTGGCCCTCGGGCGGTGCCTGGGTTTCGCATATGGTGGGACAGGTCTCGCAGGCCATTCCCGCCAATGTGGCGCTCATGTATCAAACGGGGAACCGCACCTGGGGCGAACCGGGTGATGGTGGTTTCCTTGGCGTGGCACATGCCCCGTTCAACCTGCTCGGCCGTGAAGCCCGCAGCAAGCCCGACAACATGACGTTGCAGGGCATCACGCTCGACAAACTCAAAGATCGCACCAGCCTGATGCAGTCGCTCGACCGCTTCCAACGCGCCGCCGATCAACGTGGCCAGATGGAAAGTCTCGATGTGTATGCCCAGCAGGCGATGGGGATTCTCACGACGTCGAAACTGGTCGATGCGCTGGATCTCACCAAGGAAGATCCCCGCATCGTGGCCCGCTATGGCCAAAGTAGCGAAGCCTTCCAGCGCGATGGGGCTCCGCCGATGGTCGAGAACCTGTGTCTGGCCCGGCGCTTAGTCGAAGCCGGAGCGAGATTTGTGTCGCTCAACTTCAGCCGCTGGGACTGGCATGGTCCCGATGGCATGAACTATCCCAAGTGCCGTGAAGAATGTCCGCGACTCGACCAGGGACTCGCCGCACTGGTAACCGATTTGCATGAACGTGGTCTCGATCGCGATGTGTCGATCGTCGTCTGGGGCGAATTCGGACGGACGCCCAAAATCAACGGCAACAACAGCCGCGATCACTGGCCGCAGGCGAATACGGCCGTGATGGCAGGTGGAGGCATGCGTACCGGCCAGGCGATTGGTTCCACCAACCGCTACGGCGAACACCCCAACCTGCGGCCGGTCAAGTTCCAGGAAGTCTTCGCCACGCTGTATAAGTGTGCCGACATCGATGCCCAGAACACGCGCGTGTTCGACCTTTCCGGCGTGCCACAATATCTCGTGGAACAGGGCAACGAACCGATGCACGAGTTGGTCTGATGCCGGGGCTGGCGTGAATGCATGGAGCAAATTCGTGGTGCATCACGACCAGCGCAGGCGGCCATGCACATAGATGTCGCCGTCCAGTATCTGCGTCTCCAGCACAGTCAGATTCTGTTCGGGAATCGTGGCGAGTCCTGCCCCCTGCAACGGACTTGGGGCGTGAGCACCGCCGACAAGTTTCGGTGCGATGAACGCATGGACTTCATCGATGGCCTGGGCATCGAACAGGCTGCCGAGTAACACCCCGCCCCCTTCCACCAACACATGCGTCATCTTCCGGCGCCCCAACTCTGCCAGCCATTCCCCCACATCGGGGTGCCCTGCTTCATCGGCGGCAGTCTGGAAGATTTCCACACCGGTCGCTCTGAGTGAGTCCATCGCCTCGACAGACGCAGCCGTGGAGGTGACGCAGAGCACCGGTGTGTCACGGGCCGTCCGCACCAGTTGCGATGACAATGGTAAGCGGGCGTGTGAATCGATCACCACCCGTGTTGCCACCCGTGGTCCGGCGGGTCGCGCTGTCAGCAGCGGATCATCCGCCAGGAGCGTGCCGATGCCGACTACGATCGCATCCATCCGTCCACGCAACTGATGCACCACGGCTCGCGATTGCGTATTCGAGATCCATTGGGAATGCCCGGTTCGAGAAGCGATTTTTCCATCGAGCGTCATGGCCCATTTGGCATGCACCCACGGTCGTTGTCGCGTCATCAGTCGCACAAACGGAGCCGTCAACTGCCGTGCTTCGGCTTCCAGCAGTCCTGTTTCGACAGTCATGCCCGCGGCTCGCAGTTCCACGACTCCACCTCCGGCAACATGCGGGGCCGGGTCGGACATCGCGATCACCACTCGTCGAATGCCCGCCGCGATCACCGCCTGACTGCACGGCGGCGTTTTCCCGAAGTGACAGCAGGGTTCCAGTGTGCAGAACAACGTCGCGCCACGGGCCCTTTCCCCGGCCGCAGCGAGGGCATGGATTTCCGCGTGCGGGCCGCCATACTGCTGATGATATCCGCACCCCAGTTCGCGGAGTTGGTCATCAACAATCACCGCACCGACGGGCGGGTTGGGTTCGACGTGTCCGATACCACGTGCCGCCAGCGATAACGCGTGCCGCATGACTTCGGTTTCTGAAGAATAGATCCGCGACATCGGGAACCTGCGGGATTAAGCTGTGTCTCAAGACATCTTAGCAGAAGTTGTTCGCCCGCGCAGCACTCCGTCTGAATGAGCCATTCATGTATCTACCAGCCGCCTTTCACGAGACCGATCCGACGAAACTGTTCGACTTTATTGAACAGCACAGCTTCGGCCTGCTGACCTCGCAGGGTGACGAGCAGCCGCTGGGGACGCACCTGCCATTTCTGCTCGATCGCACGGCCGGACCACGGGGCACGCTCATCGGTCACATGGCGAAGGCCAATCCGCATTGGCGCTATGCCGACGGCGAAACCGTGATGGTGGTCTTCAGCGGCCCACATGCCTACATCACCCCCACCTGGTACGCCGCCGAGAACGTGGTTCCCACCTGGAACTATGTCGCCGTGCATGCGTATGGCGTGCTGGAACTGGTCGATGATGATGAAACGCTCGACATTGTCGCGCAGACCGTTGAACGCTACGAACAACCGTCGGCGTCACCTTGGCAGTTCGATCACAATTCCGATTTCGCCCGCAAACTGGTGGCGGCGATTGTCGGCTTTCGGATCGAATTGACATGCATCGAAGGCAAGTGGAAGCTCAGTCAGAATCATACGCTCGAACGCCGGGAACGCGTGATCGCTGGGCTTCAGGAACGCGGAGATCCGGAATCACACGCCGTCGCCGCGTTGATGTCCGCCACCCTGCCTTCCACGAAGTGAGACCAGCATGCGGGCGTTCATCGGCAATTTCGAGTTCGAGCATCAACTGGCGACGCCGGGTTTGACCCTCTCGTCTCAACTGCGCCGCTTGAATGCCGAACTCGCCACCAGTTGGCTGGCGGTCGCTGATGATGGTGACATGCTCTGGACACCTGAACCGATCGCACCGGAATTCTGGGATCAGTGTGCCGCGGTCGGCTTGCCACGGTTACAGACGGTGACGCAGCTCGCTGACATTCCCGCAGACGCTGCGTTCGTTCCCTGGGGGTGGACACCTGCGCTCAGCGACCTGGCACAGCAACGCGGTCAAATTGTGGTCAATCCGCAGGTCATCCGTGCCGCGAACTCTCGGCGCTGGTCGATGGAACTCGAACAGTTGTGGCAGGTGGGTCTCGCCGGAAGTCAGATCATCACCGACCTGTCCCAGGTGCAAGTCGCGATCGAGCGGCTACCTCATCCAACAGGCCTCTGGGTGATCAAGGCGGAGTTCGGGATGTCGGGCCGCGAGCGTTTGCTGGGTTCCGGTTATTTAGTCGAGCCGCAACAGTCTTGGATTGCCAAACGCTTGCGGGCCGATGGCGTGGTCTTTCTGGAACCGTGGGTCACCAGCATCGCCGAGGCCGGCATGCTGTTCGACGTCGTCGACACTGGCGTCCAACTCGCCGGGGTTGCCGAAATGCTGCCGACATCCCAGGGGCAATATGCCGGGTCGATCTTTTACCAGACCGATTCCCCGCACGACTGGTCGCAGGCGATCGAGATCACCACGCAGGCCGCGGTGCGACTGCAAAAGCAGGGTTATCGTGGTCCACTGGGGATCGATGCCATGTGGTATCGCGATAACAGCGGTGCGCACCGTTGTCGCCCGCTGCAAGACGTGAATGCTCGTTGGACGATGGGCCGCCTCGCCCTCGGCTGGCGACGTCGCTTCACTTCGATCCAATTCGGTTACTGGTGGCTGGGATCACGCACCGCCTGGGAACGCGGTGACCATCTGGCAGCGGCCCGTGAACGGGGCTATCTCGACGCGCAATGCCAGGTGCTACGCACCTCGCCCAGCATGCTTTGCGGTGGCCCCACGCATCACGTCGCCGCCGTGATTGCCATTTATTGAGCACAGACAGGATTGTCTGAGCCCCTGATAGGAATGGGCTACTCGCCCCAACCCCCCAACCCCCACCCCCCACCCCCCCACCCCCCAACCCCCCACCCCCCCCCCCCCCCCCCCCCCCCCCCCCCCCCCACCCCCCCCCCCCCCCACCCCCCCCCCCCACGGGGGGGGGGAGCGGTGTTATAGGGCCGGGGCTCCCCCCCCCCCCCCTTTGGGAAGGGGGGGGGGGGGTGGGGGAAGGAAACGAGGCAGAACAGG